>Ga0075431_100000901_pt1 | contig 26166 bp, 22 predicted proteins | sample RhiMetdeltSRZDD5_FD_75297 | JGI IMG/M metagenome (GOLD analysis project Ga0075431, IMG submission 75297) | Populus rhizosphere microbial communities from Tennessee, USA - Rhizosphere MetaG P. deltoides SRZDD5 | ecosystem: Host-associated > Plants > Roots > Rhizosphere > Soil | place: USA... | reverse complement strand
AGCTTCCCGGGTTGTGCTTTCGCGAGCCCGACCAGGTCCTGCACGGATTTCGCCGGGAGCGAATTGTGCACGACCAGCACGAACGGCACGGCGATCATCAGTGACACCGGCGCGAAGTCGCTGACGGCGAACGGCAGCCTGCTGGAAAGCTGTGGATTGACCACGAACGGCAGCGACTGCAGCAACATCGTGTATCCGTTAGCGGGTGCGCGCGCAACGATCTCCGTGCCGATATTGGTGTCCGCACCGGGACGATGGTCGACGATGAGTGGATGGCCGCTCAGCTCGGCTATTTTCGGGGCGACGAGCCGCGCGGTGATATCGAGCGTCCCGCCCGGAGGATTCGGAATGACCATCCGCATCGGACGGGCGGGGTAGGAGTGGCTTGCCGTGTCGGGGCCTTTGCTTGCGGTCGGGGCACTTTGCGCGGCATGTGCCGTCGCGGCGGGTGCCGCACATAGCGCAGCGAGCAGGGTCTTGCGAAATGCGGCCCGCATGGGCGCCCCTCCGGTTCGCGGTTGCGCCAGTGTAGCGCGCTGCACACGGAAGAGCTCATAAAGCACGATGCCGCCCGCAGGCGGCACCGTTTCCTTCGATCAAGCGCCTTCTCGGGCGCCGAGGGCCCGCGAGCGGCGCCCTCGTCACACGTTCTGTCAGACCTGCTGGGTTGCTGGAATCTCCTTCACCGCGACGCGTGCCTTGCCAAGAAGCTTGAGCGCGAACAACGCGAGGAGGACCGTACCGATTGCAAAGACGACGTCGCCGGGAGCGCGCAGCCAGACGATCGCGTGCATGAGCGGCGAATGAATGATCTCCGGAGAACGCGCGTACCAGAGTCCTTGCGAGACGCTCGCCCACGCCTGGTAGAGACCGGCCGGTACGAGCGAGAGGAACACCATCAGGGCAAGACCTATGTTGAGCGACCAGAACGCCGGCTTCAGCAGCCCGTCGGACCAGCGCATCCGGTCCGTCAGCCCGCGCAGGCAGAAGAGCATGAGCCCGATGCCGAGCATGCCATAGACACCGAAGAGCGCAGCGTGGCCGTGCGCCGGCGTCATGTTCAGTCCCTGCATGTAGTAGAGCGAAATGGGCGGATTGATCGAGAAGCCGAGAACGCCCGCGCCGACCGTGTTCCAGAAGCCGACTGCAACGAAGCAGAGGATCGGCCATTTGTATGCGGCGACCCACGGTGCAGCCTTGCTGCGCTGGTAATTCCGGAACGCTTCGAATCCGATCAGCGTGAGCGGCACCACTTCGAGTGCGGAGAACACCGATCCCACGGCGATGACCGACGTCGGCGTGCCGGTGAAGTAGAGATGGTGCAGCGTGCCGAGTATGCCGCCGAAGAGGAACACGATGGTCTCGAGCACGATCGCGCTGTTCGCCGTCGCGGCGCGAATGAGGCCGAGCTTCGTGAAGAGAAGCGCTACGACGGCGGTCGCGAAGACTTCGAAGAAGCCCTCGACCCACAGGTGCACGAGCCACCATCTCCAGTACTCGACCAGCGCGTAGTGCGTGCGCGGGCCCCAGGTGAGCGACGTCGCGTAGAAAAGCCCGATGCAGCTTGCGGCAAGAAAGACCATGCCGATGAGCCCGCGGCTTTCGCTTGGACGCCTCAGTGCCGGCAGCAGGGCACGGCCCAGCAGGAAGAGCCACAAGAGCAGGCCGATGAAGAGCAGGATCTGCCAGACGCGTCCCATGCTCGTGAACTCGAGGCCCTGGTTACCGATCCAGAATGCGAAATCCACGCCCTGGCGCTGGAGGGTGCCGACCCATCCGGTTACGGTCGAACCCACGACCACGAATATCAGCGCCCAGAAGAGGACGTTTACGCCCAGCTTCTGGAGCTTGGGCTCGTGCCCCGATAGAACCGGCGAGATGTAAAGGCCTGTCGCCAGCCACGCCGTCGCGATCCACAGCACGGCAAACTGCGTGTGGATCGTGCGACTCACCGTGTAAGGCAGGATTTCCGCCAGCGGAATGCCGAAGAAGCTCTGCCCTTCGACCGAGTAGTGCGCAGTGATCACGCCCATCAGGACCTGCGCGAGGATGAGTCCGATCACGACATAGAAATACTTGAGCGTCGCGCGCATGGACGCGGTCGGCTTCAGTGTAATCAGAGGATCGGTCGGTGGCGCCGTAGGATCGGCTTCTTCCTTCCGCGCACCGTGTACCCACACGAGCGCCGCGATACCGAGGACCAGGAGCACGACGCTGACGATCGACCAGATGCCGTTCGCAGTCGTCGGTGCATTGTCGACGAGCGGTTCGTGCGGCCAGTTGCTGGTATATGAAAGGCCCGTTTCGCCGGGACGGTCGGTAGCCGCGGCCCACGCCGACCAGAAGAAGAATGCGGACAGCGCTTTTCGGTCCTCGGCGTTTTTCAAGGCCCCCGAGGTCATCGCGTATTGCTCGCGAAGTTTGTCGAGCGATGCATCCTCGCCGAAGAGGGCCTCATAATGCGCGGCCACTTCCCGAATTGCTTGTGCACGAGCGGCGGAGACGCGAATGGTGTTCGAGGTCGCGTCATACGTATTCGTCCGCATCTCGGCCTTCACGGTGGCACTGACCACCGCCTGCTGATCGAGCGCGAGGGCACCGAAAGTTTTGCCGAACCGCTCTCGCGCGAGCGCGTCGCGCAGGGCGATCGCCTCGCGATGCAGCCAGTCGGCCGACCAGTCCGGCGCCACGTAGCTGCCGTGGCCCCAGACGGTGCCGAGCTGCTGACCGCCAGCCGCGCGCCACGCCTGCTGCCCGAGTTCGACCTGACCCGTTGAGAAAAGTACGTCTCCGCCTGTGCTCACCACGTTCTCGGGAATGGGCGGCGCCGCGAGATAGATCTCCCGGCCCATCCAGCCCAGTGCCGCGAATGAGAGAACGAAAACGAGCGCCAGCCAGCGCCAAAGTCTTCGTGTCGGCTGCATCATGGTCTCCACGGTAAGAAATCCTCCATCACGTTAAACATGTATCTTGTATGCATGTTATAACGTATACTGCAGCTCGAAAGGCACCGAGGATTTGACGCAGATCAAAGACCTGGAGTTTTGATGCAACTCACGAAGCACACGGACTATGCGCTGCGGGTGCTGATCTGGCTGGGTTACCGTGAGCGCGCCACGATTGCGGAAATCGCGGGCGCGCACCGCATCTCGCAGAACCACCTCATGAAAGTGGTGCACCAGCTCGCGAAGCTCGGCTACGTGGAGACCGTCCGCGGCAAAGGTGGCGGGCTCAAGCTTGCGCGGCCGGCGCACGAGATCAGCGTAGGCGAGGTCGTCCGCGCGACGGAAGAAACGCTGTACGTCGTGGAGTGTCTCGCAGACGATTACGCGGGCGATTGCCGGCTCAATGCTGCCTGCATGCTCAAGTCAGCGCTGCGCGACGCGCAGAACGCGTTCTTCGAAACGCTCGATCAGTGCTCCCTGCAGGATCTCCTTCCGAAGCGCCGCGAATCCGCCGTCGTTCGCTTTCACAAATCGACGGGCGCGAGCCACTAGTCGATCCGGATGTTCGCGGCCTTGATGATCTTGCCATAGGAAGCGATCTCTTCGCGGATCACCCTGGCGAACTCTTCCGGCGTGCTCGCGACGATTTCATTGCCGCCTTGCGTGGCGAGACGCTCGATCACGTCGGGCAGCTTCAACGCCTTCGCGCTTTCCTGATAGAGGCGTTCGACGATCGGCCGCGGTGTGCCCGCGGGCGCAAGAATCGCTTGCCAGGAAGTCACTTTGTAGCCCGCGTAACCGGCCTCGGCGATGGTGGGAACGTCGGGCGTTTGCGGCGCGCGCTTCTCACCCGTGACCGCGAGCGCCCGCACTTTCCCGGCTTTGAGCTGAGGCACCGTCGTAACGATCGTGTCGAACATCATGGAGATCTGGCCGGCGATGGTGTCGGCGAGGGCAGGTGCGCTGCCCTTGAACGGCACGTGCACGATGTCTATTTGCGCAGCGCGCTTGAACATCTCGCCGGCGAGGTGATTTGCACCACCGTTGCCTGAAGATCCGTACTGCAACTGACCCGGCCGCGATTTCGCGAGCTTCACGAGCTCGGGGATCGACTTCGCCGGAATCGATGGATGCACGATGACAATGTAGGGATAGAGCGTGCCTTGCGTGATCGGCGCGAAGTCCTTGACGGGATCGTACGGGAGCTTGGCATACAGGCTCGGATTCAGAACCATGGGCGCCGAGTTGCCCATCACGATCGTGTACCCGTCCGGTGGTGCCTTGGCAACCTGCTCCATTCCGATGATGCCGTTCGCACCCGGGCGGTTCACGACGACGACTTGATGGCCAAAGGCGCTGCTCAACTTCTGCGCGACCGTGCGCGCGAAGATGTCGCCTGCGCCGCCGGCGGCATAGGGCACGACGAACTGGATCGGTTTTTGCGGGAATGCCTGTGAGTAAGCGACATCCGTTATTGGCAACGTGGCGGCCGCAATAGCCAACCACGTCTTCTTCGAACGCCTCATCGATCCTCCTTCGTATCAGCTTCGCAATAGCGCTTTCCAGCCACGCGGCAGCGTGATTCTGCGGCTGACTGGCGGTCCTTGTGTGTGATTGCTGCAGTAGCACTTCGACTGGTTGCGTCCGGCGTCCCCCGCGACAACGATACCGATGGAATCCGCATTCCAGAAAGCGCGTATGCGGCGCTTGGGATCGTCGCTCGCACAATATTCTGGCGGGAGCAGCCCTTTGGCGACATGGTCCCGCAGCTTGAATCCTGTGAGGCCGATGTAATAAGCCCAGCGTTCGGCATCATCGGCGGCGATCGTGACGTGCTCGTGCAGATAGCTGCGGATATCGGCTTTGCTCCAGCCGTGGTCCGCGAATACTCTGGCGATGCTCGGCCCCATCACGATCAGCGGATTGTTTCTTGAAAACGCCATCGCGACCGGCGACCAGTAACCGCAGCTCTGCCCGACGACTTCCGCGAGCACGCGCGCATGCTCCAGCGGGTCGTCGCTGCCTGTGTAAATCGGCGGGCTCACGCCCACGACGCTCTGGACCGTCACGACGTTTTCTCCCGCGCCGTAGCCGCGATCGACCGAGTAGGGCTGCCATCCCATATCGCTGCACGCCGCCTCGTTCTCCGCCAGCGCGACGAGGAAGTTCTGCGCGATGCTTCCCTTGTCGCCCGCATGAGGCGCAAAACGAAATCCGGCCATGTTGCGGAAGATGAGGCGCAGGAAGCGTCCGATCGTGCTGTTCGCGCGGCGGCCGATACGCATTACGCTCGCACCGCTGTTGAAATCGAGCTCGTCGACGATGCAACCGTTCACAGTGATGAGCGGCTCCCATCCGGGCGTGGAGCCCGCATCCTGTAATCGGAACTCCGGATCGCTGATGGCGTCGACCACCGCGATCAGGACTGGCATGTACTCCGGCCGGCAGCCTGCCATCACGCCCGTCACGGCGATGTTCCAGACCGTTGCCTCCCGGTTGTCGGGCGGGCAGACGCCGATCACCTCGTCCGGTGCACGGTCCGTAAACCGCAGAAAGCGCTCGACTTGCCGGATGGTGGGCGGGAACACCGGAAGGCCGTCGGTCCATCCGGCATCGTAGAAATGCTCGTTCACCTCCTCGAGCGTGCCGCGAAACACGATATGGCGCGGAGCCGGGTCGTGTACGTCTTCCTTCTGACGCTCCGGGCCGTCGATCACAGTGAAAGCCGCGACAATGTCAGGCAGCAGATGCGTTTCGATTTTACGGCGCAGCTCCTCGCTGCTGTCGACCATGGGCGTGCCGGGGTAATGGGCGATTTTCAAATCGGGAATGCCGAGGCCGCGCGCCACGACTTCGGCTTGCTTGAGAAAACCGGTCGACACGATGGAGACGGCTGGAAAACCCGCGCGCTCGATCGCCGCACTCGCCCGCAACACGGCGGGCGTGCACGCGCCTCAGGCACCGACCCCCGAGATGACTGCGTCGACTTCGTGCTTGCGCAGTAACGCGGGCAGGTCCGCAAGCACCTGCTTCTGGTTGACGCCGTGCGTATCGCCGAACGTGTCGTATTCGACGAACTTCACGCGCGGATACTTCTTGCGGAGCGCGTCGCGTATCGCGGGGAACATCTCCTCGCCGCGAAACACGCGGTCCCAGACTTCTGCGATCGTCTTGCCGTTGAGATCGCCGATCGCGGGATTGAGATCGCGCCTGTCCCAGTGAGACTTGCCCAGCGGCCACACGACATCGTAAAGCGGTTCCTGTTGGCTCATCGAGCACATTCCTCCTCGCAGTGTGATGCTGATTGTAGCTGGTGATCGATTGACTAGAGCACGGCCGGTGACTAGCATCGAAGCGGCTCGAACCGCACCTGGACAGGCGCGCAACCGGAGGGGCAATGACGTCAGCACAACCTGCGCTCGCGACCGAAGCAACGCGCGAGCTTGCATCGTTCGGCGCGAAACTTCGCTACGAGGACGTTCCACGCGAAGCGGTCGAGCGCATCAAGTTGAGCATCCTCGACAGTATCGCGTGCTGCGTTTTCGGCGCGACGCTGCCGTGGACGAAGAAAGTCGCGACCCTCGCGCTTTGCGAAAAAGCGGCGCCTGTGGCATCGCTCATGGGCATGGGCGAGAAGACTTCACCCGCACTCGCGGCGCTCGTGAATGGTACAGCAGGCCACGCGTTCGAGCTGGATGACATCCACAAGGAATCGATCGTTCACGCGGGCTCGATCGCGACGCCCGTCGCTTTCGCGTTTGCCGAGCAGCAGGGTGACATGTCCGGTGCCGAGCTGATCACCGCGATGGTTGCCGGATATGAAATCGGTCACCGCGTCGGCAGCGCGGCGACGATGAGTCTTTTCTTTCGCGGCTTTCATCCGCAGGGGACTTCAGGGACGTTCGTCGCAGCGGCCACCGCAGCACGCGCACTTCGGCTCGACGCGTCGCACTTCCAGCACGCACTCGGCATGGCGGGGTCTCAGGCGGGCGGGCTCATGGCCGCACAGGAAGGCGCCATGGTGAAGCGCTTTCACAGTGGCCGGGCGGCGCAAAGCGGCGTCTATTCCGCGCTCCTCGCCGCGGATGGCTTTACGGGGATTACCGATGTGCTCGAAGCGCCTTATGGCGGGTACCTCAGCACATACTCGGACAAGCCCGATGGCCCCCGACTGACTGCGGGCCTCGGCAGCACGTGGGAGACGCTGAGCGTCGGCTACAAGCCCCACGCGAGCGTCACGAGCATACACACCGCGCTGGACGGCCTGGCGGCGATCATGCGCGAGGAGAAGCTCACTGCTGCGGATATCGTGAAAGTGGAGACCGGTTTGAGCCCGATGACACACGTGCACTGTGCGTGGGAGTACAAGGCACAGGGCGTAACGGCCGCTCAGATGAATCTTTACTACGGCATGGCGGTAATTGCGCTCGACGGCATGGCGTTCACGGAGCAGTACCGCGAAGAACGCTTGCGCGATCCGAGGGTTTTCGAGTTCGTGGCGCGCGTCTCCGCCTATGTCGATCCCGAGATCGAGGGGATGGGAGCGGCGTTCCGGCATGCTGCGCGCGTGAAAGTGACCACGCGCGATGGCCGCACGGCCGAAAAGCTCATCCTGCATCGCCGCGGCAGCCCGGAAGACCCGCTCAAACCCGCGGACATCGAATACAAGTACCACCATGTGCTGCGGTCGTGCATTCCGAAAGAACGCAGCGCGCGCATTCTTTCGCTCGTCAAAGGGCTCGAGAAAGCCCCGAGCACCCGCGAGCTGATCGAGCTCGTGGCCGCCCCGACGCTCTGACATCAGGAGGACGCTGTCGCATGACGTATGCCCGGAATCTTGCCGAGCGCTTTTCGCGCCTGTCGTATCGTCAAATACCTGAGGATAGCCGCCACGCAGTCAAACGCCTGCTCCTCGATTACCTCGGTGTCGCCGCGGCGGGCAGCCAGACTGAAAGCGGGGCGGTCGCGCGCGAGTTCGCGGGAATGCAAGGCGCCGCGGCCGAAGCGACGCTCATCGGCGGCAGTGGGCGGGTGCCGATGGCCGCCGCAAGCTTTGCGAATGCGATCTCCTCGCACAGCATCGAGCTCGACGACATCGACGTGCTGGCGCTCTTTCACTTCAGCCCGCCGGTGTTTTCCGCCGCGCTTGCGGTCGCTGAAGCGAATCAGGCGAACGGCAAGGATCTCCTCACTGCGCTTGCCGCCGGCTGCGAGATGATGGAACGTGCAAGCACGGCGGCGAACAACGATCTTCGCAACCGCGCCTTTCATACGACGCCCACGTGCGGCGTCTTCGGCGCGACCGTAGCCGCGGCGAAGTTGATGAAGCTCAACGCAGCGAAGCTCACTTCCGCGCTCGGCCTTGCCGGCGCGCAGGCGTCAGGGCTCATGGAAATGTACGGCCCGTCGATGCAGAAGCGCTTCAACCCGGGGCCGGCGGCACGGAACGGCGTCACTTCCGCGGTCATGGCGAAGCTCGGCTTCACCGGCGCCGATACGATCTTCGAGGGCGAACGCGGGTTTCTGCGTGCGTTCACCGGCCGCTCCGACGGTCCGGCGCTCGCGAACGGCCTCGACGGTCCGTACGAGCTGCGCATCGAATTCAAGCCCTATTCGTGCGCGCGGCCCATTCACAACGCGATCGACTGCGCGCTCGAGCTCAGGCGGCGTGACGAGCCCGATATCACCGCGATTCGCGCAATCGTCGTGAAGCGCCATCCCGACTGGGCGCATTACCATCAGAACAAAGCCCCGCGCACCTATCACGAAGCGCAGGTGAGCCTGCCGTACTCGGTGGCGATCGCGCTCATCGAGGGTAACGCACTGCTGGCGCAGTACACCGACCGCAAGCTGAAGCTTCCGGCGGTGAAGCGCCTGATGGACTTGACCCGTATCGAGACGGACGCAAGCCTGCCCCGCGGCGTGTCGTGCCGCATGACCATGACGATGGCGCACGGCGAGGAATACGTCTCGCAGGTGGATTTTCCGAAAGGCTCGATCGAAAACCCCATGTCCGACGATGAGCTCCGCGGCAAATTCCAAAGCCTGGCCACGCCTGTCCTCGGGGAGAAGCGTGCGGCCGAGATCGCGGAACGCGTGCAGCGCATCGAAAGCTGCAGCAATGTGGCCGATCTCATGAAGCTCACTGCGAAACCGCGGGCCGTCGTCAGGAGCGGCCGGAAGGCCGGGCCGCGTTCACGACCCACAGGATGAGGCTCCCGAAACTCGCGGACAGTCACAAAGCGAAGTCGTGGCCGTTGCGCTGGGTAAGTCTATCGAGCCTGGCGCTGCTCTGTACAGCCGCTCTTGCGCAGACGGCCGGACAAACGTATCCCACGAAACCGGTACGTTTCGTCGTCGCGTCGGGACCCGGCGGCAGCACCGACGGGCTTGCACGTATCCTCGGTGATCGGCTCGGGCCGATGTGGAATCAGGCCGTGGTGTACGACAATCGTCCGGGGGCGGGTGGCCTCCTCGCCGGAGACGTCACGGCGCGTGCGACGCCCGACGGCTACACGCTGCTTTTCAGCACGAGCGCCGCGATCGCGGTCAGCGTAAGTCTCTACAGGAAAATGCCGTACGATCCGGTGAAGGACTTCGCAGCGATCGTCCTGGTTGCAAAGCAGCCGTACATGCTGATCGCGAACCCCTCTTCCGTAACATCGGTCAAGGAGCTGATCGCAGCGGCGAAAGCAAAGCCGGGACACATCGGTTTCTCACACACCGGCGCGGGTACCGGCACGCATCTCGCGGGCGAGCTTTTCATGCACCGCGCCCAGGTGAAGATGCTGAGCGTCCCTTACAAATCGATCGGGCAATCGATCACCGCCGTCGTCTCCGGCGAAGTGCAGCTCACTTTCACGAGCGTGTTTTCAGCATACGCGCAGGCGAAGACCGGTAAGGCGCGTGCGCTCGCGGTGACGAGCAGGGCGCGCTCCCCCGCGGCACCGGAAGTGCCGACCATGTCCGAAGCCGGGCTCGCGAACTACGAGTCGGGCAACTGGTATGGGGTTCTCGCGCCGGCCGCGACGCCGCGTTCCGTTGTCGCGCAGGTGAACGAACAGCTGAACGCGATCCTGCAGCGCCCCGACGCTCGAGACACGCTCGTGAAGCTCGGTTACGAACCCACCGGTGGTTCGCCCGAGGAGTTTGGGAAATTCATCAAGTCCGAAATCGCCGACTACGCAGCGCTCATCAAGGCTGCCGGCATCCAGGCGGAATAGCCGTGGCGGACGTCTGACGGTCGATAACACCAGGCCCGCCGGTGCGTGCCAGGGCTATGTCCGAAGTCACGCCGCAGCCAAAAAACCGTGCCTAATCAATCTCTCAGCGCCGCTGACGTGCTAGAGTGCCCTCGTTCGAATCAGTGCCGCAATCCCACCGATGACCACCCCGTTTGACTCCAGCCCGAACAGCGCCGTGCGTTTGCCATCCAGTGACTATCGCATCGATGCGCTGGTCGGGTGGGATTCGTCCTGGAGTTATAAGTGGGGCGGGCCGCTGGGCGCGGCCGCGACGGTTACCTACAGCTTTCCCGTGCCGGGCTCCGTATGGACGAGTGCTTACGGCTTCGCTGGAAGCGATGAGCCGAATCGAGGGCTGCGCTACTTAGATGCCGTGGAACAGGCCGCCGCGAGAATGGCATTGCAGGCCTGGGGCAACATCGCGAACATCAATTTCGTAGAAGTCGCTGATACCGCTCATTCTGTCGGTGACATCCGCTTCGCACGCACGGCTGCTTTGCCCAGCGATGTTGCAGCACACGCGTACGCGCCTGACGTGAACCCCGAAGGCGGCGACGTCTGGCTCGCCGATGACGTGTACCTGGGCAGTGCTCTGTCGAGCCCCGAAGGCTTGCAGCTTCTGCTCCACGAGATTGGCCATGCGTTGGGGCTCAACCACCCGTTCGAAGGTCCGGTACAACTGCCTTCCGCCGAGGACAATTACAACTTCACGGTGATGTCGTACACGCGCGGATCCGCGGCGATTCCGACGACCCCGGCCGGCTACGATGTAATGGCCATCACGTACCTTTACGGGGCGAAGGGCTCGTCGGGCGTGGGACTCCCGGGCGACTACTTCATGTACGGCAGTGACGGTGCCGACATCCTCAGCGCTCTCACCGGCAACGACACGCTCTTAGCGTATGCCGGAAACGATGCGATGTACGGTGGCAGCGGCAACGACTGGCTGGACGGCGGCGCCGGTCGCGACACTGCGGTCTTCGTGGGCCCACGTGCCTCTTACACGGTGACAGGCTCGGAATTCTTTTCGAGAGTGACCGGTCCCGAAGGGGCCGATGAGCTTGCCGACGTCGAGCGGCTGCACTTTACGGACAGGAAAATAGCCTTGGACCTCTCTCCCGGAGAGGCCGCTGGAAACAGCGTGAGACTCATCGGGGCCGCTTTCGATGCCGCCTATATTCCGCAACTCGCCGGCGTCGGCATTGCACTCTTCGACGCCGGCCAGAGCATGTCGCAGGTGGCCCAGCTTGCGATCGACACCGCGCTTTTCCAGTCGCTCACGGGTACGCGCAACAACGTCGATTTCGTGAACACGGTGTTTCGCAACGTGGTCGGCCGGCTGCCTACCGCGACAGAGCGCGACGGTCTTGTCGGGATGTTGCAGGGCAGCGGCGGTAGCCTGACGCAGGCCGATCTGCTCGTCATCGCGGCAAATCACCCGATGAACGAAACCAACATCGGTCTCGTCGGCCTTCAGCAGACCGGCGTGGATTTCGTCTAAGCGATCGAGCCCCCGGCAGTACGAGCTCTCGCATTTCTCGCGAGTGAAGCCATGTGGCGACAGGCGCGCTGCTTGCCAACGGATGGCGTGGATACTTGCTTATCCGCAACGGCGGGATCGTCACGGAAACGATCCATTACACAGTCTGGAGCGCAATCTCCAAGGATCGGAGTGCACGTATGAGTTCATTCAGCCGCGTTCTTGTTGCACTTGCCCTGCCACTTTGTGCCTGCGGCCCCGGAAACCCGCCGGATCCGAAAAGTGCGGCGGGTGCAACCAGCGCGTGCAGTGCCGCCAATGACGCAGGCAAGAGCTGCAAGGTCTCGTGCGTTTCGCCCCAGGTCGCATCCTGCACACGCGGGAGCCAAGGCGGCGACCCGAGCTGCGTGTGTAAATAACGGCGTCTCGACCGGCACCTCGGGCGCGCGCCATCCGGACGCGGGTGGCGGTTCCGGCGCGCCTGTCAAGCGTTGACACACCCGTGCTGCGGCCACATTGTCTCGCTCAGCAGAAGCGTTCCGAAGCCAACACGTGGAGATTTGTATGCCTCATATTCCTTATGTCGATCCTGCGGCCGTGACCGATCCTGAAGTCGCAGGCTACCTCGAGCTTGCCCGCCGCGAAGGCACGCCGCGGCCGGAGAGCCAGGCGATTCGTGCGCACGTACCGAGCGTCATTCGTGCTTTTTCGCAGGCATGGGATCTTACGTTTCGAAACGGCGTGTGCGATCACCGGATCAAGGAGCTCTGTCGCGTTTACGTGTCCAAGTCGATCGACTGCGAGTACTGAGGCGTTCAGCGCTCCGTCCAGGCTGGGCGGAAAGGCTTGAGCGAAGAGCAGTACGACGATCTACTGAAGTTCGAGAAGTCGCCGCGGTTCAGCGAACGAGAGAAAGTCGCGTTGACGTACACCAGCGCGATCGTCTGGAACGCGGAAATCGCTGACGAGGCGTTGTGGGCAAAGCTTCACCAGCACTTCACGGATCCGGAGCTCGTGGAGCTCGGCTTCTTCATCGCGTTGACCCTGGGGCAGCAGCGGTGGATCAAGACGCTTGGCATCGGGCACCAGGAAGTGCTTGCGGACAACACGACAGGCCTCGCCGCCGCTGCCAGCGGCGGATAGATGGCTTGGCTCGGCGCCGCGTCGGCCGATAGCCCGCCGGTGCGCGACGTGAGATTGGCTGCCACCGGAGACTGGTTTCCACATCGTGGAAGGGCAAAGCTCGAGTGGCCAGCTATCGTCCTTATGTACGACTGGTCAATCGCCCTGCAGCCGGTATAGTTGCGCTGTTCTCGACAAGAGAGTCCTGCGCTCGATTCGAACCGGGGGAAAGGGTCGCCTGGCCGTGTTATTCCAAGTGCCGCGCCTAGGGTTGCTTGCTTTCGTCGTTGCGATACTCGCCGCGTGCGCGCAACCGCCTGAGGTCAAAGTAGACCGCGCGCCGCCGGCGCCTCCAGATGCGGCCCCCGTCTATGCGGAGCCGCCCGAGCCGCCCCCGCCCGCGCCGCCGCCGCCATCCCGCGCACCTACTGCGCAGGAACGAGCGGAGGCGCAGAAGCTGGCATTGCGAGCGGTGGATCCGCTCAATGCAGGCGACGAAGCAACCGCCCGGCGCGATCTCGAACGCGCGCTTTCACTCGATCCGGAGAACAAGCTTGCCGCCAGCCTGATGCGGCAGATTACAGAGGATCCCGCAGCCATTTTCGGATCGCAGTACTTCACGCACAGATTACAAAGGGACGAGTCGCTGTCGATGCTTGCCGGCCGATTCCTCGGCGATATCTATCTGTTCTACGGGCTCGCCCGTTACAACGACATCAGGGTTCCGAGGCAGGTGCACGTCGGTCAGACGATAAGGGTGCCGGGTAAAGCTCCCCCTCAGCAGCAAGCCAAGCAAAAGCCGCTGCCACCACCATCGCCTCCGACGCAGCAGGCAAAGGTCAAGGAAACACAGCCACCCGTGGCCCCGCCGGAACCTTCGCGACCTGAGCCCGTGGCGGTTGTTTCTCCCGGCCAAAAGTCTTACGAGCGCGGCTTACAGCTCGCCAAGAGCGGTGACCGGGACAACGCATACGAAGCGTTCAGAGAAGCTTTGCGTCTCGATCCGCAGCACCGCGAGGCGCGAGCGCAACTCGACAAGTCGAGGCAGGACGTGATTCAGTTTCACAGGCGCGAAGCGACCGCCGCTTTGCAGCGCCGCAACCTGGACCCCGCGATGATGCACACGAAGCGGGTGCTCGACGTCGATCCCAACAACACGTGGGCGAAACCTTTTCTTCAGCACCTCAACGAGCTTGCCGAGAAGCTGAAGCAGTTTCCGGAGAAGAAGTGAGAAAGCGTGTCCAGCCTACGGCCGCTGTCCTGAGCCTTCGATCGCCCTCAGGTTCTTGTCCATCTGGCGCGCCTGCTGCAGGCGCGCAGTCGCATTGAAGTGCGACGGGTCGATGCGGACAGCACGTTCCCAATAGCCTATGGCCTGCCTGATATCCGTCGTCTGACTGCGGAGGCCCTGCTGGTAATAGTCTTCGGCGAGAGATTTCCGCACTGCGGTCAACGTGCCGTTGATCTCGGGCGCATCGTTTCCGCGGAGGCGGTACGCTCTGTCCAGGTGGGCCAACGCCTCTTCTTTCTTACCCTGCTGCAATCGCTGCTGGCCAAGCTGAAAGTAGGCGTCGGCGAGATAGCGCCGCCCCAGATCGTCCTTCGGGTACGTCTTCACGTAATTCTCGAAGGACTTGATGCTGGCCGCGTACTCCCCTTGTCGGAGTAGCAGGCTGCCGTATTCGAGCTCGCGCCGCTCCGCTTCGGACGCACCTCTTGCTGAAGCGGGTTTCTCGACTTTCGCGACGGCCGCAGGGCGGCTCGCGCGGGCGCGACGCGAGCGCTCCGTCTCGAGCTCGCGCAGCGCCTGGGCCGCAACCGAGTTGTCGGGATCGAGGCTCAGCACTTTGAAATAGAGCATCTGCGCACGTTCAATATCGCCGCGCACCCGTGCGTCGGATGCCGACTGCAGCCGTTCGGATACTGCTTTTTCGATCTGCGCCGTCGCGTCGTTGAGCTCCTTCCTGTAATCGGGACGGTCAGGGCGCAGCAGCGCGAGGACTTCCCACTCCGCCGCAGCGTCAGCCCATCGGCCCTGTTTCTGGAAAGTCAGCGCTCGATCGCGCCGATACAACTCGAACGCCGAAGGCGTCATGGGCTCTTCGGGAGGCGGCGGGGGCGAAGCAGGGGCGGGTGCAGGGGCCGGCGCATCCGGAAGGGGCGGCGCCTGCACGCACGAGGCGAGCAGGCACGCAAGCGCGAGGGGCCACAGGCTGAAAAAGCCCCGTCCCGGCGCGCTCATCGCAGATCCATTTCCCTGAAAACCTGCAGCTTCGCTTTGAATGCCTCCAGATCGTGGTCCCCGAAGATCATCGTCCGGCGCAGCGCAAACGCCGGGCTGAAGAACGCGTTCGGGCCGGGGTTCACGGTGACAGCCGATTTGTAATCGGCTCTGGCGAGACGCTGCACGACGATCTCGTTCGTATCGCCGTACGGATAGGCGAAGTGTGTGACGCGAACCGACAGTCGCTGCTGGACGATCTGCCGCGGGTAGCGAATCTCCCAATCCAGACGATCGCGGTAGCGTTCGTCGCTTTCACCGGATCGCCTCAACGTGAGATTGCTGTGCGTCTTGGAATGCGCCTGCACGTCGACGAGACCCGAAGCGACCATTTCCTGCATCTGCGCCCAGGTGAGTGCATCCCTGGAGCCGATGAAGTCGCTATAGACGAACACCGTCGCGGGAAACCCATAACGTTTGAGCAGCGGAAAAGCGGTGTGGTACGCCGAAACGTATCCGTCATCGATCGTGATCACGACTGCTCGCTTCGGGAGCGAACGCTTTCCTTCCAGGAATTCGACAAGATCGGAAAGACGAATTACCCGGTAATCGTTGCGCGCGAGGTAATCGAGCTGCGCCGCGAAGTTCGCCGGCGTAAGCGTCATCTTCCCGCTCACTGTGCCGAAGCGGTGATAGCAGAGGATCGGCACGGTCTGGTAACCATCGGCGAACACGCCCGTCGTGTTCCCGCGCTGCAGCGGAACGACGATTGGCTGTCCGGGCAGCGCGCGGTTCACGCGGTTGAAATCGGCAATGGCCCAATCCAGATCGTCGCTGCCGAGGAAGCGACGCGCGATCGATTTCAGCGTGTCGTCGGCTGTTGGGACGTAGATGACGTAGCGCTCGTTCTGTGCGAGAAGCTGCCCGGTGGATGCAGGCGCGGCCACCGGCGGGAATGTCACGACGGGATGGCGGTCCGGTTCCGGCGGTGGGGTCGGAGCCACCGGCGTCTCGACGGTTGCGCAGCCGCTCGCAATGGCGAGCGCAACGATCGCGGACAATGCCGCGCCCGGAAGCGGTCGCCGGCCGGCCGCATCGCCGCGGCCGGCGATCGCCGCAGATCGACCGAACCATCGGTGCATTAGGTTCCTTCTTACTTGCTCGTGTTCTCGGGCGGCGGTTCTTCCCGCTGCTGCAGCGCTCGCGCCATGTCGTCGAACGATTGGAAGAGCTGTCCGAACTCATCGTTTCGACGCTCTGCGATGCGGTGATCGAAGCGGCCCTTGCCGATCTCGTTCATCGATTCACGCAGCAGTTTTATAGGTTTGGAGAAACGGTTTGCGAGCACGTAGGTCGCGATGCATACGGCGATCACCGTGATCAGCACGAGGATGCCCATCATGACAATGCTCAGCCGCGCAACCCGCGAGAGCGGTGCCTCGGGAATGCCGAGATGCACGCGTCCGATCTCTCGCGCCTGGAAGGTCACGGGCGCCGCGAAATCCAGCACTGTGCCGCCGGCCGCCTCGCGCGTGCGAACGACCGTGCCTTTATTGCTGCTGTCCAGCACCGCGCCGGCGGGATCGACGTATGGTTTGCCGACGAGCCCGGCATCGTTGCTCACGCGCACCGTGCCGCGATGATCCACGACCGTAATATGATTGAAATCCTGCGTCTTGATGACTTCCTGCGCGAACACGTCGACTGCAACCCATTCGTCGCTCAGTATCGGAACAGCGATTTCCGTCGCCATGAAACGCGCAAGCGACGAACCGTACTCCATCACCTGATGCATCAGCGCTGCATACTGGCGCTGTATCACGACGCTCGCCGTAATCACCATCGTTACTGCGACGATGGATGTAATGAGAAGCGTCCATTTCACGCGCAGCGGAACGATGCGGTCCGCAGCTTTTTCAGTAGCCTCTTCCTCGAGCTGGCGCAGGACACGCAGCAGCGCGTCCTGCAATTCACGCCCGGTCTGAAAGCGCCGCTCGGGCTTTTTGGAGAGGCACCGCTCGACCACCCGACGCAGCGCCGCGGGCACATCGGACCTCAACTGTTCGATCGGCCGCGGTTCTTCTTTCGCGATGCAGTACATGAGAGAGGCGACGCTGTCCGCCTCGAATAGCCGCTGCCCCGTGAGCAGCTGGTAGAGAACGACACCGGTCGAAAAGAGGTCCGACCGACCGTCGACTTTCTGGCCGAGCGCCTGTTCCGGCGACATGTAGTGCGGCGTCCCGAGCACGTCGCCGATCTGTGTGTGCTCCGTGAGATCGCTCGTCACGACGCGCGCGATGCCGAAGTCCGTGACCTTGACCGTGTTGGTACCTTTCAGACGGACGATGTTGCTCGGCTTGATGTCGCGGTGGAAGATCCCTTTGCGATGGGCATAATCGAGCGCGGAGGCGAGCTGAATGCCGATCTCGACCACTTCGCGTATCGGCATCCGCGACTCAGCTGCAACCACTTCGTTCAACGGCGTGCCGTCGAGCAATTCCATCGCGATATACGGCCGGCTTTCGATCTCGCCGACGTCGAACACCGTCACGATGTTCGGATGCGACAGCACCCCCGCGACCCGCGCCTCGCGCAGGAAGCGGCTGCGGTACTGCTCGTTGCGGCAAAGGTCGGTGTGCAGGAATTTGATCGCGATCGTGCGATCGATGCTGGGATCATGGGCCTTGTAGACCGCAGCCATGCCGCCCTGGCCCAGCTTATCGAGTATGCGGTAGCGTCCGACGTGCTCGACCAGCGTCTGTTCTTCCCCTGGCCTGTTCAAGGTGGTCGGCTCTTTCGCGCGCATGGGAGGCGTGCCGGAGATCGCGCGCGTATGCTCCTCATCGCCCTCGCGTGGGAATAGCGTACTCGTCGGCAGGACGGTAGCGAGCGCGTCGTTTTCTTTGGATGAATTTCTATCCATGCTGGGACTTGATGGCGCGCTGAAGATCCCCGGACGCCGACCCGGGCAGGCAGGCGAATGCCGTAACTATAGGAGGCGCTGTTCCGCGGTGCAACTCAGCCGCACGGCCGATCCCGACATGCGCGCCACGCCTGAAAAGGCGACCCGACGGCGTACCCCAGAAAGAGTAGTTGACGAGCTGCCCGACTTATGCAGGAATAGACGCAGAACGTATGCCAAAGGGCGCGGAGTACTTTTCTCCGCAAAACTCTGCGTGGTTGATCTTGAACGGCTGCTCGAGCCGGTTCCGAATGGCCCCCCCGCGGGGCCTGACCTGGATCGGGCACACGATCCCGAGTTCCTCGCCCTGGAAACGGCGGCGCGGGGTAAGCCTGAGCAGCAATACGGCAAAACGATCATCCCGGCAGTCGAGGCCGACTGGCCGACCGTAAGGGCGAAGTCCGAAGCGCTGCTGCTTCGTTCGAAAGACTTGCGGGTCGCTGTTTTGCTGGCCCGGGCGCTCACGCGGCTTGAAAACGTCGAAGGTCTCGCGGCCGGGCTCCAACTCATCAGCGAGATCATCTCCCGCTATTGGGACAGCGTTCATCCGGGCCTGGAAGACGACGATGACGCCACAGTCCGGCTTTATGCACTGGCGGCACTCGGCGACCAGCAGACGTTTCTCCGGGAAGTGCGCGACGCGCGCTTTATCGCATCACCCCAATTCGGCCGGGTATCGGTGAGAGATGTCCTCGTTGCAGAGGGGAAACTCCCGCCAGTGAACGGTACGAGCTTTACGTCGGCGCAAATCGCGGGCATGGCCCGCGATGCAGCGCCCGAGCAGAGGCAAGCGCTGCGCGCGGCGATTGCCGGGCTCGAAAGCGTGAAAGCCCTCGAGACGTCTCTGAACGAGCGCGGTGTTCTCACGCACGAAGCGGCACCTGATCTTCGGCCGCTGAAAGACCTCTTGCAGCCGGCCGCGGCTGTCAGTGCCGAAGCGCTCGAGGACGGCGACGCCAGCCGAGCGGATACGCAAGCCGCTGATACGCCCACCGAGACGACGACAGCAACGAAGGAGTCGCCGGCCATGGTCCAGAACGGGCAAATTGCCAGTCGGGATGACGTCATCAGGATCCTCGATCGCGTCTGCGAGTACATGGAGCGGACCGAACCGTCGAGTCCCGCTCCGTTGCTGATACGTCGGGCGCAGCGCCTCATGAGCAGAAGCTTCGTGGAGATCATTCAGGACCTCGCTCCGGGCAGCTTGAGCGATATCCAGAAACTGGCGGGCCCCGAGAATAAGCCATAGGGGGGATAGTCGACTCGACCGCGATTTGTGAATATCGCGTCGGGTGCCATGACATAATGGATTCGCGGGTGTGACGTATCAAAGATCGTGACGCCGCATGCGGCGCCACATACATGACAGCATGATGACCAAGAGGTGACGCATGGCACAAAGCAGTCAGAAGTTCATTGCGCGCAACCGCGCTCCCCGAGTCCAGATCGAATATGACGTCGAGCTTTACGGCGCTGAAAAGAAAATTCAGCTGCCCTTCGTCATGGGTGTGCTGTCCGATCTCTCGGGGAAACCCTCCGAGCCGCTGCCTCCGGTCGCGGATCGCAAGTTTCTCGATATCGACGTCGATAATTTCGACAGTCGCCTGAACGCGATCAAGCCACGCGCGGCGTTTCAGGTGCCGAACACGCTGACCGGTGAAGGCAACATCAGCGTGGATATCACGTTCGAGAGCATGGATGACTTCTCCCCCGCCGCCGTTGCGCGCAAGGTCGATGCCCTGAGCAAGCTGCTCCAGGCTCGCCAGCAGCTTTCGAACCTTGTCACGTACATGGATGGCAAGACCGGGGCCGAGGAACTGATCGCGAAGGTCCTGCAGGATCCCACGTTGTTGCAGGCGCTCGCTGCAAGCAGGAAGCAGCCTGCGGACGAAGCGGGCAAATCCGGAGCTGCCTCGGGACTGATCGGATCCACGGGAGGAGAGTCAAATGGCTGAGACACAAGTTCAGGGTGAAGGCGAAGCACTAACGCTGGAAGGCAGCGAGCTCACGATCCTTCTGCAGAAGGAGTTCAAGCCGAAGTCGGACGAGGCGAAAGGCGCCGTCGAGCAGGCGGTAAAAACGCTGGCCGAGCAGGCGCTCTCGCAGACGGAGCTGATCGGCCGCGACGTTGTCAAAACGATCGAAGCGATCATCGCCGAGCTCGACCGCAAGCTCTCGGAGCAGGTGAATCTCATCATCCACCACCCCGAATACCAGCAACTGGAAAGCGCCTGGCGCGGTCTGCACTATCTCGTCAACAACACGGAAACCGACGAGATGCTGAAGATCCGCTTCTTCAACGTCTCGAAGAAAGAGCTGGGCAAGAGCCTCGCCCGTTACAAGGGCACCGCGTGGGACCAGAGCCCGCTCTTCAAGAAAGTCTACGAAGCGGAGTACGGGCAACTCGGTGGCGAGCCGTTTGGCGCCATCGTCGGCGACTACTATTTCGACCACAGCCCGCCGGACGTCGAGCTCCTGCGCGAAATGTCGAAAACGGCGGCGGCCGCGCACACACCGTTCATCTCGGGTGCCTCGCCGACCGCCATGCAGATGGATTCGTGGCAGGAGCTCGCGAATCCGCGGGACCTCACGAAAATCTTCACGACGCCCGAGTATGCGTCGTGGCGCTCGCTGCGCGAGTCGGAGGACTCCCGCTATATCGGCCTTGCGATGCCGCGATTCCTCGCTCGTCTGCCGTACGGCTCGAAGACCAATCCGGTCGACGAGTTCGACTTCGAAGAGGACACGGCCGGCGCGGACAGCAAGAAGTACGCATGGGCAAATGCCGCGTACGCGATGGGCGTCAACATCAACCGTGCCTTCAAGCTTTATGGCTGGTGCTCGCGCATCCGCGGCATCGAGTCAGGCGGCGCGGTCGAGAACCTTCCGGTGCATACGTTCCCGACGGATGACGGCGGTGTCGACATGAAGTGCCCGACCGAGATCGCGATCAGCGATCGCCGCGAGGCCGAGCTCGCGAAGAACGGGTTCATGCCGATCCTGCACAAGAAGAACAGCGATTTCGCCGCGTTCATCGGTGCGCAGTCGTTGCAGAAACCCTTCGAGTACGACGATCCGGACGCGACCGCGAACGCAAACCTGTCGGCGCGGCTGCCCTACCTATTCGCCACCTGCCGTTTCGCGCATTACCTGAAGTGCATCGTGCGCGACAAGATCGGTTCGTTCAAGGAACGCTCCGACATGCAGACGTGGCTCAACAACTGGATCGGAAAGTACGTGGAGAACAATCCGGCGGTCGCGACCGAGATCGACAAAGCCCGCAAGCCGCTGGCTGGCGCCGAAGTCGTGGTCGACGAAGTGGAAGGCAATCCGGGCTATTACAACGCGAAGTTCTTCCTGCGACCGCATTACCAGCTGGAAGGACTGACGGTGTCTCTGCGGCTCGTGTCGAAGCTGCCTTCCATGAAGAAATAACGATGAGGAGACGGTTGTTGTGAGCGCGTAGTGTGCTCGAGATAGCACCGCACTGACGGCGGGGGCGCGGGAACGCTGCGAAGTCGATGTTTTGACGTTTTGCAATATGGGAGAAGAACATGATCCTGCTTAACTTTGCAACGAAGATCAACGGCACCTCAACCGTCGCCGAGCACGACAAGTGGATCACCTGCGACAGCGTCCAGTTAGGCGTTGGGCGGTCCATCACGTTCAGCGGTGGCGGTAAGGACCGGGACACCAGCAATCCGAACTTCTCGGAGGTCACGATCACCAAGGCGACCGACGAGGCTTCCGCGGAGCTGTTTTTCCAGGCGGCCTGCGGCAAGTCGCTGGGGAAGGCTGAAATCCATTTCATCCAGACCGGCGGCGGCGATGCCAAAGGCCAGGCGTTCCTCAAGGTGGAGCTCGACGGCGCGATCATCAGCTCGTATTCGCTTTCCAGCGGCGGCGACCGGCCGACGGAAAGCTTTTCGATCAACTTCAACAAGATCAGCTACCAGTACGACGCATTCGACGGCGACAAGGTGACGACCGGCACGCCGAAGAAGTGGGACGTCATGAAGAACGAAGTGTGGGCGTGACGGCCAGGCGCTAAGCACTCACGACTTCAGGCGGCGGGACCGGAGATACTCCGGCCGCTGCCGTTCATCATCGGCAGAACGCGATGACCCCACTCGAACTGCTTCGTGCAGGCCGTCTTGACGAGACCCTGGCTGCCCTGCAGCAGGAAATCCGCAAGAAGCCCGGTGACGGAAAACTGCGCGTGTTCCTGTTTCAGCTGCTCGCCGTGCTGGGGCAGTGGGAGCGCGCGCTCGCACAGCTTCAGGTCGCCGGAGAGCTGGATCCCGCGGCTTTGCCGATGGTGCAGACCTATCGGGAAGCTCTGCGCTGCGAATTCCTGCGTCAGGAGATTTTTGCCGGCAAGCGGGCGCCGATGATATTCGGCGATCCCGATTACTGGCTTGCGCTACTGCTCGAATCGTTGCGCCTGAGTGCGGACGGTGAGCATGGCAAAGCGCAGCCGCTACGGGATAAAGCCTTCGAGCTTGCGCCGGCCACCGCCGGCAGTTTGAACGGTCAGCGTTTCGAGTGGATTGCGGATGCCGATGCGCGGCTCGGTCCGGTGATCGAAGCCGTCATCAATGGCCGGTATTACTGGGTGCCGTTCCACCGCGTCCGATCGATTCGGATCGAGGATCCCGCGGACTTGAGAGACACCGTGTGGATGCCGGCGGAATTTCGCTGGGCAAACGGCGGGCAGGTGGTTGGGCTCATTCCCACGCGCTACGAAGGCACCGCCGCGGCTGCCGACGACGCCTTGCGGCTTGCGCGGCGCACGGAATGGATCGAGCAGGGGGAGGGCGCGTATGTCGGGCTCGGGCAGCGCATGTTCGCGACGGACGTCGGCGAGTATGCGTTGATGGATGTGCGATCGATCGAGCTCGACGCCATCTCCGCAGACGCGGGCACTGCTGAACCCACTACGGCCGCCGACGAGGCGGGCAGTGGCTGAGCTCGGCTACCAGGAGCGACTCCAGCCGTCACTGCTCGACCGGCTCACCGACGACGATCCCGAAAGCCGGACCGAGCCTCGTGAGCGGCGCGTGCTCACGCTGCGAACGCTGCGACAGAGCGTGCTTCGCGATCTCGGCTGGTTGCTGAACGCGAGGGGCCTCGGCTGCGGGCAGGATCTCAGCGACTACCCTCTCGTCGCGCAGACGGTGCTGAACTTCGGCCTTCCCGACCTGGCGGGCAGGACGGCGTCGGGGCTCGATCTGGCGGAGGTCGAACACCTGATGTTGCAGGCGATCAGGGATTTCGAGCCGCGGATCCTGCGCAACAGTGTGCGCGTGCGGGCTGTTGCGTCCGGTGATGCGACCGGTCAGCAGAACACGCTCGTCTTCGAAATCGAAGGCGACCTCTGGGCTCAGCCGTTGCCTGAACGCTTGTTCCTCAAAACGGAGCTCGACCTCGAAGTAGGTGAGGTGCGGGTCTCGGAATCCCGGGGCTAGCCGGCCATGGATCCGAAGCTGCTCCGCTACTACACCCGGGAGCTGCAGCACGTCCGCGAAATGGGCGGCGAGTTCGCACGCGAGTACCCGAAGATCGCCGGCCGCCTCGGGCTGGAGGGTTTCGAGTGCGCCGATCCGTATGTCGAACGTCTGCTCGAAGGCTTTGCCTTTCTGGCCGCCCGGGTACAACTGAAAATCGACGCGGAATTCCCGCGGTTTACACAGCACCTGCTCGAGCTCGTGTATCCGCATTACCTCGCGCCGACGCCTTCGATGGCGGTCGTGCAGCTTTATCCCGATCTCACGGAAGGGAATCTCGCCCGCGGGTTTACGGTGCCGCGCGATACGGTGCTTCGCAGCATGCTGGGCAAAGGCGATCAGACTGCGTGTGAGTATCGAACCGCGCACGAAGTGAAGCTCTGGCCGCTGGAGCTCGTCGAAGCGAAGTACTTCACGTACGGCGATGATGTCGCGGGCGTGGCGTTGTCCGGCAAGGTGCCAGGCGTCAAAGCCGGTGTACGGCTGCGACTGCGCTCGACCGCCGGCCTCAACTTCAACGAAATCGCGCTCGACCGTCTGTGCCTGCACGTCTGCGGCAGTGACGAGCTGCCGATGCAGATTCACGAGCGTCTGCTGGCGAATTCCGTGGGCGTTGCGGTGGTGCCCGCCAAACGTCCTGCCACATGGCACGAGCTGCTGCCTAAATCGTCGATCCGCATGACCGGATTCGATGACGGCGAGGCGCTGCTGCCGTACGGCCCGCGGTCGTTCCACGGTTACCGCCTGCTGCATGAATACTTCGCGATGCCGCAGCGCTACCTCTTCGTCGAGCTGAGCGGACTCGCACCGGCACTGCAACGCTGCGACGGCAACGAGCTCGACATCCTCGTTTTGCTCAACCGCAGCGAAGTCGCGTTCGAGCAGACCGTTTCGGCGGCGAACTTCGCGCTGTTCTGCACCCCGGCGATCAACCTCTTTCCGAAACGCACCGATCGCATACACCTTTCGAGTCAGCAATTCGAATACCACGTGGTGCCCGATCGCACGCGGCCGATCGACTTCGAGGTCTATCAGGTGCAGGGCGTCACGGGGTACGGCAGCGGTTCGGAGTCTGAGCAGGAGTTCATGCCGTTCTACTCGTCGAACGATCTCACCAGCGGTCACGAGCGGCGAGCTTACTATCAGGTGCGGCGAACACAACGCGCACTATCGGTGCAGGCGCGTGAGCGCGGACCGCGCACGAGTTATATCGGAAGCGAGGTGTTCGTCTCGCTGGTCGACGCATTCGAGGCGCCGTACCGCGGCGATCTACGCCAGCTCGGCCTGCAGACGTTGTGCACGAACCGCGACCTGCCGCTTTCGATGTCGCTGGGAGTCGGCGCGACGGATTTCACCGTCGAATCCGGCGCGCCTGTGACCTCGGTGCGCTGCGTCGCCGGTCCGACGCGGCCGACGCCCTCATACGCGGAAGGTGATCCCGCGTGGAGGCTGGTGAGCCATCTCTCGCTCAATTACCTCTCGCTGCTCGACCGCGACGAGAACGAAGGCGCGGAGGCGCTGCGCGACCTGCTGCGGTTGTACAGCGGCCTCGGTGAAGCCGCATCGCGCAAACAGATCGACGGCGTGCGGTCGGTCAGCGTGCAGCCCGTCATTCGCCGCGTGCCGGTGCCCGGACCGATCGCGTACGGTCGCGGCCTGCACATCAAACTCGCGCTGGACGAGGCGGCATTCGAAGGTACCGGCGTGTTCCTGCTCGGGGCGGTGCTCGAACAGTTTTTCGCGCGCTATGTTTCGATCAACTCTTTTACCGAGACCGTGCTGAGAACGCCCGGCCGCGGAGAGATCATGCGATGGCCGGCACGGATCGGCAGGCGGCCGACGCTCTAGAGCTTATCTACGCGCTGGAAGCCGAACCCTACCGGTTCGACTTCTATGCACTGCTGCGCCGCTGGGAATGTGCGCACACCGATAAGCCGCGGCTCGGCACTTCGCTTCGCGCCGCCGACGATCCGATTCGCCTCGCGCAGGATCCTTCGCTTTCCTTCGCGCCCGCTGCCATATCGTCATTCCGCGCCGGCAAAGGTTCGTCGGCCCCCCGGCTCGGAGTGGAATTTTTCGGGCTGTTGGGTCCCAACGGGCCGCTGCCGCTGCATCTGACCGATTACGCGCGCGATCGCCTGCGCAATGCGAACGATCCGACGCTGGTGCGCTTCCTCGACGTCTTTCATCATCGGCTGCTCACGCTTTTCTATCGCGCGTGGGCCGTGGCGCAGCCCGCGCCGAGTCTTGACCGTCCCGAGTCGGACCGTTTTTCTACGTACGTTGCTTCGGTTTTCGGTCTGGGTATGCCATCGCTGCGCCAGCGCGATGAGGTTCCCGATCTCGCCAAGCTGCATTACGCGGGTCTCCTCGCACCGCAGGTTCGCGGGGCCGACGGTCTGCGTGCGATCCTCTCCGATTTCTTCAAGCTGCCGGTCGCGGTAAAAGAGTTCGTCGGTCATTGGATGCGCCTTCCGACGGGCGAGCGCACGCGTCTCGGCGGAAAGCGGGAAACCGCCGCGCTCGGTCTGACCGCGGTGGTGGGTGCGCGGGTCTGGGATTGCCAGCACAAGTTTCGGATCGTGATCGGTCCCCTGGGGCTCGGTGATTACCGCCGGCTGCTGCCGGGTGGCGACAGCCTGCGCCGGCTCGTGGTGTGGGTACGCAATTACGTGGGAGACGAGC
>Ga0075431_100000894_pt1 | contig 26330 bp, 19 predicted proteins | sample RhiMetdeltSRZDD5_FD_75297 | JGI IMG/M metagenome (GOLD analysis project Ga0075431, IMG submission 75297) | Populus rhizosphere microbial communities from Tennessee, USA - Rhizosphere MetaG P. deltoides SRZDD5 | ecosystem: Host-associated > Plants > Roots > Rhizosphere > Soil | place: USA... | reverse complement strand
CGCTTCACGTTCCAGGCGTGGAAGTGCTCGTGCGCGGCGAGCCCCAGCCACTCGAGGTAGGTCTCGCGGCGGCGCGTCTTCCAGCGGCTCGTCATGAGCACCGTCGACTCCCGGTGCTCGAGGCCGCCGCTGCCGCCGGTGATCAGGTTGAGGAAGAGGAAGCGGCGGTAGGGCAGGACGCCCCAGAAGCGGTGGGCCTCACGGACGATCCGCTCGGCGTCGGCGGCCGAGCGCGGGCCGTTCCACACCCCGTCTTCGCCCTCGTTGACGAGGAGGTGCGGCACGCCTTCGACCTCGAAGCGGTAGACGGCGGGGGAGCCGCAGTAGATGGGCGAGTCGACGAGGGTGTCGTGGTCGGGCGCGTAGAAGAGGTAGGGGCCGCCCTGCGCCGAGGTCGGCAGCGCGGTGTGCGCCTCGCGCCAGTGCTGCGGCAGCACGACGGCGACCTCGTGCACGCGCGGGCCGGGCTCGGCGAGGGTGATGAAGGTGGCGGCGCCGTTCAAGAGCGCGAAGTCGCGGTCGACGAAGTTGGTGCGCACGGTGAGCTCGCGACCGTAGACGCGGTACATGAGCTGGACTCGCGGCGCGCCCCAGGTGGTCAGGCGCCAGCGGTTCTTGGCGAGCTTCTCGAGGGGAAGGCGGTTGCCGCCGGAGCTCTCGGCGCGGAGCGACTCGACGTGTCGCGAGTAGTCGCGGACCTTGTAGGAGCCGGGCGTCCACACCGGCTGGAAGAGCTCGATCTGCGGCCGTCCGCTCGTCGGCACCGAGACCTCGACCTCGACGTAGTGGCTCTCCGGGTCGGGGAAGGTGAGTGTGTAGCGGATCGGCTCGCTGTTGGCTTCCATCGTCGGGGGTGACCGCTGGCCGGAGTGGCCGCAGTAGGTTATCCCCCGGCGCCCGTCGGCCTCAACTCAACGGGGAGTCGCCGGCGGTCTCGAGGGCGGGCGCCGCTTCGGCGTCCCGCGTTCGGCGCCCGCGCTGCCGCCACCAGCCGCGCACCGCGACCACCGCGTGCCCTGCGTAGCCGGCGAGGAAGAGGATAGAAGTCGTGACGTGGACGACCACCCAGGCCTGGCGCCAGCCGTCGCCTACCGCGATCTGGAGCAGGTAACCCGAGACCACCATCGGGGCCACCGACAGCAGCAGGGCGAGGCCGCTCCTGCGCCGCTGAGGAACGCCTTTTCTCCAGTGGCTCCAGACGTGGTTCTTCCAGATCAGTCCGGTTGCGAAGACCAACAGCGGAGCCGCCAGCACGTGCAGGTGCTGCACCTGCGGCTGCAGCGGGTGGCCGACGGCCGAGAAGGGATCGCTGGCGGGCAGCAGGTAGCGCATCCACGCATACACGAGCCCAGTGCCACCCACCAGCAGGGTGGAGAAGTGCACCGACCAGGCCTCCCAGCGCGGCATCATGGCTGCCTCGAGCCCGCCGGGCTCGGCCGCGGTTTGGTCGTGGGCCGCGGCGTCGCGCCGGGAGCAGATTCTGTTGGGGCCGGGGCGGGCGGCGCCGTCTCGGCGACCGCCTGATGGACGGCGAGGACGCGCCGCACGGCGGCGGTCGTCGCCAGAGCCGTCAGCGAGGCGCCGGTCACCGGCCGGATACCGCGATCGAGCCGCAGCTCGGAGTCGAGCGTGCGCTCGCGGAATTGCTCGTACCAGGGACGGCGTGGCATGTAGTCGGGAGGTTCCTCGAAAGCGAGCACCTCGACCCGGCTCACCCGCCCCCGGTTGTCGACGACCACCATGATCGTCTCCTGCAGGGTGCGCACACGATGAGCGTCGAAGTAGGCGGTGCCGGCTGCCTGGTTGCCGCAACGCGCGCGGTAAACCGGCACCAGGGCGGTACGCACGGGCTCGCCGGCCAGCGCCTCGGCGCGCTGGTGCTGGGCGGGGGTCAGATAGAGCGTCGCGCGTTGCACCGCGCAGCCAGGAAAGGCGAGGGCGAGCGCCTCCTGCTGCGACAGCAGGACGCGGGCGCCGGCCGGCGCGCCGAGCGCCGCGGCACCCAGTGCCGCGGCGACCAGCGCCAGGAACGCAGCGGGGAAAGGCCTAGAAGACGTACCCCACTCCGAGGTTGAACTGATCGACGCCGCTGCCTGCGTCGTTGTCGAAGTCTTGGAAGTCGGCCTTGATGACGAGCTGCGGGCGCGGCATCCAGGAGAGACCGTAGGTGAGCACCTCACGGTCGTTGGCGGGGTTGGCCGTGAAGCCCTGCGGCACGCGGTGCTGGGTGTTCAACTGCTCCCAGCGCACGAACGGAACTAGTTTCATCTGCCCGTCGCCGTGCTGGCTGAGCACGTCGTAGCCGGCCTGCAGATAGTGACCGCGTAGCTCCTCGCCCACCGAGCTGTTGCCCGTGAGCTCGAGCGCCGAGTTCAGCCGCGCCACGTCACCGAGGTCGGCGCGCGCGGCGAGTGCGCGCAGCTCGAAGCCGCGGCCGCGCCACTCGGCGTGCGCCTCGTAGATGTGAGTGGAGACGCCGACATTGCGGCCGTCCGCCTGGAGGCCCTGGCCGGCCTTGCCGAGATAGGCCGAACCGGCCAGCCGGAGACCTTCGACGGGCGTCGACTCCAGCCGCGTCACCCAGGCGAAGTCCTCGGCCTTTGCCTCGGCTCCACCTTGGCGGCCGTCGCGCAGGCCGCCGGCGGTGAAGCCGGTGGCGTCGAAACCGTTGACCAAGTAGCTGCGGTAGCTCACCGGGCCGAGGTCGCCGAAGATGCCGGCCCCGTTCTCGTGCCAGGTGGAGGGGATGATCACGCGCTCGGTGAGCGGGCGGTTGGCGCCGAGGAACACGGTCGGCTCGTGCAGCTCGTTGAGGAAGCCCATGGGTAGCAGCAGGTGCCCGAAGCGGACGCCGAGCTCGGGCCGCCAGAGATAGTCGAGGTAGGCGAACTCGATGCCGGTCTCGTCGCCGCCGTGCTCGAACTCGAGCTCGGAGTTGAACAGCCACCGGTCGTCGAACTTGTAGCCGACGTAGACGACCGAGCGCAGCATGTCGATCTCGTCGGTGGTGCGAGACGCCGTGCCGTCGTCGCGCCGGTCGTCGAATTTCTGGTAGAGCACCTCGCCGTAGCCGCCGATCGAGAGCCCCTGGGGCTGGCGGTAGACCTTGGAAGCGGCGGGGCCGAACCCGCGCTCGGGGCGCTCGGCAGTAGCCGCGCTCTCGCCCAGCCGCAGCTGCTCGATCTCCTGAGCGAGGAGGTCGAGACGCCGCGCCAGCTCGGCGGCGTCAGGGGCGGACGCCGGTGTGGTCGCCTGCGGTGTCGTTCCCTCCGAGGCGGCAGGCTTCGCCGCCTTCAGCGCCTCGACTTGTTGCCGGAGCTCCTCAACCTGTTGCTCGAGCTGTCGGATCCGCTCGGCCTCGGTCTGCGCTGCGGCGCTACGCGCCCCGGCGAGGAGACACGCGGCAAGCACCGCAACGCCGAACCGACGACGAAACCCGCCGCGGCGAAGCCCGCCGCGCTCCGCACTGTGAAACCCTCGGAATGACACCTTCCCGCGATCGGACATACACTCTCCTCGCTGCTCGCGCGCCGGCGCAGGAGCGCCGACGCGTGGGTGGTCAAGGGGCGGCGGGCCCACGCTGCCAGGCGGTTCGGCCCGCTGCCTCTTCGTTTTTCCGGGAGGCCGCGAGGTCCCCCGGCGCTGCTCCGAACGACATCGTCAACTCGGGGACGAGCGCCCTCACGCGCCCAGCGAGCCCGGCGCTAGCGCGCAACCGCAACCGACCCCCGTCGCGCTCCAGAACCATTGCCTCGACGCCGGGGTGCGCCGCAGTCCAGGCGAGCGCGGTGTCCGGCCCCATCACGAAGAGCCCGGTCGACAGGCAGTCGGCCAGGAGGCCGCTTGGCGCCCATACGGTGAGCGAGCCGAAGTCGCGGGCGGGAGCGCCCGTGCGCGGGTCGAGCAGGTGGCCGATCCGCCTGCCGTCCACCCGCCGGGCGTGTTCGCTGTTGCCGCTGGTCGCGAGCGAGCCGCCTGCCAGCTCGAGCGCCGCCACTGGCCGCGCGCGCTCATCTGGGTCGGCAAGCGTCGCCGTCCATCGGGTGGTGCCGAGCACGCCGGCCTGGCCGCCAAGGTCGAGCTCGGCGGAGGTGACGCCGGGGGCCGAGGCGACCGCGGCGAGCGCCGCATCGAGGCCGGCGCCCTTCCCCCAAGCACCCTCCTCCAGCCGCAGGGCCGGGTGGCGCCGAATGGCGGTCGCTCGGCGCAGCTCGAGGGCGGCGGGCCTGGTGGCCGGGAGCGCTGCGGCAACTTCCGCGAGTGCCGGGATTCGGCCGCGGCCGCGCAGGTCCCAGAGGTGGACGAGGGCGCCGATGGCGGGGTCGAAGGCCCCGCCGGTGGCCTCGGCGCAGGCGAAGGCGGCGACGAGCTCGTCGGCGAGCGCCGCCGATAGCGGTACCGGGTCGCCCACGGGCGCGCGATTGAGCCGCGAGAGCTCGCTTCCCGGGCGCCAGGTCGACAGTCGGTCCTCGCTGCGCTCGAGCGCCACCACCGCTCGCTCTGCCGCGACCAGGGCTGCGGGGCGGTCGCCAGCTGTCACCGCCAGGGTGACCTCGGTCCCCATCAGGTAGAGCCGGCGCTCGACCGTTGCCTCCCGCGGCACGGTGGCTGTCGACGCTGCGCCTGCGAGGGCTCCGGCCGCCGCCGCGGTAAGGGCGAGCCCAGTAGCGAGTACGCTGTGCGACCCTCGTGCGCCCACGAGAGCGCGATGGGAGGGGGCTCGCGGTGATGCGGTCATGGGTTCTGAGAAGGCCGTTCGCTCTTTTGTTGAGACTAGATCTCAACAGCGGCCCAGGTGATTCTGGACGGAATCGGTCCGGTATGTCAACCGCGGATGCGGGTCTTGGCAGTTGGCAGTCGGGCGGGGTAGGAGAGGTGCCTAGGGCAGCACGCCCCAGAAGCGATGCGCCTCGCGCACCAGCCGCTCGGCGTCGGCGGCCGAGCGCGGGCCGTTCCACACCCCGTCTTCGCCCTCGTTGCTCGCCATGAATCCGCTGGCGCCTGACCACCTGGGGGGGCGCCGCGGGGCCTGCTCATGTATCGCGCCTACGGGCGCGAGCGTCGACGAGCGAGGTTGACAATCAGGACTATTGTCCTCCCGCTGATCGCGGGTCTCGCCCTCGGTAGCGGAGCCCCCGCTGCCGGGGAATCGCTCGCCGTGGATTCGGCCGAGGAGGTCTCGGCGGCCGGCGCCGGCGGCGGGTCGGTCAGGCCGGCGGAGCCAGGCCGGCTCGAGGGGCGGGTCGTCGACCCCTCCGGCGCGCCGATCCCCGGCGCCACCGTCACCGCCACCGCGGACCCCCGCCGCTCGAGCAGGGAGACGACGGCGCTCTCCGGCCCCGACGGACCCTTCGGCCTCGAGCTCCCCGCGGGCAGCTACGTCATCCGGGTGGAGCTTGAAGGGTTCGGCGAGACCGCGCAGCGCATCAGCCTCGCGGCGGGACAGCCCACCCCGCGCGAGTTCGTGCTGGACGTGATGACGGTCAAGGACTCGATCGTCGTCCACGCACCGCCCGGCTACCGCATCCCCGAGATCAGCAGCGCCACCAAGACGCTCACTCCGCTCCGCGACGTGCCTCAATCGGTGACCGTCGTCACGCGGCAGCTCATGCGCGACCAGATGATGACGAGCGTGGCCGACGTCGTGCGCTACGTGCCGGGCATCTCGCTCCACCAGGGTGAAACCAACCGCGACCAGGTGATCATCCGCGGCAACAGCTCGTCGGCGGACTTCTTCGTCGACGGCGTGCGCGACGACGTGCAGTATTACCGCGACCTCTACAACCTCGACCGCGTGGAGGCGCTCAAGGGTCCGAACGCGATGATCTTCGGGCGCGGCGGCGGGGGCGGGGTGATCAACCGCGTCACCAAACAGGCCGAGTTCGGATCGGCGCGCGAAGTCGAGCTGATGGGCGGCGCCTACGACGGCAAGCGCGTCACGGCGGACTTCGACCGGCCGTTCAGCGACCGGGTCGCCCTCCGCGTCAACGGGCTCTTCGAAGACCGCGGCAGCTTCCGCGACGGCGTCGACCTCCAGCGCTCCGGGATCGCTCCGACGGTGACCATCCTGCGCGGCGAGGCGACGAAGGTGACCCTCTCGTTCGAGCACTTCCACGACCAGCGGGTGGCCGACCGCGGCATCACGTCGTTCCTGGGCCGCCCGGCCGACGTGCCCATCGACACGTTCTACGGCAACCCCGACGACAGCAAGGTGCGCGCGCTGGTCAACCTCGGCAGCGCCACCGTCGAGCACCGGTTCGGCGGCCTCTCGCTGCGCAACCGGACCGTCTTCGGCGACTACGACCGCTTCTACCAGAACTACGTGCCGGGGGCCGTCACGGCGAACCGCTCGAACGTCGCGCTGACGGCCTACAACAACGCGACCGATCGCCGGAACCTGTTCAACCAGACCGATCTGATCTACGGCTTCGCCACCGGATCGGTGCGGCACAACCTCCTCTTCGGCGCCGAGGTGGGGCGGCAGCTCACCGACAACTTCCGCAACACCGGATTCTTCAACGACGCGTCGACGTCGATCCTCGTGCCGTTCGAGAGCCCGCGAATCGACACCCCGGTCACCTTCCGGCAGAGTGCCACGGACGCCGATAACCACATCGAGGCGACCGTGGCGGCCTTGTACGCCCAGGACCAGATCGAGTTGTCGCGCCGGCTCCAGCTCGTCGCCGGCCTGCGTCTCGACCGCTTCGACCTCGACTTCGAGAACCAGCGCAACGGGGATCGGAAGAGCCGCACGGACGACCTGGTCTCGCCGCGCGCCGGGCTCATCTTCAAGCCGATCGCGCCGGTCTCGCTTTACGGCACCTACAGCGTCTCGTACCTGCCGAGCTCGGGCGACCAGTTCTCCTCGCTCACCTCGATCACCGAGCAGCTCGAGCCGGAGAGGTTCCGGAACCTCGAGGTGGGTGCCAAGTGGGACGCTTCCGACACGCTCTCCCTGACGGCCTCGATCTACCGCCTCGACCGCACGAACACCCGATCGATCGACCCCAACGACCCGGTGCGCATCATCCAGACCGGCAGCCAGCGCACGAACGGCTACGAGCTCGGCGTCAACGGGCGCGTGACGTCGTCGTGGAGCATCGCCGGCGGATACGCTCACCAGGACGCCTCCGTCACCAGCGCGACGGCCACCGCGCGCGAGGGCGCGACGGTGGCCCAGGTGCCGCGTCACACGGTGTCGCTCTGGAACAACTACCAGGTGCACCCGCGGCTGGGCGCGGCCCTCGGCATCGTCTACCGCTCGGACGTGTTCGCCGCCATCGACAACACCGTCACGCTCCCCGGCTACACCCGCGTCGACGCCGCCGTCTTCGTCGGGTTGGTGGAGGGGATCCGGCTCCAGGTCAACGTCGAGAACCTGCTCGACAAGGAGTACTGGGCCAACGCCGACGGCAACACCAATATCACGCCGGGCTCGCCACGGGCCGTGCGGGTGGGGCTGACGGCCCGGTTCTAGCGCGCGGCGATCCGGAGCGGATGGTGCGCACGGCGCACCCTACCCGGAGCTCGATTCTCCACTCGGTGGGCGACGGCGATCGGCGATGGTCGTCGCTCGGAAGCGATCCGCGTAGGGTGCGCCGTGCGCACCACCCGGTTCCGCCGGCCGGTCAGCGCGGATCGAGGCTGCAGGATGGCGCGTCGTCGTCATCGAGCGGTACCGGACGGTCGCGTTCGGCGTCGACGACGCAGAGGAAGCCGAAGGGCTCTTCGCCGGTGTTCTTGAACTGGTGCGGGTCGCCCGGCGCCACCCGCACCAGGTCGCCGCTGCGGAGCGTGTGGCGCTCGCCGGCGAGCAGCACCTCGCCCTCGCCGCGCAGGACGAGGACGGCGTGCTCGTGCTGGTGCCGCTCGTGCGCGCTGCGACCGCCGGGGGCGATCTCGAAGTAGCGCAGCTCGTAGGAGCACGAGCTCTCCGGCCCGCCGGCGAGGAGCTGCCGCGTCACCGCCGGCCAGGCGTCGCCGACCTCGGCGGCCTCGCTCGGGGGTCGATATCGGCGCACCGGGATCCCGTCCCACCGGCCGGGAGTCTCGGCGCTGCGCACCACCTCGGAGCGGTTGCCGGTCGCGGCGCCGGCGGTGGGAGCTTGGCCGCCGCCGCCCTCTGGCGTAACGTCCGCAGCGCGCACCTAGGCAGGCTAGCACGGTGAACGAGCGAGGACGGCCCGGTGGCGACCGGGGTCTCGGCGCCGCGCTCCGTGCCCGCGAACGCGCCCGCGAACCATGACCCACACCGTCGCAGTCCCGCTCTGGCTGCTCGTGCTGCTCCTCGCGATCGTCGCGTGGGCGGCTCTCGACCGCCTCCTCATTCCCAGCGTGCGCTGGTTCCTGCGCGAGCGGGCCAACCGCGTGCTCGAGGAAGTGCGGCACCGCTTCCAGATCGAGATCCAGCCCTTCCAGCTAACGCGCCGGCGGGTGCTCATCGACCGCCTCGTCTACGACACCCAGGTGGTCGAGGCGGCGCAGGCCTTCGCGAAAGAGGAGGGGATGCCGCGCGAGGTGGCGATGGCGCGGGTCGAGCGCTACGCCCGCGAGATCGTCCCCGCCTTCAACGCCTACTTCTACTTCCGGCTCGGCTACTGGGTGTCGCGCTCGCTCGCGCACATGCTCTATCGCGTGCGCGTCGGCTGGCTCGACGAGGCGGCGCTCGCCGCCGTGCCGCGCGACTCGAGCGTCGTCTTCGTCATCAACCACCGCAGCAACATGGACTACCTGCTGGTGTCGCACCTCGCCGCCTCGCGCACGGCGCTCTCGTACGCCGTCGGCGAGTGGGCGCGCATCTGGCCGCTCGAGAGCTTGTTGAAGTCGATGGGCGCCTACTTCGTACGCCGGCGCTCGCGCAACGCGCTCTACCGTCGCGTGCTCGAGCGCTACGTGCAGATGGCGACGGCGGCCGGCGTGCCGCAGGCGGTCTTCCCCGAGGGCGGCCTGTCGCGCGACGGGCGGCTTGGCGCCGCGAAGCTCGGCCTGCTCGACTACATGGTGAAGGCCTTCGACCCTGCCGGGGCCCGGGACGTCGTCTTCGTCCCGGTGGCGGTCAACTACGACCGGGTGCTCGAGGACCGCACGCTGCTGCTCGACGTCGTGCCCGACTCGACGCGGCCCGGGACGGCGGGCGCGCTGCGCAACCTGGCGACCTTCGTCGGCAGCCAGCTCTGGCTCGTCGCCACCGGCCGCTGGCACCGCTTCGGCTATGCCTGCGTGAGCTTCGGCACGCCGCTCTCGCTCGGCGCCTGGTGCCGCCAGCGCGATCTCGACCCGCGGCCCCTCGAGCGCGAGGAGCGCTTCGCGCGGATCGAGGAGCTCGCCCGCGAGCTCATGGGACGCGTCGGCGCGGTGATCCCGGTGGTACCGGTGGCACTCGTCGCGAGCGTCTTGCAGCGCGAGCCCGGGCGCCGCTTCTCGACGCTCGAGCTGACGGCGGAGGCGTACGCGTTGCTGCACGAGCTCGAGGCGGCCGGGGCGCACGTCTACCAGCCGCGGCAGGACTTCGACTACGCGCTCACCGTGGGGCTGCGGATGCTCGTGCTGCGCAACCTGGTCGTCGAAGACGACGAGGGACTTCTGCACCTCGCGCCAGGCGAGCAGGCGACGGTCGCTTACTACGCGAACTCGATCGCGCACCTGCGTGAGGGCGCCGCCCCGCCGGCTGTCGCCCCCGTCGCCGCGACCCGGCATTAGGATCTCGCGCAGTGGAGCTCGCCGGCACGTTTCTGCAGCTCGGCATCGCACTCGGGCTCGGGCTGCTGGTCGGCCTGCAGCGCGAGCACGTGGCGACCGACCTCGCCGGCTTCCGCACCTTCCCGCTGGTGACGCTCCTCGGCGCCGTGTGCGGTCTGCTCAGCCTCTCGCTGGGAGGTTGGGTTCTCGCCGGCGGCTTCGTCGGCCTCGCCGCCATGGTCTTCGTCGGCAACCTGGCGAAGATCCATGCGGGTACGCCCGACCCAGGGATCACCACCGAGGTCGCCATCCTGCTGATGTTCGCCGTCGGCGCGTTCGTCACCGTCGGCCCGCCGCAGATAGGGGTGGCCGTGGGGGCCGCGACGGCGGTCCTGCTGCAGTCGAAGCGGCTGCTGCACGGCTTCGCCGCGCGGCTGCGCGACGAGGACGTCCGCGCCGTGATGCAGTTCGCGCTGATCACGCTCATCGTGCTGCCCATCCTGCCCGACCGCGCCTACGGGCCGTACGGCGTGCTCAACCCGCGGCAGATCTGGTGGATGGTGGTGCTCATCGTCGGCCTCTCGCTCGTCGGCTACGTCGGCACCAAGCTGCTGGGCGAGCGCGCCGGCACGTGGCTCGGCGGCGCGCTCGGAGGGCTGGTGTCGAGCACGGCCACCACCGTCAGCTTCGCGCGGCGCACCCGCCGCGGCGACGCGCGCGTCGAGGTCGCGGCGGAGGTGATCCTCATCGCCTCGGCGGTGGTCTACGTGCGCCTCCTCGTCGAGATCGCCGTCGTCGCGCCGGCGCTCCTCGTCACGGCGGCCGGCCCGCTGCTGGTGATGCTGTTGCTGCTCGCGACGCTCGCCTGGGTGGCCGCCCGGCGCCATTCCGCGGGCGACGACCACGCGCCGCCGGAGCAGTCCAATCCCAGCGAGTTGCCCACGGCGCTGCTCTTCGGGGCCATCTACGCGGCCGTCGTGCTCGCCGTCGCCTGGGCGAAGGCGCGGTTCGGGAGCGCGGGTCTCTATGCGGTGGGCGGCCTGTCGGGGCTCGTCGACCTCGAGGCGATCACCCTGTCGAGCGCCCAGCTCGTCCGTGGCAACCGGCTCGATGCGGACCTCGCCTGGCGGGTCATCCTCCTCGCCACGCTCGTCAACCTCGTCTTCAAGGCGGTGGTGGCCGCCGTCTGGGGGGGCCGGGAGCTGGCGCGGCGCGTCGTCCTGGCCTGGGGTCTCGCGGTGCTGGTGGGTCTCGCCCTGCTCGTCTTCTGGCCCGGCCCCGCGGCGCCGGCGTTGCCCTGACCGGCGTCTCGCCGGGGAGCCGCGGCCCTGTTCCGGGCGGGCCGCGGTAGGGGTGCGCGGAAGCCCGTTCCGGTGCATAATCCGGCCCCCTTCCCGCCCAGGAGAGAGCATGGCCGACCTCGCCGCTGCCACCAACGACGCCATCGCCGCCGCCTCGCCGGCGCTCTTCGAGCTGCTGTCACCGCTCGGCCGCCGCGCCTACTTCCCGCCCGACATCCCGTTCCAGGCGGCGCAGGCGCGCGGCAAGACGTACAACGCCACCATCGGCCAGATCACCGACGGCTACGGTCAGGCGGTGCCGGTGCCCGCCCTCGGCGATGCGCTCTCCGGCCTGCCCCCGGCGCCGCGCAACCGCGCGCTGCTCTATTCGCCGGTCGAGGGGATCGCGGAGGTGCGCAAGGCATGGCGTGCCTGGCAGCGACGCGCGGTGCCCGACGACGTTCCGTCGACGCTGCCGCTGGTGGTGGCCGGGCTCACGCACGGGCTCGCCGTCGTCGCCGACCTCTTCGGCGGCGAGGGGCGCGCGATTGCGATCGCCTCGCCCTTCTGGGGGAACTACCGGCAGACGTTCGCCTTTCGCACGGGAGCACGCATCCTGTCCGCGCCCGCCTACCGCGAGGGCCGCTTCGTGCCCACGGCGTGGGTCGAGGCGCTCGCCGAGCTGCCCGCCGGCGAGCCGGCGGTGGTGCTCCTCAACGTTCCCAGCAACCCCGGGGGCTATAGCCCCGACCGCAGCGAACGCGACCAGCTAGTGGCGAGCCTCTTCGCCGAGGCGGAGAAGCGGCCGCTGCTCGTCCTCTGCGACGACGCCTACACCGGCCTCGTCTACGAAGACGACATCCCCCGCGAGTCGCCCTTCTGGGAGCTCGTGGGGCTGCACCCCAATCTGGTGCCCGTCAAGGTCGACGGCGCCACCAAGGAGTACTCCTTCTTCGGCGGCCGCGTCGGCTTCGTCACCTTCCCGTTCGCGCCCGGCTCCGAGGTGGCGGCGGCGCTCGAGAGCAAGGTCAAGGGGGTCGTGCGCGCCGTGATGGGCTCGCCCGTGGCGACCACGCAGATGCTGCTCTTGCAGGCGCTCGAGTCGCCCGACGCGGAGGCCCACGTGGAGGCGATCCGGTTGTTGCTCGCCGAGCGCTACCGAGCCCTGCAGCAGGCGCTCGAGAAGATCGACGAGCGGTTGATGCGTCCGCTGCCGTTCAACTCCGGGTGCTTCGCGCTCGTCGAGCTCGCCGAGTCGCTGGGAGTGACGGCGGAGTCGGTGCGCCAGCACCTTCTCGAGCACCACGACACCGGCGTCGTGTCGGTGGGGCAGCGCCACCTGCGCGTCGCCTTCTGCTCGGTGGCGGCTGCAGCCATTCCCGAGCTCGTGGGGCGGATGGAGCGCGGCGTGACGGAGCTGGCGGCGGAGCGCGCGCGGTCCTGACCCCATGGCCCATGCGCTGGTCGTGGGGGCGGGCATCTTCGGCGTCACCGCAGCCCGTGAGCTGCGCCGCCGCGGCTGGCAGGTGACCCTCCTCGACGCGACGCGCGTACCGGCGCCGCACGCCGCGTCCACCGACATCAGCAAGGTGATCCGCCGCGAATACGGCGCCGACCGTGAGTCGATGCGGCTCGCCGCCGCCGCCATCGAAGGGTGGCGTCGCTGGAACGACGAGTGGCCGGAGCCGCTCTTCCACGAGGTGGGGCTCCTCGCACTCTCCTCGAGCGGGCTCGTCGATCCGCTGGAGGAGGGGTACGAGGCCGCGTCGCTGCGCACCCTGCGCGCCGAGGGGTGGCTGCCGGAGGATCTCGACCTGCCGACCGTGCGGGCGCGCTACCCGGCTTGGCGCACCGGCCGCTACCGCGCGGCCTTCTTCCACGCCGCTGCCGGCTGGGCGGAAAGCGGGCGCGTGGTGGCGCGTCTCGTCGGCCTCGCGCGCCGCGAGGGGATCGACGTGCGTGAGGGCGACGGCGGCGAGGCGTTGCTCGAAGCGGACGCCGGCGTCGTCGGGGTGCGTACCGCCGGCGGAGCCGAGCTCCTCGCCGACCACGTGGTGCTCGCCGCGGGCGTCTGGAGCGCGCGCCTCGCCGGCGTCGAGTGGGGGATGTGGGCGACGGCGCACCCCGTCTTCCACCTGCGGCCCCGTGCCCCCGAGCTGTTCGCCGCCGCGCGTTTCCCGGTGTTCATGGCGGACATCGCGCAGACCGGCTGGTACGGCTTCCCGCTCCACCCGCGCGAGGGCGTGGTGAAGGTGGCGCGGCACGCCCGTGGCAGCAGCGTCGATCCCGACGCGGCACGTGCGCCGCGCGAGGGCGGCGAAGAGGAGCTCCGCGCCTTCCTGCGCGACGCGCTGCCCGAGCTCGCCGACGCGCCGCTCGCGGCCTCGCGCACCTGCTTCTACTGCGACACGGCCGACGGCCAGTTCTGGATCGACCGCGACCCGGCGCGCGCCGGGGTGACCCTCGCCTCGGGCGGCAGCGGGCACGCCTTCAAGTTCGCCCCGGTGCTGGGCCCGCTCATCGCCGACGCCGTCGAGGGGAAGGAGAACCCGTGGCTCGCGCGCTACCGCTGGCGTGCGAGGGATCGCGACTACGCGGCTACCGAAGAGGCGCGGGCGCGGACGGTCGAGTAGGGTGCGCCGTGCGCACCATCCGGTGATCGGGCGGGGGCGCGAAGATGGTGCGCACGGCGCACCCTACGTCGGAGGCGGCTCGCATAGGTAGGTTGCGCATCGGGCGCCATCCGGTGATCGGGCGGGGGCGCGAAGATAGTGCGCACGGCGCACCCTACGTCGGAGGCGGCTCGCTTAGGTAGGGTGCGCATCGCGCACCATCCGGTGATCGGGCGGGGGCTCGAAGATGGTGCGCACGGCGCACCCTACGTCGGAGGCGGTCCCTTAGGTAGGGTGCGCATCGCGCACCATCCGGCGATCGGCGGGGCTCGAAGATGGTGCGCGGTGCGCACCCTACATCAGACCTTTGACGTAGCCGCCGTCCACCGTCACCGCCTGCCCCGTCAGGTACGAGGCGGCGGGCGAGCAGAGGAACGCGATCACCTCGGCGATCTCTTGCGGCTCCGCGAGGCGGCCGATGGGCACGGCGGCCGCCCACTCGGCGAGGACCTCTTCCGCCTTCTTGCCGGTCCGCAACGACGTCGCCTGCGCCAGCTCTTCCTGGCGGTCGGTGCGGGTGTAGCCGGGCAGCAGAGTGTTGACGGTGATGCCGTCGCGTGCCACCTCCGCCGAGAGCGTCTTCATGTAGCCGACGACCGCCGGCCGCAGCGCGTTGGAGAGCGCCAGGTTGGGGATCGGCTGCCGCGCCGACACCGAGTTGATGGCAACGATGCGCCCCCAGCCCCGCTTCCGCATGCCCGGCACGACGAGCTGGCAGAGCCGCGGCACGAAGAGCAGGCAGAGGTTGATGGCGTCCTGCCAGTCCTGCTCCTCGAGGTCCACCGCGCGCTTGGCCGGCGGCCCGCCGCCGTTGGCGACCAGTACGTCGACCGGCCCCACGGTGCCTTCGGCCTGTTGCACGAGTCGCTTCAGGGACTCGTGCGAGCGGACGTCGACGACGACCGCTTCGACGTGCGCCCCCTCGGCCGCGAGCTCGTTGTGCGCGCGCTCGAGCTTCGCGCCGCCGCGGCTGGCGATCACTAGCTTGGCGCCGCGGCGCGCCAGGGCGCGCGCCGTGGCAAAACCCATCCCGCTGCTGGCGCCGGTGAGCAGCGCCACCTTTCCCTCCAGGCTCCACTTCATGCCGCTATCCTAGCTGCTACCCTCTGCGGCCCGTCCACTCGAACACGTCATGCTTCGTCACCGGGAGGTCACCGTGCGTCACTTGCGCCTCGCGTTCGCTCTCTGCCTGCTCGCCCCGACCGCTGCCCTGGCGGCCCCGTCGATCGACGCCGGAGCCCGGGTGATCTCCGACGTCGCCCTCTCGCCCAAGGGGGCACGGCCGCGGCTGGACTGGTCGCTCGACCTGCTCGCCGAGAAGACCATGGCCGTGGGGAAGGCCGCGAACGTGGAAGCCGCCGTGGCCGCGGCCCTTGCCGAGCCGCGCTTGGCGTCGATGGTTGCGACGGGGCTGCTCCACACACGCGGCGGCGACGTCCACGTGTGGGCCTGGGCGAGCGGGGACATGGCGCCGGCCGAGCGGGCCCTCCGCGACGCCGGCGGACGGGTCGAGCGCCAGGACGCCGCGCACGGGTTGCTGCAGGCGTGGGTGCCGGCGTCGGCGCTCGCCGCGCTGGCGGACTCCGGGGCGTTCCGCTTCGTCTCGCCGCCCGCCTACGCCTACCTCCACGCCGGCTCGAAGACCACCGAGGGGGACGTGCTGCTCGAGGCTGCGGCTCTGCGGGCGGCCCGCGGCGTCAACGGCACCGGCGTTCGCGTCGGCGTCACGTCGGACACCGTAAGAGGCCTCGGGACCGCCGTCGCCTCCGGCGACCTGCCGCCGAACGTGAACATCAGCGGGTGCAACATGGGCGGCGACCCTCAGCTCCTCCCCAACGGCGAGGGCACGGCGATGCTCGAGATCGTGCACGACCTCGCGCCAGGCGCCGAGCTCTGGTTCGGCTACTGGCTGGGTCTCGGCGTGGGATCCGCGCTCGACTTCAACCAGGCCATCGACTGTCTGGCGGCGAACACCGACGTCGTCGTCGACGACATCGGCTTCATCAACGCCGGCCCCTACGACGGCACCAGCGTCGTGTCGCAGAACACCAGCGACGAGCTCAACCGCGCGAGCAACCGCATCCGCCTCTACGCCACGTCGGTAGGCAACGCCGCGCGCGGGCACTACGAAGAAGCGTTCAACGACTCGGGCTACGACGCGCACTCCGGGAACTATGACTGGGACATGCACCAATACGTGGCCACCTCGAAGACGACCGACGCGGGAGTCGGCTTCCTCTGCAACCCCGGCAGCTTTTGCGGCGACACGCTGCGGCTGGCGCAGAACGGCCAGGTGCGCATCTTCCTGCAGTGGAACGACCCGTTCAGTGGATCGAGCAACGATTACGACATGTGGCTCGTCGAGCACACGGGAGTGCCCGGCGCACCCGGAATCCAGCGCGCCACCTCGCAGAACATCCAGGACGGCTCGCAGCCCCCCACCGAGGCCATGAGCTACGTCAACCCCAATTCCGGGGTGGCCGACCTCGAGATCCGCATCGGCCGCTTCAGCGGCGCCGCGCGCAATCTCGAGATGTTCGTGCTCTGCTCGGGGTGCCAGCTCCTCGCCAACGGCGCCCATCACAACTTCAACACCACCTCCGGCAGCGTCCTGAACCAGAGCGATGCCGGCGGCGGCGTCTTCTCGGTGGGCGCCATCGCGGCGAGCGACCCCAACACCGACGACATCGAGACCTTCAGCAGCCGCGGCCCGACCAACGACGGCCGCATGAAGCCCGACGTGACGGCCATCGACGGCGTGCAGGTGACTGGAGCCGCCGGCTTCCCGAATCCCTTCTTTGGCACCTCGGCGGCATCGCCCCACATCGCCGGCATCGCCGCGTTGCTGCTGCAGGCGTCGCCCGGCCTACGCGCCGGCGAGCCGGGAGACAACCCGGCCGCTGACCGCACTACGCTGCGAAACGCCATCCTCACCAGCGCCAAGGACCGCGGCGTGGCAGGTGCCGACAACACCTACGGGGCGGGCCTCGCCGACGCGAACGCGGCTGCAGCGCTGCTCGGGCCTGGGGCTGCGCCGTGCGTGCGCGACGCCGCCACCGCGTGCCTGCAGGGCGGCCGCTTCGAGGTGAAGGTCAACTTCGACACCGGCTCGGCCTCGGGGCAGGCGCAGGTGATGGGCTTCGGCGGCCAGCGCTCCGAGAACGACGAGTCGGCCTTCTACACCTTCTTCTCGGTGACGAACTTCGAGATGGGCGTCAAGGTCCTCAACGCCTGCATCCCGGCTTTCGGCAACAAGTACTGGGTGTTCGTGAGCGGCCTGACGGACCAGGGGTGGACGGTCACCGTCCGCGATTCGCTCACCGGTGGCACGCGGACCTACAGCAACGCGGTCGGCCACCTGTCGACGACCTTCGCGGATACGTCGGCGTTCGGCTGTTGACGGGCCTGCGGCCCGGTCAGCCGATGCGGTTGCCCTCTTCGTCGTAGACGTAGACGCCTTTGCCACTCTTGCGGCCGAGGCGTCCCGCCTTGACGTATTGGGCGAGCAGGTTGCTCGGGCGGTAGGTCTCGCCGAGCGTCGCGTGCAGGTGCTGGAGGATCGAGTAGCGGACGTCGAGCCCGACGAGGTCGACCATCTCGAAGGGCCCCATCGGGTGGTTGAGCCCGAGCTTCAACGCCTTGTCGATGTCCTCGGCGCTCGCCACGCCGGTCTCCAGCATGCGGAACGCCTCGTTGCCGATGAGGGCGTTGATGCGCGAGGTGACGAAGCCCGGCGCCTCGCGCACGACGACGACCTCCTTGCCCATGCGCACCGAGACCTCGGCCATCGCCGCCAGGGTGGCCTCCGTCGTCTCCAGGCCGCGCACGAGCTCGACGAGCTTCATCAGGTGCACCGGGTTGAAGAAGTGCATTCCCGCGAAGCGGTCCGCGCGGCCGGAAGCGGCGGCGATCTCGGTGATCGACAGGCCCGAGGTGTTCGAGGCGAAGAGCGTGTGGGCGGGGCAGCAGCGGGCCACCTCCGCGAAGGTCGCCACCTTGAGGTCCATGCGCTCGGGGACGGCCTCGATGACGAGGTCCGCGTCGGCGACGGCTCGCGCGATCTCGCGGTCGAGGGCGAGCCGTCCGAGCGTCGCCGCCGCGTCCTCGGCGGACACCTTGCCGAGCTTCACGCCCTTCTCGAGGGTGCGCTCGACGTTCTGCCGCGCCTTCTCGAGGGCGCCGCCGACGGGGTCGAAGAGGCGGGTGGCGTAGCCGCCCTGCGCCGCCACCTGGGCGATGCCGCGCCCCATGGTGCCGGCGCCGAGCACGGCGATGGTCCGGATCGCGGTCATCAGGAGACCGGAATGGCGTGCATGCCGGTGGTCTTCTCCGCGAGCGTGCGGAGCTCGTCGGCGATGGCGAGTGTGTTGCGCGTCGCCGCCGTGGCCAGCTCCTGCAGCTCCGCGGTGTCGCAGATCCGCTCGAGGATGGCGCGCGCCAGCTCGTGGTGCTTCACCTCCTCGGGCTGGATCACCTCGCGGTAGAGGCGCGCCGTCGGGGTGTCGCCGGCGGTCTCGCAGAGCTCGATGAACTGCGCGTTGCGCACCTTGGCGATCGCCTCGCGGGCGAACGGCCCGGCGGCGATGCGCTCGACGGTCGAGCGGAGCCCGCGCAGGTACTGATAGAGCGGGCTGTACCCCTCGGCGAGCGGCTCGAAGGAGCCGAGGTCCTCGCCGAGCTCGGCGAGCCGGCCGCAGATGAGGGCGTAGTGCTTCATCTCGTCACCACACTGCTCGGCGAGGAGCAGCTTGACGTCGATCTCCGGAGTGGTGGGCATCCAGAGCCCGGCGAGCTCGCTCGCCTCGAGCTCGCTCTTGAGCGCCAGCCGGAGCAGCGTTCGCACCTCGACCTGCCCTTCCGACTCGGCCTCCAGCGCCTCGCGCTCGCCGAGGCGGGAGAAGAGCGATTCCATCTCCGCCACCAGCCCCGCGATGAATTCCTTGCCGTCCATTCGTCACCCCCTCGGTCGCCAGGATTCTACGCCGCGGGATATGCTGCCTTCACCGTGCGACAGGGCTTCCGGTGGACGGCGACCTTCCGGTGGATGGCGACCTCCTTGCTGGGCCTCGCCCTCGCGGCCCCGCTGGCGGCAAAGCCTCGCGAGATCGGAACCGACGCCACGTCGGTCGTCTCGGTGGCGATTCCCGACCTGTTGCTCGCCCAGCTCCTGCTGCTCGCCGACGACGCTTGCGAGGTGCGCTACGTGCCCGGCACCCTCGACCGCGCCGCGCACGTCGAGACCTGGCTGCGCGGGCTCGCGATCGGCGCCGCGCGCCGCACCAGGCACCCGGCGCGCCTCGTCGGCGTCGTGCTCGGCCGCGAGGAGTGGCAGCAGGCGGGCCTCGCCTGCCCCTACGGCGTGCCATGTTCCGCGGGCACTCGCGTTATCGCGTTGCCAGCCGCCGGGGACAGCGCCACGGTCACCTTCTGGCGCACGCTGCTGGGGGGACTGCCGTCGCTCGGCGGAGTGCCGCTCATGGGCACCGCCGACGAGGCGGCGAGCCTCGCCCCGGCGGATGCCTTCGCCAGCCTTGTCGTCTCGCGCGACCTGGTGGCGGCGGCCGGGATGCGTGGCGACGAGGCCTGGGTGGCCGACCTGCTCGCGCACGCCCTGAGCCTCGACGCCGCGCTGCAGGAGAAGTCCGGGCGCGCGGCCGACCTCGCCGGGTTCTGGGAGACGGTGCGCGTGCGCTACGGGCCGCAGGGAGTTCCCACCGCCGACGCGTTCGCGCGCGACCTGCGCCACCAGGCGCGGCTCTTCCTCGCCGCGCAGGCCCTCCTCGGCTCCGAAGGGCGGCTGCCGATGCGCTCGCTGCGGAAGATGCAGGAGAAGGGGGGCGGCGTCGTGCGCGCCTCCGACCTGCGGGCCGAGTGGCCCAATGCCCTGAGCGGCATCGAGCCGTAGGCCCATCCCGAGTGGGGGGCGCGCGCCGCGCACCCATCCGTGCGAGGCTCGAGGTGCGGGCCGTCGCGGGTGGATAAGATCGCCGCGGCACGGCAATCGCAGGTGGGAGCAAACCATGGCGCGAGCGAGCAAGCCGACCAGAGCAGGGGCGGATCCGACGGGCGCGACCGAGGAATCCGGTGCGGCCAGCCCCGCCGCCCACGCCGCTTCCGCGAGTGCCGCCTCGGGGCAGCCAGGCGGACAGCCGGCCGTGCTCACCATCCGCGACGGCGTCGCCTGGCTCGTCTTCGACGCCCCGGGCAAGAAGGTCAACACCCTCTCGCAGTGGCTCATGGGCTGGTTCGGCGAGCAGCTCGAGGCGCTGGCGCGGGAGCCGCTGCGCGGCCTCGTGCTGCGTTCGGGGAAGCCGGACACCTTCATTGCCGGTGCCGACATCGAGGAGATCGAGCAACTCTCCGACCGTGCTGCCGTCCGCGAGCTGCTGCGCCTCGGCCACGAGCTCTTCGGTCGCGTGGCGTCGCTGCCGTTCCCCACGGTCTCCGCGATCCACGGCGCCTGCCTCGGCGGCGGTCTCGAGCTGTCGCTCTGCTGCGACTGGCGGGTGGCGAGCGAACACGAGAAGACCAGGCTCGGCCTCCCCGAGGTGCAGCTCGGCATCATCCCCGGGCTCGGCGGCACGCAACGGCTGCCGCGCCTCGTCGGCGTGCCGGCGGCGCTCGATTTGATCCTCACCGCGCGGCAGGTGTCGGGGAGCAGGGCGCGGAAGATCGGGCTCGTCGACGAGACCTGCCACCAGGCGATCCTCGACCGCGTTGCCGTCGGCCTGCTCGCGCGCGGCAAGCGCCGGGCCTCCGCTCGTGGACCATCGTGGGCGTCCGCCAAGCAGGGCTTCACCGGGCGCGTCGCCGACCTCGTCGCCCGTTCGCCGCTCGGCGGCAAGCTCGTCTACGACCGCGCGCGGGCGCAGACGCTGGAGAAGACCGCCGGCCACTATCCCGCGCCCTTGCGCGCTATCGACGTCGTGGAGCGGGGCATGCGGCTCCCGCTGCCGGAGGCGCTCGCGGTCGAGGCCGACGCCTTCGTCGAGCTCGTCGTCGGCGAGACCGCCAAGAGCCTCATCGGCATCTTCTTCATGAAGAACCGCGTCGAGGCGCGGGCGGCGGAGCTGGCGAAGGCGGCACGGCCGGTGCCGCGCGTCGGGGTGCTGGGGGCGGGGCTCATGGGCGCGGGCATCGCGCAGGTCATCGCTCATCGCGGCACGCCCGTGGTGCTCAAGGACAAGGACCTCGCCTCCCTCGCCCGCGGCACGAAGTACTGCGCCGAGCGCGAGGCCGAGCTGGTCGCCCGCCGCCGCCAGACCGACGTCGAGCGCAGGCAGGCCCTCGCCCGCATCCATCCGACGATCGAATACGAGTCGTTCCGCCACCTCGACTTCGTCGTCGAGGCGGTCTTCGAGGACCTCGACGTCAAGCGCCAGGTGATCCGCGAGGTCGAGGCGGCGACGCTCCCTTCGGCGATCTTCGCCTCCAACACCTCCACCATCCCGATCGCCGAGCTGGCGGCGGCGAGCTCGCGGCCGCAGCAGGTGGTGGGAATGCACTTCTTCAGCCCGGTGCACAAGATGCCGCTCGTCGAGGTGATCCGCCACCCGGGCACCGCGCCGGAGGTGCTGGCCACGACCGTGTCGCTCGGTCGCGCCATGGGCAAGACGGTGATCGTCGTCGACGACGGCCCCGGTTTCTTCACCAGCCGCGTCATCGCGCCCTTCCTCAACGAGGCGGTCTGGTGCCTGGTCGACGGGGCGACCATCGAGGAGGTCGACCGCGCGCTCAAGGCGTGGGGCTGGCCCGCCGGGGGCCTGCAGCTGCTCGACGAGGTGGGCCTCGACGTCGCCTTCCACGCCGGCCAGGTGCTGCTCTCGCGCCTCGGCGACCGCATCGACGCCCCGCCGGCGTTCCAGAAGATGATCGACGACGGCCGCAAGGGCCGCAAGGCGGGGATGGGCTTCTACCGCTACGACGGCAAGGAGAAGGAGGCCGACAGCGCAGTCTACGAGCTGCTCGGCTGGCGGCACCATCCGCTGCCGGAGGGCGAGATCGCCGAGCGCTGCTGGCTGCAAATGCTCAACGAGGTGGCGCGCACGATGGAGGAGGGGATCGTCAGGGACCCCGACGTGGTCGACATCGGCGTCATCTTCGGCTTCGGCTTCCCGCCCTTCCGCGGCGGCATCCTGCGCGAGGCGGACCGCGTCGGCCTCGACCTCGTCGTGGAGCGGCTCGACGGGTACGCGGCCAGGCACGGCAAGCGCCTGTTGCCGGCGCCGCTCTTGCGCGAGATGGCGGCTCGAGGGGAGAGGTTCCACGGCTGAGCCGGAGCGTCGGGACGCGATCGTCGTCGGTGGCGGAGTGTCCGGCCTCGCGGCCGCGTTCCACCTCGCGCGGGCCGGGCTCGCGGTGTCGCTCGTCGAGGCGAGCGAGCGCGTGGGCGGGGTGCTCGACACCCGTCGCGACGGCGAGTGGCTGGTGGAGCTCGGGCCCAACACGGTGGCCGAGCGGCGGCCGCTCGCCGAGCTGATCGAGCAGAGCGGGCTCGCCGGCGAGAGGCTTCCCGCCTCGGCGGCGGCGGCGGGGCGGCGCTACCTCTGGCGACGCGCCGCGCTGCAGGCGATGCCGCAGTCGCCGCAAGAGATCCTCTCGTCGCCCCTGCTCGACTGGCGGGGAAAGATGGCGCTCGCTCGCGAGCCCTGGGTGCCGGCGCGCCGGGAGAGCGGGGACGACGAGTCGGTAGGGGCCTTCGTGCGCCGCCGCTTCGGCTCGCAGGCGCTCGAGGTCTTCGCGGCCCCGTTCGTCGCCGGTATCCACGCCGGCGACCCCGAGCGGCTGTCGATGCGGTGGACGCTGCCCCGCGTGCTTGCGCTCGAGGAGTCCCACGGCAGCGTCCTGCGCGGCCTGCGCGCGGCGCGGCGTTCGGGGGGCCCTGGCCTGCGGCAGCCGGTGGTGAGCTTCCGCGGCGGTCTCGTCACGCTCGTCGACCGGCTCCGGGCGGCGATCCCCGACGTCCGCACCGGGTGGAAGGCCGTGGGCGTCGGACGCCGGTCCGATGTCTTCACGGTCGAGGGCGGCGGCGGCGCGCTGTCGGCACCGCGAATCGTCGTCGCGACGCCGGCTCCGGAGGCGGCGACGCTGCTCCATGCGGCGAGCGACGGCGCCAGCGCGCCGCTCGGCGAGCTCCGCTATGCGCCGCTCGCCGTGCTCGCGCTTGGCTTCCGCCGCGATCAGGTGGCCCACCCGCTCGACGGCTTCGGCTTCCTCGCCGCGCCCGGCTCCGGGCTGTCGCTTCTCGGCTGCCTCTTCGCGTCGAGCATCTTCCCCGGCAGGACGCCGGCGGGGCACGTGCTCTTCACCTGCTTCCTTGGCGGCATGACGGCGCCGCAGCTGGTCGAGCGCGACGACGCCGAGATCGTGCGCCTCGCCCGCGAGGACCTCGAGCGCACGCTGGGAGCGCGCGGCGAGCCGGCGCACGTCGTGGTGCGGCGGTGGCCGCGCGCCATCCCGCAATACGAGCTCGGGCACGGGAGGTTCGTGACCCTGGCGGAGGAGCTCGAGGCGCGCCTCCCGGGCCTGCGCCTCGCCGGCAACTGGTTGCACGGCGCCGGTGTCGCCGATTGCGTCGAGCGCGGCGCGGCCGTGGCGCGGGCGCTCCAGGCCGCGTAGCGGTTGCGGCGCCGCGAGCGCCTCGGCGGCACCTTTGCCTCGGCTACTGCAACGCGGCGCCGAGGATGATCTGCATCGGCGCCGAGAGGTCGGGGCCGGTCGCCGAGTCGACGAGGAAGCGCTCGCCGTCCGCGCTCGCCGCGAAGGGCGAGGCGGCCTTGAGCACCGAGCGGCGGACTCGTGTGGCGAACAGCGCCCGCGTCGCGGCGGCGCTGAAGTTGGGCGCGCGCGGGTCGACCGCCGCCGCCATCAGCCGCAGGTCCGGCCCGAGGTAGTAGAGCTCGCGCCCGTCGCGGCGCCACTGCGGCTGGAAGCCCCCCGCCGTCGACACCTGCCACTTCGCGGCCGAAGGAGGCATCGTCTGCACGTACACCTCGTTGCGCCCCGACTCGTCCGAGATGTAGGCCAGGTACCGGCCGTCGGGGGAGAGCCTCGGCTGCAGCTCGTCGGCATCGGTGGCGAGCAGCGAGCGCGGCGTGCCCGTGGCGAGGTCGAGCGCCCACACGTCCCCCTTCGTCCGCGGGTCGCGGCGCGTGAAGGCGAGCGTGCGGCCGTCGGGCGACCAGTCCTCCGGGAAGTCCCAGAGCGTCGAGCGCAGGAGCGGCGTCTCCTCGCCCGAGCCGTCGGCCGCCTTCACGAACAGGTTGTAGATCCCGTTGCGGTCCGAGGTGAAGGCGATGCGCCGGCCGTCCGGGCTCCACACGGGGTAGATGTCGTTCCAGCGGTTGAAGCTGAGCCGGCTCTCGCCACCGCTGCCGAGGTCGATGACGGAGAGGCTGGCGATGGTGGAGCCCGACTCGGTGGAGCTTCGCGCCAGGCGGCGGCCGTCGGGGGAGAGCGCCAGCACGCTGCCGAGGCCGGGCTCGGCGAGCGCGCCCTGCTCCTGGCCCTCGCGGTCGAGCCAGGTCAGGCGGCTGAGCTCGTTGCCGCCGAGGCGGAAGGCGACCGTGCCGCCGGGTGCGGCGCTGAAGGCGCGCAGGCCGTCGATGTCCTGGTCGCGCCAGATCCCCTCGGCGAGCGGCTGCGCCTCTCCCAGCGGGCGCAATGCTGCCGCGTCGAAGCGCTGGGCGAGGAGCGTCTGTCCGCGCACGAAGAGGAGCAGCCCGGGCGGCACGAAGACGGCGCCGGAGTCCGCCGCCAGGAGCCGCTCGCTCTTCGGGTCGTCGAGAGAGGTGGTGGCGAGGAAGAGCCGTTCGCGACCGCCGGAGAGCACGAGGTAGACGACGTGCTTGCCGTCGGCGAGGCAGGTGGGCCAGCGGTGCGACGACTCGCCGCGGGCCGGATCGAGCGTCGTCACCTTGGTCGCGGTGCCGCCGTCGGCGGGGATGCGGTAGAGGCCGTCGCCGGGGTTGGGCGCGAAGACGATGACGCCGTCGCCCATCCAGCAGCCGCCGCGCGAGTCGGAGATCTCGGCGAGGGTGCGCGGCGGCCCGCCGGCGAGCTCGATGCGCTCGAGCCGTCGGCGGGCGAAGAAGGCGAGGGAGCGGCCGTCCGGCGACCAGAATGGGAGCGACGCGTCCTCCGTTCCGGGGAGCTGGCGAGCTTCGGCCTCTTCGAGCGAGCGCACCCAGAGCCGGGGCACCCCGTCGTCGCCCCAGCCGGCGAAGGCGATGCTGCGGCCGTCCGGCGACAGTGCGATCGGGCCGCTGCTGTTGATGCCGGGCGGCGGGACGATCGCCAGGTGCAGCGGCTTGCCGATCGGGGTGCCTGCCGGCCGCGCGCGCAGGAGCGCCCGTGCCAGGCCGGCGGCGGCGACCCCCAGGAGCACGACGAGACCGAGCCAGGCGAGGCGCTCGCGGCGCTGCCGCCGAGCGGTGCTCGCCGCCGCGACGACCGGCGCCGTCGCGTCGCCGAGGGACTCGAGCGCGAGGCGCACGTCGTGTGAGGACTGCCAGCGCTCCTCGGGGTCCTTCTCGAGGCAGCGGCGGATCAGACGGTCGAGCTGGGGTGGTGTCGTCGGCTGCAGCGAGCTGAGCGGGAGCGGCTGCCGTTCGAGGATCGCCGCGATCAGGCTCGCCTGGGTGGCGCCCTCGAAAGCGCGCACGCCGGTGGCCATCTCGTAGAGGATGGCGCCGAGGGCGAAGATGTCGCTGCGGCCGTCGATCGGCTGCCCCTCGAGCTGCTCCGGTGCCATGTACTGGATGGTGCCCACGAGCATGCCGGTGCCGGTGAGCGGGGGCGCCGTCGGCTGGCCAGCCGGGGTCGTCATCTGCGGCGGCGCACCGGTGACCTCGCCCGTCCTCGGTTTCGCGATTCCGAAGTCGAGCAGCTTCGCTCCGGCCCTGGTGAGCATCACGTTGGCGGGCTTCAGGTCCCGGTGCACGATGCCCTGCTTGTGCGCGCGCTCGAGGGCGGCGGCGACCTCGGAGCCGATGCGCAGCACCTGGTCGACGGGCAGCGGGCCGCGCGCGATGCGACGCGCCAGGGTCTCGCCCTCGAGGTGCTCCATGACGAGGTACTCGATGCCGTCCTGGTTGCCGACGTCGAAGAGGGCGCAGATGTTGGCGTGCGAAAGGGCCGAGATCGAGCGCGCCTCGCGCTCGAGACGGGCGCGGCGCTCGGGGTCGGCGGCGAGGGCGCGGGGGAGCACCTTGATCGCCACCACGCGGTCGAGGCGGGTGTCGCGCGCGCGATACACCTCTCCCATGCCTCCCACCCCGATGAGCGTGGTGAGCTCGTAAGGCCCCAGGCGGGTCCCGGCCGGAAGTGACATGGGAACGGCTGCAGTATATGGCGATACCCGAGCGCCCCTGTGCCGCTTGGACCCCCCGCGGCAGCGGGAGAGCCCGGGAGCCGGACGGGCGGGGGCAGGCCCCGCCCCTACATCGGAGGGCGGAGTCGGACGGCCGGCGTCGAGCCCCGCGCCGACGGCCGAAACCGTCGGCCCCTTGGTCTCGAAGGTCGCCCCGGGAAGGCGAGCTCGCGTCTCCCCGTCCGGTGTAGGGGCGGGGCCTGCCCCCGCCCGTCCGGCTCAGCTCGTGGGGCTGGGTAGCGCCGCTCGCGCTGCGTCCCCGGCAGGCGTCAGCTCGAAGAGGTGCGCCGGGGGCTTGCGCTCCTCCACGGCGAGCAACCGCACGCGCAG
>Ga0075431_100000887_pt1 | contig 26358 bp, 20 predicted proteins | sample RhiMetdeltSRZDD5_FD_75297 | JGI IMG/M metagenome (GOLD analysis project Ga0075431, IMG submission 75297) | Populus rhizosphere microbial communities from Tennessee, USA - Rhizosphere MetaG P. deltoides SRZDD5 | ecosystem: Host-associated > Plants > Roots > Rhizosphere > Soil | place: USA... | reverse complement strand
ACCGTGAGGGTCGTGTCGCAGCGGCCTTCGAGCGCATCCACTGGGACGAGCGCGAGGTGGTGGCTCGCGCCGTCGAGGTCCTGGAGGAGTCGGAGCCTTCCCCGGCGACGCCACCGAAGCCGGGTTCGCAGCTGCTCGCCTCCCTGGCAGCCCTCGGCATCGCCTTCTTCCCGAAGTGCCCGATCTGCTGGGCCGCCTACCTGGGTGCATTCGGCATCGCCGGTTTGAGCCAGGTGCCGTATTCGCCCTGGCTTCTGCCGCTGCTCGCGGCGGCGATGGTCGCCAGCCTCGCCGCCATGTGGTTTCGGGGGCGGGCCACCCGGCGCATGGGCGGTTTCTATCTCGCCGCCCTGGGCGCGGTGGCGATCGCCGTCTCGAGGATCGGCCCGGCGTGGCAGGAGGTCGCTCTCTGGGGGGCGGCGTCGACGCTGGCCGGCTCGCTCTGGAGCGCGGTCAGCGTCGGCAAGGCGGGGCTGCGCAATGGCCGGGGCTCGCCGTGGCGCGCACGTCTCTCCTCGCCTTGACCCCTTCCTCGGGGCATTGCTACATTGGCTCGCGGCCTTCGTAGCGCGCCCTCCGCAGCGTGCCTCCGCAGCGTGCGAGCGGCGGCCGCGCCGCCCACCCGAGAAAGGACGACAACCGAATGAAGATCGAGCTGCTCGAGGAGCAGAGGCTGCTCCGCGACACGGTGCGCCGTTTCGCCGAGGAGGTGGTGGCGCCGCGCGCTCGCGAGATCGACGAGAGCGGCGAGTTCCCGCTCGGCTTCTTCAAGCAGGCAGCCGAGCTCGGGCTCGGGGGCGTGGCGGTGCCCGAGGAGTACGGCGGCGCGGGGATGGACACCCTCGCCTACTGTCTCGCCATCGAGGAGGTGAGCCGCGTCTGCGCTTCGAGCGGCGTCATCCTCTCGGTCAACAACTCGCTCGTCTGCGACCCGCTGCTCAAGTTCGGCAATGCGGAGCAGAAGAAGCGCTGGCTGACGCCCCTGGCGAGCGGACAGCTGCTCGGCTGCTTCGCGCTCACCGAGCCGGGTGCCGGCAGCGACGCCGGCAGCCTCCGCACCACGGCGCGTCGAGACGGCGACGACTACGTCCTGAACGGCAACAAGGTCTTCATCACCAACGGCACGCACGCCGACGTCGCCCTCGTCTTCGCCACCGTCGATCTCGAGAAGAAGCACCGCGGCATCACCGCCTTCATCGTTCCCATGGACACTCCTGGGTTCTCCCGCGGCGGCCACGAATACAAGCTGGGCGTCAACGCCTCGGGGACGACGGAGCTCGCCTTCCAGGATATGCGGGTGCCCGCCCCGCAGCGGCTGGGGGAGGAGGGCGAGGGGTTCAAGATCGCCATGGCGACCCTCGACGGCGGCCGCGTCGGCATCTCGGCGCAGGCGGTAGGCATCGCCCGCGGCGCACTCGAGGAGGCCACCGCCTACGCACAGGAGCGGCAGCAGTTCGGGCGGCCCATCTCGGACTTCCAGGCCATCCAGTTCTACCTCGCCGACATGTCGACGGAGGTCGACGCGGCACGACTGCTCACCTGGAAGGCGGCGTGGACCAAGGACCAGGGGCGTCGCTATTCGCTGGAGGCGGCGCAGGCGAAGCTCTACTCGTCGCAGATGGCGCAGCGGGTCACCAACCTCGCGTTGCAGATCCACGGTGGCTACGGCTACACCAAGGAGTACAACGTCGAGCGCTACTTCCGCGACGCCCGCATCACCGAGATCTACGAGGGGACGAGCGAGATCCAGAAGCTGGTCATCGCGCGCGCGGTGCTCGACGCGTGACGACGGACTCCGTCACCTTCGCCCTCACCCAGGAGCAGGAGCTGCTCCGCCAGGAGATCCGCCGCTTCGGCGAGGAGCGGATCCGCCCCGGCACCGCCGAGCGCGACGCCAAGCGGCAGTTTCCGGCCGACCTCGTGCGCGAGCTGGGCGAGATGGGCATGCTCGGCTCCTTCATCCCCGAGCGCTGGAGCGGCGCGGGCTTCGACATGGTGAGCTACGCGGTCGCCATCGAGGAGCTGGCCCGCGTCTGCCCGTCGGTCGCCGTGACGATCAGCGTCAGCAACTCCGTCTGCTGCTGGCCGATCCTCGAATACGGCAGCGACTCCATCAAGGAGACCGCGCTGCGGGAGCTGGCGAGCGGCAAGGCGCTGGGCGGGTTCGGCCTGAGCGAGCCCGGCGGCGGCAGCGACGTCGCCGGGATGAAGACGAGCGCCCGCCGAGACGGCGAGGAGTGGGTGCTCGACGGCGAGAAGGCGTGGATCACCAACGCCGGCTTTGCGCGATGGTACGTGGTGGTGGCGAAGACGACTCCGGAGGGTGGAAGCCGCGGGCTCTCGGCGTTCGTGGTGCCCGCCGACGCGCCGGGGTTCTCCGTCGGTTCGCCCGAGCACAAGCTGGGGCTGCGCGCCTCGCGCACGGCGCCGATCCACTTCACGGGCTGTCGCATCCCCGCCGGAAACCTCCTCGGCGTCGAGGGGCAGGGCTTCAAGATCGCCATGGCGACGCTGGATCACTCGCGCGTGGGGATCGCCGCTCAGTCGGTGGGGATCCACCAGCGCGCTCTCGAGCTCGCCGTCGGCTACGCGCGCGACCGCCGGCAGTTCGGCAAGCCCATCGCGGAGCATCAGGCGATCCAGATGAAGGTCGCTCAGATGGCGACCGAGCTCGAGGCCGGACGCGTGCTGACCCGCGCCGCGGCGGCGCTCGCCGACGCCGGTCACAACGACTCCGGCCGCTTCGCCTCGCAGGCGAAGCTCTACGCCAGCGAGGCCGCCAACCGTGCCTGCTGGGAGAGCCTGCAGGTGCACGGCGGCAACGGCTTCTCCGACGAATACGAGATCTCGCGCCTCTACCGCGACGTGCGCGTCACGGCGATCTACGAGGGGACGAGCGAGATGCAGCGGCTGGTCATCGCGCGGCGGCTGCTGCGCGGCTGAGGCCGAGGTCCGCGGCGGTCCCGCCGGAGCGCGCTCCGGATCGAGCGCGGCAGGGTCGGATAGGCCAGGGGTGCGGGCAGCGCCGCCCAGACTCCGGATGGTGCGCGGTGCGCACCCTACGGGCGGAGGAAGTGGAACTCCTCGCGTTTGGTGCCGTGCTCCATGGCGCCGTCGTAGCCGACGACGCGGCCGTCCGCGCCGAGCCGCCGGCGCGCCGTGATGCGCAGCGTGCCGCCGTCGCTCCCCTTGCCGGCGAAGACGGCCGACCCGGGCTCGGGCGCCGTGGCGACGAGCACGATGGGCGCTTCGCGCTCCTCGCGGCCGACGAGGGCGCCGTCGAAGTGGCGCAGGTAGAAGGCGACCGTGTCACCTTCCTGGCGGAGCTCCAGGAGCTCGAGCACCTTCACCTTGCCGTCTCCGACGTAACGCCAGACGCCGAGCATGCTGTCCCCCTCGGGGGCGAGCCACGACTCCTCGGAGTGAGAGGTCGCGTCACGCTCGACCCAGCGACCCGTGAGCCAGGCGAAGTCGGCGAGCCGTACCGCGGGCGCCGGACCGGACACGGCGGAAGCGGCGGCGATCGCGGCCGCAGGCTCCGCGCCGGCCGCGATTGCCGGCTCGCCCATCTGGACGAGAACGAGCGCGAGGCCGACCGTGAACCGCGAGCTCCTCGAGCAGGCGTGAAGCACTCGATTGGTGAACGACCCGGCACTCGCGGGTGGTCGCGGCGAGGACTGCATGTGCGCTTCTCCCTGGGTCGTTCTTTCTTGGGTTGTCCGTCCTGGGTGTCGCTGGCGACGAACGATAGCGCGGCCACGCGGACGGGCATCGGCGAAGGTCGCGAGCGGACGCTCGGAGGGTGGGAACGGATGCCGGTGATAGCCTTCGCGCGCGGCGAAGGCCGCCCCGTCCCCTGCCCGCAGCCGTGTCCCGATGACCCCCGGATGAGCCCCGCCGAGCCAGCCTTTCCGCCAGTCCCGTACGCGACGTGGCGCGCGCGCGTGGAGGCCGAGCTCGGCGAGGAGGCGGAGCGCCGGCTGCGCCGCGAGACGCTAGACGAGCTGGTCGTCGAGCCGCTCTACGCACCCGACCACCTTCCCGCTTCGGTGCCGTTGCCGCGCGTCGCCGCGGGTGCGACCTGGCGGCAGTGGCAGGAGGTGCGGGCCTCCGCCGGCGCCCGGGGACGCGGGGCGCTCGCGCGGGAGGTCGAGCGCGACCTCGGCGGTGTCTGGGTTCGCGCCGACGACAGCACGAACGCCGCGAAGCTCGCCACGCTCCTCGGGCCGGCATGCGCCGCGCGCGACGTCGAGCTGGCGATCGAGTGGGAGGGCGAGCCGCTCGCCGCGGCCGCCCTCCTCGTCGCGGCGGCGGGCTTCGCGGGCGTGCCGCCGGAACGCCTGCACGGCTGCCTCGGCGTCGACCCGCTGGGCGCCCTGGCCCGCCGCGGATCGCTCGCGGGCGGCGCGGACGGTCACCTGGTGGCGGCGGCGCGCTGGGCGAGCGAGCGTGCGCCCGGCGTCCGCGCCGGCCTGATCTCGACGGCGCCCTACGCCGACGCCGGCGCCGACGCCGTGCAGGAGGTCGCGTTCGCGCTGGCCACGGGCGCCGAGGCCCTCCGCCGGCTGCTCTCCGCGGGGCTCGCTCCCGATGCAGCGGCGACCCAGCTCCTCGTTTCCGTGACGGTGGGCCGCGACCTCTACCTGCAGGTGGCGAAGCTGCGAGCGCTGCGCCTCACCTGGGCGATGATGCTCGCCGGCATCGGCGCGCAGCCGAACGCGCCGCGGCTCCACGCTCGGACGGCGTGGCGGACGAAGGGGCGCCGCGATCCCGGGACCGATCTCGTCCGCGCCACCGTCGAGACCCTGGCGGCGTTGCTCGGCGGCGCCGACGACGTGACGTGCACGCCGATGCTCGACGAAGACGCCGAGGCTGCGCTGTCGCTAGGCATGGCGCTCGGCAGCGCCACGCAGCTCGTGCTGCGCGACGAGGCCGGGCTCGGCCGCGTCGGCGATGCGCTGGGCGGCAGCTGGTACGTCGAGGCGCTCACCGAGCGCGTGGCGCGCCGCGCCTGGGAGATCTTCGCCGGGGTCGAGGAGCGCGGCGGCATGGCACGCGAGCTCGCCGTCGGCGGTGTGGCGCGGCAGGTGAGCGAGGCGGCGGACCGCCGCCGGCGCGCGCTCGCCGAAGGAAAGCTGCCGATCGTGGGAGTCACCGTGCACGCGTCGAAGGACGTCGTTCCGCTGCCGCACCGTCCGCTCGCGCATCCCCCCGACGAGCGACCGCCGGGTCCGAGCGGAGCGGGAGCGGTGCGCCTGGCGGGCGAGCCGGACGACCCGGCGCTGTTCGGCGACGCCATCGCCGCCGCAGCTGCCGAGGGCGATTGTCTCGGCATGGTGGGGGCGGCGATTCCCGTCGTCGGACCGCCGCTACGGGCCCCGGCGCTCGCGCCGTGGCGCGACGCCGAGCCGTTCGAGGCAGCCGCGGAGGCTCCACGGTGACGCCGATCGCCCCCGCGGGCCGCCGCGCTCCGAGCGTTCCCGCCGCCTTCGACGAGGCCTTGCGCCGACTCGCGGCCGAGGGCGCCACGCGCATCGCGGGCGCGGCACGCCGCTCGGTGTCGACGCCGGAAGGGATCCCCCTCCGCCCGCTCTACGGCCCCGCCGATCTCGCCGAGGTCGGCCACCTGCAGGGGATGCCCGGCTTCGCTCCCTTCGTTCGCGGGCCGTATCCGACGATGTACCTCGTCAAGCCGTGGACCGTGCGGCAATACGCCGGGTTCTCGACCGCCGAGGAGAGCAACGCCTTCTACCGGCGCAACCTCGCGGGCGGGCAGACGGGACTCTCGATCGCCTTCGACCTGCCGACGCACCGCGGCTACGACTCCGACCATCCGCGCGTCGTCGGCGACGTCGGCATGGCGGGGGTCGCCATCGACTCGATCCTCGACATGCGGGTGCTCTTCGACGGCATTCCGCTCGATCGCACCAGTGTCTCGATGACGATGAACGGCGCCGTGCTGCCGGTGCTGGCGCTCTACGTGGTCGCTGCGGAGGAGCAGGGCGTGCCGCCCGAGCGGCTCGCCGGCACCATCCAGAACGACATCCTCAAAGAGTTCATGGTGCGCAACACCTACATCTACCCACCCGGACCTTCGTTGCGCATCGTCGGCGACATCTTCCGCTACACCGCGGAGCGCATGCCGCGCTTCAACAGCATCAGCATCTCCGGATACCACATGCAGGAGGCGGGGGCGACCGCCGACCTCGAGCTCGCCTACACCCTCGCCGACGGCCTGCAGTACGTTCGCACCGGGCTCGCCGCCGGGCTGCCCATCGACGGCTTCGCGCCGCGATTGTCGTTCTTCTGGGGCGTGGGCATGAGCTTCCTCATGGAGATCGCCAAGCTCCGCGCGGCGCGCCTCCTCTGGGCGGAGCTGATGGCGGGCTTCACGCCGCGCGACGAGCGCTCGCTGATGCTGCGCGCCCACTGCCAGACCTCGGGATGGAGCCTCGCCGCACGCGACGTCTACGTCAACGTCATGCGCACCTGCGTCGAGGCCCTCGCCGCCGTCTCCGGCCACACGCAGTCGCTGCACACCAACGCGCTCGACGAGGCGCTGGCGCTGCCCACCGACTTCTCGGCGCGCATCGCCCGCAACACCCAGCTCGTGCTGCAGCACGAGGCCGGTACGTGCGAGGCGATCGACCCCTGGGGAGGGAGCTACGCGGTCGAGCGGCTCACGCACGACCTCGCCGCGCGCGCCCGCGCACACCTCGCCGAGGTGGAGGAGCTGGGCGGCATGGCGGAGGCGATCGCCCAGGGCGTGCCCAAGCTCCGCATCGAGGAGGCCTCGGCGCGCACGCAGGCGCGCATCGACGCCGGCCGCCAGACGATCGTCGGTGTCAACCGCTTCCACGCCGACCTCGACCCTGGTTCCAGGGACTCCGGAGGCGAGCTGGAGATCCTCAAGGTCGACAACTGGGCGGTGCGCGCCGCGCAGGAGGCGCGCCTCGCCCGGCTGCGCGCCGATCGCGACTCGGCGCGCGTCGAGGCGGCGCTCTCCGCTCTCACCGCCGCCGCCGAGAGTGGCGGGGGAAACCTGATGGCCCTCTCGGTCGAGGCCGCGCGCGCCCACGCCACGGTGGGAGAGATCAGCTACGCTCTCGAGAAGGTCTTCGGGCGCTACGAGGCGCCCGTCTCCACCGTGCACGGGGTCTACGGCGGCGAGCTGCAGGAGGCGGAGTCGGTGCGGGCCGTGCGGGCGCGTACCGCGGACTTTGCGCGCGCACACGGCCGGCGCCCGCGCCTGCTCGTCGCCAAGCTGGGGCAGGACGGTCACGACCGGGGCCAGAAAGTCATCGCCACCGCCTTCGCCGACCTCGGCTTCGACGTCGACGTCGGGCCGCTCTTCCAGACCCCCGAGGAGGTGGCGAAGCAGGCTGTCGAAAACGACGTCCACGTCGTCGGCGCGAGCTCGCTCGCGGCCGGGCACCTGACGCTGGTGCCGGCGCTCGTCGCCGAGCTCGCGCGGCTGGGCCGGCGCGACATCCTCGTCGTCGTCGGCGGCGTCGTGCCGGCGCAGGACCACGAGGAGCTGTTCGCGCGCGGGGTGACGGCGGTCTTCGGACCGGGCACGGTGATCCCCGAGGCCGCCGCGTCGCTGCTCGACCGGCTGGGCTGACTTCGGTGGCGTCCCCAGTCTCGACTCCGGAAGCCCCAGATCTCGACGAGCTCGTCGCAGGCATCCGCGCGGGAGACCGCACGCTCGTCGGCCGCGCCTTGACGCTCGTCGAAAGCACCTTGGCTGCCGACCAGGAGCGTGCGCAGGAGCTCCTCGCGCGCCTCGCTCCGGCAACTGGCGCCGCGCGACGCATCGGCATCTCGGGGCCGCCGGGAGCGGGCAAGAGCACGCTCGTCGAGCGCCTCGGCGTCTGGCTTCTCGAGCGCGGCCACCGCGTCGCCGTGCTCGCAGTCGATCCGTCGAGCGCGCGCACCGGCGGCAGCATCCTCGGCGACAAGACGCGGATGACGAAGCTCGCCCTCGACGAGCGCGCCTTCGTGCGCCCGACGCCGTCGGCCGGCGCGCTCGGCGGCGTGGCGCGACGCACCCGCGAAGCGATGGTGGTGCTCGAGGCAGCCGGCCACGACGTCGTTTTCGTCGAGACGGTCGGCGTGGGGCAGAGCGAGATGGCCGTCGCCGGCATGGTCGACGCCTTCGTCGTGCTTCTCGTCGCCGGTGCCGGGGACGAGCTGCAGGGGATCAAACGCGGCATCCTCGAGGCCGCCGACCTCGTGGCGATCAACAAGGCGGACGAGGACCGCCCGCGCGCCGAGCGCGCCCGGCGCGACTTTGCGGCCGCGCTGCGACTTCTGCACGCGGGCGGTGAGCGCTGGCGGCCCGCGGTGCAGCTCCTCTCCGCGCGTACCGGCGAGGGCGTGCCGGAGCTCTGGGGCGCGCTCGAGGAGCACCGGCGCCGGCTCGCCGCCAGCGGAGACCTCGAGTCGCGGCGCCGCGAGCAGCGGCGCGTCTGGTTCCGCCAGGAGCTCGAGGAGGTCCTGCGCGAGGCACTGCGCTCGCACCCGCAGCTCGCCGGGCAGCTACCCGCCCTCGAGGCTCGCGTGGCGGCCGGCGAAGAGACTCCCGAGCGCGCCGCGCGCCGTCTGCTCGCCTCCCTCCTCGGCGGCTGACGACGCCTAGGCCTCGAGCGCGGCGGTCATGCGCACGGAGCGTCCGGCGGTCACCGTCCTGAAGGCCCAGACGATCGCGCCGGCGAGGATCGCGAGGGCGACCCAGGACTGCCACGCGTACCATGCGCTCGAATCCGTCGTCCACGGAGTGGTGACGAGCACGCGCGAGACGAAGGCGCCCACTGCCGTCGCGAGCAGGCCGTACCGTGTGAGCCCGATGACGATCACTGCGCCGAAGAGCACGGCTGGCAGCAGCGCGAGCCAGGCGTAGGGACCGCTCTGCCCGGCGACGAGGAGAACGAAGAAGAGGATCATGCCGCCGACGGCGAGCCACCGCCGGCGCAGGACGAGGAGGAAGGAGAGGAGGCCGAAGAGGACCAGGAACGAGTCGAGCGTCGAGTGCACGAGGTGGTCGACGAGCTGGAGCAGGTAGCCGTCGACGAACGGCCAGCGCGGCGGCGCTGGAGCACCCGTGCGCCAGGACGGAATCGCCGCGATGGCCCATTCGTTGAGGGTTGCGACCGCGCCGATGACGACGCCGACCAACAGATCGCGGCCCACCCTGGGATCGTTCCAGCGGTTCGCGAGGAGCCGGCTCCAGGAGACCAGGGTCTCGGGCCACTGGCGGCGTACGTACGGCTCGACCGCCACGTAGCCCACCCAGAGCAGGGCGGCGAGGAACAGGTTGTAGCCGAGGTCGCGCTGGACGATCGACCACTCGCCGGCGAGGGTGTGCGCGTGGTCGGCCTGGTCCACCCAGACGAGCGTGTGGGCCGCGAAGAACCATCCCGCAACGCGGAGGGCGCCGCGCCGATCGCCGCGACCGAGCCGCAGGTTGCGACGGGCGACGAGGGCGCCGAGGAACATCAGCACCCAGAGCGCGGCGTTGAGGGCCTCGGCGAGTCGCTCGCCCGCGCTGCGGCCGGCGACGCGTTCCTTGACGGTCTTGGACCACGGACCGATGGTGCGCAGCCAGACGATACGGCCCCGCAGCGCCGCGGCCTCGAGACGCAGCGGCACGCCCGGCAGCTCGGGTGCCTCGCCGACCCAGGCGGCCCGGCGGTCGCAGGCCATGGGCGGCGTCCATTCCGGCGTCACGCCGCGGAAGCTCGTGGAGGGGAGCCCGGCAGCGGCGAAGAGGAGGTGCCACTGGGGCTCGCCCGCGGAGGGTCCCGTCTCGCGCTCGGGCGGCACGACCACGAGACCGAAGAGGCGACCTCGTGGATCGAGGTCCAGCTGCGCCTCGCCCGGGACGTTCAGGGGCGGCCGGTTGCGCTGCACCGCCGAGAAGCCCGAGGTGGGGTGGAAGTCTTCCGGGCTCTGCCGGTAGAGACGCCAGAGCGCCGGAACGCGTCCCGAGGCGAGCGGGCGAAACGTGGAGGCGCCGGTCGCGTGCTCCTGGAGATAGCGGATCCCCGCCGGGTCGTAGGTCCAGGCCGAGATCGAGGCGAGCGCCGTCTCGCGGTGACCCAGGCTCGAGAGCATCTCGCGGGCGCGCTCGTCGAGGTAGGCAGGCGGTTTGTCGAACGGCACGAAGCGGTCGAGCTGCGAGGTCGAAGCGGCGACGGCGGCGAGGAGCACGAGGACGATCGCCGTGCCGGCGAGGCCGATCGCCTGCAAGGGCGCGAGAGTCCCTTCGCCCCCCGAGGCGGCGACGAGCTCCGGCGAAGGCGTCTCGCCGGCGGCGAGCGCCGCCGCGAGGGGATCGCCGCCGGGGAGCGCCGCGGCCACGGCGAGAGCCGACGTCGGCCGGTTCGCCGGCTCACGCTCGAGGCAGCGCAGGATGACGCGCTCGACGGCGGGGTCGATGTCGCCGACGATCTCCGAGGGACGGGTAGGTGCCTCCTCCTCGACGAGCCGGCGCAGCTCCGCCATCGAGTCGGCGCGGTAGGCCCGGCGCCCGGTGAACAGCTCGTACAGCACCGCGCCGAGGGCGAAGAGGTCGCTGCGCACGGTGGCCTCGCGGCCGGCGAGCTGCTCGGGCGCCATGTAGCCGGGCGAGCCGGCCGAGGCCTCCACGCCGCTCGCGGAGCCGGCGAGGGCGAGTCCGAAGTCGGCGACGTGCACGCGCCCGCGGCGGTCGACGAGCACGTTCGCGGGCTTCAAGTCACGGTGCACCACCCCGCAGGCGTGCGCCGCCGCCACTCCCGCACAGAGCTGCCGCGCGATGTCGAGGGCCTTCTCGCCGGGTATCCGGCCGACGAGGTGGAGGAGCGTCGCGAGGTCGTCCCCCTCGACGAGCTCCATGGAGAAGAAGTGGTGCCCGTCGGCCTCGCCGACGTCGTAGACGCGGCAGACGTTGGGGTGCGACACCTGACGGGCGAGACGCACCTCGGCGAGCAGGCGCTCCATCCGCTCGACGTCGCCGGCGAGCTCGGCGGGGAGGAACTTGAGGGCGACGCGCTGCGCGAGGAGGAGGTCCTCGGCGCGGTAGACCTCGCCCATGCCGCCCTTGCCGAGCATCTCGACGATGCGGTAGCGGCCGCCGAGCATCGCGCCGGGCGCGAAGCGGCCCCCTTCGAGACTGGCGGTCGAGGGCGGGCGCGAGAGCGGCGACGGCGTTCGCGCTGCTCCCGCGGGCGCCAGGTCCGTCGCCGCCTCGCGGTCGAAGACGCGTTGCTCCCCCGAGCGGAGGCCGCCGCTCACCGCCGAGCCGCAGTCCGAGCAGAAGCGGCTCGCCGACGACAGCGCGGCACCGCACGTGGGGCAGGTCGACAGTGGGGACCTCCCGGACAGTTAGTGGCCTGTACCACCCGAATCGGCAGCACCTGGCTTGCCCTCGACGACGTGGGCTGTGTTGCGCTCCCTGCGCCATAGGACAGGGCTATGGCTCAGTCGCGCGCCGTGCCCACGCCGCCGATGGCGGCGCCATCTGCTGCCGATTCGAGTGGTACAGGCCACTAGTCGCTGTTGGCGCGACGAAGCTATCAGAGCGACCCGCTCGCCGAGCGTTCAGGGGGCGGGAGGGTCGACGCCCTGATCCTCGCGCCGCCGCTCTTCCCAGAGGTCGATCTCGCGCTGGCTCATGTTGCCGTCGGGCGGCAGCCGCCCATCGCGGTAGCCCCAGCGCTCGAGATCGATCGCGTACTGGTTGCGCGAGAGCAGGCTGCCGCGACAGACGGCGTCGCGAGGTGGCGGCTGCCGCTGCTCGAGGCGCAGGCGGCGGGCGAGGTCGGCCATCAGCCAGTCGGGCACCGACGCGCGCCGCTGCGGGTAGACAAAGCCAAAGAGCACCAGGTGGGCGAGCAGCACCCGCCAGTGATCGCCGAAGCGGTCGAGGAGGCGCTGCCAGTCGAGACGGTGCGCCTGCTCGTGGATGAGGTGCGCCACGTCGGCGCCGTCGAAACGCTCGCGCTCCATGATCATGGCCTTCGACCAGATCATCTCGGGCGCCGGGCAGAGGCGCACCGGCATGTCCAGCACGGTGCCGTCGGCGGCGTGCTCGAACCAGAGGTCGTCGACGACGGCGACGCCGTTGCCCGAGCTGAAGATGATGTCGATGAAGTCGTCGCCGGAGATCGCCTTCGACAGCCAGTGCGGCGAGAAGCGGTCGATCGTGCAGCCCGCCGCGGCGAGGACCGCCTCCACGCGATCGAGGTCGCGGCGGCGGACGAAGATGTCGAAGTCCTTGGTGTACCGCTCGACGCCGGTGTATCGCGCCAGCGCGTAGGCGCCGCCGACGAGGAAGGGTGCGCCGGCGTCGGCGAGGGCCTGCATCATGCCCCGGTAGAAGTCCCGGGTGGTCTCGCCGAAGGGGGGCGAGGCGAGCTCGCGAGCGGTCGTCTCCATGGCGGCGACGCGGTCAGCAAGGGGCGTGCCGCTGCCGGAAAAGGCGTGGATCTGCTGGGGTGGCTCGTGGTTTGCACTCGACCACCGCGCCATGCTGGAGGTGGTCGTCAACCGCGAGATGGGCCGCGTGCAGCGCACGCAGGGGTTGCTGCGCCGCCTGGCCACGAGCGATCGCACCCACGCGCGCGTGGTCGTGCTGGTAGCCCACCCCGGCGACGAAAGCCTCGGCGCCGCCGGCCTGCTCTCACGTCTCAGTGACCCGTGGGTGGTCTGTCTCACCGACGGCGCGCCACGCGACCGCCGCTTCGTGCCCAAGGGGCTGCCGGTGAAACCCACCGCCTACGCCAAGCGGCGCCGCGAGGAGATGGGACGGGCGCTCAACCTCGCTGGGGTCGGGATCGAGAGGCTCCTCCTGCTCGACATACCCGACCAGGAGGTCGCGCTCGCGCTGCCGCGGCTCGTGCAGCGCCTCGCCACGCTCGTCTGCGGGCTCCGGCCGCACCTCGTGGTCACGCACGCCTACGAGGGAGGTCACCCGGATCGCGACGCCGCGGCGCTCGCCGCACGCCTCGCCGTCGACCGTCTCGACGAGCAGGAGGGAGCCGCGCCAGCGCTCGCCGAGATGCTCTCGTATCACCGGGAGGCGGACCGGCTCGTCGCCGACCGCTTCCTGCCGGCCTCGACCGACCGCTTCATGGTGCTGCTGCGTCTGACCCCGCGCGAGCGCCGCCTCCGCCTCCAGATGCTCGAGTGCCACGTCAGTCAGGTGGCGACGATGGCGCAGCTTCCCGAGTGCGGCTGCGAGCGCCTGCGTCCAGCTCCGGAATATGACTTCCTGCGGCCGCCCCACCCGGGGCCGCTGCACTACGAGACCCAGGGGTTCGCGCTCGACGGGGCGCGGTGGCGCGAGCTGGCCGGCCAGGCCATCGTCGCCGAGACCCAGGAGGCGGCCGCGCGCTCGGCCCACTGAGACGACGATGCGCGTGGCGGCGGTCGCGGACCTTCACTGTTCACGGACCTCTGCCGGGACGTACCGTCCGCTCTTCGAAGCGGCGCGGCAGGCGGCGGACGTCCTAGTGCTCCCCGGCGACCTGACCGACTTCGGTCTCCCCGAGGAGGCGCAGCTTCTGGTCGCCGAGCTGCAGGCGGCGACGGACGGGCTGCCGGTGATCGCCGTGCTCGGCAACCACGACTACGAGTCGGGCAAGGAGGGCGAGATCCACAAGATCCTCGCCGGCGCTGGGGTCATCGTGCTCGACGGCGACTCGTGCGAGGTGCGCGGGGTCGGCTTCGCGGGCGTGAAAGGGTTCGCCGGTGGCTTCGGGCGCGGCGCGCTGGGCGCCTGGGGCGAGCCGGCGATCAAGATGTTCGTGCAGGAAGCCGTCAACGAGGCGATCAAGCTCGAGTCGGCGCTTGCCCGGCTGCGCACCGACCGCCGCGTGGTGGTGATGCACTACTCGCCGATCGTCGCCACGGTCGAGGGGGAGCCGCGCGAGATCTTCCCGTACCTCGGCTCGAGCAGGCTCGAGGAGCCGCTCTCGCGCTATCCGGTCGACGTCGTCTTCCACGGCCACGCGCACCGCGGGCAACCCGAGGGTCGGACGCTCGCCGGCGTGCCCGTGTTCAACGTCTCGCTGCCGCTCATGCGCCGCGGCCCGGTCGAAGGAAGGCTCTTCCGGCTCTTCGAGATCCCGGAAGCCGGTGCGCGCGCTCCGGGCGCGCGGGTAGCCGAGCACGTCGCCGAGCCGGCCGACGAACCGGTGGCCGCGCGGGTGAAGAGTTGAAGCAGGTGAAGAGTTGAAGCGGCCGGCCGCGTTTCCGCCGGCGGAACGGTTCTTCCCGCCGCGGCGGACGTTGCCCGCCCTGGCGGGCGCCGTGCAGGGCTGTCGCGCCTGCCCGCTCTTCCGCCACGCCACGCAGGCCGTCTTCGGACAGGGCCCGCGCCATGCGCGGCTCGTGTTCGTCGGCGAGCAGCCGGGCGATCGCGAGGACCTGGAGGGACGTCCTTTCGTCGGCCCCGCGGGCAAGCTGCTGGATCGCTACCTCGTGGAGGCCGGCCTCGACCGCGACGTCCTCTGGCTCACCAACGCGGTCAAGCACTTCAAGTTCGAGGAGCGCGGCAAGCGCCGGATCCACAAGAAGCCGACCGCCACGGAAGTGCAGGCCTGTTTCCCCTGGCTCGAGGTGGAGCTCGACCGGATCGCGCCCGAGATGATCGTCTGCCTGGGGGCCGTCGCCACCCGTGCGCTGCTCGGGCCGCGAGCCGCCGTCGAGCGCGACCACGGGAAGGTGTTCGAGACCCCGTGGGCGCCCTGGGTGATGCCCACGTATCACCCGTCTGCCCTCTTGCGCGTGCCAGAGGAACGACGCGTCAGCCTGCGCGCCACGTTCGCCGGCGACCTGCGGATCGTGGCGGAGCGTTACCGCGAGCTCGCTGGCGTCGCCGGCACGAAAGGTGAGGCCGCCGCAGGCAGCTCGCCCCGACACGAACCGAAGGCACCCGACTTCCGACGGAGCGCCCGGGAGGCCCAAGAGCGTAGCGACCGACCTTCCGGGCGTAGCGACCGACATTCCCGGCGTAGCGATCGAGATTCCAGAGCGTAGCGACCGAGATTCCAATCGGGTAGAGGTGCGATGCATGACGAACGACGAACAAGACCCCGAGACCGAGGACCTTTTCTGGGAGGCGGGCGAGCGGCTGGACGAGTCGACCGGGCTCGGGCGCCACCCGAGCCGCGCCGAGCGCGACCCGGCGGGCGAGGGCTGGGGCGAAGACGAGAGCGGGCACTCCTGGGCGCAGTACTTCCACGACCCGGTGCGCGAGCCGTACGGCGGCTCGAGCGGTAGCGGCCAGCTCCACCCCTACGGCGGCCGCCGGTTCGCCTGGGGGCGCGACAGCGGCACGCACAAGTCCGACGGCCAGCTCTACGGCTACGACCAGCGCGGCTTCGGGCACCGTCGCGACAGCTTCTACGCCACCGCCGGCGCCACCCCCTGGTGGGAGCTCGAGCCCTCCGCCGAAGACAGCGCTCCGGAGTCCCGAGGGTTCGGCGGCGTCGGATCACGCGGCTACAAGCGGCCGGACGGGCGCATCGAAGAGGAGGTCGTGCAGCGCCTCGAAGAGGCGGACTGGGTGGACGCGACCGACGTCGAGGTCGAGGTCGCCGACGGCGTGGTGACGCTGGCCGGCGAGGTGGAGACGCGCGAGGAGCGACGGGCCGCCGCGGACGTGGCTGCCGAGGTGGCGGGCGTGGTGGACGTCATCAACCGCCTGCGGTCGCGGCAGCGCCGCAGCATGCACTGAGCGGCCATGGCAGCCGCGCGGTCCCGGCTCTGGGTCTGGGTTCTCACCATCCTCCTGCTGGCGCTCCTGGTGTGGGTGGTCGGCAATCGGGTGGCACGCGGTCCCCGCGCCGAGGTCGGCGTCACCGGTGCCGACGCGCCGCCCCCTGCACCGCCGTTGCCCACGCCGGTGGAGGAGCGTGCGGGGCGGTCGCCCGGCGATTCTGCGGGCGCGATTCCCGACCCGACGGCCGCCGGCCCGCGTAGCGACGCAGTCGGGGGCTCGACCGACGCCCCGGCGTCGCCGGCGCCGCGACGCTGACGGCATCGGCGAATCGCCCTGCGCAAGGATCGCCGGCTCGATTCCGTCTGCTGTGGGTGAGAGCCGGCCGCGGCCGGCAGGAGGGGGGCGAGAATGGAACGCACTCGGACGTGGAGTGGACGGTCGAACGGATCGCGCCCGGCAGCGCGATCCGCCCGTGACGCGGAGGTCTCACCGGTTCGGCGGCGCGTGATCGAGGCCCGCGAGCGAGCGCGCGTGCTCGCCGAGCTCGACGCCATGCTCCGCGAGGATGCCTTCGCGCTTCCGGCGGCTCTCGAGGAGGAGGGCCGGAGCCGTGGAGCTCAGCCGCGCGTCACGGCCGCGAAGAGCTCGGCGAACGGCTGCGGCCTGCCCACCCAGTAGCCCTGCAGCCAGTCCACCCCCATCGCCTCGAGCTCGCGCGCGAGGCCCGGGTTGGAGACCGACTCGGCGATGGTCTCGATCCCCATCAGGTGGGCGATGCGGTTGATCGACTCGACCATCGCCCGGTCCAGCGGGTCGGAGAGCAGGTCCTGGATGAAGCTGCCGTCGATCTTGAGGTAGTCCACCGGCAGGTCCTTCAAGTAGCCGTAAGACGACATGCCGCTGCCGAAGTCGTCGAGGGCGAAGCTGCAGCCGAGGCGGCGCAGCATGCCGATCATGCGCAGCGCCTGCGGCAGGTTCGCCACCGCCGCGGTCTCGGTGATCTCGAAGCAGATGAGCTTGGGAGGCACGCCACTACCTTCCAGGCGCCCGGCGACGAAGTCGAGGAAGCTCTCGTCGCCCACCGAGAGCGCGGAGAGGTTGACGCTGCAGAGCGCGATCGACTCGCGCGCCCGCAGCGGCAGCGCGGCAAGGGCGCGCAGGGCGTGCGCGACCACCCAGCGGTCGATGTCGGGCATCAGGCCATAGCGCTCGGCCGCCCTGATGAAGTCGCGGGGCGCGAGCAGGCTGCCGTCGGGCTCGCGCATGCGCAGGAGCACCTCGCAGCCGCCGGGGAGCGAGCTCCCGACGCGCGCGATCGGCTGCGCCCAGAGCTCGAGCCGCCCCTCGTTGAGCGCCTCCTGGATGCGCACCACCCACTGCATCTCGTCGTGGCGGCGGAGCAGCTCGGTGTCGTCCTGCTGGTAGAGCTGCACGCGCTGGCGGCCCTTCTCCTTGGCGATGTAGCAGGCGTGGTCGGCGGCCGAGAGCAGGTCGATGACGCCGCTGAAGGCGGGGGAGATGGGGACCACGCCGATGCTCGCGCCGACTCGAAAGCTCGACTGCTGCCACTGGAACTGGAGGTCGGCGAGCGCCCGCTCGAGCTCGCGAGCGCGGCGCATTCCCTCGTCGACTCCGCAGTCGGCCAGGAGCAAGCCGAACTCGTCCCCTCCGAGCCGCGCCAGGACGTCGGCGGGGCGCATGCGCTCCTGGAGCAGGATCGCCACCTCGCGCAGCATCTGGTCCCCAGCAGCGTGGCCGCAGGTGTCGTTGATGAGCTTGAACTGGTCGAGGTCCATGTAGCAGAGCGAGAAGCCGCGGCCCTCCGTGCGCGCCGCCTGCAGGGCGCTGCGGAGCTTGCCCTCGAAGCTCTGGCGGTTCGGCAGCCCGGTCATCGCGTCGTGACTCGCCTGGTGGGCGAGCTGGAGGTGGAGCAGCTGGCGCTCGGTGACGTCCCGAAGGACGACCACGGCGCCGATCGGGGCGCCCGCGGCGTCTCGGATGGGCGCGATGGTGCGGCTGATCGCGAATCGTTTGCCGTCCCGGCGCACGAGCGTCACGCTGCTGCGGGCCCCATCGCGAGGCTCCTCGTAGTCGACGGCCGAGGTGCGCGGGTTGGCGCCGAGGGGATGAGCGGCGAGGGGGGCGCCCGTGGCGTCGTCGATGAGCTGCAACACCTCCTCGATCGGTCGCCCGCCCGCTTCGCCCTTGCTCCACCCGGTGAGCGCCTCGGCGGTCGGGTTGAGGTAGCGCACGCGCCCCTCGCCGTCGGCGGTGACCACGGCGTCGCCGATGGAGGCGAGGGTCACCTGGGCGAGCTCCTTCTCGTCGTGCAGCGCCCGCACCTGCTCCTCGTAGGCGCGGGTGGTCTGCGCGAGGAGATTGCGCAGGATGGCGTTGTCGAAGTCGGTCGACAGGGTCACGCCGGTTCCTCGCGCAAGAGGGCGAGGACCGCCGTCTGGTTGTAGAAGGCGAGGCCGCCTCGCGGCGTCGGGCCGATCTCGCCGAAGCTGAAGAACCCGGCCAGCGGGATGCCTCGCAGCGCGCGGTGCACGGCGGCCGCTTCGCGGTGGGCTTCCTCGCCGAGCACCGCTTCGCGGCCGACGCAGGAGTAGAGGACGGCAGACTGCGCCGGCGCCGAGGCCTCGAGCGCCGCCGCGGCGCGCTCGAGCGAAGCGCCGTTGCCGATGCCCAGCCGCACCTGGTCGCCGGAGAGGACGTCGCCCCAGTAGGTGACGGTGCGTCGTTCCTCGTCGAAGCTCTGCATGCTGCGGTAGAGGCCGTGGCGCGCGGGGTCCGGCCCGTCGATGATGAGTGGGAAGCGGTAGGCTGACTCGGGCATCGGCGCCAGCACACCGTCGGCGGTGAAGTAGCGCCGGTACCAGGTGGTCGCCGGCTCGCCGTCGATCTCGAGGACGGTGTTGCCGGCGGCGGCGGTGACGGTGAACACCGGGCTCGCGGGGTCCCAGCCGCGCACGATCTCGACGTCCATCCGCACGCCGTGGAGGCCGACGAGGAGGCACGCCGACGGGAAGAGCTTCGCTCCCCAGAAGACGCGTGCTCCGGCGGCCGTGATCGGCAGGCTCTGCGAGGCGAGGCCGCCGGCAATGGGGGGCAGCGGCGGGTCGAGGGACGCTCGCAGGGAGTCGAGGAAGGCCTGGATGGGGAAACGAAGGCCGTCGGCGATGACGAAGCAGGCGTCGCATGAGCGCAGTCGCGCCGCGAGCCTGACGAGCTCGACCGGTGTGGGGAGGGCGCTGTCGACCTCGATCGCCTCCACCCACACCCGCGACCTGGGATTCTCGAAGCGGTGGAGTTGCAGGCAGCCGCCCGTCTCGAGGCTGCCGTCGGCGAACTGGGTCGAGGCCTCGCAACCCACGAGCGTGGCGGTGGGCCAGCGCGCGACCAGCGAAGTGAGCTGGGCCGGCAGGGCATCGCCGGGTGGGAGGAAGGCGACGACGAGGTCGGGTGGCGTCTCGCGCTCGAACGCAGTGGCCACCCCATCGTTCAAGGCAGAAGGCAAGAAAACCCGACTCTGCATCGACAGCGGTACCTCGGCGAAGGGGCCGAATCTGCGGGGCCAGTTCCCGGGGTCGACAAAGGAAGGCCCACTCACGTGGGCCGTCAAGGGAGTGTCCGCATGTTACCCCCGCGCCGCATCGCATGGGAAGCGAGGGCCGCCCACGGCGCGTTACCGCCAGTGCGTCCGCAGGCCCTTGACGCCTCGTGACCGGCGGTCATAGAATTACCCGCAGTCGGCGGCAGACCGGCGGCCGAGGGGCTGCGGCGAGGTCGGTAACAGAGGGGTGACGATGGGCATCGCGGAGCGGAAGGAGCGCGAGTTCAAGCGGCGGGAGCGCGAGATCCTGCAGGCCGCGCTGCGCCTCTTCGACGACGAGGACTGGCAGCTCGTCACCATCGAACGCATCGCGCAGGAGGCGGAGATCGGCAAGGGAACGGTCTACCTCCACTTCCCGAGCAAGGAAGACATCTACGGCAGGCTGGCGCTCGACTTCGCCCGCCAGCTGCTCGTCAAGCTGCAGAAGATCGACGGCGCGCTGTCGCCGGCGGAGCGCCTCGGCGCAGCGATCCGCGTCATCTTCGAGGCCCACCGCGGCGGCCGTCGGTACCAGCGCATCGTCGACTACTGCAACCGCGAGGACTTCCGGCGCCGGCTCGACGAGCCGACCGCCGCCGAGCTGCAGCGCATCGACGACCAGATCATGGGGTCCTTCATGGCGGTGGTGCAGGAGGGGATCGCGAGCGGCGTGTTCCCCGCGCACCCGATGCCGTCCATGCTCTGGGGGCCCCACGCCACGGTGATCGGCGCCGTCCGGATGTTGAGCGGCAACTGCGGCTGCATCGAGGTTCCCCAGGCCGACGCATTCGTCGCCGAGGTGACGCGCTACATGCTCGCCGGGCTGATGTACCAGGGGCCGGAGGTCCTGCCGGTGGCGGCGCGGCAGCCGGAGGCCGTGACCGCCCGCAATTGAGCAGGTCCCCTGCGCGTATCCCAGACGCCGGTTCCGCCGCCGGCCCACCCGCCGCCTCAGCACCCACGACAGCAAGGACCGAGAAGCAGAGCTCCAGGCAGAGAGAAAGGATCGAGTCGATATGAGGAGGTTCCTTCCGCTGCTGGCCGCCATCTTCTTGGCGCCGGCAGCGTCATTGGCACAGGAGGCAGGGCAGCCCGCTGCCGACGTGGCCGCGCCTGCGGCCGCACCCGCCGCCAGCGGGGGAGCGCGTGCGCTCTCCCTCGAAGAGGCGCTGCGCCTCGCCGAGGCCGCCGGGGAGGGCGTGCGCATCGCGGTGGCCGAGGTCGACCGGGCCAGGGCGCAGCGCCGCGAGGCCCGCAGCGAGCGGTTCCCGCAGCTCGACGCCAGCAGCAGCTACACCCGGACCCTGCACAGCGAGTTCGAGGACGTCGACTTCGACTTCGGCGGCGACAGCGGATCGAGCGACCTCTCCAACCTTCCGTTCGGCCAGCGGAACCAATACCGGCTCGGCCTCGTCGTCAACCAGAGCCTCTGGTCCGGCGGCCGCATCAGCGCCCAGACGCGGGCGGCCGAGGCCGGGCAGAGCGCTGCCGAGACCGGCCTCGGCGCTGCGCGTGCCGAGCTTGCGCTCGACGTCACGCAGGCCTACTTCGACGCGCTGCTGCTCGATCGGCTCGTGAGCATCTCCGAGGCGACGCTCCAGCAGGCCGACCGGGCCTTCGAGCAGACGAAGCTCGCACGTGAAGTGGGCAACCAGTCGGAGTTCGAGCTGCTGCGCGCGCAGGTGACGCGCGACAACGAGCGCCCGCAGCTCCTGCAGCGGCGAGCCGACCGCGACCTCGCGTACGCCCGGCTCGCGCAGCTCATCGACGCGCCTCCCGATCAAGCCCTGGAGCTGACCACCGGCTTCGCCGACTTCTCCGCCTGGGAGGCGCGCGGAGCGGTGCCGCCCGCGGCCGACCGGATGGCCTGGCTCGCCCGGCTCGCCGACGGCCGCGCGCCCGTGCGTCAGGCCCGGGCCGCGGCGGAGGCGCAAGAGGCGCAAGTGCGCATCGCGCGCGCCCTTCGACTCCCGAGCGTCGGCGTCAGCTCCGACTATGGGCGGGTCGCCTACCCGGTCGGCGGGTTGCCGGCATGGGGAGACACGCGGACCAACTGGACGGTCGGGCTCGGGCTGCGCGTGCCGCTCTTGACCGGCGGCCGGCTGGCGGCGCGGGAGGCGCAAGAGCGTGCGGTGCTCGATCAGGCCCGTGCCCGGCTCGACCGCACGCGCGAGCTCGCGTGGCTCGAGGCGCGCGACGCCCTCGACCGCCTCGGCGCCGCGGACGCGGTCTTCCAGGCGGCCTTCGGCAACGTGGCGCAGGCCCAGCGCGCCTACGAGATCGCCGAGCTCCGCTACCGCGAGGGGCTGTCGACCCAGCTCGAGCTCAACGACACCCGCATCGCCCTCACCTTCTCGCAGGGGATGGCGGCGCTGGCCGCGCGCAACCTCCAAGTGGCGCGTGCGCGCGTGGCCTTGCTCCCCGACCTGCCGCTGGGCGCCGGCGGCCCGAACGTGACGCTCACCTTGGCGTCGGCGGGGGCCGCCGGAATCCAGGTGCCGGCATCCGCATCTTCTTCGCCGGCCACGGCCGGCGGCAACCCGACGACCTCGTCCTCCCCGGGAGGGTTTCCGCAATGAGTCGCATCCGACGCAACCATGTCTCGCTCGGCGGCGTTCTCGCCGCCGGCGCCGTCGCAATCACTCTCGCCGCCTGCGGCGGCAAGGAGGCCAAGACCGTCGAGCAGCCGAAGGAGTCGGCGCTCGCCGTGGGCGCCGAGAGCGTCTACCGCGTCGACCAGGCGCGGCTCGCCACCGGCCCGCTCGTCTCGGGCTCTCTCGAGGCCGAGAAGGAAGCCACCGTCGCCGCCGAGGTGCCCGGGGCGGTGCTGGCCACGGCCGCCGAGGAGGGGCAGGCGGTCGCCGCCGGCACCGTCCTCGCACGCCTCGACGACCGCGCGCTACGCGAAGCGACGCTCTCCGCAGACAGCGCCGTGCGCTCGGCAGAGCAGCAGCTCACGGTGGCGAAGCGCAACGCCGAGCGCGCCGAGACGCTCCTCCGCGGCGGCGCCATCGCCGAGCGTGAGGCGGAGGTGGCGCGCTGGAACGTCACCAACGCGCAGGCAATGCTGGCCGACGCCAAGGCCCGCCAGACGTACGCTCGGGAGCAGCTCGCCAAGACCGTGGTGCGGGCACCGTTCCGCGGCGTCGTCAGCAAGCGCTCGGTGGCGCCGGGCGATACCGTCCAGCCCGGGAGCCCGCTCTACACGCTCGTCGATCCGACGCGCATGCGGCTGGTGGCGCACGTCCCGGCGGAGGGTGTTGCCGCACTGCGCGTGGGAACGCCGGTCGAGTTCACCGTCAGCGGACTCGCCGGGCACCCGATCGCCGGCACCGTCCAGCGCATCAACCCCGTGGCCGACCCGTCCACGCGGCAGGTGGAGATCCACGTCGCCCTGCCGAACGTCGAAGGCCGGCTGGTCGCCGGCCTCTACGCCGAGGGGCGGGTGACGACGGCGACGCGGGAGGCGCTCGCCGTCCCCGCTTCGGCGATCGACCGCTCGCTCAGCCAGCCGGCCGTCCTGCGCATCGCCGGCGACCGCGTCGAGCGCGTCCCGGTCGAGCTCGGCATCACCGACGAGGATGCCGAGAAGGTCGAGGTGCTCTCCGGAGTCTCCGCCGGCGACACGGTGCTCCTGGGCGCCGCGCGCGGCATCACGCCGGGGGCGAAGGTCATCGTGCAGAACGGAGCGCAGCCGGCCACCCCCGCGGAACCTGCGAACAACCAGCCCGGAGCCTGAGCCATGTTCCTCTCCGACCTCGCCATCAAGCGCCCGACCGTCACGGTGGTGACGATGCTGGCGCTCGTCGTCTTCGGCATCTTCGCCCTCTGGTCGCTCAAGGTCGACGAGTTCCCCGACGTCGCCGAGCCGGTGATCGCGGTGTCGATCGTCTACCCCGGCGCCTCGCCCGAGGGTGTGGAGCGGGAGATCCTCGACCCCATCGAGGAGGCGATCTCCGGCACCAGCGGCATCGACAAGATGCAGTCGACCGCCCAGGACGGGTTCGCCCAGATCATCGTCTTCTGGCACTACGACAAGGACCTCAAGGACGCGTCGCAGGAGATCCGCGACGCCATCTCGCGCATCCGCGACGAGCTGCCGCCGGAGATGAAGGAGCCGGTGCTGTCGCGCTTCGACCCGGGCGAGATGCCGATCGTCTCGATCATCCTCTCCTCGCAGTCGATCGCCGCGCCCGAGCTCACCGGCCTCGCCGACCCGGAGATGGTGAAGGAGCTGCGCACGGTCTCCGGAGTGGCCGACGTGCGCCTGCAGGGGAAGATCGAGCGCGAGATGACGATCGAGCTCGAGCCGCAGAAGCTCGAGGCGGCCGGCGTCACGGTCGCCGACGTGGTTCGGTCGATGGGGGCGCAGAACCTGGCGGCGCCGGTCGGGCGGGTCAACGACGCGCTCTCCGAGCGCACGATCCGGCTCAAGGGTCGGCTCGCCGGCCCCGCCGATTTCGATCGCGTGGTCGTCGCCGAGCGCGGCGGGCGCCTCGTCCGCCTCTCCGAGGTGGGCCGCGCCGTCGACGGCACCGAGGAGCCGCGCTCGCTCGCCCTCTTCAACGGTCAGCAGGCGATCGGCCTCGACGTGGTCAAGGCCAAGGGCTACTCCACGGCCGACGTCGCCACCAACGTCAAGAAGAAGGTGGAGGAGATGCGGGCGACGCTCCCCAAGGGCGTCGAGCTGAGCCTCGTCCGCGACGCCGGCGAGCGCGTCGAGCGCTCGGTGGGGGACGTCGAGATGGCGCTCGTCGAGGGCGCCCTGCTCACCGTCCTCGTCGTCTTCCTCTTCCTCAACTCCTGGCGCTCGACGGTGATCACCGGTCTGGCGTTGCCGGTGTCGGTGATCGCCGCCTTCGTTGCCGTGTGGGCCTTCGGCTTCACCCTCAACTCGATGTCGCTGATGGGGCTCTCGCTCGCCATCGGCATCCTCATCGACGACGCCATCGTCGTGCGCGAGAACATCGTGCGTCACGTCCACATGGGGAAGGACCACTACACGGCGGCTCGCGAGGGCACCGCCGAGATCGGCCTGGCGGTCGCCGCCACCACCTTCTCGATCGTCGCCGTCTTCGTGCCGGTGGCCTTCATGACCGGAGTCGCGGGGCAGTGGTTCAAGCCCTTCGCGCTCACCATCGCCTGCTCGGTGTTGGTGTCGCTCTTCGTCTCCTTCTCGCTCGACCCGATGCTCTCCGCCTACTGGCCCGACCCCGAGCTCGAGGAGCACCAGAAGAGCTGGGTGACCCGGCGGCTCGACGGCTTCAACCGCTGGTTCAACGGCCTCGCCTCAGGCTACCAGCGCGTCGTCGGCTGGGCGCTCGACCACCGCGTCGCCACGATGGCGATCGCCGCGCTTGCCTTCTTCGGCGCCATCTGGCTGCAGAAGACCTTCGGCGGCGCCGGGTTCATGCCGGTCTCCGACAACAGCGAGCTCAACATGCTGGTCGAGACGGCGCCAGGCTCGAGCCTCGACTACACGCGGCTCAAGGCGGAGGAGGCGGCGCGAGTCGCCCGCGGCTACAAGGAGGTCCTCTACACCTACACCACGATCGGCGGCGACTCGGGGGCGGTGGACAGCGCCTCGGTCTACGTTAAGCTGACGCCCAAGGCGGAGCGGTCGCGCTCGCAGGAAGTGGTGGGGCAGCAACTCCGTGACGACGTGTCGCGGCTCGCCGGCGCCACGACGTCGGTGTTCACCGGCTGGATGAACGCCAACTTCAAGCAGATCCAGATCGAGCTGCGCGGCCGTGAATCCGCCGAGCTCACCCGCCTCGCCGAACGTATGCTGCCGCTGGTTCGCAAGGTGCCGGGGGCGGTGGACGTCGGGCTCTCCACGCGCGGCCAGAAGCCGGAGCTCGAGGTGGAGCTCGAGCGCGGCCTGGCGAGCACGCTGGGGCTCTCGGTGGGGGACGTGGCGCGGTCGATGTACCCCGCCTTCGCCGGCATCGATGCCGGGGATTGGGTCGACCCCACCGGCGAGACGCGGGACGTGACCGTGCGCCTCGCCCCCGAGGCGCGCAAGCGCGCCGCCGACCTCATGCGCCTGCCGCTCTCGGTGCCGGGACCCGACGGCACGACCGTCAGCGTGCCGCTCGGCCAGGTGGCCACCGTGCGCGAGGGGCTCGGCCCGGCCGCCATCAACCACCTCGACACCAACCGCGTCGTCATCCTGCAGGCGAACGTCTCCGGGCGCTCGCTCAACGAGGTGCTGACCGCCATCCAGGCCGGCATCGAAACGGTGCCGCTGCCCCCCGGTTATCGCCTCACGCAGGGCGGAGAGGCGAAGGACCAGGCCGAAGTGTTCGGCAAGATCTTCGCCGCGCTCGGCATCGCCGTCGTCCTCATGTACCTGATCCTGGTGATGCAGTTCGGGTCGTTCGTCGACCCCATCGCCATCATGCTGTCGCTGCCGCTGTCGCTCATCGGCGTCGTGCTCGCGCTGCTCATCACCGGCGACACGCTCAACATCATGAGCCTCATCGGAGTCATCCTGCTCTGCGGCATCGTCGCCAAAAACGCCATCCTCCTGATCGACTTCGCGAAGTGGGGACGCGAGCGGGGCATGAGCCGGCGCGAGGCGCTGATCGAGGCGGGGCGGATCCGCCTGCGCCCGATCCTGATGACCACCTTCGCCCTCATCGCCGGCATGGTGCCGATCGCGCTCGGCCGCGGCGAGGGTGCCGACTGGCGCGCCCCGCTCGGGCGGGCCGTGATCGGCGGCACGCTGACCTCGACGCTCCTCACCCTGCTCGTCATCCCGACGGTGTACGAGATCCTCGACGAGTGGAAGGAGCGCGTCCTGTCGTTCTTCGGCCGGCGCGTGGGACACCGCGAGCCGACCGCCGAGGAGATCGAAGACGTGGCGCGCGATCTGGTCCCGGCGGGCATCGGCGAGCGGTAGGGACCACCTCCGACGGGTTCCGCGTACCAGAACCCGTCCGCGAAACGCGGCTGGGTGGGGGGGCCCCTGACCCTCGAGGGTGGGACCCGCGGAGCCGCGGAGCGGCTGCGCTCGGACCGCCGAGCGCCCGAGCGAAGCGAGGCCGTGGGC
>Ga0075431_100000885_pt1 | contig 26369 bp, 26 predicted proteins | sample RhiMetdeltSRZDD5_FD_75297 | JGI IMG/M metagenome (GOLD analysis project Ga0075431, IMG submission 75297) | Populus rhizosphere microbial communities from Tennessee, USA - Rhizosphere MetaG P. deltoides SRZDD5 | ecosystem: Host-associated > Plants > Roots > Rhizosphere > Soil | place: USA... | reverse complement strand
TCAAGCGCGATACAGCTTTGTTAAATTAACCCAGACGAGTCTCTGATGAGGAGGGGCACGCCCATGAGAAGATATCTTGTTATCACGGCCGCATTGTTGGCTGGATCCGCCGCGCTTGCGCAAACGCCGCCGCCGGCGCCAGTCGCGCCACCGGCTCCGCCGGCGCTGATGGCCCATCCGATACAAGACAGGGTGATGACCCGCGACGAGGTCGTGGCGATGGTACGCGAGCATTTCGGCAAGATGGATGCCGACAAGAATGGCTCAATCACCGAGCAGGAGGTGATGGAGGGCCACATGAAGATGGCCGAGCAGATGAAGCTTAAGCATCCGGGCGGTGCATGGCAGGGCGAGAATGCGATGCGCATGCATGATGCTGATCCCAATGCCGCGTTTGACCGGTTGGATGCCAACAAGGACGGCTCAATCAGCCGCGAGGAGTTCGCCAAGGCCCGCGAAGAGCGGATCGAACGCCGCATCGTCATGCGCGAAGAGGTGAAGGAAGGCGACAAATCGTCCAAGGACGGCAAGCAAATCCACCGCCAAGCCATGCGCATGCATGGCCCCGGCGGCTTCGGCGGCCGGATGATCGTCATGGCAGACACCAACAGCGACGGCCAGATCACCTTGGCTGAAGCCGAGGCGCTCGCTTTGCAGCACTTCGATCAGATGGACGCCAACCACGATGGTCAGATCACGCCGGAAGAACGGCGGTCGGGCCGTCACCTCATTATCAAGCAGATGCGCGAAGAGAAGAAGAGCGGCAGCTAGTTGGTTGCCCCAACGCTGAATGGGGGCTCTGCGCTGTGCGCCGGGCCCCCTTTTATTTAGCTGTCCTACCCATTTCCTGGTGGATGGCCCGCCCGATCGCCGTTGCGAAATCTTCCAGTTCGGCACGGCTCGCGCCGTCGCGGGCCGCGGCTGACATGCCGGCCAGTGCAATCGTCACCCGTCGGGCCAACTGTTCCGCGCGGTCTGGATATTCGCTGGCAATATAGTCGCGCAGCGCCTCATAGCCCGCCTGCTTGGCAGCTGCGGTCAGGGCACGAGCATCCGGGTCAGCGCTGTTGCGGGTTCCGTCGAGCACCAGGCATCCGGCAGCCCTGCCTTGCCCGGGATAACGCCGCGCAGCATTGGCCAGCGTCCGGTCGATGACCTCTGCAACACTGCCGCCCTTGTCGCGGGCGCGTTCGAAAACATTGGCTTCGCCGGCCGAATAGCGCTCGATTGCGCGCTCGAGCAGCCCCGCCTTGCTACCGAAAGCCGCATAGAAGCTGGGCGGCTTGATCCCCAGTTCGCCGACTAGCTCCGCTACCCCGACCGCATCATACCCACGCGACTGGAAAAGGCGGATTGCCGTTTCCAGTGCCTGATCCATGTCAAACGACCTGGGGCGGCCCGGAGATCTGCTTTTTGTAGCAGTCACTAAAAAACTCCTTGCGAATCGCTGCACGCATATATATGTAGCACTCACTACATAATGCAAGGAGGCTGTGATGAGTGGGTTGAATGAGAAGAATATCTTGGTTCTTGGCGGTAGCCGGGGAATCGGTGCGGCAATCGTTCGCCGCTTGGCGACAGATGGGGCGAAGGTTGCCTTCACCTACTTCGGGTCCAAGGATGCAGCCGACGCGCTCGCCGCGGAGACTGGAACTGAGGCGATCCAAACCGACAGCGGAGATCGCGACGCCGTCATCGCGACCGTCGCGGGCCGCGGTCCGATCGACGTGCTGGTGGTCAATGCCGGAACGCTGATCATGGGCGATCCGCTGACGCTCGATCCAGATGCGGTCGACCGGATGATCCAGGTCAACGTCCATTCGCCCTATCACGCCGCCGTCGAAGCGGCGCGAAAGATGCCGGACAATGGCCGGATCATCGTCATCGGCTCGGTCAATGGCGATACCACGCCATTCCCTGGCGCCGCCGCCTACGCGCTGACCAAATCGGCGGTGCAGGGGATGGTCAGGGGCCTTGCCCGCGACTTTGGCGATCGCGGCATCACGGTGAACGCGATCCAGCCGGGGCCAGTCGACACCGACATGAACCCTGCGAGCGGCCCGATGGCGGATTACATGCACAGCTTGATGGCGATCAAACGCCATGTCCACGCCGATGAGATCGCCGAACTGGCCGCCTTCGTTGCCGGGCCGCACGGTGCGATGATGACGGGCGCCATGCACACAATCGACGGCGGAATGGGCGCCTAGGCCGCCTTGGCAGGAGCGGTGTCGGCCTTCCGGTACCGCTCCTCCGCCTCCATCATATAATCCCGCGTGATCGGCACCGCATGGCGCTCGCGGATATACTGGACCTGATAATTGCAGGCCGCGCCGCTTTCGAACATCACGATCCCGCCGGCCAGGTAGAATTCCCACATGCGAAAGAAGCGCTCGTCATACATGGCGACGATCTGGCCCCGCGCCTTGGTTGCCCGTTCCAGCCAGCGGCGCAGCGTATAGGCATAGTGAAGTCGCAGCATTTCGACGTCGCTGGCGATCAGCCGCACCTTCTCGCTCGCCATGCTCATCTGGCTCAATGACGGCAGGTGATATCCGGGGAAGATCCACTTGTCGGTGAATGGATCGGGCGCGCCAGCCTGGCCGAGCTTGCCGATCGTGTGGAGCAGCATGACCCCGTCCTCTGCCAAAAGGTCGCGGCACTTTGCGTAGAATTCTTCATAATGTGCCGCTCCGACATGCTCGAACATGCCGATCGACACGATCCGGTCAAAGGTGCCGTCGAGGTGACGATAGTCGATCAGCTCAAACTTGACCCGATCGGCGACGCCCGCCTCCTCGGCCCGCCTCCGCGCGACCTTGAGCTGTTCTTCGCTAAGCGTGATTCCGAGCACGTCGACGTCGGCGACGCGATTGAGATAGAGCGCGGTCCCGCCCCAGCCTGAGCCGATGTCCAGCACCCGCATCCCCGGCTTCAGGTAGAGCTTGGCGGCGATATGCGCCTTCTTGTGAGCCTGCGCCTGCTCCAGGCTGTTGGCCGGGTCGGTGAAGTAGGCGCAGCTATATTGCCGATCGCCGTCGAGGAATAGTTGGTACAACTCGTCTTTGAGGTCGTAGTGGTGGGCGACGTTGCGCCTTGAGCGCTTGGCGTCGTTGCGCCGCAGTAACTTCCTGAGGCCCTTCATCTTGCCCTTGCGCATCAGCGCCCTGCCGCGCCCGCCATCCTCCCAGCGGTTGGCGCCGGTAATCAGCTCGAGCAGGTCAAGGATGGTCCCGTCCTCGATGATCAGGCGGCCATCCATATAGGTCTCGCCGACGTTGAGGCGCGGATTGCGGACCAGGTCGAACGCAACGCGCTTGTCGGCGAAGCGGACGGTTAGCTCCTTGCCGCCGCCTGGGCCGTATGACTCACTGCTTCCGTCGGGCTGGACCAGCGTGATGCGGCCCTTGGTAAGGAGGGTTCCGACCAACCGGGAGATCAACGCCATAACTATCCTCCAACCTTAAAGTGCAGGTTGGCGCGTCAGGCGCCGGCATTCAAGCCTGCTACTGCAGGCCGCGTAGCACGGGCAGGACGCTTGCATAGTCGTCCGTCCACGGCTTGAAGCCTGGTCGGCCCGCAAGCCTCTGCCAGGCACCGGGGCTGGCCTGCTCGATGCGCCCGATCGTTGCCGAGGACGGCGACATCGCAACCCACATCGATGCCGTGTGCTGCAGTTGCTCGCGATCCTCATCCGTCGGGACGTAGTGGCGAATGCGGACCGTCCACCCTTCGCTGGCAGCGCCTGCAATCACCGGCTTCAAGTCGAGGTGACGGTTGGAAATATGGATCAACAGCAGGCCATCACGCCTCAACACGCGGTGGTAGGTCCCAAAGGCCTCGCGCGTCAGCAGATGCATTGGAATCGAATCCGACGAGAAGGCGTCGACCACCAGCACATCGAGGCCCGCAGACCTTGCACGCTCGAGCGTTAGCCTCGCGTCACCGATCTCCACCGGAACGTTGGGCAGGCAGCGCGACAGGAAGGTGAACTTGCTGGGATCGCGGGCGATTTCGGCAACGGCCGGATCGATTTCGTAGAAGGCCCAATGCTGCCCGGGCCGGGCATAACAGGCCAAGGCGCCGGCACCGAGGCCGACAATGCCGATCCGGGCCCCGTCGCCAAACAGGGCGGGTACCGCGGCAAGGGCCTGGCCCGCCCCCGACGGCGGCGCATAGTAGCTGGTTGCGGCACGTTCCCTCTCCGGCGAGCCACGCAGCTGGATGCCGTGGATCGTCGTTCCATGGAGCAGGAGGCGAGCCTTGCCCTCATTGCGCTCGGCGATGGTGTAGACGCCGAAGAAGCTCCGCGACAGCCTCCCGCCGTCGATCGTCAGCGCCAGCTTCCCCCAGCCTCCCATGCTCAGCAGCAGTCCCGCGACCGCCACGGCATACAGCGGGCGGTTGCCAATGGCGATGATGCCAATGGCAAGGATGATTCCTGACGAAATCAGCACGGTCTCAGTCGAAGCCGGCACCCCCAATGCGCCGTGCCCGAACAGCGAAACCAGCAAGACGACAGGGACACTCCAAAGCGCGACCCGCTGGTTCCGATCCTTGTCGCTCCAGAAGCCGGAAGCCAGCTTGAAGGGGTTGCTGGCGGGGAGCGCCACGGCTGCCGCGACCAGCATCAGTGGATGCTCGTAGGTCCAGTCGAAGATCAATGGCGCCAGCAAGGCGCCGAACACACCCCCGAGCGCCCCGCCAACCGCCATGCAGAGATAGAAGGCCGTGAGCTGCTGAGGGTCGGGGCGTCGGTCAAACAGTGCACTGTGCAATGCGACGGAAATGACGAACAGGTTGAGCGTCGCAGCGCCGACGACAAACAGCCACATCGATACCTGCAGGAACAGCCCGCCGGCGGCGATCAGTAGGATGAATGGCGCGCTGAGGCTGATCCATTTGGCGAGGCGGCGATCAGACGCAAAGGCGATCGAGAAGCTAAGCAGGTAAAGACCGAGAGGCACGACCCACAGCAGCGGCATCGCAACGATATCGGTCGTGATGTAGAGGGTCGTCGACAGGATAAGCGCCGAAGGAATCGCTGCCAGAGCAGCCCAGACAGCGACCTGTCGAACGGCAAGCGGCGGAACATCGGATATCTCCTGCCGCGCCTCGGCGGACTTCGGCAGGGTCAGAACGCAGACCGCGACCAGGGCAATCACGATTGCATAGCCGATGCTCCACCCGCCGCTCTGCATGGCCAAGGGCGTCAGCGGCTCAACCAGAAGGGGATAGGCGATCAGCCCGCCGAAACTGCCAAGATTCGAAGCCGCGTAGAGCGGATAGGGATCGCCCTGGCCAGTAATCGCGAACCATCGCTGCAGCAGCGGCGCCTGCGCGGAGACGGCGAGGAAGAGGGGGCCAATCGATACCAGCAACAGCCAGGGCACCCAGAGAAAGATATTGGCGTCGGGCGACGGCGTGCTGCCAATGAGGCCGATTGGAAGCATTGTTGCCGCTAGCAACAGCAAGGCGAGGTGGATCATTCCTTGTGTTCGCGGCGCGAAGCGGCCGAGCCAGTGCGCATAGGCATAGCCCCCCAACAGCAGCAGCTGATAGACCAGCATTGCCGAGTTCCAGACCGCCGGCGCGCCGCCAAGCCGCGGCAGCGCCATTCGCGCGATCATCGGCTGCACCAGGAACAGCAGGAACGACCCGCTAAAGATCGCCAGGATAAAACGCAGCCTCACCGGCCGGTAAGTCCTGTCTGCGAGCAATGTTGCACTAGCCATCCTGCCCCCCATCGGTGGCAATCTAGCAGATGTGCATGCGAAAGCCGTTAATGGAAGGCAGCCCGATTAGGCCGCGCGGCGCTTCCGTTCGGCAGCGGTCTTGAGCTGGCCGCATGCAGCATCGATGTCCCGGCCGCGAGGCGTACGCACGGGGGCCGAAATTCCGGCTTCGAACACGATATTGCTGAACGCCTTGATCCGCTCGTCGGTCGAGCATTCGTAGGGGGCGCCCGGCCACGGATTGAATGGGATCAGGTTGACCTTGGCAGGGAGCTTATATTGGCGAAGGAGCCGGACCAGCTCGCGCGCGTCGGCATCGCTGTCATTTTTGTCCTTGAGCATGACATATTCAAAGGTGATGCGGCGGGCATTGTTGGCGCCGGGATAGGCGGCGCAGGCCGACAGCAGCTCGTCTATGCCGTACTTCTTGTTCAAGGGCACGATCTCGTCGCGGATCTCCTTGGTCACCGCGTGGAGCGAGACCGCCAGATTGACCCCGATCTCCTCGCCGGCGCGCTCCATCATCGGCACTACGCCCGAAGTGGAAAGGGTGATGCGGCGCTTGGAAAGGCCGAGGCCATCGCCGTCCATGACGATCTTCAGCGCCTGCTTCACATTGTCGAAATTGTAGAGCGGCTCACCCATGCCCATCATGACGATGTTGGTCAGCATGCGTCCATCAGGCGAACTGGGCCACTCGCCGAGCGCGTCGCGCGCCAGCATGACTTGGCCGACGATCTCGGCCGGCTCCAGGTTGCGGACCAGCTTCATCGTGCCGGTGTGGCAAAAACGGCAGTTCAATGTGCATCCCACTTGGCTCGACACGCACAGCGTCCCGCGGTCGGCGTCGGGAATGAACACCATCTCGAAATCATGGCCGTCATGGGTGCGGAGCAGCCATTTGCGGGTGCCGTCAGTCGACACCTGCGCCTCGACCACCTCCGGTCGGGTGAGGGTGAAGCGTTCGGCCAGCCATGGCTGCTGTGCCTTCGCGATGTCCGTCATGGCGGCGAAGTCGCTGACCCCGCGATTGTAGACCCAGTGCCAGATTTGCTTGGCGCGGAGCTTGGCCTGCTTCGGCTCCAGCCCAGCCGCTTCAAGCGCAGCGCGAATCTGCTCCTTGGGCAAGCCGACCAACTCGACCTTGCCGTCGGCACGAGGAGTCACCGCGCGCGGGACGGGCACGGGATCGACTGGGCCGGGAATCGGCATCAAATTGGTGTCGGCGCTCATGGCAGGCGAGCGCCAATATAAGAAATTTCAGCGATTTGCCAGTGTCGCAGCGCAGGCAGCTGCCGCATCGATCGCCAATGGAGCCCCGTCGAGGCTGTAACGGTCGACAATCCGGCCGCCGCCGGGGCTACGAGCCTCGAGTCGCATTCCGCCGCTCTTGCGCATTGCCGCGATGATCGACTGTTCCTGACGTGGGCCGCGGCTCCACGCCATGTCGCCCTGGCTCATCAACAGAAAGGCTTGATCGCCAACATGGAGCATGATGGTCGCGCCCGCGCGCGGGATGCGGCTTAGCCGTGCCGAAAACTGGCCGTGGCGCGGGCCCCCAGCATCGAACGACAAGCTTGCCCGCGCTGGCGGCCGGCCCTTGTAAACGACGCCGAGCGAACGCGAAGCGGCTTCACACGTCGGCCCCTGTCGCAAGGTTGCCCACTGTCCGTCGGCGGCGACAATTGCAGGTGCAAGGAGCAGCAGCAAGCCAGCCGTCATCGCACCCCCAAACCCATCCATATCATCCCGGCGCCAATGGCCACGCCATAGGGCAGGTCCTCTTCCTTCCGCAGCCAGACAATGCGGCGGCGGAGGCCTTCGGACCGGCGGAGCATACGCAACGACATGACGAGCAGCGACTCTAGCCCACCAGCAATGGCTACCGCCACCAGCATCTGCCAGCCTTGAGCGAGATCAAACCACAAAGCGCATGCCGCCAGGAGCTTGACATCGCCGCCGCCCATCCAACCGCGGACGAACAGCAGCGTGCCGATGCCGAGAACCAGCGCGAACAATAGGAGGTTCTGCCACACGCCCGCAGTCGAACCGCCAACAGCCAATGCCAGAAAAGCACCCAGGGCGATGCCGGCGCTCAGCCAATCCTCAATCTGTAATCGCCACAGGTCCTCGAGCGAGGCGAGCAACAGCAGCAGGAAGAGGATTGCCGTCAGCCACCCGGGGGCTGACGCGAGCAACGTCATCTGGGCGCGCCCAGCGCGGCCAAATTTTCTGCGGCGCGCGCATACCAGCGGCTGCGCACTTCAATGGCCTGGGCGAACGCAGCCTCCGCCTTCTTGGTCTGACCGGACGCGGCGGCAACTACGCCCGCATCATTCAATCGCGCCGCAAATGATTCGTCATCCTCTCCTGCCAGCCGGTGTGGGAGGTCAGTCGCAACCGCCGCGCGCGCCAATTCAAGATTGTTGTCCAAACGCGGCAGACGGGGATTGATCGCCGCTGCCCGCTCGAAGCTGGCCAACGCCTCAACCCACCGGCCCCGCAGCATCATGGACCAACCGTGATTGTTGGCGACCTCCGCGCGAGAAGGATCCAATGCCAATGCTTGGGCATAGGCCGCATCCGCCTCGTCCCATCGTCCTTGCCGATCGGCGGCAATCCCGCGAGCGTTCCAGCTGCGCCAGCCAGCCTGCGGCTGCCGGGTGGCTCTATCGAGCAAGGCGGTTGCTTCGATTACTCGGCCCAGGCGCAGCGCAGCGATTCCCGCCCGCTCCAGCAGCAGCACCTCGTCGGGATGTTGCCCGAGCAGCGTCTTGTAAAGAATTAGAGCCTGCTCATCTTCTCCGCGGGCAAACGACAAATCGGCCAACAATCGATCGACCGGCTCACCCTTGGCACCGGCAGCAATTGCCACTCCAAGAATCGTTTTCGCCTGGTCGAGGCGACCGGCGGCAATCGCCCGCCCTGCCTCGGCCAACGAAATTTGGGATTGTGGCTGGCTCGGCTCTGCTGGCGGCGCGGCAGCGGCTGCCGGCTCCGCCAGCGCAAGCATCAACGCCAGCGGCAGGATCATGCCGTCGGACGAAGGGCGGCGTCGCGGGCCGCGTCTCGGCCAAGCAAGATGGTGAGCCCCGCCTTTGCGCCTTCCCGCTTTTCGAGCGCAAATCCGAATTGGGCAGCAAGCCGCTCAGCTCGAGCTGCGTCCATCTGAGAATAAAGGATTGCACTCTGACGGCGAACCGCGGGCGCATCGCCGATGCGCGCCCCGCCGAAGCCCCGCCCGGTCAGAAATGCACGGGTGCGCGCTGCAAGCCCCTGCACGCGGGCGGCATTGAGCAACGTAACCACGGACGGCGACTTCCGTTCGAATCGAATGGTCGTGCTGGTGGCCGTCCGCGCTACCGTCCTGGCATCCCAATGCGGTGGTTCTTTGTTGGTCACCAGCGCAACCTCGCGCAGTGAAATGCGCTCGAGTCGGACGCCATTTCCGGCCGGGCGCTCAACCGCCACCGGCAAGGAGCGTGGCGGTGCGAGGGCGACCGTCACACTCTGAGCCGGTGGCGGCGGCAGCACGGGAACCGAGCCGGGCACTTCACGCGACGCCTCGGGGGCGACGACGCGCGCTGCCAGCTCAGCCTTTACCCGTGCGGCTTCGTCACGCTGCCCCTGGTCATCCAGGGACTGGGCGAAGTGCGAATAAACATCGGTATTGGCGGGATCTACCGCCAGCGCCATTTCATAGTGGCGCCGAGAAAGGTCGGACCTCCCCATGCGGTCATAACAAGTGGCGAGGCCGATCATCGCCTCGACACTATCGGGCTGCTCTCTGAGCGCCTTGCGATAGGCTTCGATCGCCAGGCCGACATTGCCTAGAGCCAGCTGCCCATTGCCTTCGGCGACCCTGCTGTTGGCAGGCTGACGCCCCTCAGCCAAAGATTGCTTGATGGAGCGGACCTCGATCGCGCTTCCACTACAGGACGAGATGGCGACCGCGGTGACGAGCAGCGATAGGGTAGCGGTTGGCTTCATGGCTCAGTTCCCCCCTGCAATAGCCGGCAAGACCGTCCGGATCGTACGGATTACCGCCGGCAACATCAGCACTCCGATCATCACCGGCAGCATGCACGTAACCAGCGGCACTGACAGCAGCACCGGCAAACGATGCGCCTTTTCCTCGGCGCGCATCCGCCGCCGTTCCCGCATTTCCGACGCATAGATGCGCAAAGTCTGAGCGATCGACGAACCCAATTTATGGCTTTGGATCAGGAGCGTTGCAAACGCGCGTATTTCGTCGGCTCCGGCGCGGTCGGCCATGCGCCGCAGCGCGTCCTCCTGGCTGCGCCCGGCGCGCAGCTCAAGCACCACCGATCCGAGTTGCTCGGCCAGCAAGGGATGCGAACGGGTCATTTCCATGCCGACTCGGCTGAAGGCGGCTTCCAGGCCAAGCCCGGCCTCCACACAGACAAGCATCAGGTCGAGGGCGTCGGGAAAGCCGTTGATGATGTCGCGCTGGCGGCGATCAGCCTTGGCACGGATCCACAGGCTGGGCAGGTAAAGCCCGAGCACGGCTGCAATCATGCCTACAAGGTAGATCTTGATTAGCGACGGTGAACCGCCGCCCGCCCACATGAAGCCAAGAGCCATGACCGGAAAGCCGATGACCGTTGCAAGGCGGATCAACGAATAAACGCGCGGGGCATATTCCTTAGTATACCCCGCAGCGACCAAGCGGCTGCGCAGCGTGGCATCCTTGGTGTCGACCAGCGGAATCCCGGTTTTCTCGATTGCCGTGACCAGCGCCACCCATGCGCCGCGAGCATCATGAACCCGCAGGCCGGCGCCGACCGCAATATTTGGTTCGGCAGAACTTGGCCCACCCTCTATCAGGCGCTCTCGGACCTGGCGGCGCTCGCCGATGATCACTTCGACACCGAAGGTCACACCGACGACGGCGACAAATAGCAGGACCAGGAGGGCGATCCGCCCGGCATCGCTGGCAAGGATCTCGGTCACGGCGTTACACCTTTAGATCGATCATGCGCCGGATCGTGAAGAAGCCGATCGCATAAAGGGTGAGGAGCGCAACATAGCCTGGCAGGAAGGCCGGATCATCGGCAACGTCGAGGTAGAATTTCGGATTGCCGATGAACAGCAGGGTGAAGGCAATGACCGGCAATGCGGTGAGCATGGCCGCGGTCATCCGCCCTTCGCTCGACAGCGCGCGAACCTTGCGCATCATCGACGCGCGCTCGCGGATTACCTGGGTCAAATTCTCGAGGATTTCGGCCAAATTGCCGCCGGTTTCGTTCTGGACGGACAGGCTGACCACGAACATTCGCATGTCTTCAAGATCCCAGCGATCGGCCATCGCCGACAGCGCGTCGCGCAGGTCCGCGCCGTAAGTAACTTCGTCGACGACAATGCCGAACTGACTGCCGATCGGGTCAGGCATTTCTACTGTCAGCAAATCCAGCGCCGCAGCAATCGGGTGGCCGGCGCGCAGGCCGCGCACGAACACGTCGAGCGCCACCGGGAACTGCTCCTCGATCTTCTTGCGCATGCGGTTGGCACGCACCTGGAAGATCAGCAGCGGGATGCCCGCCCCAATCATGAAGGCAATGGTCGCGACCATCAGCAGGCGCCCGACGCCGAGCGCCCCGCCGCTTGCAACAATCAACAGGACGATCACGACGAAGATGATGATGGGCGTTGCAACCAAGATCGCGAACAGGCGGCCGGTCGGGGCCGAAACGCCTGCCGCCATCAGCATTTTTTCGAAGCGGATGGCCGGCGCGACAATGAATTCCGGTAGGTTCTCCGGAAGCATCGTCGCCTGCCGACGCAGCAGCTGCATCGCCGAGCCGCGGGAAACCCCACGGCTGATGAGGTCGAGCCGCTGATTGATCGCCTGGGATTCCAAGCGGCGCCCGACAAATATCGAGACGACGCGTTCGACCAGAAATACGACCGCGGCGAATATCAGGATCAGCGCCAGCGCTTTGAGCCAGATTTCGTTCATGCCTCGAAATTCCTGTCTGGTCGGAACAGGTCGGGCGCCAAGGTCACACCATGTGCCATGACCTGTTCGAGGAATCGCGGACGAATGCCGCTCGCTTCGAAGCGGCCCTGCACCATGCCGTCAGCGCCAACGCCAGTCTGACGGAAGCGGAAGATTTCCTGCATGGTGATGACATCGCCTTCCATGCCGCTTAGCTCGGACAGGCTGAGCAGCTTGCGCCGGCCGTCGCTTAGCCGTCCGACCTGGACCACGACGTGCATGGCAGAGGCGATTTGCGCCCGGGCCGAACGGGCCGGAACGTCGATCCCACTCATGCCAATCATCTGCTCGACGCGAGACAGTGCGTCGCGCGGAGTGTTGGCGTGTACGGTGGTCATCGACCCGTCGTGACCGGTGTTCATCGCCTGGAGCATGTCGAATGCCTCGCCGGCGCGAACCTCGCCGACAATGATCCGGTCGGGACGCATGCGCAGCGAGTTCTTGACCAGGTCGCGCTGGATGATCTCGCCCTTGCCCTCGATATTGGCAGGGCGCGTCTCCAGCCGGGCGACATGGGTTTGCTGCAGCTGAAGCTCAGCCGAGTCCTCGATCGTAACGATACGCTCGCGATTGTCGATGAAGGCCGACATGGCGTTGAGCATGGTCGTCTTGCCCGAACCGGTGCCGCCGGAGATCAAAACGTTGAGCCGGGCAGCGACAATCGCCTTCAACACTTCCGCCACCTGCGACGGGACCGATCCGATCTCGATCAGGCGCGCCATGCTGATCGGTACCTTGGCGAATTTGCGGATCGACAGCAGGGCGCCATCGAGCGCCAATGGCGGAACGACGGCATTGACGCGGCTGCCGTCGGCGAGACGCGCATCGACCATCGGCGCCGATTCATCGACGCGCCGGCCGACTGCTGAAACGATCTTCTGGATGATGCGGACGAGGTGCCGCTCATCCTTGAACCGCACCGGCGACGGCTCGAGTACGCCATAGCGCTCGACGAACACGCTGTCGTGACCGTTGACCAATATGTCGGTGATGGTTGTGTCCTTGAGCAGCGGCTCGAGCGGGCCCAGCCCAAGCAATTCGTCGAGCACATCGTCGACCAGCTTGCGCCGCTCGGCATGGTTCAGCGCGTGGCGCTGTTTATCCAGCTCCTCGAGGACGATGTCGCCGACCTCATCCTCGATCTGTTCCCGCGACATGGTGTCGAGCGCGGAAAGGTTGATCAGGCCGAGCAGCCGTTGGTGCAGCTCAACCTTGAGGTCGGTGTGAAGCTCGTTGTGGGCGAAGGCGCCGGCGTCGCCGGTCGTCATCAACTTGCGATCTTCTTCGGTCCGTTCGACCGCTTCTTCGGGCGCGGCCTGATCCTTGGGTTTGCGGATTTGCCACATGATCAGTGCTCCAGCCCAAGGGCCAGCGCGATGCCCTGATCCATCAAGTCGATATCCTTGACCAGCTGGCACTTGCGCTTGACCTCCGCCAGCGGGATGCCGCGGTCGATCGCCTGGCTCATGGTCGCATGGTCATTGGCAATGCAGAATGCCACCGACTTTTTGAGGACCCTTTCGGCGTCCGCCAGCGAGACATTCTTGAAGAAGCCTTTCTCCGATCGGTTGATGATGATGCGGACGTCGAGATTGTGGAGGTCCTGGCTCGCCAGAAGTTCGAGTTGGCGCCGTGCCCGATGCAGGCTGGTCACGCGAAGCTCCGTCACCATCAGCACCATGTCCGCCCGTGCAAGCAGCGACAGTGACCAATTGGTCCAGTTGGCCGGCAGGTCGACAAACACCGTTCCGAATTCGGCGGTGGCCAGGTCGAGGATCGTGAGCGTCTGATCGCTCGTCATCATTTCGAGCGGCATGATCTCCCGCGGTGCCGAAACAATGCGCAGTCCGCTGGCGTGCTGGGCGGCAACTGACCGTAGCATGTCGCCGTCCAGTCTTTTGCCCGCCTCGAGCAGGTCAGTGAAGGTGAGCGCCGGTTGCAGCCCAAGCTGGAGCGCGGCATCGCCAAACTGGACATCGAGATCGAGCAGGCAGGTCTCGCGGCCCTGGGCCGCCTCCCGCTCCGCAAAGCGCGTTGCGAGCTGGCTGAGCAGCGCAGTAGCGCCGACGCCGCCTTCGCACTTGACGATTGCCACAACTTTCTGGTGGCCGGCCTTCGGCCGCGGACCCTGCGTCGCGACCATCCGCCGAATTGGGTCGAGCGCCGTCTCCAATTCCTGCGGATCCAGCGGCAACGGAACGACATCGTGGGCGCCTGAGCGGACGAGGGCGCGCACAAGCGCCATCGATGGCTCATAGGCCGCGGCGATGAGCGGAACGGGCCCTTCTGCCAGCTTCTTGAACCGAGCGATCGATGCCTCGTCATTCTCGGTCACCTGGACCACTGCGGCGGCCGACCCCGACAGCACTGACGGATCGATATCGTCCGAAGGCCCTGTAAGAACCAGGTCGAGCGGGAAGCCGGCGACTTTGGCGCCGACCAGCGCGCTGGTTTCGCCTTCGACGCCGGCGAGCAGCAGTCGCACTGGGGCAGGGCCAGTGTCGGCCATCCACTGGGCGTTGGAACGGTCAGGGGAATGTACACTCATCACAACTACCTCAATTCGACTGGCTTCCGCTGCTGTCCTCAGAGGTCAGCGTGGTGCGGAAAGCGGGTAAGTTAAAAGCGACGGCGTTGAACAGGACCAGCGGCCGGAACTGGACGCCGGTTAGTTCGACGGTGACGAGGGGCGCGATCTCCATACCGTTGGGATCGCCGGCGAAACCAAGGCCAGAGCCGCGATAGGTAACCGTTACTTTATTCGCCGCGACGTCCGGCTTCATGTACTGCATCCGCGTAACGATGCGATTGAACCTGGTGGTGTAATCGGTAGGTGCTGCCGTGGTCGGGCAGGTGCCGGACGTGCATGTGCATGCCGAATTGGTGCACCTGAGTACGCCGAGTGCGTCAGCAGGAATCACGTCCCCCTGCGTCAATGTCACACTGCCGACAGTCTGGCCGACATAGTTCTGACCTTCGAGTCCGCCGTCGAGCACATCCGTGACGATCGCCACGCGCGCGCCGGCCTGCGTCGCCTTTTCGGCCTTGTTGACCTCCCACAGGTAGCGGCCGCCATCGATGATGCCGAATAGGAACAGGATGAGCAGCGGCAGCACCATCGCGAACTCGGCCGCGCTGGACGCCGTGCGGTCAAGGAGCAGGCGCCGCATCATATGCCCATCACCGCGGCTTGCTGGCTGGCGTTCAAATGCATTCCGACACCTGAGAAGCCGAATGCCGCGCCGATCACCGGTTCATAGTCGACCGTGGCCTGAACGGTAACGATCGGGGCACCGGTCGCCATGCCCTTGTAGACGCCATTGGTCATCGACTGACCACCTTCGGTGGTCTTGCAACTGGTGCTGAGCGTGATGTCGCCATTTTGAATGTCGGGGAAGCGATCCGTGCCGCTCGACAGCAAGCTGGTTCGCACCAGTGCCTGGGTATTAGCCACGACCGATCCAGTCGGCGCACCCGAGCAGCCGTAATTGGTAAAACTTTGCCGCGCGGCATAGCGAGCCCCGTCGCGTACCGCCTTCACCAGGATATGCTCGTTGTAGAAATAGCTGCCGAGTTCGACCGATCCGATCATGATCGCGCAGAGGAGGGGAGCGACTAGCGCCATTTCGGCTGCCGCCGCGCCGCGCCGATCGCGAAAGGGCGAACCGTGACGCATCATTTCACCAGATACGGCACGTCGCGCCGTATGACCTGGCCCGCGGTCTGTCCGGCGCCCATGCTCGTTATGCTGATGATTTCGACATAGACGTCGTTGGCGTCCGTCCGATCGCGCTGCAATGAAGGCTCAACCAGGAACAGCTCGACCCATTTGAGGACCGGGTAAGTGATATTGCCGCCGCCATGGACGTTATAGGCGTTGCAGTTCAGGACCGCCGCCGAGACGCGGCGGCGATCGACGTTGGTCCCGCCGGGCACGACACCGCTGGTTGCGGGAGTCTGGAGAGGCGAGCATATGGGCTGGTGGTTGTCCCACTTGTCACTCGGCTGGCTTCCGTAGGGATAGCGGGTGCTAAGAATCGTTTGGCCGCCAATCATCGTGTTGCGGTTGGCGATTTCCCACAGATAGACCTGATAGCGGGTGGGAGTGGTGTTCGATGTCGGTATCGGCGACAGGCCGGTGGCGACATGGGTATGCCAGTCGGTGCTGTTCCAGCCATAATTCACCCTGAAATAGGCATTGCGGTCCCAGGCGCCGTCGCCGACCTTGCCATCCGTGCAGCTGCCGTTCTGGGAAATGGCATGGCACTTGTCGCGCGGGTGCCCCATAACCTTGATGGCGTCCGCCTGGGCCTGGGTCAGGTCGGTCGTATCCGCCGGCAGGTAGCGCTCGGATGTTGCCCCCGCCAGCTCCCACTCATTGTTGGCAAAGCCGCATTTGCCGGCGTTGCCATTGCCTTTCCGAACTACGTCCTTGATCGTATTGATCGACGGCGGGCAAGCGCCGCCATTCGGACAGGAGGCGGCGTTGCCGTTGCCGGTGCTGGGCTTGTCGTAAATGTCGAAGCGCGTGTTGAGCGCCTGCGTGACCGGCGTACCGGCACCGGTGCGCGTCTCGACGCCGCCCAAGCCCGAGCAGTCTCCGGGCGCCGTGACCCAGCCAAGCGCTTCACGCAGCTCGACATTGGGGTTGGAGGTCGATGAATTGGTGTCGAGATAGCCGAAATTACCGGGCGCCCAGGCGGTGTTGCCGTTGCCCACCGAAACCAGCCGCAGCCCGGCCCCAACGCGCCCGGTGACGCTGAAATCGTAGTTGACGTCGGTGTTGCCGCTCGGCTCGTCCGGATTGCAGATCATCACCGGCGGGACCTTGCAGATCGCCGAGCCAAGGCCGGCCACAGCCATCGCCGCGATATTGCCGGACGAGAACGCCTCAACCACCGGAGTCAGGGCATAGCGCGCAACGCGATCGGACATGCGGACGCATACGAACTTGGCGCTGGCGTCGGCGGTCACCGCATTGGTGGTCGGGCAGTTTGCTCCGTTCGCGGCCTCCGCATCCGCCTTTGTTGCATAGAAGACGACCGTCGACGTGGCGACGGTCAAGCCGCTGGCATCATTGTCATTGGCCATCAATGTTTGATTGACCAGCAGGGCGTTTGCCGCGGCGGTCGCGCGGGCGATTGCGCCGGATTGTTGGTCGAGCTGGGTTGCGGCAGCCAAAGCCGCCTGGTCGGCAGCGTTCTGCAACTCGGTGTCGAGGGTGGCCAGGCGGGCATAGTCGAACGCAATCCCGCCAACGGCAACCAGCGCGAACAACGACAATCCGACGGTCGCCGCAACGGCCCCGCCCTTATCGCCCCCACGTCCGATCAAATGCCGTTTCATCGTCCCGCATCCTCAGCTGCCCGGCGTGTTGCCGCCACCAACGCCGCCGCCGCCGCCGCCAGCGGAGCCGCCGCCTGCGCTTTCACGCCGCAGCCCCTTGGTCGTTCCCTTGCGATAGCGCTCCATCGCCTTCTGCGCCTTTTCGCCGTTATCGCCGGGCTGCGAAGCATCGGCTGGATATTGCGGATCGGGATCGATGGTCTGCACTGCCATGTCATAGCGGAGCGCTTCGCCGAAGCCGGGGTCAACTGGCGCACAGCCGCCAATGCCAAGCGCCGCACCGGAAAGGATCAGCATCGACTTAAAGCGCATGGCCATAATCCTTCTCAAGCTTCGAAGGGTCGAGAGTCGCCATCCCGCCCGGAAGCGGCTGATCGCCCGGAGGCATCTCGCCGACCGGGCGGCCTGACGGCGACGGCTGCGTCGGCTTCAGCGGATTGACGCCAACTGCCGAGTCCGGCCGCCCCAGCAGGAACAGGTCGACTTCGTCGGGCGGCCGCGCGCGATCGGTCGGCACCTTTATCGCGGCCGCGCGCACCGGCTTCACCAGCCGCGGGGTGACGATGATCACCAGCTCGGTCTCTTCCTTCTGGAAATTGGTCGAGCGGAACAGCGCGCCGATGATCGGGATCGATCCCAGGATCGGGAACTGCCGGATGGTGTCCTGGAAATCGCGGCGGATTAGGCCGGCCAGGGCAAAGCTTTCGCCGTCCCGAAGTTCCACGGTCGTCTTGGCGCGGCGGGTCTGGAGGCCCGGAACGCGCAGGTTGTTGATCACCACCGATGCGCTTGGATCGATCGAGCTGACCTCCGGCGCCACCTCCATATTGATCACGCCGTCCGCGAGCACGGTCGGGGTGAAAGCGAGGCTGACGCCAAACGGCTTGAACTCGACCGAAATGGCGCTGCCGCCGCCATCGGTGGAGCTTTGCGCGACCGGGACGGGGAATTCACCGCCGGCTAGGAAGCTGGCCGTTTCGCCCGACAGCGCGACCAGGGTCGGCTCGGCCAGGGTGGTGACCAGGCCCTTGCGCTCCAGGGCGTTGAAGGTGGCGTCGATATCGAGCCCGCCGATGTGGAACACGCGGGTCAGGATCCCGAAGCTGTCGACGATCGCGCCGAGCGACAGGGCCGGCGGGTTCGGCGACGTGACGCTGGTTGTCACGCCATCGACAGTGGACGTAGTGGTGGTCGTCCCGGTAGAGCTGACTAGGCTGGCGCCGCCGCCGATCGCGCCCTGGAAGCCGTTGTTTCCGCCGCCGGTCAGGAAGCCGCTGAAGCCGATATCCTTGAGCGCGCCGCGCTTGACCTCCGAGAAGCGGACCTCGAGCATGACCTGCTGGGCCGAGCCGACCGCCATCAGGTTGATGACCTTGCCCGGCGCATAAGTCTCGGCCAGCTGGACCGCGCGGTCCGCGGCCGGACCTGAACTGACAATGCCTTCCAGCACGATGGAGTCATTGGAGATGCGGGCGCCGACCCGGTCGTCGGGCATCAACTCCGACAGCTGGCGCTTGAGGCTGGTCACGTCCGGGCCGACGGCGACGTCGACCACCGCAATCAGGCGGTTGTTGCGATCATAGAGGGTGAGGCTGGTTGTCCCCATCTTCTTGCCGAGCACGTATAGTGAGCGGTCCGACAGCGGCAGCACGTCGGCGATGTCGGGGCTGCCGATCAGCGCCTTGGCATAAGGCCGGTCGGTGCGCAGAACCTGGCTCTTGTTGAGCGGCACCGCCAACTCGCCGGCAGCGACATCGTCGGCCGGACTGACGATTTGTGCCGATGCAGGGGCCGCGACGGCGATTGCCGCCACGGCGATCGAAGCGCCGAGCGCGGCGCCCCTTAAGGTCCTAATGAGCATAGCCCCCCACCTCATAGTCCTTGGTGTCCAAACCCCTGGTAATGCTGACGGTCGACGTCGCTGGCCGGCCCGGTGCGATCGAGCGGCGAACCGGCTGTATGGTACGCCGCGGCTGGCTCAGCCGGGCGATTTGCGCCTGTTGCTGCCCTGATGTCGGCTGCGCGGCATTGGCCGGGCGCATGCCGGGCGGCAGCGAGCTCAGATAGCTGTAGCGCAGGTCATTGAGGCTGACCGTCTCGACCTTCGGGATATTCTGCTCCTCACCCGGCTTGCGCAGCACCAGGCTCAGTTGGCCGAGCGCCTGGCCGAGGGTGAGTTTCTGCGCGTCGACCGGTGTGACCTCAAGCGTCGCCGAGCGCTGCACGACCGGTTGATTGGTCCCGCCCGCTGCGTCCTGACCCATCGCGATCACGCGGACATTCTGCAGTAGAACGTCGGTCACCTGCTGGTCGCCCTGCGCACCGTCCGGGCCGATCGCCTGCCGCGTGACCAGCACGTCGACGGTGTCGTTGGCCTTGATGAAGCCGGCGACGCCGGAAATGTCGTTGATGCGCACCGTCGACGCGCGCATGCCGTCGGGCAGAAGCGCGGCGATCGAAGCATTCTGCCCTTCGCCGGAAAGGTCGCCCGCAAGGAGCGGCTGATTGACCAGGATCGGGCGCAGCGCCACGCGCCGTTTGCCCTCCGGCAGAAGCTCCTGGATCGACCGGTGCACACCGGGCGGCAGGCTGGTCGCCGGATAATTGACGAATTTGACTTTGTCGGGAGTGACATCGTCGCCGTAGTTGAGCGGCATCGAGGCGACCGCGACCCGAACCACACCCTGTGGCGAGGCTGCAAATTGTCGTTCTCGTCCGGTCAGATAGGCATTTGCAAGGATAACGGCGATCACCCCGAGGATGACGGCGACGCCAAGTGCGATCAACGTCTGTCGATTCATATGCCTGGTCCCCCGCTTACAAGGCGGTCCACACGCCCACTCACCTTATACACGACTGGCCCGAAAACGCCGGGCGGAAAATTTTGGGGCGGCCGCAGTTGCGCGCGGCCGCCCCAGATACTTAGCAGGTGCCAGTGGTCGGCGTCGAAATACAAGCCGCCGTGGAATCCATGGCATTGCCGATCGCGTCGGCGAGGCCCAGGGCCGCCAGGGCGATGACCGCGCCGATAATGGCGAGGATCAGCGCATATTCGGCCGCCGAAGCGCCACGCTTGTTGCGAAGCATGTTGATGAAGTTCGTCATAGTCCGTCCCCTTACTGCATTTGCCCCCAGCCCGCTCTTTCGGCTGTCCGGGACGTCTCGCGTCGTAGGGGAAGCGGAAGCTTCTTATGACGGCGGAAGGCCGCCTAAGCGATTGCCCCCGCTGCATAAGTTCCGCGGCCCCCCGGCCGCTCGACTAGGGCAACGCTCTGCCTTCCTTAATTTTTTGTCAAGCATCTGAATTTAATTTCCGTTAATTGCCTTTGTCGCTCGCAGTCGCGGGAAACCGTTGGAAAATCGCCATTTCTCGGTGCGCGGGAATGGCTTAAGGCCAGCGGGAAGTGACAGGGCCACGTGCCAATAAAGGACAGAGTTGGCGCCCTAAGAGCACCACTTATCCAAAGTTAGGGGTCTGCGCCGGGGGTTGGAGGCTGTGGATGATTCCGCCGCCAGGGGCCCGAGTCGCGCCGAGTCGCTGTGGTTCTATCCCGTTCGCGTCGAGCGAAGTCGAGACACGCGCCCCTTGTCTACGCTCGGGAAGAACGGCGTAGGATTGACCTAAGCCTCGACGCGGTGACGGAAGGTGACGTTCACACGCTTCGAGAGCAGCAGGTAGGGCAGCCACAGGCAAACGCTGATCAGCACCTTCTTGACGTTGCCGTCGAGCAATGTGCGGAGCGCCTCGGCGACCGGCCCGGGCAGGCCGTGCGTTCCCGCCACGGCGGTGGCGATGCCGAGCTGCATGGTAACGTCCACCAGCCAGATGGCCGCCAGCAGTCGGGGGAACAGTGGTACGCGGCGGAGCGCTGCGACGAAGGCGATGGTGTAAAGGCTGCTCAGCAGCACGACGTCCAAGGTCATCACGAAGCGCAGGGTCGACAGCCATTCAGGGACGTGGCCCGCCAGCGCCGGCATGGCTGCCAGATATTCGAGCGCGCGCACCGGCACGTTGAGCAGCATGCCGACCAGCAGCGAGACCATGATGCCGCTGCTGCCGTACAGCGGATGGCGGCGCGCTTCATTTGCGCTGACATCGCGCCAGCGGCCGGCGACCGCCAACCGATAGACCGGTTGAGGCAGCTGGTCGGCCTGGCGGAACCAGTAGAGCGCAAGGCCCATCGACAGCAGGGGCCCGCCGACCAGCAATATGTAAGGCGCGAAGGTCGACAGGTCCGGCATGGCACGGAGCGGGCTTGCAGCGATGCGGATTGCGCAGCCGGTCATCGCCAGCGCGAACCAAATCGTCATGATGCGCGGCAGGCCGGATTCGATCGATATCAGCAGCGACGCGGACTTGGCCCGCAGCTTTTGCTGGACGGTCAAATAGGTTGTGCGTGCCTGGGTGCCATCAAATGCCATGTACGGTCGAATATCGAATTAACCTTACCCGACCGTAAAAGCGCCGGCACTAATGCCGTTCCACACTCCGTGCCGGGGGATGAGCGCCCCGCCGCTAACAGATGGGGTCGCGGGCATGCCGCCGCAAGGCCGGCCTCGCCGTACCACCTTTGGACAGCAGGGCGGCAGCCGATGACTTCCCTGTGGTTTAACGCTAGATAAATGGCCATGGGGCGGGACCAGTTGTGGCTTAAACCGGCAATCGCCATCACCATGGCCGCGGTGCTATGCACGGTCGCGCTCAAGTTCATCACCGGCTTTCCGGGCAGACCCAGCGGCATGACGAGCCTGGTTGCGGCGCTGACGGTCGTCGTTGTCACCGCCTTCTTCCGCTTCCTGCGCTACTTCTACGGACTGTGGCGTGATGGCGAAGCGCATCCCTTGGCCAAGATCCGCGCCCAGTTCCGTCCCGCCTTACTCACCTTCACGCCCGTTGCAGCCGGCGTCGCAATTCTCGTCACCTTCCTTTATTCGATCACCTTCTTGAAATCGATGATACCGGCCGTTGTCCCCTTCTGGGCGGACGCAGCCTTCGCCGCGACCGACCGCGCAATGTTCATCGACCCGCTGGCCATTGCATTGGCGTTGAAGCCGCTGCTTCCGGCAATCGGCCTGTTCTACGGCATGTGGCATGTGGCGCACATCGGCGGCATCCTATGGGTGGTTCATTGGCGTGAAGGGGACAAGGCGCGCCACATCTTGAGCTTCATGCTGACCTGGTCGATCGGCATGGCGTCCGCCTACGCCTTCGCCTCCATGGGTCCGCTGTTCACCGGCATCTATGACCGGTCGATCGCTCCGGACTCGGTGCGCATCGCAGCCGAGTTCCTGCTGGCCAACTATCGGGCGGAAGGCGCGCTGATCGGCGGCGGGATTTCCGCGTTCCCCTCCCTGCATGTCGGCATCGCCGCCTGGCTGGCGATCGTGCTGTGGGATCGCGGCTGGCAGAAGGCCGGCATCATCTATTTCTTCGGCGTCTTCGTCTGCTCGGTCATCCTCGGCTGGCATTACGCGATCGATGGCATTGGCGGGGCGGCGATTGCGATGGTGGCGGATCGGATCGCCCGAGCCTGGCTGCGGCGCGATCGCGCGGACGCGGTCCGTGCCGGCCAACCTGCGGCCGCAACGCGATAGAACCGCTCCAATGATATCCAGCGACATCGAAGCCTCGAGACCCCCTTTTGTCTTCTGGACCTGCCTGTGGGGATCGGGCCTCGCCATCGGCCTCGTTGCCATCCTCTACGACATCCTGAAACCCGACCTCGGCGTGCCGGTGGGGCGGGACTTTTCCAACCTCTACACCGCCGGAACCTTGGCGCTGGAAGGCAAGGCTTATGAGGCCTTCGATCCCGACACGTTCAGGCTGGCAATTCGCGAGACCCTCGGCACGCTGACGCAGCAGGTCTACAGCTACCCGCCGCATGCGATGTTCATCGCGGTCCCGTTCGCCTTGCTTCCCTATGGCCTGTCGCTCGCCCTGTGGAGCATGCTCACCCTCGCCTTCTTCTATTGGGCGGCCAAACCGCACGTCGGCTTTGCCCCGATCCTGGCGGTCCTCACCCCCGCCGCGGTACTGAACATCTGGTGCGGGCAATATGGCCTCGTCTTCGGTGCGCTGTGGCTCCTCTATTTCCGCCATCTCAACGACCGGCCGGTGCGTGCCGGGATGATTGCGGCGGCCATGACATTCAAGCCGCACCTGGGCCTGTTGATCGGGCTGACGGCGCTCAAGAATTGGCGAATAGTGTTGGTGGCAATCGCCGGAATTATTGCCCTGGTGCTGTCATCCGCCTGGGCATTCGGCTGCGCCGGCTGGTATGGCTTCATCAGCCAAAACGTCGGCACTCATGTCGGATTCCTCACCCAGCAGGCGGACGATTTCTACTTCCGCCTGATGCCATCGGCATTCACTTCTTATGGCCGCGACACCTTCGCGCTCGTCGCGCAGCTGGCTTTCGCCCTCGCGGCGCTGGCGCTGCTCATCCGGTATCGGCGGATCGATCCATTCGCCCTGGCCACTGCCACCTTCCTCATCGTGCCCTACGGGTTCGTGTACGACATGACAGTCGTCAGCCTGGGATTTGCAAACTTGCTTTGGATCGAATGGCGAAAGCTGGCGAACTGGGAGCGCACCGTGCTGGCGCTGGCCTTCCTCAGCCCGGGGATCACCGTCCTTTACGCGCGCTATTCGCCGATGCTGGTTCCGCCGATCCTGCTGATTGGGCTCTACATCCAAACGAGACGGGGGAGGCCCGAGAAGGCCGACGCCTGACGGCGACCTGATCTACGATGCGCGATGCGCTTGCGATGCGAAGCGCCAGCTATCGGAGCACATTTCCTGCAATCCCCGCCCGGCCCGCCATCCCAATTCCCGCTCGGCCTTTTCGACGGCGGCATAAAGCGTCGCGACGTCGCCGCTTCTGCGATCTGCATCGATGCAAGGGATTGCGACACCAGTCGCCTCTTCGAACGCCGCAACCAGCTCCAGCACGCTGGTTCCGCGGCCAGTCCCGAGGTTGAAGATCTGCAGCGCGTCGCCTCGGCCAAGCGCGTCAAGGGCGGCAACATGTCCCTCGGCCAGATCGGCGACATGGACATAGTCGCGAACCGCGGTCCCATCCGCCGTGGGATAATCGCGTCCGAAGATCTGCAAATGCGGGCTTTCGCCAAGCGCGACCCGAGTGACGAGCGGCATCAGGTTGGTCGGTGCCCCCCGCGGATCTTCACCGATCAATCCGGACGGGTGCGCGCCGACCGGATTGAAATATCGAAGCAAGGATACCCGCCATCCCCGATCCATCCGGGCGAGGTCCGACAAGATGCTTTCGCAGGCCAGCTTGGTCTCACCGTACGGATTGACCGCCCGTAACGGGTGGCCTTCCGAAATGGGCAGGGCTTCCGGATCGCCATAGACGGTTGCGCTGCTGGAGAAGACGATATGGCGGACGGCCGGCCCATCCATCGCCTCGAGGAGGGTGAGCATGCCCCCCACATTGTTCGAATAATAGGCCAGGGGGTCCGCCACGGATTCCGCCACCGATTTCTTCGCGGCAAAGTGGATGACCGCGTCGATCCGGTGCGACGCGAAGACCGAGTTGAGCAGGACCGGATCGCAAATGCTGCCGCGGATGGCGGTCAGCGGACGTCCGGCCAGGTCGGACAGCCGGTCAATGACGGCGGGACGGCTATTGCTGAAATCGTCGAGCAGAATCGGATCATGGCCGGCCGCTGCAACCGCCAGGGCGGCATGCGACCCGATGTAACCCGCCCCGCCGGTCAGTAGAACTTGCACAAGGGAGTCCGAGTGTTTTCGCGACCAATCATTTCACGACGATTCACTTTCTATGTTAGTTCAGCAAGATACGGCGGCAGATTTTCTCTGACTGTCCTTGGCTGGAACATCTCCGACCTTGCGATTGCAGCGCAGAAGAACTGCCATATTGTTCATCGCTGATTGGGGGATCCGGTGCCGAAGAGTTCGACCACATTGGGGATGGCGCAGGCAGAGCGCGCGGTGGGCGCATTGCACAATCGCGTCATTTTCTCGCGAAGGGTCCAAGTCCTCGCCGACGCGATAGCCTCCAAGCTCGCCGCCGACGCAACGGTGCTGGATGTCGGCGCAGGCAGCGGAGACATGGCCGTCGCCATCCTGGCATCCAAGCCATCGCTAAGGATTGAAGGGGTCGACGTCCTTGTCCGGCCCGACACTGCGATACCGGTTCGGGAGTTTGACGGTGCGCATCTGCCGCACGCCGATGGGTCATTCGACTATGCGATTTTGGTCGACGTCCTGCATCACACCGACGATCCGGCGGCCCTGTTGGCGGAAGTGGGTCGCGTCGCGCGGCGCATTGTCATCAAGGACCATTATCGGAACGGGTTGCTGGCGGAGACCAGGCTGCGGTTCATGGACTGGGTCGGCAATGCGGCCCATGGCGTCAGGCTGCCGTACAATTATTTGTCGCGGGCCGACTGGAGCAGGCTTTGGTCGTCAGGCGGATTTCGCGTCATCAATGTCGACGAAGAGTTCCAGCTCTATCCGGCACCGCTCGACCTGATTTTCGGTCGAGGTCTCCATTTCATTGCCACAATTGAAGGCGGGCCTTCTCCCGTTGACGCCGGCAGTGCATAATTTTCTTGTAATTCGAACGGTATAACCGTTTCTTAATTCGCCTCGGGGGTGGGTGGCATGAAATCAGCGGCGATGCTTTCGAGCGAAGAAATGGCGGAAGTGGCCAAAGAGGTCGAACTTTCGATCGTATTACCCTGCCTCAACGAGGCCGAGACGCTTGGCGCAGTGATCGATCGCGCGCAACGATTCCTTCAAGCTTACGGCGTCCCCGGTGAAGTCATCGTCGCCGATAACGGCTCGACCGACGAGTCAATTTCGATCGCCGAGCGGCTGGGAGCGACGGTCGTTCACGTCCAGGACCGCGGCTATGGTGCCGCACTCATGGGTGGGATCAAGGCGGCGCGCGGCCAATTCGTCGCCATGGGCGATGCCGATCAAAGCTATGACTTTATGAGCCTGATGCCGTTTCTGGAGATGCTCCGAAGCGGCAGCGACCTGGTTATGGGCAACCGGTTCCTGGGCGGGATCGGCCGCGGGGCGATGCCGCCGCTGCACCGCTATTTGGGCAACCCGGTGCTGAGCTTTGCCGGCCGGCTTTTCTCCGGCGCGCCCGTCGGCGACTTCCACTGCGGCCTGCGCGCATTCCGCCGCGATGCCATCCTTGATCTGGACCTGAATTCCAGTGGGATGGAGTTCGCGTCGGAAATGGTCGTCCGGGCTCATCTTCGAAAGCTGC
>Ga0075431_100000882_pt1 | contig 26394 bp, 23 predicted proteins | sample RhiMetdeltSRZDD5_FD_75297 | JGI IMG/M metagenome (GOLD analysis project Ga0075431, IMG submission 75297) | Populus rhizosphere microbial communities from Tennessee, USA - Rhizosphere MetaG P. deltoides SRZDD5 | ecosystem: Host-associated > Plants > Roots > Rhizosphere > Soil | place: USA... | reverse complement strand
CCGTGGGCCTTGAGCGCCTCCAGCGTCGTGGACAACGTGTTTTCTTGCAGCACGCCTCCGACAAGGCCGGAGGCCGTGGAGCGCCGCTGCAGATAGCGCTGCTCGGCCAGGGGCCGCGAGAAGTCGACCTCACGAGGGAGGTAGCAGGTGCGGCTGAACAGCTGAACCATCACCGACGTGTCCAGGGCCTCGACGGCCCGCTGCGGCCAATCGTCCCGATCGAACAAGATGTCGGCGTCCAGCCACACGACGATCTCACATTCGCGCGGCAACGCGCCGAGGGCCAGGTTCAACAAACGCTCTTTCTGCCACATCACGTCGCGAGCCGGTACCTGCACGAGGATGGTCGCGTCCTGCCCGTCGAGCTCGAACCGCCCGTCGTAGCCTTGCTCGACCGTCAGCAGCGGCACGCCGAGATGCCGTCGGAAAATGCGGTAGTTCGTTAGACGCGTCTGGTAGCCCAGCGGGTTGAAGAAGCTGGCGATGGCCCAGAGACCAGAGGGCGCGGCGAGGCGAGGAGCGGGCATGGCCGTCATGAGTGATCCGTCACGCGACGAGTCAATAGTGTGTGCCGCCGGATCGGGCGGTCAGGGCCTCGAACCGCGACCGCCGCGCGCGCAGCTAAGGCCGACGTTTCAGGAACGGTGTCGAGGTGATGGAGCGGCTCGCGCTATAGACGCCGGCAGGTTCACGACGCACGACAGCCACGCCGTCCGGTCGGCCAGCGGTCGTCAGCGCGCGATCGCGCCCATCGGCTTGTAGACCGGCGTCCGCCACTCCGCGTGACGCTTGTCGACGCCGCGCACGAGATCCATGTACGCCTTCGCCAGCCGCCGCGTGATCGGACCGACGTCGCCTCCGCCGAGCGGGAACTTGTCGATCGAGGTGATCGGCGTGATCTCGTAGCCGCTGCCGCAGAGGAATGCCTCGTCGGCCACGTAGAGCTCCGTCCGCGCGATGTCTCGCTCCACGACCTCGAGGCCGAGATCGGGAATGACATGGTCGATCAGCGTCACGCGCGTGATCGACTCGAGGATGTCGGCGGTGAGCGGCGGCGTCAGCAGCGTCCCGCGGCGCACCATGAAGAACGTGGCGCCGGTGCCCTCGGCGACGGTGCCGCCGCGATTCAACAGTATGGGCGCGTCGTAGCCGTCGGCCTTGGCCTGCAGCGTGGCCAGCCGCCCGTTCTGATAGTTGGAACCTGACTTGAGCCGGATCGGGATGGCGTTGTCGGACGTCCGCGTCCACGACGACACGCACGCCCGCAGACCGCCTTCCGGCGCTCGCGGCCGGCGACGCGGATTGATGTAGAGACCGGTCGGGGTGGTGGCGTCGAGCCCGGTCCCGAGCACGTACGCGACGAGGTGCATGTGCACGTCTTCCTGGACGTCATTGCCCTTGAGCACCTCGCGCACCGCCTCGTAGAGATCGACGTCGCTGTAGGGCACCGTGAAGCGCATCATCTTCATCGACTCGCGCAGCCGCGCGAAGTGCTCCTGCAGGCGAAACCCATAGAGCTCGCCGTCCTCGGCATTCCAGTAGGCGCGGAGCCCCTCGAAGACGTTGGTGGCGTAGAAGACGGCGGCGCTGTTCACGGGCAGGACGGCCTGGTCGCCGGGCACCAGACGTCCGTTCATCCAGATCTTGAAGTCGGCCATGTCAGGCTCCTCGTTGACGTTCGCGCGGGTGCGCTCTGGGGGATTCTACTACCGGACGGGACGGCGGCGGGCGCTGACGTAGTCGACCACGAGGTACTCCCCGAGGCGGTCGGGCGTGGCATAGAAGGCGCGGCCGCGATTGATCCGGGTCATCTGCTCGACGAAGGACATCAGCCACGAGCTCCGCTCGAGCATGAAGGTATTGATGGTGATGTGCTCGCGGGTGCACCGCTGCACTTCCTTGAGCGTCTCCTCGACGGTGCGGCGGGTGGGCGGGTACGAGAAGTCGGCCTCGTCGCCCTCCATGTGCGCGGTCGGCTCGCCGTCGGTCACCATGAGGATCTGCTTGTTGCCTCCCGTGTGGCGGGCCAGCAGCTTGCGCGACAGCATGAAGCCGGCGTGCATGTTGGTGCCCATGTTCCATTCGCTCCACGACAGCGTCGGCAGCTGCGCGGCCGTGAACTCCCGCGCGTACAGGGAAAAGCCGACGATGTAGAGCGCGTCGCGCGGAAACTGGCCGCGGATCAGCGCCGAGAGCGCCAGCGCCACCTTCTTGGCCGGCAGGAAGTAGCCGTTGTTGAGCATGGACCGGCTCATGTCGAGCATGACCACGGTGGCCGCCTGGGTGCGCAGCTCGGTCCTGACGACGGCGAAGTCGTCCGGCGTGAGCCGGACCGGGGTGCCGGGGCCGTTGCGGTCGACGGCGTTCATCACCGTCTCGTGGAGATCGAGCAGGAACGGGTCGCCGAACTCGTACGGCTTGCTCTCGTCCGTCTGATCGCCACCGGCGCCGCGGCGCTGAAGCGCGTGGCCGCCGAAGCGGTCGCGCTTGAGCCGGGCGAAGATGTCACGCAGCGCCTTGTCGGCGATCTTCCGGATGGCGCGCGCGGTCAGCGTGAGCTCGCCGCCGTCGCGCTCGAGATAGCCTGCCTCCTCGAGCTTCCTCGCGATTTCCTGCAGGCGCTCGAGATCCCGCCGCGCCTGCTCGCCCGCGACTTGCTCCACGGCGGCAGGATCGATCTTGTCCAGATCCTCGAGCTTGCGCACGCCCTTCAGCTCGCGCTCGAGGGCGTCCATCTTCTGGAGCTCCTCCATGAGCCGCATCGCGTCCTGGAGGTTCATCTCCTGGTCGCCCTGGAACGGATAGCGCTGGGTCATCTCCTCGATCGGCATCAGCTCGGACAGATGCATGCCGAGCTGGCGCATGGCCGCCTCGAGTCGCTCGTCCTGGAGAAAGAGCGAGCGCATCATCTCGTCGAGCTGCTCGCGCTGGCCGGGCGAGAGGCTCTGCATGAGCGACTGCATGGCGGCCATGCGCTGTCCGAGCTGTTCGAGCAGATCGTCGAGCGACTCGGCGCCGGGGAAGTGGTCGCCCCACTTCTGCTTGAACGCCTCGAAGTCCGGCTCCTGGCCGTCAGCCTTCTGCGCCAGCATGCGGTTCAGATCCTGGATCATCTCGCGCATGCGCCGCAGATCCTCGGGCGTCAGCTTCTGGAGGGCGTTCTGCATGCCCTGCATGAACGGCTGCATCATCTGCTGGCGCAGCGAGTTCAGCAGGTCTTCGAACCGCTGCTTCGCCTCGGCGTCGAAGAACTCGTAGCTCTGGAGCTCGCGCAGGCGGCCCGCGGCGTCAGGCGGAATCTGATCGAGCGCCTGCTGACGTCGCGCACGCTCCGCCTTCTGCAACCGGTCCTCGATGGCCTTGCGCTCGGTCTGGACCACCTGCTCGAGCTTCCGCTCGATGTCCTCGACGGCGGAGCCGAGATCGTGATCCTTCAATCGCTGCTGGCGGCGCTGCCGGAGCTTGTCGAGCAGGTCACGCAGGCCGGGGGTGCGCTCGCCCTGCGGCGGCTTGAGCCCCTGGTTCATCAGCCGCTGGAGGGCCGTCTTCAGATCGCCGTAGCCGAGGATGTCGTCGGCGATGTCGTCGAGGACGTCGTCGGCGCTGAAGTCCGGGACGTTCTGCGTCCCGTCCCAGCGCGAGTAGCGAAAGAGCATGCTCAGCTCCGGTACCGCGTCTGACCGGCCTGCACGTCCTTGTTCAGCTTGCGGCTGAGATGAAGACCTTCGAGCACGAACTCGAGGGCGGCCGCAAGACTGGCCGGCTCCCCGCCCCCGATCTTCTGCGCGGCCGTCCGCAACGCCGGCGCCTGCGCGACCTGCTTGGCGTAGTCCGCCGACGGCATCGTATCGGAGACCTGGACCGCGAAGCCGCCCTGGAATCCGGCCGCGATCGCGTCGAGATCGGCGGCGGCGAACGAGCGATTGAAGACGTTGAGGAGCGCGCGCTGCAGGAGCTTGGCGAGGACCTTCTCCTCGTTCGCGTCGCCGAGCGTCTCCAGCTCGATCTTGCCGGCGGTCGAGGCCACGAGGGCGCCGAGGTCACTCACGCGCGGCGCGGCGTCCTTCTCGCCGAGGCGGATGGCTCGCTTGAGCGCGCTCGACATCAAGTTCTCCCAGTTGCAGATGGTCACCCGCACCGACACGCCGGAGCGCTGGCTGATCTCGCTCGCCTTGCGCGCCAGGTGCGTCAGCTCGGCCACCACCTGCTTCATGTACTCCGGCGTGGCCGTGCGGATGCCGTCGACGGGGAACGCCGTCCGCTCGGCTTCCATGATGGCGATCTCGTGCTCGAGCCGCTTCGGGTAGTGCGTACGTACCTGCGAGCCGAATCGGTCCTTGAGCGGCGTGATGATGCGACCGCGGTTCGTGTAGTCCTCCGGGTTGGCGCTCGCCACCACGTACACGTCGATGGGCAACCGCACCTTGTAGCCGCGGATCTGCACGTCCCGCTCTTCCATGATGTTCAGGAGCCCGACCTGGATCCGCTCGGCCAGATCCGGCAGCTCGTTGAGCGCGAAGATCCCGCGGTGCGTTCGGGGCAGCAGCCCGTAGTGGATGGTGAGCTCGTCGGAGAGATACCGACCTTCGGCCACCTTGATGGGATCGACCTCGCCGATCAGATCGGCGATGGTGATGTCGGGCGTGGCCAGCTTCTCGCCGTACCGCCGATCACGCGGCAGCCACGTCACCTCGGCGGCGTCGCCGGCGTCGGCGAGCCGCCCGCGACACGCCTGGCAGATCGGCGCCAGCGGATCATCGTTGATCTCGCAGCCGGCCATGACCGGCACCACCTCGTCGAGCAGTCCGACCAGCAGCCGCGCGATGCGCGTCTTGGCCTGTCCACGCTCGCCGAGGAAGACGATGTCCTGACCGCTGAGGATCGCGTTCTCGATCTGGGGCACCACGCTGTCGTCGTAGCCCACGATGCCCGGCAGGAACGACTCGCCGCGACGCAGCCGCGCGATGAGATTGTCCCGCAGTTCCTGCTTCACTGATCTCGGTGCGTATCCGCTCTTCCGCAGCTCGCCGATCGTGCGCGCGTTGTTCACGCGGCCACTATGCGACCGGCGCCGGAGAGTGTCAACCGGCGCCGGTCACTCGGCGACGAACAACGTTACTTCTCGGCCGTGCGAACGGCGGCCGGTCCGCCGTTCACCTTCAGGCGGGCGACCTCTTTGAGCCCGTTGCCGTCCCAGGAGAACACCTGGATGTCGTGCTCGACCATGTTGCCGACGAGGATCGTCTTGCCATCCGACGAGAAGGCGGCGCCCTGTGACCAGTGGCCGATCGGCGCCTCCGCCACCTTGCTGAGCTTCATCCCGTTCGCGCGGAGCAGCACCAGCCGCCCGCCATCGTTGTAGAACGGCGACTCCTTGGCCTTGTTGCTGCCGTTCATCACCACGGCCGCGATGATGGAGCCATCCGGCGACACCTTCACCCCCTCGGGTGTCTGGCCGACGCTGATGGTGTCGACCACGCGCGGCGGCCGCGCGCGGACGTCGATGAGGCTCACGGTGTCGGTGTCGCCCTGGCCGATGCCGATGTTGGCCACCGCGGCAAAATCGCCCTTCGACGACACGTCGATGCCGTACGGGCGCAGGCCGGCGTTGAGGTCGCGCTTGGTGTACTCCACCTTGGTGCCGTCGATCGACAGCACGGAGATCTTGTGATCACCGTCGCGGGTCACCAGCGCCATCCGGCCGTCGGGGGTGAACGCGGCATGGCTCGTCCCGGACTTCTCGTCGGCAACGGTGACTTTCCCGACCGACGTGACCGTCTTGCCCTGGATCGTGAACACGGACACGGTACCCTCGCCGCGATTGGCGACCAGCGCCAGCGTCCCCTGACGGTTGATCGACACACCCGCCGCGCTCCGCCCGGCCTCGAGCGTCGCGAGCACCACCGGCGGCCGCGCCTTGAGGTCCACCACCGTCACGCGGTTGTCGGGCACGGTCTTGGTGGCGTCATTGGGATCGAGCTTGGTGGACGAGGTCACCAGCGCGATCGACTCGTCGGGCGCCAGCGCGACGCTGAGGGGCGGACCGACGACGCTGCCGGGTACGGAAATCTCCGCCACCACGCGCGGCGGCGTGACCGCGAGGTCGATGATGGAGATCGTATCCGGCGGCGCATTCGGCACCACCTTGTTCACGCCGTTGTCGAGCCGCGCCTTGTTGTCGTTGGACGACACGGCGAGCTGCGCCTCGGCGGTGAGCGGGACCAGCAGCAGGGCGAGCAGCAGCAGGAGCGCGTGATGCGGCACGTTCATGCGCCACCTCCATGGGGTGTCGAGCGGCCGCTAGGAGACCAGTTTCCCGCACGCAATGCAAGGGGGGCGACGTTGACCGCGGGGGGCTTCACGCCGACAATGGACGCACAGAGGTGACGACGATGTGGGGATCGCACAAGAGCACGATGCCGACGAAGGACAGCGCGTTGCCCGGACGGAGCGAGCGCATGCCGGTGCCGGCCAAGCACCACGTCAACGCGCATCCGCTCACGCCGCCCTTTCCCGCCGGCCTCGAGACGGCGATGTTCGGGCTCGGCTGCTTCTGGGGCGCCGAGAAAGCATTCTGGCTCACGCCCGGCGTCTACACGACGGCGGTCGGCTACGCCGCCGGCTTGACGCCCAACCCGACGTACGAGGAAGTCTGCAGCGGACGCACCGGCCACAACGAGGTCGTGCTCGTGGTCTTCGACCCGCACGTTCTCTCCTACGACAAGCTGCTGAAGGTCTTCTGGGAGGGCCACGACCCGACGCAGGGCATGCGACAGGGCAACGACGTCGGGACGCAGTACCGCTCCGGCATCTACGTCTATTCGCCGGAGCAGCGGCGGCTCGCGGAGGTGTCGCGCGACGCCTATCAGCGCCAGCTGAGCGCCGCCGGCTACGGCCGCATCACCACGGAGATCCTCGACGCGCCGGAGTTCTACTACGCCGAGGGCTATCACCAGCAGTACCTCGCCAAGAATCCGTGGGGCTACTGCGGCCACGGCGGCACCGGCGTCGCGTGTCCGACCGGTCTCGCCGCCGCCGCGCGGTGACGCGTGAGCTACGTTCCGCCCACCGCGGAGTGGCAAGCACAGTCGCCGCCGGTGCTCGGGCTGGCCGCGGCCGGCATCGAAGCCGCGATCGAGTATCACCGCACGCACGAATCCCGCTGGCGCCGTGATTTCCTCACCGCCGGCGGCCGTTACATCGGCGTGGCCGACGAGCCGGACACGCCCGATGACGTCCTGGGTCCCGTGCGGCCGCGCGGAGAGCCAAACGGTCTGATTCTCCGCGCCGGCGTGCTCGTCGCCGAGTGGGGCGACACGGAGCGCGTGGACATGACGTTCAGCGTGGCCAAGAGCTATCTGGCCGCGCTGGCCGGCATCGCCGTCGGATCGGGTCTCATCGGCAGCCTCGACGAGCCGGTACGGAAGGCGGCACCGGATCCGGACTTCGACTCGCCGCAGAATCGCGCGATCACCTGGCGACATCTGCTCACGCAGACGAGCGAGTGGCAGGGCACGCTCTGGGGGAAGCCGGACTCCATCGACCACAATCGCGACCTCGGCAAGAGCGAGCTCGGCGCCTCGGCCAAGGGCACGCCACGACCCATGCGGCCGCCGGGAACCTTGTGGGAGTACAACGACGTGCGGGTGAACCGGCTGAGCCTGTCGCTGCTCCAGCTCTTTCGCCGGCCGCTCGCCGACGTCCTGCGCGAGGCGATCATGGATCCCATCGGCGCCTCGTCGACGTGGGAGTGGCAGGCCTACCGCAACGCGTGGGCGGAGATCGACGGGCGGCGACTGCCGTCAGTCCCGGGCGGCTCGCACTGGGGCGGCGGACTGTGGATGTCGACCCGCGATCACGCCCGATTCGGGCTCTTGCACGCTCGCGGCGGCCGCTGGGATGGGCGGCAGGTCTTGCCCGCCGGCTGGGTCGAGGAGTGCCGCCGGCCGTGCGCGGTCAACCCCGAGTACGGGCTGCTGTGGTGGCTCAACACCGGGCGCGCGCAGTTTCCGAGCGCGCCGGAGTCGTGCTTCGCGGCCCGCGGCGCCGGCAGCAACGTGATCTGGATCGATCCCGACCACGACCTCGTCGCCGTCGTCCGCTGGATCGACAAGGCGAGCATGGACGGGTTCTTCGCCCGCCTGCTGTCGGCGGTCGAGCGCGCCTAGCGGCTCAGCCCGCCGTCCGCGTCCGGGCCAGAAACGTCAGCAGCGCGGCGAGGCCGGTCACCACCAGCACGACGGCCACCACGTAGATGGCGAGGTACGACCGGGTGACGTCGTAGATCGCGCCCGAGAGAAACGGGCCGAGGGCGGCGCCGAGACTGTTGCCGATGGCGAGCGCCCCGAACACGGCGCCGAATCGCGCGGCGGGCGCCAGCCGCGGGACCAGCATCGCGACCACCGTCGCCCGCGTGCCGAGCGGCAGGAACACGAACACGACGTAGCCGTACGCGACCCAGCGCGCCGGCACGAACTCGAAGGCCGCGAGGCATATCGTGCCCACGAGCGTCATGGTGTAGGAGACGACGCCCACCGCCGGCGCGCCGAAGCGATCGGCGGCGAGCCCGGCGAGCGCGCGGCCGCTCGTCGAGAGCACCCCGCCGACCATCAGCATCGCGGCCGCCTCGGCCGGACTGAACCCGTGCGAGGTGAAGTAGAGCGCATGCTGGGTGGTGGCGAGATAGCCGACCAGCGGCGCCACCGAGAAGACGACGGCCAGCGCCCAGAACGCGCGGGACCGCGCGATGACGCCGAGCGTGCGGTCCGTCGGATCGCCGGGGGCGCGGGTGCGCAGTCGCGCGGGGTACACGAGCAGCGTGCAGGGAATCAATACGAGTAGGATCACGACGTAGAGGCCGAGCGTGCCGCGCCAGCCGATCCGCTCGATGGCGACCTGCGCGGGCGCGGCCAGCACGTAGCCCGCCATCGAGCCGGCGAACGCGATGCCGGTCGCGAAGCCGCGCCGCCGCGTGTACGCGTCGGCGATGACAGCGGCCTGCGTCACCATGCCGGTGAGGCCCACACCGATCCCGGCGCCGAGGCCGACGCAGCCGATGAAGACGGCCAAGGTCGGGGCCAGCGCGCCACCGGCCAGCCCCAGCGCGGTGGCCAGGATGCCCGCGGCCACGACGAGCCGCGGGTCGCGACGATCGACGAGGGCGCCGGCAACCGGCCCCATGACGGCGCCGCCGATCCAGATGAGGCTGACCGTCAGCGCGGTGGCCGCCCGCGAGCCGCCGAACTCCGCGAGCAGCGGCGGAAAGAACACGGGGAAGGTGTTGCCGATACCGGAGACGAGCAGCATCGTCGCGAACGCCAGCCACAGCCGTGCGCTGACGAGGCTCTCGCGCTCGGGCATCCGGGCGATTGTCCCACGCCGGCATATAATTCAGGCGTGCTGGAGACGCTCGAGCTCGAGACGGGACCACGGCCGACGGCGGCCGTCATCTGGCTGCACGGCCTCGGCGCCGACGGCTACGACTTCGAGCCGATCGTCCCCGAGCTCGACCTTCCCGCCGCGCCGGCCGTGCGCTTCGTCTTCCCGCACGCGCCCATGCGGCCGATCACCATCAACGGCGGCGCCGTCATGCGCGGCTGGTACGACGTGATGAGCCTCGAGGGCGTGCGCCGCGAGGACGACGCCGGGGTCCGCGCCTCCCAGACCAGCGTCGACGAGCTGATCGCGCGCGAGCTGGCGCGCGGCGTTCCGGCCGCGCGGCTGATCCTCGCCGGATTCTCGCAGGGCGGCGCCATCGCGCTGCAGACCGGGCTGCGTCACCCCGAGCGGCTGGCCGGCATCATGGCGCTGTCGACCTACCTGCCGCTCGCGGCGACGCTGGCGGCGGAGGCGAGCGCGGCCAACCGCGACGTGCCGATCTTCATGGCCCACGGCCGCGACGACAGCCTCATCCCGATCGAGCGCGCGACCATCTCACGCGAGACCCTCCGCGCCGCCGGCTACAAGCTCGAGTGGCACGACTACGCGATGGAGCACGCCGTGTGCCGGGAGGAGATCGAGGACATCGCCGCCTGGCTTCGACGGGTTCTCGCCTAGAGCGTCTCCGGTCTTCGCTCGATCACCAGTCCCTGCAGCGCGCGCCCGATCGGGCCGCGCACGTCCACAATGCGCGTGTCGGCGAGACCCAGACCCGCCGGCTCGTACGTCGAGATCGAGTCGAGTCCGACCCACTCGCCGTGGAGCTGCCGGTGCAGCGCCACCGTGAGATCGAAGTTGATCGCGGTGTGGCTGGCGTGCTCGATCCCCGCGCTGACGCCGCTCCCCGAGTCGGCGGCGACGAGCACCCGCTCGACGGGTGACGGCGCGGCGCCGGCGACCAGCGGCATGCGCTGTCGCATCCAGATGGCGACGCGGCCGCGGCCGAAGTGGCCGAGCGCCAGTCGGGACTCCATGGCGGTGTGATAGCCGAGCGGCTCGCGGAAGAAGGGAAAGTCGAACGGGCGCGCGAGCTCGGGCGGCAGCAGGCTGGCCGCCGCCGGCGGGGCCGGCATGTCCACGCCGGTCGCCCGCACGAGCGTGGCCACGGCGTGGGCGATGACGGCGTCACCGTGCAGCAGCGTGCCGAGCAGTCGCTGGACCTTCGTGCCCGCGCGCAGCGTCTCGAGCCGCACGGCGAGCCGATCGATGGGCACCGGGCGCAGGAAGTCGACGGTGATCCGCGCGATGGTGAAGTCCGGCGCCGCCAGCTCCACCGCGTGGGCCATCAGCGCCGACGGCGGTCCGCCGTGCTGGTGCTTCGGACTCCACGGACCGCGCGTGTGCTCGGTGGCGACGTAGCGGTCGCCGTCCGGAATGTAGAACGCGTCCGTCACGGCCGAATGGTACTACGCGGCCTCCTCGGTTTCGCCGGCGCCGAGCCGCTCCAGCTGATGCCGCCGCCACGCCGCGGCCCCGTCGGTCGTCGTCAGGCCCGCCACCACGTCGGCAAGGCCCTCGATCAGCGCGCGGAGACGCTCGGGGAGGTCGGGGTCGTAGCCGCAGAGGCGGGCCACGTGCTGCTCGCGTTCGGACGCAGGCAGCTTCGCCAGTGACGGCAGCAGGCGCTCGAGGCCGGCATCGACCGCCTTCAGATCCGCGAGCAGATCGGTACCGCGCTTCATCGTCGCCGCCACGTGAGTGCGAAGTCCGTCGAGGTCGGTTTCCATTCGGCTCACCCTTCAGCTCAACCCTTTCAAGATTCGGTCCAGCGTCTCGGCGGGGCGGTCGACGTGGACGAAGTGCCCGGCGCCGTCGATCGTATCGACCCTCGCACCGGCGGCCTCGAGACGGCGGCAGTCCGCGTCGGATACATAGTTCGACAGGCCGCCGCGCACGACGTGGACGCCGGCCCCGCGCGACTCGACGGCCGGCCACAGATCTTCCGCGTTGATCTTCGGATAGAGGTCCGCCATCGTCCGGCGGTCGATGCGCCACGAGAGCTGCTCGCCGTCACGCGTGAGGTTCAGCAGGAGCCAGTCCGTGAGCGCCGGCGCGAGACCGGCGCGCGTGAACCAGGCGCGAAATACCTCGCGGCCGGGCGCCGACTCCGGCGCGCCGACGAGTGCCTCCACCACCCGCGCCGTCTCACCGCCTGGCGGCAGCGGCGACGGCGTGATGTCGAGCACGGTCAGATGCGCGAGAGCGGCGCGGTCGAGCAGCGCCGCCTTCAGGGCCAGGCGCCCCCCCAGGGAGTGGCCGACGACGGTCCACGGCGTGGGCGCGATGTCACGCGCGGCGGTCATCACCGCGCGCGCGAGCCCTGCGAGATCGGCGTCGCGCGGCAACGGCGGCGAGGCGCCGTGACCGGGCAGATCGAAGGCATACACGGAGTACTGCGGCGCGGCCCCGGCAAGACCGCGCGCGAGCGTTGCGAGATTCCGGCCGGAGCCGAGGAATCCGTGGAGCAGCGCGAGCGGCCGTGGCCCGTCGCCCACGCGCGTGTGGGCGAGGCCGGTCACACCTCCAGCACCATACGGGCGGGATCCTCGAGCTGCTCCTTGACGCGCACGAGGAACGTCACCGCCTGCGCCCCATCGACGAGCCGGTGATCGTAGGACAGCGCCACGTACATCATCGGCCGGATCACCACCTGCCCCTTCACGGCCATCGGCCGCTCCTCGATCTTGTGCATACCGAGGATGCCCGACTGCGGCGGGTTCAGGATCGGCGTGGACAGCAGCGACCCGAACACACCGCCGTTCGTGATGGTGAAGGTGCCCCCCGACAGATCGTCCGGCGTCAGCTTGGCGTTGCGGGCGCGCTCGGCGAGGCCGGCGATCGTCCGCTCCATCTCGGACAGCGACCGGCGGTCGGCATCGCGGACCACCGGCACCACCAGCCCGCGGGGCGTGCTCACCGCGATACCGAGGTGCACGCGACGGTGATAGACAATGTCGTCGCCGTCGATGCTGGCATTGACGACCGGGACCTCGCGGAGCGCCTGCACGGCCGCCCGCGCGAACAGCGACATGTAGCCGAGATCGACGCCATGCCGGGCCTTGAAGCGCTCCCGGTGGCGCGCGCGCAGCGCGATCAGCTCGCCGAGATCCACCTCGTTGAAGGTCGTGAGGATGGCCGCGCTCCGCTGAGCCTGCAGCAGCCGCGTGGCGATCGTCCGCCGCAGCGGCGTCATCGGCACGCGGTCCACGTCGGCGTCGCCGGTCGACGGGCGAGGACCGTCCCCGTGGCCGTTGCCGTCGTGAGGGTCGTCCCGCTGGTTGCCGACCTTCACCGGCGCCTCCGGCGCCTCCGCCGTCTTCCGCTCGCGCTCCGGATCGCGTCGGTCCGGCTCGCGCGGTGGCACCGGCGGTGTCGCGGGCGGCCGCGGAGCGGCCCCGCGCTCGCTCGGCTCGGGACGCTTCGGTGCCTCGGTGGTCCCGGACGGAGGCGGCGGCGGCTTCGCCGGCTCGGCCGCGCGCTCCTCGGCGACGCGCCCGACGACCGCGCCCGGCTGCACCCGCGCGCCCGCCGGCTGCAAGATCGACAACCGTCCGCCAACCTCGGCGGCGACCTCCATGGCCGCCTTCTCGGTCTCGATCTCGAGCAGTGGCTCGTCGGCCCGGACGGTGTCGCCGTCCTGCTTGAGCCAGCGCACGATGGTGGCCTCGCTGACCGACTCGCCCAGCTCGGGAATCTTGACGTCGGTGGCCATGCTCAGCCCGCCAGCGCCTGCTCGAGGATGGCGGCCTCCTCGGCCTGATGAATGTCGTGATTGCCGGTGGCGGGGCTGGCCGCCTCGGCGCGCCCGACGTAGGAGAACTTCGTCTCCGGCCGCAGCAGCGGCGAGATGAGCGGCAGCACGAACCACCACGCCCCCTGGTTCGCGGGCTCTTCCTGCACCCAGAACACCTCACGTGCGGCCGGGTACCGCGCCAGCACCTCGCGCAGCTCGGCGGCCGGGAACGGATAGAGCTGCTCGAGCCGCACGAACGCGACGTCGGCGCGCTCGCGCTTGCCGCGTGCGGCCTCGAGCGCGTAGAAGATCTTTCCGGCGCAGAGGACGACGCGGCGGACGGACTCCGCGGCCGGCGCGCGCGGATCGTCGATGACGTGCCGGAAGCCGCCCTCGGCGAGGTCGGCGATCGACGACACGGCCGCCGCGTGGCGCAGCAGGCTCTTCGGCGACATCACGACCAGCGGCTTCCTGAACGATCGCCGGATCTGCCGGCGCAGGGCGTGGAAGATCTGCGCCGGCGTGGTGGGCACGACCACCTGGATGTTCTGCTCCGCCGCCAGCTGCAGGAAGCGCTCGAGCCGCGCACTCGAGTGCTCGGGGCCCTGCCCCTCGTACCCGTGGGGCAGCAGCATCACGAGACCGCTCGCGCGCTGCCACTTCGACTCCGCGCTCGCGATGAACTGGTCGATGATGACCTGCGCCCCGTTCACGAAGTCGCCGAACTGCGCCTCCCATACCACCAGCCGGCGCGGGTCGCCGGTCGACATGCCGTACTCGAAGCCGAGCGCCGCCTCCTCGCTGAGCGGGCTGTTCACGGCCTCGAGCATCGCCTGACCCTCGCGGAGATGGTTCAGCGGCACCCAGGGGCGCCCGTTGGTGGCGTCGAACACGGCCGCATGCCGGTGGCTGAAGGTCCCGCGCACCACATCCTGACCGCTCACCCGCACCGGCGTGCCCTCCAGCAGCAGGCTGCCGTAGGCGAGCGTCTCCGCCGTCCCCCAGTCGATGGTCTCGCCGCGCGTGACGCGGTCGCGCCGCTCCTCGAGGAGCTTCATCACCCGAGGGTTCGGCGTGAAGCCCCGGGGCACCCGGGTGAGCGCGTCGCCGATTGCCCGCAACGGGTCGACGGGCACGCGCGTGTCCGCGCTCCAGTCGTCCCCGGCCCAGCCGAGGCCGCGCCAGACGCCGCCGAAGGCCTGGACGCGCTGCGCGGGCTTCTCGCGGCGCGCCGTCTGCAGCGCGGCGTCGAGCGTGGCCCGGACGCGCGCGCGCATCTCGGCAACCTGCGCCTCGTCGACCACCCCCGCCTCCACGAGCCGCTTCGTGTACCGCTCCACGACCGTCGGGTGGTTGCGGATCTGCTCGTACATCACCGGCTGCGTCAGCACCGGATCGTCGAGCTCGTTGTGACCGTGACGGCGGTAGCACACGAAATCGATGACGACGTCGGCCGCGAAGGTCTGCCGGTAGCCGGCGGCGAGCCAGGCGGCCTGCACGACTGCCTCCGGATCGTCGCCGTTCACGTGGAACACGGGCGCACGCACGACGTGCGCCGGGTCGGAGGGGTACCGTGTGAAGAGATAGTCCTCCGGCGCCGTCGTGAAGCCAATCTGGTTGTTGACGATCACGTGGATGGTGCCGCCGGTCGTGAACGACGGCAGCGGCCCGAGCGCCAGCGTCTCGTACACGATGCCCTGCCCCATGAAGGCGGCGTCCCCGTGCAGCAGCACCGGAACGACATGGCGTCGCCGCTCGTCCTCGCGGTAAGCCTGCTTGGCGCGCACGATGCCCTCGACCACGGGGTTGACGGCTTCCAGGTGGCTCGGATTGGGCGTCAGCGACAGGTGAATCGTCCGGCCATCCGCCAGGCGGTGGTCCGTCGAGCGGCCGAGGTGATACTTCACGTCGCCGTCGCCGGCCACGTCCTCGGGCAGGCCGGCGCCCTCGAACTCCGCGAAGATCATCTCGTACGCCTTGTCGAGCACGTGGGCGAGCACGTTCAGGCGCCCCCGGTGCGGCATGCCGAGCACCATCTCGGCGGCGTCCCGCTGCGCCGCCTCCTCGATCAGGACGTCCAGGAGCGGGATCAGCGCCTCGCCGCCCTCGAGGGAGTAGCGCCGCTGACCGGTGAACCGCATCTGGAGGAACTGCTCGAACATCTCGGCGGCCACGAGGCGCTCCAGGATGCCGCGCCGGCGCTCCGGCGTCAGCTCCGGCCGGTTGCGCGTCGCCTCCATGCGCTCCTGCAGCCAGGCCCGGCGGCCCTTGTCGGCCACCGACAGGTACTCGACGCCGAGCCGGCCACCGTAGGTCTGTGACAGGGCGGCGACGAGGTCACCGATCGTCCCGCGGGTACCGCCCTTGAACGGCGACCAGTCCACGACCCGGTCGAGGTCGCGCTCCGAGAAACCGAGCTCGGACAGCCGCAGCAGCGGATGCTCGCGGGGGCTGCCGCCGAGGGGGTCGAGGTCGGCGACCAGGTGGCCGAGCTCGCGGTAAGAGTGGACGAGGTCGGCGATCTCGGAGCCGGCGCCGGCGCCCGCCCGGGCGAGGTCGTACCCCGCGAAGACCATCGCCCAGCGCTCGTCCACCGAGGCGGGGTCGCGAAGGTAGTCGCGGTAGAGCGCCTCGACGTAGTCGGGGCTGGTGCGCGTGATCTCGTCCATCGGCCACATGGCGGGCTCGTTTTCAGCGTACCACCGCAAACACCTCGACCTCGGCCGAACGGCCCTTGACGCGGGCCGCCGGCAGCGCCGTCACCGCGACCGCCTCCGCGAGCGAGGCCCTGGTCGTGGCCGAGATCAGGATGTCCGCGCCGGCGTCCTTGGTGAGGTCCTGGATGCGCGAGGCGAGATTCACGGCATCCCCGACCAGCGCGTACGACAGTCGCTCGGCGCCGCCGATGCTGCCCGCGAGCACGGTGCCGGTGTGCACGCCGATGCCGTGACGCAGCGGCGGCTTTCCCGCCGCCGTGCGGGAGGCGTTGAACGTCTGCAGCCCCGCCCGCATGTCGAGCGCCGCCCGCACCCCCCGCAAGGCATGGTCGGGCGCGGGCACCGGCGCGCCGAACACCGCCTCGATCTCGTCGCCGATGAACTGCAGCACGAGGCCGCCGTGGCGTCGCACGGCCGCTTCCATCTCGACGAAGTAGCGATTCAGCTCGCGCACCACCTCGCGCGGCTCCGTGGCCTCCACCCACGGCGTGAAGTCGCGGAGATCGGCGAACAGGATCGTGACCTCGCGCTGCTCGCCTTCGAGCCCCACCCGACCGCTCAGGATCTCGTCGCGGATCTCACGGGTGACGTACTTCCCGAAGGCGTCCTTGACGAAGTCGCGCTCCTTGAGCCCGGCCAGCATCCGGTTGAAGCCCTCGGCCAGACCGCCGATCTCGTCGTTGGACACCACCGGCGCCCGCGCGTCGAGATCGCCGCGCGCGACGCGCGCCATCGAGGCCTCGAGCTCCAGCAGGGGCCCGGCCACGCTGTTGGCGACGAAGAGCGACAGTCCGATGGCGGCCCAGAGACCCACGGCCACGAGAAAGGCGACGATGAACAGCGTCTCGGTCAGCAGCTCACCGGCGCGCGCGGGGTCCGCAGCCACCAGCGACATGCGCCGATAGGCCACGATGGCGAGGAGGGCCAGCGGCACGACGCTGATGAGAAAGAAGACCGCGAGGAGGCGCTGCCGCACGCGCAGCCGCGGCACGTCGGCGATGGCGCTGAGGTCGCCGTCAGGAAAGAAGGTCGGTAGCGCGGCGCGCCAGCGACGCTCCGTGGAAAGAAAGATGAACGTCGCGGTCACGCCACCGCTGAGCGCGGTGACGCCGAAGAGACCGCGGAGCGCGGTCTGCAGCGAGAGGGTGCCGGTGAGCCAGGGCCAGAAGACGCCGAAGAGCAGGCCGGCCAGCGTCCACCCGAGCAACGACACCCCCGCCATCGTGTACGGCAGCAGGAGGGCTGCCCGTCGCACGTCGCGCGGCGGGTAACGCGCCGGGTGGAGCAACGGGCGGGCCACGCGCGTGCCGATGATGACGCCGACCGCGCCCAGCGCCGCGGACGCGCCCACGAAGAAGACGACATCGGCGGCGTTCGCGGAGCGCTCGGACGTCAGCGGGTCGATCACGCGGAAGTAGACGAACGACAGCACGGCGCCCAGCACGTTGCGGGCCTGAGTGCGCGCGATGAATCGGAGCGTTCGCGCCCGCGCCGTGTCCATGCGAGCCAGCATAAATCAGCACTCGGCGTATCATGACGGCGATGGTCGCCGGTGCCCGGCTCACCCTCGCCGGTTTCCTCGCGCGCTTCGCCTTCGCGGTGCTCGTGGTCGGCGCCACCTACAACCCCACGCGGTACTCGTACTACGCGTGGGCAAGGAGCACGGGCTTCGACTGGCGTCCACCAACGGTCTTCGTCGGCGTCGTCCTGCTGATCGGCTGGGTCATCTGCCTGCGGCTCACCCTGCGCTCGATCGGCGGGCTCGGCCTGCTCCTCGCCAACGCGTTGCTGGCGGCATTTTTCTGGCTGGTGTCGAGCTGGGGCTGGCTCCCCGTCGACAACGTCGCGGCCATCTCCTGGCTCGGCCTGTTCAGCGTGGCCGCCATCCTCGCCGTCGGCATGTCGTGGTCGCACTGGCGCCGGGGCCGTGCCGTGCGGCTCGGCCCGTAGCGATGGACCGTTCGACCGGACCTACGCGCAGCTGGATCGCACGCTTCCTGCCGGCGGCGAGCCTTCCGGTCGCGCGGCTGATGCGCTGACGTCTACGCGCTGTCCACGCCCCAGTACACCGGCTCGGGCGTGAGCCGGACGCCGAAGCGGTCGGCGACCGTCGTCTGCACGCGCCGCGCGAAGGCCACGACGTCGGCCGCGCGCGCCCCATCGTGCGCCACGATGGCGAGCGCGTGACGGGTCGAGAGCCCGACCGCCCCGTCCTGCTGGCCGCGACGGAAGCCGGCGCGCTCGATGAGCCACGCCGCGGAAAGCTTGATGCGACCGTCCGGCTGGGGCCAGCGCGGCATGGTCGCGTCCGCCACGCGCCGTTCCACCGCCGCCAAGGCGTCGCGCGCGATGATCGGGTTCGTGAAGAACGAGCCGCACGAGCGGCGGTTGGGGTCGGCGGGGTCGATGACCATCGACTTCGCGCGACGGATCGCCAGCACGCTCTCTCGCACGTCGGCCAGACTGGGCGCGCGAATGCCCCGCGCGGCCAGGTGGCGCTCGACGTCGGCGTAGCGAAGTGCCGGCGCCCCGCCGGGCCGGAGCCGATACGTGACCGCGATCACCACGAAGCGTCCGGGCTCCCGGCGCTTGAAGGCGCTGTCGCGGTAGGCGAAGCCGCACTCCGCCGCGGGCACGTCCGCGATGTCACCGCTTCGCGTATCGAGGGCGCGCACACGTGTGATCGTGTCCGAGACCTCCTGCCCGTAGGCGCCGACGTTCTGCATCGGCGTGGCGCCCACCAAACCCGGGATGCCGCTGAGGCACTCGAGACCCGCCCAGCTTCGCTCCACCGTCAGCCGGACGAAGTCGTCCCAAGGCTCGCCGGCGGCCGCCGTCACGTGCATCGCCCCGTCGACCGCGCGCGACTCCACACCGCGCAAGGCCATCCGCACCACGAGCGCCTCCACACCGCGGTCGGCGACGACGAGATTGGAGCCGCCACCGAGCACGCGGAGCGGCACGCTCCGCGCCCGCGCCCAGCGCAGCGCCGCCTGCAGCGCCGCCTCGTCGGCCGCCTCGGTGAACCAGCGCGCAGGACCACCGACGCCCAGCGTGGTGTAGGCGGCGAGAGGGACGCGCGCCCGCGGCGTCACCGTGGCGTCGGCGGCGTGTAGCCCAGCAGCAGGACGTTGAGATGCACGCTGAGCAGCTTGTTCCACGCGATGCTGGCCTCGAGCGCGGCGCGCGCATCGCCGAGCGCCTCCGCGAAGAGCTCGGCGAGCGCCGTCTGCGCCAGCGAGATGGCGTTGACCATGAGGTGCGGCGGCACCACCCCGCCCGGTCCGGTGGCGCGATGGCTGTGCGACAGGCCCACCGCGAGCAGATAGTAGGCGGACTCGTGGGTGACCGCCGCCTGCGCCGTCTCGCGCAGCCATCGTCCCAGGCTGTGCTTGCGGCGCTCGAGCCGCGCGGCGTCGGGCGCGCCGTCGGGACCGAGGAAAAATCGCGCGGACTCGGGGAACTTCAGGAAGTGCTCGTAGAGCGCCGTGGTGAGCTCGGCCTCGCGCGCGAGCACCGCGGGCGCGCTGGCGCGCACGGTGGCGGCGTCGCGGTCGTCGAAGCCGACGAAGTCCATCAGCTCGCGCACGAAGCGCGGCATGTCGGTGGCCGGCAGATACGGGCTCACGGCATGAGCCGCGTCGACGTCCAGCGACCGCCGGCGAAGCCGTCGCCGTCCGCCGTGAGCGGCCGCACCCAGCGCGCGCGGTCGTGCACGCGGCCCGGCTGTCCCACCCAGAGCTCGACGCGGTCGGCCCAGATCCTGTAGCCGCCCCAGCGCTTGGGCCGCGGGACGTCCCCGCCGCGCGCGGCAAGGTCGGCCACGCGCGCGAGCAAGACCGCGCGCGAGGCGAGAGGCCGGCTCTGCTCGCTCGCGCTGGCGGCCACACGGGCATCCGGCGGCCGTGAGGCCCAGTATGCGTCGGAGTCGCCGTCCGGCGCGTGAGTCACCGGGCCCTCGATGCGGACCTGCCGCTCGAGCGCGTCCCAGTGGAAGACGACGGCGGCGCGCGGGTGCGCGGCCAGCGCGGCGCCCTTGTCGCTGTCACGATCGGTATAGAAGACGAGCCACCCGGCGCGCGCGTCGAAGCCGCGACAGATCACCATGCGCGCGGTCGGCCGGCCATCCGGGTCCACCGTGGCCAGCGCCATCGAGGTCGAGTTGCGGACGCGCGACGCGGCGTCGGCCAGCCAGTCGGCGACGAGCGACAGCGGATCCGACGGCAGCGGCTCGGGCAGCGGCGGATTCGGCGGCGCCATGTCCGTTCGTCACCGTATCATGACGCCATGCCCTTCAAGGCCTTCACGCTGCGCGAGCGGCCCGAGCGAGAGGACGAGTTCGAGCGCCTTCACGACGTCTCCTGGCCGCGGTTTCTGCGGCAGCGCGACGCGCTCGGGTACGGGCAGTACTGGCCGCAGCTCTTCACGACGTGGGCCGACTGGCAGCTGCTCCTCATCGACGGCATGGGCCCGACCATCGCGGCCACGCACGCAGTGCCGCTCGTGTGGGACGGCACCGTCGACGACCTGCCCGCCAGCATCGCCGAGATCCTGCGCCGGGCGACGTCGGACCACGACGCCGGCCGCCAGCCGACCGCGCTGTGCGCGCTGGCGGCGATGATCGATCCGCGCTATCGGGGCAAGGGCATGAGCCCGGCCGCCGTGCGCGCAATGGTGGACCTCGCGCGCGGCCACGGACTCGGCGCGTTGATCGCGCCCGTCCGTCCGGGCGCCAAGAGCGCCTACCCGCTGGCTCCGATGGAACGCTACGTCCGCTGGGAGAACGCGGACGGCTTGCCGCTCGACCCGTGGATTCGCGTGCACACGCGCATGGGGGCGGCCATCCTGCGCGTGGCTCCGCGCACGCTCGTCATCGAGGGCACCGTCGCCGACTGGGAGCGCTGGACGGACCTGCGCTTCCCGGACTCGGGGAGCTACGTCGTCCCCGGCGCGCTGCAGCCCGTCGTGATCGACCGCGACACGGACCTCGGCCGCTACGACGACCCGAACGTCTGGATGCGACACCCGGTCGACTAGCGCTCAGTGCGCGGCCGAGCCGGTCCCGAAGGTCGGTGCCGCCACCCCATCGATGACGACGTTGACCACGGCCGGCTTGCCGGACGCGACGGCGCGCGCGAGCGCGGGCGCCAGCTGCTCGGGCCGTTCGACGTGCTCGCCGTGGCCGCCGAGCGCCTCGGCGACCCGATCGTAGCGCGTTGGCAGCAGCGAGCAGGCGACGGCACGCTCGGCGCCGTAGTGCTGGAGCTGGAGCTGGTGCTCGGCGTTCCAGCGCGCGTCGTTGCCGACGACGGCGACGATCGGCAGCCCGTAGCGGAGCGCAGTGTCGAGCTCGAGCGGATGAAAGCCGAAGGTCCCATCGCCGAGCGCCGCGATGACCGGACGATCTCGATGAACGAGCCGGGCGGCGATGGCCATCGGAATCGCGCTGCCGATCGATCCGGACGGGCCGTTGATGAGCCGCCGCGGCGCGTCCACTCCGGCCTGCACCCACTGGCCGAACTCGCCGCCGTCGACGACCAGCACGCCGCCCCCGTCGACGAGTGGCTGGAGCGCCGCACACACGGCGAGGGGATGCATCGGCGTACGCGGCGACTCTCGCAGCGTCTGCCAGGCGGGCGGCGTGGCCGCGCGCACACGTGTCACCTCGTCCGCCCAGCCGGTCTCGGGCCAGGTGCGCCCGCGGGCGGCGCTCGCCAGCTGCTCGGCCACCGTGGTCGGGTCCGCCACCACCGTGAGCGTCACACGGGCGTTCGGTGGCGCCGGCTCGGCGGTCACGTGCACGAAGCGGCAGTCCGCCGCGAACGCGGGCGACCGGCCGAATCGCAGCGAGAAATCGAGCGGCTTGCCGAGAAGCACCACGAGATCGGCCCTGGCCAGACACGCGTTGGCGCCGCGCAGCCAGGGATCGTTCACGCCGCGCGGGCTCCCGCTCGGCAGCGCGGGTGCGGCCACGCTGCGCGCGAGCCGCTGCACGCCCAGCCAGCGTGGCCCGCGCGCCATGCCGGCGCCGGCGATGATCACCGGCCGCTTGGCCTCGGCGAGCAGGGCGAGCATCTGGCTCACCAGCGTCTCGGACGTCGCCACCCGGGCCGGCGCGGAGGGCACCGCCGGCGCCGTCCCACTCACGCTCGCCTCGAGGAGATCCCCGGGCAGGCTCAGATGCACCGGTCCCGGGCGACCGGACACCGCGATCTCGAGCGCGCGCGCCATGTCGTCGCCGAGTCGCGCCGCGTCCTCCGCCACCCACGCCGCCTTCGTGACGGGGCGTGCGGCGGCCGCCTGATCGATCTCCTGGAAGGCGCCGAGGCCGCGCTGCCCACGCGGGCTGGCACCGCTCAGCAGCACCACCGGCGATTCTTCCATCAGGGCGCCATAGAGCGCGCTGAGCGCATTCAGATGTCCTGGCCCGGCCGTCACCAGCGCCACGCCGGGACGGTCGGTGAGGCGCGCGACGGCGTCCGCCATGTGCACGGCGGACGCCTCGTGGCGCGTGTGATAGAGCGCGAGCGGCGTGCCGATGGCGGCATCGTAGACGGACAGGATCTGGTTACCCGAGAGCGTGAACAGCTGCTCGACGCCGGCCGCGAGCAGCGCGTCGACGACGAGGGCGGCGCCGGTGGGCATCAGAAGATCGCCAGCGGATGCGCCGGCGCACCGGTGGCGCCCACGAGGCGGATCGGGGTGGCCGTGAAGAGGAACTCGTAGCGCCCCTCCTCGGCGCAGGCCTTGGCCAGGCGCTCGGGGTTGGTGTTGTCCACCAGGGCCAGCCCCAGGAACGGAATGGCGAGGTGCACACCCATGCCGAATCCCGCGTAGCCGATCGGCCGCTCGTCCATCATGTCCCACGAGATGGCCGAGATGTCCTTCTCGCGGAACCACTCGAGGCAGGAGATCTGCAATCCGGGATGCGGCGACACGCGTGGCACCCACTCGGGATGCGCGCGCCGGAACGCCTCGTCTCCGCTCCGCACCACGACCACGTCGCCGGGCTCGATGCGGACGCCGAAGCGCGCCGCCGTCTCGTCGAGCTCCTTCGGCGTCACCGGGTGGTCGACGGTGACGTAGCCTTCCTTGCGCCCGGCAGCGACGTCGAGGAGCACGCCACGCGTCATGATGCCGTCGAGCAGCGGATCGATCGGACACCAGGCGGCGCCGGCGGCGGTCAGGCTGCTCGCGAACGGCCGGCCGTTGTAGAGCTCGCCATCCCAGCCGACGTGGCAGAGCGCGTCGACGTGCGTCACCCAGTAGCCGTGGTAGACGAGATCGAAGCGGTCGAGCACGACATCCGCGCGCTCGCGCTTGGACGGAAACGTCACGTGGTAGCCGAACTGCAGATGCGGCTGCGGGACGATGTCGCGGGCGAGCGAGACGGTCCGGTTCTTCTTCACCAGCGCCCGCGCGGCCGCGCGGCGGGCGTCGGTGATGAGATTCACGGTGCCGAGCTGGTCGTCATGGCCCCAGCGGCCCCAGTTGTTCAGTCGCTTGAAGTACGATTCGACGTCCGCCTGCGACGGGAGCTTCCGGTCGGCCATGCTGACCTCCTGTGGGATGGCATACTATGCCACGATGCGCCTGCCGCTCGGCGTGTGTGACGTCCGGTCGTGGCGTCCGGGCGATGCCGCCGCCCTCGCGACGCACGCGAACAATCGCAACATCTGGCTCAACGTGCGCGATCGCTTCCCGCATCCGTACACCGGGCGCGACGCGCGCACGTTCCTCCGATCGGTGCTGGCGGAGCGGCCCGAGACGAACTTCGCCATCGAGGTCGACGGCGCCGCCGTCGGTGGCATCGCATTCAGGATCCAGACCGACGTCGAGCGCGTGAGCGCCGAGCTCGGCTACTGGCTCGGCGAGACATACTGGGGCCGCGGGATCGCCACCGCCGCCGTGCGCGCCGTGACCGAGCACGCGCTCGGCACGCACGCGCTGCACCGCGTCTTCGCGCTGCCCTTCGCGCACAATCGCGCCTCCGCGCGCGTCCTCGAGAAAGCCGGCTTCACGCTGGAGGGCGTCCTCCGCTCGAGCGCCGTCAAGGAGGGCCGCGTGCTCGACCAGCTCCTCTATGCGAGAATCCGCGCGTGAGCGCCACGACGCATCGCACGATGTGCCCGATGAACTGTCACCCCACGCTGTGCGGGATGCTGGTGGATGTCGAGGACGGTCGCGTCACCGGCGTGCGCGGCGATCCCGACAATCCGGACAGCCGCGGATTTCTCTGTATCCGCGGTCAGGCGTCGCGCGAGATCCTCGGCAACCCGCGGCGGCTCCTTCATCCGCTGCACCGCTCGCCGCGGAGCGGCGCGTGGCAGCGTGTCAGCTGGGACAGCGCGCTGGATCTCATGGCGGAACGCATGCAGCACGTCGGCCGCGAGGCGGTCGGCACCTGGTCGGGGCACGGCGTCTTCGCCAACAACTACGGCACGCGGCTGCACTCGCACCTGCTGCGCCGCTTCTCCAACCTGTACGGCTGCCAGTGGTGGAGCCCGGCCATCATCTGCTGGGCGCTCGGCGCCTACGGCCTGGCCCTCACCGGGCTCCTCGAGACGAACACCAAGGAGGACATGGGGGCGCACGCGAACCTGATCCTGCTCTGGGGCGCAAACCTCGCGAGCCAGCCGAACACCGCGCGCCACCTCGCCGCGGCGCGACGGCGCGGCGCGTATGTGGTCACGCTCGACGTCCGCGAGACGGAAGCCTTCGCGCAGTCCGACGAGACGCTGTTGATCCGGCCCGGCACCGACGGTGCGCTCGCCCTCGCGATGCTGCACGTCCTCATCGCCGAGGATCGTGTCGATCGCGCCTTCGTCCGTCACCACACGGTCGGGTTCGACGCCCTCGCCGCGCACGTCACGCCGCACTCGCCGGCGTGGGCCGCCGCCATCACCGGCATCCCGTCCGAACGCATCGTCGCCCTCGCCAGGCGGTACGCGGCCACGCGGCCGGCCATGATCGTCCTCGGCGGCTCGTCGATGCACAAGGGCAGTAACGGGTGGCTGGCGGGACGCGCGATCTCATGTCTGCCGGCGCTCACGGGCAACGTCGGCATCCCCGGCGCGGGGTTCGGTCCGCGCCACGGCGCGAGCAGTCACGGTCAGGCGCTGGCCACCATCGTGGCCCAGGAGCGACGGCCACCGGGCGACGACGTTCCGCACCAGATGGCGCGCATCACCGACGCGCTCGTCGACGGGCGCGTCCGGGTGCTGCTGCTCTTCGGCACCGACATGCTGTCGTCCTTCGCCGACGCCCATCGCGTCGCCGAGGGCCTCGCGCGCCAGGAGCTCGTGGTGAGCTACGACCTCTTCATGAACGACACCGCCGCGCGCTTCGCCGATCTCGTGCTGCCGGCGACCGCCTGGCTCGAGGAGCTCGGGTGCAAGTCGACCAACACGCACCTGTACCTGATGCCGCAGATCCTCGAGCCGCCCGGCGAGACGCGCGACGTCCCGTGGCTCCTCCGTCAGCTGGCCGGCCGGCTCGGGCTCGATGACTTCTTCCCGTGGGCCAGCACCGAGGGAGTCCTCGACGCGCTCCTCGACGCGCCGGCCAGCCGCCACGCCACCGTCGCCGCGCTACGGACGGAGGGCGGCATTCGCGCTCTCGACATCTCCCACGTCGCCCATCCCGACTTGAACTTTGCGACGCCGTCGGGAAAGCTCGAGCTCTACTCCGAGCGCGCGGCGGCGCTGGGGCTGCCGGCGTTGCCGGTGTTCGAGCCGCTCGCCAGCGACGCGTATCCGCTCAGGCTCCGGCAGGGCCGGACGCTCACGCACTTCCACGGTTTCTATGACCACGGCCGCGCGCTGCCGACGCTGGCGGCCGCCGACCCCGAGCCGGTGCTGTGGATCGCGCCGTCCGACGCCGCCGCGCGGCACGTCGACGACGGCGCGCCGGTCGTGGTGAAGAATGCCCGCGGTGAGATGACCGCGAAAGCGCACGTGACCGCGCGCGTCCCGCCGGGCACCGTCTGGATTCGCGACGGCTGGTCGGGTCTGAACACGCTGACGTCGGGAGATCCGATCCTGCCCGACGCCGCCGTCGACGCGCTGGGATTCTCCGCAGGACAGGCGGCATTCGACGCACGGGTGGAGGTGTCGGCAGCGGCCTGACGGTTGCATCACGCGATCCGCGATGAGTCGCATCGCGCTCTCACGAACGACCCAGGCGGCCGTGCCCCGCAAGCGGGAACGGTGTTCTCCATCGGAACGGCCACCGTGCTGCTACGGTCTCGTCGCCAAGCGGCTCACCGAGCCCGCGCGCGAGATCGACCAGCTGCCGCCGCTCGACCTCGTCGTCCTGTCTCACTATCACGGCGATCATTTCGCCCGGATCGCCGAGCAGCGTCTGGACCGCACGGTGCCGGTCGTCACCACGCCGCACGCCGCCGACAAGCTCGGCGAGGCAGACGTTTCAGTTCAGGCTGGCCGGGGAAGGGCGGCTGGGGCGCGCGTCGTAGCGGTCGTGTCTCCGGGATCAGCCGGACGAGTC
>Ga0075431_100000878_pt1 | contig 26409 bp, 18 predicted proteins | sample RhiMetdeltSRZDD5_FD_75297 | JGI IMG/M metagenome (GOLD analysis project Ga0075431, IMG submission 75297) | Populus rhizosphere microbial communities from Tennessee, USA - Rhizosphere MetaG P. deltoides SRZDD5 | ecosystem: Host-associated > Plants > Roots > Rhizosphere > Soil | place: USA... | reverse complement strand
TGACCGACACGCCCTTGGCCGTCTGGGGCGAGAAGCCGGTCAGGTTCGACTTGACCTCGTAGCGCCCGACGGGAAGCCCGTTGATGGTGTAGACGCCCGATGCGTCGGATTGCGCGGACCTCTGGAAGCCCGTGTCCTGGTTAGTGGCCGTGACCGACACTCCCGGGAGCGCAAGGCCCTGTTCGTCCGTCACCTTCCCCGTCAGCGTGCCGTTGGTGCCCTGGGCGAAGCCCGGGGCGGTCGCGAACGCGACGACGAGGAGGGCGACACCCAACCTCGCAAATCGTCTGATCAAGCGTCCTCCTTATAACTTCGTGATGGGGCTGCTCGCCCCGCTTCTTCTCCGTCCTACGCCGACGTAAATGAACCCGCCGACGTTTTCGGAGAACTGCTGGGGCGGGGGATCTTGCAATCGTGGAGCCAGCAGTGGATCGCTCCAACTCACTGAAAATAATGGCTCGCTCAGAGCGCTAGGCGACTCCTCACTACAAATCCTTGGATGTGGAATCCAATTGCCTGGCGGTCAGCCGTAATCGCCTGACAAAAACGGGCTGTTCAGGATCCGCCGAGGTCGCGGAGGAAGGCGGCCGCCTTGGCCGCCGTCTCGCGGTCGGGCTGGCCCCGGAGGAGCGCCTGCAACGCGGCGCGCGCCGCCGCCGGATCCCCCCGCCGGACCTGAGCCACTGCGAGATTCAGCCGCGCTTCGTGGTACCGCGGGTCGATCGCGAGCGCCTCCTCGAAGAGGGCGACGGCACGGTCGAGCTCGCCGCTCTCCACGGCCAGCACGCCGAGGCCGTTGCGAGGCCCGGGATCGCGCGGCGCCAGACGACCGGCGGCCCGGTACGCCTCGGCCGCGTCACGAGGTTGCCCCATCGCACGCAGCGCGTTCGCTCGGTTCGTCCAGGCCGCGGCATTGTTGGGGTCGAGCGTGGTCGCGCGCGTGAACTCCACGAGCGCTTCCGCGTGACGGCCCCCGCGGGCCAGCAGCGATCCCAGATGGTTGTGCGGCTCCGGCAGCGCGGAGTCGAGCGCGATCGCCCGCCGCTCGGAGCGCATCGCTTCGTCCATCTGGCCGGCCGCGTCGAGCGCGATGGCGCGCTCGTGCCAGGCCACCGGATCCGAGGGCGCGATGGTGTCCAACGCACCCATGGCCTCCGCCGCCTCCGCGGGCCGGCCCGCGCCGCGCAGTGCCGCGGCCAGGGCCTGGCGGAAGGCGGGATTGCCAGGCTCGCGGCGGACGAGGGGACGCAGCCCGTCCACGGCGGCGGCATGATCGCCGCGCGCATCCGCCCAGATCGCCTCCTCGAAGAGGCGCCACGACGGGAGCGCATCCTTGGGGTCGAGACGGGGGCCGCTCGTCGTCTCCGCCGGAGCGGCCACGTAGCCGAGAGCGCGCAGCTTCTCCGCGATCTCGGGATCGTTGGCGGTGGAGACGGCCGCGCGCTCGGTCGCCTTCAGCGCGTCCAACCCGCGGAGCAGACGCTGCGCGTCCGCGGCCCGGGTCGGGAAGAGGTTGCGCGTCTCGCCGGGATCGGCGCCGAGGTCGTAGAGCTCCGGGCGCGGCGCGTCGATGTACTTGAGCGCGCCCACGCGCAGTGCGCGCAGGCCCGCCCAGCCCAGCGTCTCGGGGTACCGGGTCTCCGCGTAGGCCTCCGCTCCCCGGGCCGGGCCGAAGAGGTCGGCGCCGTCGAGGCCCGCGGGGACGGACACGCCGAGTTGGGCCAGGACCGTCGGCACGAGGTCGACCGCCCGCGCGGGGGCCGTCCGGCGTGAGACGCGAACGCCGGCGCCGGCGAGGATCAGGGGCACGCGCAGCGTCGGCTGGTAGACGAAGAACCCGTGCGTCAGCTCGCCGTGATCGCCGAGCGCTTCGCCGTGATCGCTCGTCGCGGCCACGAGCAGGCGGCCGGACGCGCGGGCCTCCGCGGCGGCGACGACGCGCCCCACACAGGCGTCGGCGGCGGCGATCTCGCCATCGTAGGGCCGGCCCCCCTGCTGCTCGCGATACGGCGAGGGTGGATCGTAGGGCGCGTGCGGCTCGTAGAAGTGCACCCAGGCGAAGAAGGGCTCCGTCTGGCCGCCGATCCATTGCTCCGCGGCCGCGACCACGGCCAGGCAGGGGCGCTCGGATTCGAGCACGCTCGCGCCCGCGCCGCGGCGCTCGACCTGGTCGTCGTAGAGGTCGAACCCTCGGGCGAGGCCGAAACGCCGATCGAGGACGTAGGCGGCGACGAAGGCGGCCGTCGCGTAGCCCCGGCCCTTGAGGACCGTGGCCAGGGTCGGCGCGTCCGCGGGGAAGATCGAGCGGCCGTTCAGGTGGACGCCGTGATGGGGCGGCTCCCGGCCGCTGAGTAGCGACGCGTGCGACGGCAGGGTGAGGGGCACGGAGGCGAGGGCCTCCTCGAACACCGTCCCACGCGCGGCCAGGGCGTCGAGGTGCGGAGTGGCTCCCGTCTTCGCCCCGTAGGCTCCCACGTGGTCCGCGCGCAGCGTGTCGATGGTGACGAGGAGGACGCTGGCGCCCGCGGCCTCGCGCGACCGGCCGCGCCCGATGAGGAGGACGGCGAGGACGGCCAACGCACACACCGCGCCGGCGAGCAGGAACACCGAACGTCGGCGGCGCGGCGGCGGCGCCGCGCTCGTGGGCTCGCTGCGCTTGCGCCGGCTCACGGAAGCGCCTGCAGCCGGGCCTGGGCGCGTTCGCGCGTGACGGGGTCGTCGAGGGCGGCCGTGTATTCGCGGCGCGCCGTCTCCACGTCTCCCTTCACGCGAGCGACCTCGGCCAGGTTGTAGTGGACCTGGCCGCTGGCGGGATCGATGGCGAGCGCCTCGAGCAGGACCTGGCGCGCCTGGTCGAGGCGCCCGCGCTCCGCGTACGCGGAGGCGAGACCCACGAACGCGTCCGCCGTGCGCGGCTGGCCGGCGATGACCTTGCGGTAGTACGGCACCGCCTCCTCCGCGCGCCCCGCGCGCAGGAGCGCGTCGGCCAGGCGGAGGTTCACGAGGGGATTGGCCGGGTCGCGCATCGCGATCGGCCGGTAGGCGGCGGCGGCCGCGGCATGGTCTCGGAACGGGCCGGCGGCGCGGGCGATGAGCAGGGCCACGTCCACCATGTCCTTGGGATCGGCTCCGGAGCCCTTCGCGGACGGACCCTGCACATAGCCCAGCGACCGCAGCCGCTCGGCCGCCTCCGGGTCGGGCGCCCGGCGGCTCTCCGCCTCCCCCATGGTGCCGATGGCGCGGTCCATCTCGTCCCGCAGCCGGGCCACGACGTCGGGGTGCGCGGCCGCGACGTCGCGCGATTCGGACGGGTCGGAGAGAAGGTCGTACAACTCCGGCCGCGGGGCCCGGATGTACTTGTACCGTCCGTCGCGCCAGGCGCGGAGGTCGCTCCAGCCGAAATCGAGACGCGGGGCCAGCGTCTCCGCGTACAGGGGCTCCGCGGGCGCGCCCTCGACAAAGCGTCGCAGCGAGCGGCCGGGCAGCGTGGGTCCGCCCGGTCCCATTGCCTCGACGATCGTGGCCGCGATGTCCGCGAGCCCCACCGACGCGGAGACGCGCCGGCCCGCGCTCCAGCCCGGCCCGCGCACCAGGAGGGGCACGTGCAACGTGGTGTCGTAGACGAACAGGCTGTGGCTCTCCTCGCCGTGCTCGCCGAAGGCCTCGCCGTGGTCGGCGGCCAGGACGACCAGCGACGGCTCGGCCCGCGCGTCCCAGGCCGCCATCAGGGTGGCGACGGCGGCGTCCGCGGCCGCGACCTCGCCGCGATAGGGATCGGAGCCACGGAAAGACGGAGGGGGATCGTAGGGAGCGTGCGGATCGAAGAGGTGCACCCACACGAACACACGGCCGGGGTGCACGCCGAGCCAGGCGCGCGCGGCCTCGACGACGGCCTCGCCGCGGCGCTCCGCGAACTCGTAGCTCACGCCCGGCGCCTTCCCCATCGCGTCGTCGTAGGCGTCGAACCCGCGGCCGAGGCCGAAGCGCCGCGCCAGCGGGAAGCCGCCGATGAAGGCGGCGGTGGCCAGGCCGCGGGCGCGCATCGCCTCCGCGAGAGTGGGGGTTCCCGGACCGAGCGCGAACGCCCCGTTGCCGCGCACGCCGTGCGCGGGTGGGACGAGGCCGGTCAGGATCGACGTGTGCGCGGGCAGCGTGATCGGGGACGGCGTGTACGCGTGCTCGAAGAGGACGCCGGCCGACGCGAGCGCGTCCATCGCCGGCGTGCGCGCGGCCGCGTCCCCGTAGCCGCCGAGGCGATCCGCGCGCAACGTGTCGACGGTCACGAGCAGGACGGACGCGGGGCGCGGCGGAGCCTGGGAGGCGGGGCGGGCGCAGCCGAGGGCGGCCAGGAGTCCCAGGAGGAGGGCGGACCGCACGGGACCGCTATCGTAGCATCGCGGATTAAGATCCGTTTTCGGGTGGCACGCCAACAGGGTCGGCGGACGGGGCAAGCGAAGGGCGACGCCCCGCCCGCCGCGCGATCGCGCCGCGGGGCCGCGGCTCTCGCCGCCGGCGTCGTGGTGGCCATCGCCGTCGCCGCCCTCGTCTGGCCCCGCGTTCCCGCCCGCGTGCAACGCGAGCCGGGGCTCGATGTGCTGCTCATCACGATCGACACCCTGCGCGCGGACGCGCTCGGCTGCTACGGGAATACGAGCGTCGAGACGCCGTGGATCGACCGCCTGGCCGCGGGGGGCGTGCGCTTCGACCAGGTCCACGCCCAGAACGTGGTCACGCTGCCCTCGCACGCCAACATCCTCTCCGGGCGTTACCCGCTCGAGCACGGCGTCCGCGACAACTCGGGGTTCCGCTTCCCCGCCGGCGTCGAGACGCTGGCCACCATCCTCAAGCGGGCCGGCTACGCGACGGGCGCCTTCGTGAGCGCGTTCCCCCTGGACTCGCGGTTCGGCCTCGACCGCGGGTTCGACGTCTACGACGATCGGCTCGGCGATCCGGAAGCGCGCGCCGCGTTCCTGATGCCGGAGAGGGCGGGCCCGCGGACGGTGGAGGAAGCGCGGAAGTGGCGCGCCGCGCAGGGCACGGCGCGCACGTTCACCTGGATCCATCTCTACGAGCCGCACTTCCCCTACGTGCCGCCGGAGCCCTTCGCGTCGCGCTATGCGGCGTCGCCCTATCACGGCGAAGTGGCCTATACGGACAGCCTGCTCGGGCCGGTCCTCGAGCCGCTGCTGCGCGCGGGAAAGGACGGCCGCACGCTGGTCGTGCTCACCAGCGACCACGGCGAAGGCCTGGGCGAGCACGGCGAGAAGACGCACGGCATCTTCGCCTACGACACGACCCTCGGCGTCCCTCTCGTCCTCTATGCGCCACGCCTGTTCGAACCGCGGGCGCCGCGGGAAAGGGTCCGCCACGTCGACATCCTGCCCACGGTCCTGGACGCGCTCGGCCTCGAGGTGCCCAAGGACGCGACCGGCCGCAGCCTCCTCGCTCTCGCTTCCGGGCGCGGAGCGGCGCCGGCGCCGAGCTATTTCGAGGCGCTGTCCTCGTCCGTGAACCGGGGCTGGGCGCCCCTGACCGGCCTGGCCCGTGACCGGTTCAAGTACATCGACCTGCCCATCCCGGAGCTCTACGACCTCGAGGCCGATCCCCACGAGACGAAGAACATCGCGGCCACGGAAACGCGGACGCTGGAGGAAATTCGCGCCCAGCTCGCGCGGTTGCGCGACGCCGATCACGGCATCGCGCGCGGCCAGGAGGACGGCGAGACGCGCGAGCGCCTGCGCAGCCTCGGCTACGCGAGCGCCACCGCGCCGGCCAAGGCGCGCTACACCGAGGAGGACGATCCGAAGCGGCTGATCGGGCTCGACACGGCTATCCAGGACGTGGTGACGCTGTACCAGGGCGGCGACGTCGAGGCCGCGCTCGCGCGCGTCAAGGAGGTGCTCGTCCAGCGGCCGGACATGCCCCTCGCGCTGGGGCACCTCGCGTACCTGCAACGGCAATCGGGCGACCTTGCGGGCGCCGTCGCCACGCTCAAGCGCGCCATCGCCTTGAACCCGGAGGACACGGACACCGCCGCCCTCCTCGGCGCCTACCTCAACGAGTCGGGACGGGCGCGCGAGGCCGCGGCCGTGCTGGCGGTGTATGCGGAACGGAAGGATCCCGATCTCGACGTCCTCATGGCCCGGGGCGCGGCCTTGGCCCAGATCGACCGCACCCAGGAGGCGATCGCGACGTTCGATCGGGCGCTCGCCATCGATCCCTCCAACGCGGTGGCCAAGGCGAACCTCGGCACCGTCTCGCTCGGCATCCGCGACTACGCACGCGCGCGCGCGCTCCTGGAGGAATCGCTGGCCCTGGATCCGGACGTCTCGCTCGCGCACAACGCGCTCGGCGTGATCGCGGCGGAGACGGGCCACCCCGACGAAGCGATCGCGCACTGGAAGCGCGCCGTGGAGCTGAACCCCCGCGAATGGGACACGCTCTTCAACCTCGGGAAGCTCTTGCGGCGACAGGGGCGCGAAGCGGAGGCGCGGCCGTACATCGACCGCTTCATCGAGACCGCGCCCCCCGCCCTGTACGCCGACGACATCCGATCGCTTCGAACCTCTCTCCACCGCTAGCGGAGCGTCGTCCACCTTCCGCCAATCCATGCCAATGGATTTATTGATCCAATCGATCGAAGTGACGAAGATTCGGACACCTCCCCTGACTGGAAACAAACGACTTAGGTGTGTGCTCCGCCCGGTCCGAGCCTTGCTAAGCCACCTCCACTTACCAGGCTCAGGTTGTCGACGAACTTCTTCGGTTCCAGAACCGAGATTCAGGCCCGCTTCGGGCGGGCAGGAGGGCAGTTCATGAAGCGACCCATTGGGTTCGTGCTCGCCCTGCTATTGGGTGCCGTCCCGATGCTGTGGGCGCAGGCCTCGAGCGGCAACATCTATGGCTCCGTCGCCGATGCGTCGGGTGCCGTGCTTCCCGGCGCCACCGTCATGCTGACGGGCGCCAACACGGGTGGCCGTACCACGACCTCCGGCGTTCAGGGCGACTTCCGCTTCCTGAATCTGGACCCCGGGACCTACAAGGTCGCGGTGACCATGAAGGGCTTTGGCCCGGTGAACCGCGAAATCGTCGTGACGACCGGTCAAAACGTGAACCTCTCCTTCGTCATGAAGGTCGGGGGCCAGGCGGAGGAGATCACGGTCACCGCCGAGACCCCGGTCGTGGACACCAAGCGCGTCGGCACCGCCACCACTCTCACCAAGGAAGAGCTGGCGCAGGTTCCGCAGTCGCGCGATCCCTGGGCGGTGCTCAAGACGGTCCCGGGCGTGATCGTGGACCGCGTCAACGTGGCCGGCAACGAGAGCGGCCAGCAGTCGGGCTTCTCCGGGAAGGGGGCCCTGTTCAGCGACACGCAGTGGACCCTGGACGGCGTCGTGATCACCGACTTCAACTCCAACGGCGCCTCGTCCTCGTACTACGACTTCGACGCGTTCGAGGAGATCAACGTCGCCACGGGCGGGAGCGACCTGAAGGTGGCGAGCGGCGGGCTGGGCATCAACTTCGTCACCAAGCGCGGCACCAACGCCTTCCACGGCTCGGCCCGCGGCTTCCTGGCCAACCACAAGCTGCAGTCGGACAACCTGCCCGCCGAGGTGCTGGCCTTCCAGGACCATGGACCCCACACCGACCAGATCTTCGACTGGGGCGCCGACCTGGGCGGCCCCATCGTCAAGGACACGCTCTGGTTCTGGGGGTCGTATGGCAAGAACGACATCCGCATCGTCCGTTTCGCCGGGACCAAGGACAAGACGCTGCTCAAGAACTGGAACGCCAAGTTGAACTGGCAGGCCAGCCAGAACGACATGGTGTCGGTGTTCTGGTTCAACGGGGCCAAGGTCAAGATCGGCCGTGACCCCGGCGTCGTCACCAACGAGCCGGAGAGCTTCCTCTGGTTCCAGGGCAACTTCTATCCGGAGCAGGACTGCGGGATGCCTTGCGGCCTGCACGGCCTCTGGAAGGCGGAGTGGAACCACACCTTCGGGCCGAACTTCAACCTCAACGCCAAGTACTCCTACTACGGTTGGGGGTACGGGTTCGACGCGGGCTCCAGCGGCGGCCAGCGCGACCTCAACGTCGGCATCAACTACGACCTCGACCAGGCCTTCGGCACCTACAACTATTTCACGGCCCGCAAGCCTTGGCAGATGGCGAACGTCGACGGTAACTACTTCGCCCACGGCATGGGCGGACAGCACGAGTTCAAGTTCGGCTTCGGCTACCGGAAGAACCCCGCCCGCACCACCACGACCTTTGGCGGAAGCCAGGTCCTCGCCATCGACAACGGCGGCGGCAACACCATCGCCCAGATCACGCGGCAGCGGAACGTGGCCTTCGAGGAGCAGGCGGCCAGCGGCTACGTGGGTGACACCTTCACGAAGGGCCGCGTTACCCTGAGCGCGGGCGTCCGCTACGACTGGCAGCACGCCTTCAACCAGGCCAGCACCGCCTCGGCGAACCCGCTCTTCCCGGAGATCCTGCCGGAGCTGGTCTACGACGGCAGCGGCCCCGAGATCACCTGGAAGAACTTCTCGCCACGGGTGAGCGCGACGCTCGCCCTCGACGAGTCGAAGAAGACGATCGCGCGCGCGTCCTACTCGCGCTACGCCGGCACGCTGTTCCCGAACGACGTGACCACCGCCAACCCCGTCGGCGGCTACTCGACGCTCATCGCCTACAAGTGGATCGACCGGAACAACGACCACTTCGCGCAGAGGAACGAGGTCCTGCTCAACGAGGGGATCCAGTACTACGGCAACGTCGATCCGGCGCATCCGACCGCCGTCACCTCTCCCAACCGGATCGACCCCGACTACCACGCCAGCAACGACAACGAGGTCATCGTCGGCATCGATCGCGAGATCGGCGGCAACTTCGCGGTGGGCGCCGCCTATACGTGGCGGAAGATCACGGACGTGTCGAGCTGGTTCCCGCGCATCGGGATGACGACGGCGAACTACATCGCGAACCCCCCCGAGACCGCCAACGGCTTCACGGCGCGTACGTTCTCCCCCGACCCCGGGCTGGTCGCGGCGAACGCCGCCGGCCGCATTCTCACCAACCGGCCCGACTACAGCATCGGATACAGCGGAGTGGAGCTGACGCTCGTGAAGCGCATGTCGAACAAGTGGTTCATGCGCGGAGCGTTCTCGTACATGGACAATCACGAGAACGTCGGTCCGGGAGGCATACAGAACCCCACGCGCACGGATGCGAGCGGAGGCCAGGGGGGGGTGGCTCAGGACGGCAAGTCCGGACCCGGCGTGGACGGCGGCCAGATCGCCCCCCGCTCCGGAGGCTCGGGCAAGGGCGACATCTTCTACAACGCGCGGTGGCAGGCCGTGCTCAACGCGCTCTACCAGCTCCCCGGCAACTTCGAGGTCGGGACCAGCCTCTTCGCCCGCCAGGGGTACGTCTATCCGGTGTTCCTGCGTCTCTCGGCCGGTGGCGACTCGTCCAGCCAGTTCCGGACGCTGGCCGTGCCCACGCTGGACACGACGCGTTACCCGACCCTCTGGGACGCCGACTTCCGCCTGGCCAACAAGATCAAGCTGGCCGGGCGCACCAACATCGAGATCACGGCCGACCTGTTCAACGCCTTCAACCGGGGAACGATCCTGGGCCGCAACCGTCAGGCGAACGCCGCCGCGTTCGGTCGTCCGACCGACATGCTGGCGCCGCGCATCCTGCGCATCGGCGTGAGGCTCGGCTTCTAGCCGCTCCGACACCGCCGAGTCTCACGAGGCCCCGGGGGCGACCCCGGGGCCTCTTTTTTGCGCGGTCTAGAATTGGGGGGTGGGTCGCAAGAAGACGGAGATGGCGTCTCCGCCGGTCCTCCCCCCGGTCCGCGGGCGGAGGAGGAAGCGCGTCGTCGTCGCGGCGGCCATCCTCGTCCTCGCGGTCGGGGCCGCGCTCTGGTGGCGCCGCTCGCCGCCGGCGCGACGCGCCAACCTGCTCCTCGTCACCATCGACACGCTGCGGGCCGACCACGTGGGCGCCTACGGCGGCCGGGGCGTCCAGACGCCGGCCCTCGACACGCTGGCCGCGCGCGGCGTGCGCTTCGCCCACGCGGAGACCGCGGTGCCCATCACCGGCCCCTCGCACGCCACGATCCTGACCGGCCTGTACCCTCCCGTGCACGGCGTGCGCGACAACGTCGTCTTCCCGCTCGACCCGCGGCACGAGACCCTGGCCACACGCCTCAAGGGCGCCGGGTACCGGACGGCGGCGTTCGTAGGCGCCTACCCGGTGGCGGCCGCCTTCGGCTTCCGCCAGGGATTCGATGCCTGGAGCGAGAACTTCAAGGAGAGCTCGGAGCCGGGGGCGGGTGCACAGCGGCCCGCAAACGAGGTGGTGGACGACACGCTGGGCTGGCTGGCCCCCGCCGGCGACGGGCCGTTCTTCGCCTGGATGCACCTCTACGACCCGCACGCGCCCTACGAGCCGCCCGACCCGTACCGCACCTCGTTCGCCGGACGTCTCTACGACGGGGAGATCGCGTTCGCGGACGCGCAGCTCGGACGCGTGTTCGAGTGGCTCCGCTCCTCCGGCCACGAGCGCGACACGGTGGTGGCTGTCCTGAGCGATCACGGCGAGTCGCTGGGCGAGCACGGCGAGGTGACGCACGCCGTCCTGCTCTACGAGGCCACCCTCCACGTGCCGTTCGTGATCGCGGGACCGGGGGTGCCCGCCGGACGCACGGTGGACGCGCGGGTCACGACCGTCGACGTCGTTCCCACGCTCCTGAGGCTCCTCGGCGTGGAGGCCGGAGCGGGGCCCGGCGGCCGCGACCTGACCCCGGCCTGGCGCGGTGAGCGCCTGCCTCCCGAGCCGGCCTACGCGGAGAGCCTCTTCGGCCGCCTGAACTGCCGCTGGTCGTCGCTGCGGTCGTGGACCGCCGACGACTGGAAGCTGGTCCAGGGCAGCCGGACCGAGCTTTTCCACCTGACCGAAGACCCCGCCGAGACGCACGATCGCGCGGCGGACGAGGGTCCGCGCGTGGAGCGCATGCGGACCGCGCTCGCCGCTGCGGTCGCGAAGATGGCTCCTGGAGGAGATCAGGCGCGCATGGCCGCCGTCACGCCCGACGCCGAGGCGATGCTGCGCAGCCTCGGCTACGTCGGCGGGTCCGGAGGCGCCGGCTCGCTCGACGAGCCCGGGCTCCCTGACCCCCGTGACCGCGTCCAGCTGTTCGAGCGCCTGCAGGTGATCCTGCGCGCGCACGACATCCCGCTCCCGCGCGCGGCGGCGGAGGCGGCCGAGATCGCGGAGCAGGACCCCGGCAATCCGTTCGCGTTCACTACCGTCGCGTCGCTGGCCTACCGCTCGGGGCGGCTGGCGGACGCGGCGGTCGCGTTCCACCGCGCGCTGGAGCTGGACCCGGACCGGCCGGACATCCGGCAGAACTACGGCAAGCTGCTGCGCGACATGGGCCGGCTGGACGACTCCGAGAAGGAGCTGCGGCTGGCCCTCGCGCAGACCGACGCCCAGGACGGGCGCACGCGCGCGAGCCTCGCCGAGACCCTGGCCCGCCGGGGCAAGGCCGACGAGGCGCTGCGGCTGGTGGCGGAAGCGCTGCGCATCGAGCCCGGGGACACCGACGCGCTGGCCGCGCAGGGTCGCGCCTTCGCCGCGCAGGGCCGGCTGGACGACGCCGCCCGGAGCCTGGACGCGGCCGCCGGCGGCGGCGATGCCGACGCGCGCATCGAGCTGGCGCGCGTGCAGGTGCGAAGGGGCGACCTCGCCCGCGCGCGCGAGGCGCTGGAGGGCGTCCTCCGTTCGAATCCCGCCCACCCCTGGGCCCTGGCCGTGCTCGGCCAGGTCCGCGTCCTCGGGGGCGCGCGTGACGAGGGGCTCGCCCTCCTGCGCCGCGCCGAGGCCGCGCACCCGAGGCGCCCCGAGGCCTGGCTCAGCCTGGCCGACGGCTTCGACGCCGCGAAGGAGCCCTCCTCGGCCGCGCGGTGCCGGCAGGCGGCGCAGACGTTGCGCGGGAGCTGATCAGGGACGGAAGCGCGCGTCCCGCGGGAAGAGGGACCGGCCGCGCGCCGTCCATTCCCGCGCCGCCTCGACGTCGCCGAGGTCGGCGAACGTCTTCGCGACCCTCCAGTAGACGTCGGCCCCCGGATGTGGCGTGCTGGTCACGAGCCCCTCGAGGGCGGCCCTGGCCTCGGCGTCTCGACCTTGCGAGCGGTAGAGCATGGCCAGGCCGACTCGTCCGTCGCCGGACCAGGGGACGGCGGAAATCTCCGCCTGGAACTCGCGCTCCGCCTCCGGCTCGCGGCCGAGACGGGCCAGGCAATCGGCCATTCGCGCGTGCAGGTCGAGGACCACCGACCCCTTCTGCAGGCGGTTGGCCTCCTCCGCCCGTCGGAAATCGGCCAGCGCCTCTTCGTAGCGTCCGGCGCGCTGGGCCACGATGCCGAGCGCGTAATGGCTCATGACCCGGCGCGGGTCCGCCTCGAGGCTGCGGCGCGCGTGGTCCGCCGCCTCCGCCGGCCGGTTCAGGTCGAGCAGGATCTGCGCCATCAGCTCGTAGGCCTTGCCAGGGTCGCGCCGGGCCGCCACCTCGAGATGCTGCAGCGCGACGTCCCGGCGGCCCTCGAAGGTGAGGATGCGCGCGAGCGCGATGTGAGGCCCCGGGCTCGTGGGGTCCAGCGCGATCGCGCGATCGAGGGCCGCCGACGCCTCCTTCTTCCGGTCGAGCTCGACGAGAGTGGCTCCCAGCATCTCCCAGGCGTCGCTCATCCGCGGGTTGGCCTCCGCCACCTTGCGCAGCTGCGCGGCCGCCTCGTCACGACGGCCGGCCAGCCGCAGGGCGAGGCCGCGCTTGAGGTCCTCGTAGGCGGCGATGTGGTCCTTCGGATCCGGCCATCCGCCGGAGGGCGGTGCGCGCGGCGCCGATCCCACGTACCCCAGCGCGGCCAGCTTCTCGCGCACGTCGCGCGGCACCTCTTCCGGCGCCGACGCGGCGCCGCCCGCGCCCCGCTGCTCCAGCCAGAGGTTCATGGCCCCGGCCACGTTCGTCCGCTCGGCGGCGACGTTGCGCTGCTCCTTCTTGTCGCTGGAAAGGTCGAACAGCTCGGGCCGGGGCGCGCGCACGTACCGGTAGCGGCCGTCCGTGGCCGCGAACAGCTCGCTCCAGCCGAGGTGGTAGCGCGGGTAGAACGTCTCGGAGTAGACGGGATGGCCGGCGGCGGGACCCGCCAGCGCGCCGACGAGAGAGACACCGTCGAGTCCTTGCGCCGGGAGGCCGGCCAGCTCGAGCAGGGTCGGGGCGAGGTCGGCCTGCCCGACCGTGCCCGCCACCCGTGTTCCGCCGCGCACCGCCCGCGGCAGACGGAGGATGAGGGGCACGTGGACGGACTCGCGGTACAGGAAGATGCCGTGCTCCGCCTCGCCGTGATCGCCCAGGCCTTCCCCGTGGTCCGAGGTCACGGCGACGATGGCTCGATCGTAGAGCCCGCTCGCTTCCAGCGACGCGATCAGACGTCCCACGAGCTCGTCCGCGTAGGAGATCTCGCCGTCGTAGGGCGAGGCGTGGCCCTGATGGCGCGGCGGCGGCGTGTAGGGGGAGTGCGGCTCATAGAGGTGCAGGAACGCGAAGAAGCGCGCGCCCTTCTGGCCAGAGGTCCAGCGCGCGAGCGCGTCCACGGCGGCGGCGCCGTCGCGCTGGAGGTTGCCCATCGACTCCGTGCCTCCTTCCACCTCGATGGCGTCGTCGAACAGGTCGAAGCCCTGGGCGATGCCGGTGGAGGCGCGGAGGACGTAGGCGGAGACGGCGGCCCCCGTGCGCAGGCCCGCGGCCTTGAAGCGCGTGGCCAGCGTGGCGTGATCCGGGCCGAGACGGAAGCCGATGTTGTCGCGCACGCCGTGGTGCGACGGCAGCAGGCCCGTGAGCATCGAAGCATGCGCGGGCAGGGTGAGCGGGCAGTGGCTGTAGAGGTCGTCGAACACGATCCCCTCGCGCCCGAGCCGGTCGAGGTTGGGGGTGGAGCCGGCAGCGTAGCCGTAGAGCGGAAGGTGATCCGCGCGCAGGGTGTCGATGGAGACGAGGACGACGGGCGCGTCCGGGAACGCCGTGGCCGCGGGGGGCGCCGTGGACCGGCAGGCCCACGCGAGCGCGCCCCCGAGAAACACCGTGAGCGCCGCGCGCCGCATTCCTCCGGCGATCTTAACCCCTCGCGGCCGCGTGCTAACATCGCCGGCTCCGGCATGAAGGACATCGTCACCGCCGAGGACGTCCAGTCCGTGCCGCCGGGGGGCGAGGTCACGGCCGCGCCGGGCGCGATCGTGACCCCCTGGGCCCGCGAGATGGCGGCCTCGCGGGGCGTGCGCATCGTGCACGGACCCGCGCGCACGGACGGCCAGGTGGTGGCGCTCGGGGCCGACCACGGCGGCTTCGCGCTGAAGGAAGAGATCAAGACCCACCTGACCCGGCTGGGCTACCGCTTCCACGACGTGGGCACGTTCTCCACCGAGCCCGTGGACTATCCGGACATCGCGCTGGCCGTGGCGCGCGCCGTGCGCGCGGGCGACGCGCGGCTCGGCATCCTCGTGGACGGAGCGGGCATCGGCTCCGCCATGGCCGCCAACAAGGTGCCGGGCGTGCGCGCGGCCTCCTGCGCGGACGAGGCGGCGGCCCGGAACGCGCGCGAGCACAACGACGCCAACGTCCTCACCCTGGGCTCGAAGTTCGTGGACGGGACGCGCATGCAGGGCATCGTGGAGACCTTCCTCACCACGCACTGCACCGAGGAGCGGCACGCCCGCCGCGTCGGCAAGATCAAGGCCATCGAGGAGTCCTACCTCAAGGAGCCCAAGGCCAGGTGAGCGACGCGTTCCTCGTCGATCGCATCGTCCGGGCCGTGCTCGCGCAGATGGGTGGCGGCGCGGAGGAACCACCCTGCGCCTGCCACGCCGCGCCCGGCGGCTGCTGTCCCGATCGCCTGGGACGGCTGGTCGGCCAGGGGGCGGCCCGCTTCGGCCTGCAGGCCGGGACCAACCTCTACTCGCGCGAGATCGCCCGCACCATCGACCACACCCTGCTCAAGCCGGAGGCCACGCGCGCGCAGATCGAGCAGCTGTGCGCGGAGGCGCGCGAGCACGGCTTCGCGACCGTGTGCGTGAACCCGACCTGGGTCCCCCTCTGCGCGGACCTGCTGCGTGGATCGGAGACGCGCGTGTGTACGGTCGTCGGCTTTCCCCTGGGCGCCACCTTCCCCGAGGTCAAGGCCTTCGAGGCCGCGCGCACGGTCGCGGAAGGCGCTTGCGAAGTGGACATGGTGCTCAACATCGGCGCTCTCAAGTCCGGCGACTATCGCCTGTGCGAGCGCGACGTGGCCGCGGTGGCCGAGGCCAGCCACCGCGGCGGTGCCATCCTCAAGGTGATCATCGAGGCCGCGCTCCTCACCGACGACGAGAAGGTGAAGGCCTGCGTCGTGTCCAAGGCGGGGGGCGCCGACTTCGTGAAGACCTCGACCGGATTCGGCCCCGGCGGCGCCACCGCCGCCGACGTCGCCTTGATGCGGCGCGTGGTCGGCCCGGACATGGGCGTCAAGGCGGCGGGGGGCGTGCGGGACCTCAAGTCCGCCCAGGCCATGCTCGACGCCGGGGCCGACCGCATCGGCGCCAGCGTGGGCGTGAAGATCGTCCAGGAGAGCCGCGGCGCGGCCGTCGCCCCCGGGTCCCCCGCCGGCTACTGATTTCCTACCGCGCGCTCACGACCCGGGCCACATAGCTCTCGGCCGTGGGTCTGGGATCCAGGCCCACGACGCGCGCGTACTCCTGGACGAACCCGCGCAGGTAGACCGGCGCGGGCAGCACTTCCTTCCGCTCCGCCTCGATGTACTCGAGGTAGCGGATGCCGACCTTGCTCGCGGTCGAGATCTCGCGCAGCGTGATCCCACGCGATTCGCGGAAGCGCTTGAGGTCCGCCCCGGTCACCGGGTCCGGCAGCACCACCACCGGCGGACGATCGGGTCCGGGCGCGACCGCGGCCGCGGGGGCGAAGGCGGGAGCGCTGGTCGGGGAGACGATGCCCAGGGACACGTCGTACTGGTGGCGCCGGGCCGCGTCGCGCAACACCGCGTACGCGGCCTCGACGCGCTCGCGCGCCTGCTCCCGCTCCTCCACGTCGAGCAGGGAGTAGGTCGCCAGCGAGTCCTGGTCGTAGAGGCCGGCGGCGTGACGGTACGCGCGCTCGACCTGCTCCGGCGTGGCCCGGGGGCCGATGCCCAGCACGCCGTAGTGCGTCTCGGTGGGAGCGCTCACCAGGCCAGGGCGAGGGTCTCGCCCTCCACCAGGCCGCGCGCGATCTGCCGCACGTCCTGGGACGGCGCGCTGTCCGGGTCCTTCTCCACGAAGAGGCGCCGCTCGCGCACCGCCCGCCAGACCACGTCGTCGTAGTGGACGTAGCCCGCGTAGCTCGCGCGCACGCCCAGGTGCCGCGCGCAGGCCGTGACGAGCTGGTGGCCCACCGCGATGTCGGCGGGGGAGCGGACCTGGTTCACGACGAAGCGCGGATGGAACTCGCCGAGCTCGCGGCGCAGCGGCGCCACCGCGTTCGCGTCCTCCCGCTCCACCGCGGCCAGGAGGTCGAGGGGCGTGCGGATGCCGTGTGCGTTCTTGGGGTCGAGGGCGGCGTCGATCACCTCGCGCACCGCGGGGTTGGGAGCGGCGTTGCGCAGGCGCCGGTAGAGCGCGCTCTTGATGAAGCGATACCCGTTCTCGATCGAAGTCGGCTCGGGTACCACCGCCAGCAGGGAGACGTCCGAGATCAGGAAGAAGTCGATGATGTTGTGCGAAGTGCCCGCCCCGAGGTCGATGAGGACGACGTCCACGTCGAGGGCGCGCAGCTTGTTGAGGACCCGCAGCTTCTGCTGGTAGTTGATGTTGGCCGCGCCGAGCACGTCGGAGGCCCCGCTGATGAGGCTCAGGCGCGGGAAGGGGGTGTCCACCACGACGTCCTCGAGGCGCTCCACGCGCCGCAGGATGAAATCACCCAGCCCGCGCGACGGGCCGGGCAGGCCGAGGCACGTGTGCAGGTTCGCGCCGCCCAGGTCCGCGTCGACCAGGACCACGCGCTTGCCCAGGCGCGCGAGCTGCCATCCGAGAGAGGCGGCGAGGAGGGACTTGCCGATCCCGCCCTTGCCGCCGCCGATCGACCAGATCTGGCGCCGCACCGGGCGCGGGAGGGCGAGAGCGAGCGCCCCGCTCAACGGAAGGTCACGCTCCCGAGCACCGCGTCGAGCAGGGCCCGGGTCGGGGCCGACTTCTTCCAGAGCGGGAGCGGGGCGTAGGTGATCGCGCAGAGCGACGATCCGTTGCCCACGATCGTCACGTTCCGCTGCCGCCATTGACGCTCGCCCAGGACGGGCTTGTCGTAGGTCACGACGAAGGCGGAATCCAGGGCGCGGCGGTCGCCGATGACGCCCCCCACGAAGTCGTACTCGTATTTGACGACCGGATCCATGTCCATCGCGCCGGCCAGCCGCTCCAGCATGCAGGCGCCGTGAAGGCTGTCGTACCCGCTCTCGCCGTCGCGGTAGACGAAGCGCACGGCCACGCCGTCCCCCACCCCGTTGAGCGTCTCCGGGTTCTCGGCCGGGCTGTCCACCTTCCATCCTTCCGGGGTGCGGAACGCGAAGCCGCCGGAGGGATGACGATGGACGGCGGGAAGGGGCGGCGGCGGGGGCGTACGCTTGCCCGCGACCGCGGCCGGGGCGACCGACACGAACGAGAGGAGCAGCGTCGCGGCGACGCGCCCGCGGCGGATGCGGGAGGGCTCCCAGGCGATGGTGGCCGGGCCGCTCATTCGGGATGTGTGCGAAGACTAGCCGAACTCGCGGTGGCGGGCAAATGGCCCCGTGCGCCTCAGAAGTTACCTGAGCACGGCCGCCCGGGCCGCCGTCGCCTCGCTCCGGAGATGGACCAGCACCGCCTCCAGCACCCCCGCCGCCACCGCGCGCGCCTTGTCCGAGATGCGCGCGGGGTCGATGCCCGGGCCGCGCGGATCGATGTCGCCGATCTTGATCCCGGCCGGCACCAGGGCGCCGTCGGCGATGAGCCCGCGCACCAGCCCGGCGATCGTCGCCGTCACCGGCGTCGCGCCCACGAGCCCGAGGGCCTGGCCGGGGATCACCACGTCGCCGATGCGCGCCTGCGCGCGGAACGGCCCCGCAACGGGCGCACGCACCACGCGCTTCTCCGCATAGCCGAGCACCGCCGCCGGCCGCGTGCTGTCGGGCTCGGCCGAGCCCGCCCACAGGACGCGTCCGAGGTCCGAGCCCCTCTGGGTCTCGACGACGGCGTGGACGTCCTCGCCGGCGACGAATCCGGGACCGAGGCCGACCACCAGCGCCGCATCCGCGCGCGCCGTCCCCTCGTTGCGCTTCAGCATGCGGGCGTCGACGAGGATGCGGGGACGCAAGGCCGCGATGGTGGAGCCCTCGGGATCCGTAGCCACGGGAACGAAGTCCGCTTCGGGGCCGAGCTGCGCGACGGGGACGGAGCGGGCGGGCACGCCTTCCACCACGATCTCGCCGCTGAGCACGGCCTCCGCGAAGGCGACGAGCCGGCGCACGGCGAGCGGCTGGGGGCGTTCGAGGACCACCACCGGAAACCCGGCAAGGAAGAGGAGGCGCGCGGCCGCCGTCGCCAGCTCGCCCCCGCCGCGCACGACCACCGGCGCGGTCGTCATCATCGTGTCGCTAGCGAACGGCCTTGAAACGCCCGGGCAGCTCCATCTTGAGGGACTTCACGGCCTCGGGGGCGACGCCGCGGCGCACGGCGATCATCTCCGCGAGGACGCTCACCGCGATCTCCTCCGGCGTGACCGCCCCCAGCTGGAGGCCGAGCGGGGCGTGGATGGTCGCCAGCTCCTCCGCGGACACGCCGCGCTCCTCGAGCGCGGCCGCGATGTGCACGAACTTGGGACGGCTGGCCAGGAGGCCGAGGAAGCGCAGTCCCTTGCCGAGGCAGGCGGCCAGGGCCTCCTCGTCGCCCTTGTGGCCGCGGGTGACCACGATCGCGTAGGTGTCGGGCCCCAGGGTCATGCGGCCGGCCGCCGCCGCGAAGTCCTCGACGATCACGAGGTCGGCCTCGGGAAAGCGCTCGCGGTTCGCGAACTTGACGCGGTCGTCCGCCACTTCGACGCGGAATCCGGCCGCCTTGGCCATGCGCGCCAGGGGCTGGGCCACGTGGCCGGCGCCGAAGAGGCAGAGGGTGGGCGTGCCCTCGATGGGCTCGATGAAGATCTCCATACGCCCGCCGCAGATGAGGCCGTCCTCGCCCGCCTGGTCCGCGGTCAGCTCGTAAGAGGCCACCTGGGCGCGCCGCTCGTCGATGGTCTGCCGCGCCCGCCAGGTCATCTCCGCCTCGACGCATCCGCCGCCGATGGTCCCGACGATCCGCCCATCGGCGTACACGACCATCTTGGCCCCGGCCTTCTGGGGGGTCGATCCTTCCGTCGCGATCACGGTGACCAGCGCCGCCTTCTCCCCTGTCCGGGTGGCCTGGAGCGCGGCTTCGAAGACGTCCTTCATTGCCCTCGAAGGATAGCAGAGCCCGGATGCGCTATAAATGCGCATCCCCGGGAGGTCCCCATGCCGTCCCGCGCCGTGCTCCCCATGCTCGTCGCCGCCCTGGCCGTGGCGCGGGCGGCGGCCGCGGAAGCGCCCGCCATCGCCCACGCCGGAGTGGGGTGCGTCGTGGCCGAGAAGTTCCCCCGGCTGGAGGCGCGGATCGCGCCTGCGGATGCCGTCGCGCGGGCGCTCGTGCACTTCCGCACCGACCCCGCCCGGCCCTGGTACGCCGTGGCCATGAAGGCCGAAGGCGATGCGTTCTCCGGCGTGCTCCCGAAGCCCAAGGGGAGCCTCAAGGCCTTCCAGTACTACATCGACGTGACCGACCGTGCCTTCGCGACCAGCCGCACGCCGGAGTACACGACGAGCGTGGTCAGCGGGCCGGGCGCCTGCCAGGGGAAGATGATGGCGGGCGCGTTGGGCTCGGCCTCCATCCTGCTCGAGGTCCCGTTGGGCGCGCCGCTGGTGCCGGCGGGATTCGGGTCGGCGGGCGTGGCCGCGGCCGGCTCCGGAACGGCGGCGGCATCGGCGGCGGGCGCGGCCGGAGGCGGCGGGGCGGGGATCGGGACGGTGGCCGCAATCGTGGGAGGCGGGGCCGCCGTCGCGGGGGCCGTGGTGGTCGCGAAGGCCGCCGGTGGCGACGAGAGCAGTGGCGGCGGCGACAGCACGGCGCGGGGGCGCCTCTACGGCGTGATGATCCCCCTGCCCGGCATCGATGTCTCCGCTTGCGCGGGGCGGCCAACGAGCTGGACCAGCCAGAACGTCGACGCGGACTCGAATGGACGGTTCGACACCACCTGGGCCCCGAGCCAGCCCAACACGCTGAGGGTCGTCGGCACCGTCACCGATACCGCGTTCAATGCCACCCTGACCTGCGTCTCCGGCAATGGCAGCGGAACGCTGGCCGCGACCGGAAGCGGCGGGACCTATCAGGGCACGTTCAGCTTCAACGCTCAGCGCGGGCCGATCACGGTCGTCCGCATCCAGTAGACCGCACTGGCGCGCGAGCTCAGCTCGTCATGCGCTCCGACCGCTGCCGGATCCACTCCATCGTGAAGCTGCCGAGGAAGTAGCCGAGCACGAAGCTGCGGATCTTGGTCCAGGTGGGCTGCATGTACAGCTCGGCCAGCCACAGCGCGCTGGTGATCAGGATCGCCGTCAAGATGAGCCGAAGGGGGGTCCGGCTGCGACTGCGTCGTTCTTCCATGGAATTAGACTAGCCGATCGGGCCCGCGTTTAGCGGGCGGCGCGTCGCATCGGCGGCCAGGCGCGCACCGCCCCCGAGCGTGCCGATCCGGCCGCGACCCAGTGATAGGGCGGGATGAGCCGGGCGGCCAGGCGCGCCGCGGCATCGAGCGCGGCGTCGTCCTCGGCCTTGTTCAGGAAGACGCCGGCCCGGGCCCGGGGCGGGATGCGCGAGGGATAGCCGTCCTGGTGGCGGAGCGCGGCGGCCAGGCAGTCCTCGTCCACGGCCTCCCCCGCTTCCACGCCCGTCGCCGCCCGCACCAGCTCCATTCGGTGGGCGCGCTCCTCGTCCAGCGGCTGCCCGAGCGCGTCCATTCCGCACACCACCACCACCAGCGTGGTCGAGCCCGGGATGACGGGCTCGTGGGGAGCGGGCACCTTGAGGGAGCGGCCGCGCGCGCCGTCCGCCTCCACGAGCACGAGGTCGGCCAGGGGCGCGAGCAGGTCCACGCGCGCGGGAGCGATCCCCTCCAGCTTGTCCGGGCGCACGCGCCGCCCCAGGAGCGTGGCCCGGCCCTCGCGGGCCAGGGCTTCCCCGAGCGCCACCAGCGTGTCCGCGCTCTCCACGTCGACCAGCACCGGTCCCGTGACCTCTTCGTCCATCGTGCCCATGTGGGTCGTGGTCGTCACGAGCACGCTCAGGCCGCAGGCGCGCGCCTCCGACGCCATGCGGTAGATCAGGGTCGTCTTGCCCCCGGCGCCGACCACGGCCACCACGTCACCGCGGACGATCCCGAAGGCGCGGAGCATCACGATCCGGTGTAGGCGAGGACGAACAGCCCTCCGGAGATGTCGCTGGCCACGATCAGGTTCGAGGCCGGGAAGATGTACGCCCCCCAGGTCCCGTTGAAGCCGCCCGAGGCCCCGGGGTAGGTGTCGTAGGAGCCGATGACGCGCGGCTGCTCCGGGCTCTTGATGTCGAGGAGGTACACCCCTTCGGTGTAGTGCGAGACGAGGAGGCGGTCGCCGTCGATGAGGACGTTGTGGGCAATGGCGGCGGGGTTCGCGATGAACTGGGTCACCTTGCGCGGCGCGGTGGGCGTGGTGATGTCCCAACCCTCGACGGGCATGCCCGTCCGCTCGTCCGTCGTGAAGAGGTACCGGCCGTCCCGGGTGAGCCACGAGTTGTGCGTGAACCGGCCCCCGGTGAGGAAACGCGTGATCTCGCGAATGCGGCGCGGGTCCGTCACGTCCAGCAGCGCCTCGAACCCGTCGCTGATGGCGGAGGCGAAGAGCACGTTGCCCCGCGTGTAGGAGTCGTGGATGTAGAAGTCGGTGAAGGCGCCGACCTCGCTCGGGTCTTCCGGGTTCGACCCGATGTCGAGGACGCGCATGCCGCCGGCGCGGCCGTTGGAGCCGTTCACGAAGAGAAGCCCGCGGTCGGTGTCGATCCAGAGGCTGTGCGCGGTGCGGAAGGTCTTGTTCCAGGTCTGGATCCGCCGGGGGTGATCGGGATCCTTCATGCTGATGATGTCCAGCCCCCAGTTCGCCTCCGTCGTCGTGTACACGTATTCGCCGTAGGTCCGGATCTCGCGCCACTGGCTGTCCGGGCCCGGCACGAGAGCGACGTTCCGCGGGTGCGCCGGATCCGTGACCTCCACGATGGACGTGCCCGTGGAGAGGCCGGTGAGGGCGAAGCGCCGCCCGTTCGCCGTCGTGTAGCCCCAGTTGCCGGCGGCGGAGAGAGCCATACCCTCCGTGCCCTGGATTTCATGGGCGGCCGCCGGAGCCTGCGCGAGCGCCGCCAGCTCGAGATGCGCGAGCAGCGCCATGTTGAGAGCGCCCGCGGCGGGAGAAGGAGACGCGACGGTGACGGTCGAGGGCGCGCCGGAGGACCCGGAGCCGCAGCCCCCGAGCGCGAGCGGAAGGAGGCCTAGCGCCGGGAGGAAGCCGACGACGCGGGCACGCACTCGATCTCCTCGAGGAATCCCTTGACCATGACCGCCTTGATCCTCCCGGAGCGCGTGGACCCGTACTTCCGGCGGAAGGCCTTCAGGGGGATCACGGCCTTGGCCATGGCCTGGTGGCCGCCGGCGGAGCCGACGTCGCCGAAGAGCGCCTTCACCACCGTTCCCGCCGCCTTCTGGTACCCCGCGTTGCGGACGGAGACGACGAGGGTGTCGCCCACGAGGCCGCTGGCCGCGGACCATTCCGCCCCTTCGAGCTGGAGGCTCAGCTCCGCCATCTGCGGGATCACGTCCTCGCGCTCCACGACGCCCAGGTGCACGTAGGCCAGGCCGTGCGTGAGATCGACCTCGCCGAGGGCGCGCGCGAAGGCGCGCAGCGCGCTCCGGGGCAGCTCCGGCTTCTCGATCCGCCGCAGGAGGTTCGTGTTCACCTGCGGGTAGAGGTACGAGAAGGCCATGATGTCGGCCTTCGAGGTCTCGCGATCGAGGAAGAGGGTGTCGCTCTTGATGCCGTAGAGGAGCGCGGTGGCCAGGCGCTGGGGGATCACCACCTCCGCGGCCAGGCAGTATTCGGTGAGGATGGTCGAGGTCGCGCCGTAGGAGGCGCGGATGTCCCGGAAGCGCGCGCTGTAGCCCTTCTGCTCCGGATGGTGGTCGATCACGACATCCGGGGAATCGATGGTGCCCTTGAGGACGTTCGGCTGGACGTCGAGCAGCGCCACCCGCTCGAACCGGCCGAGGTCCTCGGCCCGGATCACCTCGAGGTCGATCTCGAGCAGCTTGAGCATGGCGACGTTCTCGGGCCGCGTCACGCCCCCGAAGGTGACGATGGGCGCGGTCGCCCGATTGCGCCGCAGCACCTGGCGGAGGGCCAGGGCGCTCGCGATGCCGTCCGGATCGGGATCGGGCTGCAGGACGAGGGCGACGTTCTCCGCGGACCCGAGCACGTCCCGCACCGCGCACACGCGTTCCAGGGTGCGCAGGCGGGCGATCTCGGCCTCCAGCCGGTCGCCCACCATGTCCGCCCACGAGACCTTGCGCAGGTTCTCGCGCACGAGGTGGTCCAGCTCGCCGTTGGTCGTGGTGACCAGCACCTTGACTTCGGGCCGCGACGACGACAGGGCATCCACGGCCTGGGCCGTGCGCTGCGGGTCCTTGAAGCAGACGACCGCGACCGCGTCCCGGTCGGGCACCACCTCGCGGAACGTCTCCGGATCGCCCGGGTCACCGTAGAAGGCGGCACCCGGTCCGGGCCAGGCCTCGCCGTTCTTCTTGCGGCCCGCCCAGCTCCAGACCTCCTCCTCCTGGAGGAAGGTCTCGGAGACCATGCGGTGGAACAGGGAATCGTCGGAGACGAGGAGATAGATCATTCCGTCGGGGACCCGATCTCCGTCAGGGGGATGGCGGGCGTGACCGGCGTGGAGTTCGTCAGGGAGTGCAGGGGCGAGGCCGCCCCCACGGACTGCATACGTGTCGATTATGCGCTGGACGGGGGCGAAGTCAAGGGGTTCGCGGCAGGCCCAGGCTGGCCATCGTCGACGCTAACACGCTCTTGGACAAAGGTTTGGATAGGAAGCCGTCGAAGAGACGGGCCTGCTCGCCGAGGTCTGCCTCGCCCGCGAGGACGAGCAGGGGGACCCGCTCGGTGACGGGGTTCGCCCGCAACCGGTCGGCCACTTCTTCCGCCCGCAGCTTGGGCAGCACGCGGTCGAGGACGACCGCGGCGGGGAGCAGCCGGAGGGCGGCCTCGACCGCCTCGACGCCGTCGAATGCCTCCTGGACGGCGTACCCGCGCTCGTCGGCCAGCCGTCGCACCTCCCGTCTCGTCTGCTCGTCCACCGCCGCCACCAGGATCATCGGCGGCCGGGTCTGGGCGGCGGCTCCGAACAGGGGCACCGTGAAGGTGAAGACCGAGCCCTTCTCGGGCGCGGTCTTGACCTCCAGGCGGCCGCCATGCGCGCGCACGATGCGATCGCAGATGTAGAGGCCGAGCCCCGAGCCCTCGATGTCCGCCGTGCGCAGGTTGCGCACGCGCGAGAACGGGCGGAACAAGCGGTCCAGATCGCCTTCCGCGATGCCGATCCCCTGGTCCCGGACGCTGACGACCGCGCGCTCGTCGTCGCGGCGGATCTCGAGGTGCACGGCCCCGCCCGCGGGCGAGTACTTGACGGCATTCGACACCAGGTTCTCGAGCACCTCGGCCAGACGATCGCGGTCGGCCCAGCAGGGGACGGGATCCTCGGGGATCTCCGCCACCAGCGGGTGCATCGCCCGCGCGGGCATGCGCCCCACCACCTCGCGCGCGACCGCGGAGAGGTCCACCACCCCGAAGTCGAACGGGAACTGCCCGGTCTCGAGGCGGTTCGTCTTGAGCGTCTTCTCGACCAGGTTCGCCATGTGGGTGGCGGCCTGGATGATCGAGCGCGCCTGCTCCAGGCGGTCCGCGCGCGGCGCGTCCGGCCGCCATTCGAGCAGCTCGGCGTGGCCGAGCACGCCGGCCAGGGGCGCGCGGAAGTCGTGGGCGACGATGTTCACGAGCTCGCTCTTCATGCGGTCCAGCTCGACGAGCTTGGCGTTCGTGCGCTCCAGGGCCTGGTAGAGCTCGGCGTTGCGCATCATGATGCCGATCCCGTCCGCCAGCGTCTCCAGGGTGATGACCTCGCTGGGCGTGAACCCGCCCGGCGTCTCCCGCTCGACGTTGAGGACGGCGACCACCTCGTCGCCCCACAGGATGGGCACGGCCACTTCGCTGCGCGACGACGTGACCAGGCCGACGTAGTCGGCGTCCGCGGCCACGTCGGACACGTTCTGCGTCTTCTTCTCGCGGTAGCTGCGGCCCACGATGCCCTCGTTCATGGCGAAGCGCCCGCTGAGGGAACGCTTGTCCCGCGTGGCCACGGCGGCGATGCGATAGCCGCTGGCGTCGGGGTCGGCCACGCTGATGGCCACCACCGGGTACTGGAAGGCCTCGTGGATGCGGTGGACCGCCGTCTCCAGGATGCGCTCGGTGGAGAGGGTGCCGCTGATCTCGCGCATCACCGCGTTGACCACCGCGATCTGCTCGCTGCGCTCCCGCTCCGCCGCGAAGGCCATCGAGTTCGCGACCGCGATCGAGAGCTGGCCCGCGAAGCGCGTGAGGTACTCGAGGTCTTCCTGGACGAAGGGAGGCGCGCCGGGCCGCCGCGTGGCGTTGAGCACGCCGAACAGCGCGGGCTCGTCCTTCTCGTAGTACACGAGGGGGACGCACATGAGCCGCGCCACCGGGTTGGGGCGCTCGATGAAGTCCGGACGCTCCCCCGGCTCGTTGACCATCGCGGGCAGCCGGTCCAGGGCCACCCGGCCGGCCACGCCTTCGCCCATGCGGAAGATGGGCGAGGCGTAGCGTTCGCCCGCACTGTCCCGGGCCCAGGCCGCGAACACCTTCAGCCATCCGTCCGCGGGGTCGAAGCGCAGGACCGAGGTGTGGTCCGCGTTGATCAGCCGTCCCGTCTCCTCGGCCGCCTTGATGAAGAGGGGACGCAGGTCGCGGAGCGCGGTCGTCTCCAGGGCGAGGTCGTAGAGGACGGCCATCTGCCGCGCCAGCCGCTCCGCCTCCGCCGTGCGCTCCGACTTCTGGATGGCCACCGCCATCTGCCCGGCCACCGCGGAGAGGAGGTTCA
>Ga0075431_100000876_pt1 | contig 26465 bp, 24 predicted proteins | sample RhiMetdeltSRZDD5_FD_75297 | JGI IMG/M metagenome (GOLD analysis project Ga0075431, IMG submission 75297) | Populus rhizosphere microbial communities from Tennessee, USA - Rhizosphere MetaG P. deltoides SRZDD5 | ecosystem: Host-associated > Plants > Roots > Rhizosphere > Soil | place: USA... | reverse complement strand
ACCCGTACGGCTCCGGCGTCTGGGGCAAGAAGGAGTGGGTGGTCCCCTTCCTCGACAACGAGAACATCGTGTCGATGTACGAGGGCAGCTCGAACCTCCTGTGGGCCGACCGCTACGGGAAGAGCCTGCGCGTGGAAGACCTCTGGGTGAAGCAGTGCGGCAACTCGCACACCGGCTCCTTCAAGGACCTCGGCATGACCGTGCTGGTGTCGGTGGTGAAGCAGATGATCGCGGGCGGCGTGCCCATCGACGCGGTGGCCTGCGCCTCCACCGGCGACACCTCCGCCGCGCTGGGCGCCTACTGCGCCTTCGCCGGCATCCCCTCGGTGGTGCTGCTTCCCAAGGACAAGATCTCCATCGCCCAGCTCGTGCAGCCGCTCGCCAACGGCTCGCTGGTGCTCTCGCTCGACACCGACTTCGACGGCTGCATGGCGGTGGTGCAGGAAATCACCAAGGAAAAGCGCATCTACCTCGCCAACTCGATGAACAGCCTGCGCATCGAGGGGCAGAAGACAGCCGCCATCGAGATCGTCCAGCAGTTCGACTGGGAGGTGCCGGACTGGATCGTCATCCCCGGCGGCAACCTGGGCAACGTGCACGCCCTGGGACAAGGGTTCCTGATGATGCAGGAGCTGGGGCTGGTGAACAGGCTGCCGCGCATCTGCCTGGCGCAGGCCGAGCGCGCTAATTCCCTCTACCGCTCCTTCCAGAACGACTTCAAGACCTTCGAGCCCGTCACCGCCCAGCCCACGCTGGCGATGGCGATCCAGATCGGCAACCCGGTGTCGGTGAAGCGGGCCATCCGCACGCTGCAGCGCTTCAACGGCGTGGTGGAGCAGGCCTCCGAGCAGGAGCTGGCCGACGAGGCGGCGCGCGCCGACCGCACCGGCATGTTCAACTGTCCGCACACCGGCGTGGCGCTGGCCGCCCTGCGCAAGCTCGTGGACAGGAAGCTGATCCGGTCGAGTGAACGTGTGGTGGTGATCTCCACCGCCAACGGGCTCAAGTTCGCCGACCAGAAGGCCGCCTATCACATGGGTGAGCTCGCCGGCATCAAGCCCACCCACCGGAACAAGCCCGTCGAGCTGCCCGCCGATCCCAAGCGGGTGGCCCGCGCCATCGCGCGCCACGTCGAGAAGGCGCGCCAGCTCGTCTCCTGATGGCGGAGCCCGTCGAGCCCCCGCAGAAGCCGCTCGGACCGAGCACGCTGTCGGTGCACGGCGGCGAGCCTCGGCCCAAGCCCGCCAACGCGCTCGCCACGCCGATCATCCAGACCGCCACCTTCACTTTCGCCAACACCCAGGAGCTCAAGGACCACTTCGACGGCAAGATCGAGCGCGTCGAGTACGGCCGCTACGGCAACCCCACCCAGAAGATCGCCGAGGCCAAGCTGGCCGCTCTGGAAGGCGCGGGCGACTGCCTGCTCTTCGCGAGCGGCATGGCCGCCATGACCACCGCGCTCTTCGCCATGCTCTCGCGCGGCACCCACGCCGTGGTCACCGACGACAGCTACCGCCGCACGCGGCAGTTCCTCAACCAGACGCTCTCGCGCTACGGCATCGAGGTGTCCACGGTGCCCGCGGGCGATTACGAGGCGCTGGAAGACGCGATCCGGCCGACGACCCGTGTGCTGCTGAGCGAGTCGCCCACCAACCCCTACAACCGCGTGCTGGACCTCGAGCGCTTCGCCGCCATCGGCCGCAAGCACCGGGTGAAGACTGTCATCGACGCCACCTTCGCCACGCCGTACAACGTGCGGCCGCTCGAGTGGGGCGTCGACCTCGTCATGCACTCGGCAACCAAGTACCTCGGCGGCCACAATGATCTGCTCGCCGGTGCGGTGCTGGGCTCGCGCGATCTGGTGGGCGCGGTGCGGTCGCTGCAGGGCATCACCGGCGCCATCGTGGATCCCTTCGCCGCCTATCTCCTCGTGCGCGGGATCAAGACCTTCGCGCTCCGCATGGAGCGGCAGAACACCAACGCGCAGACGGTGGCGGAGTTCCTCGCCGGGCATCCGAAAATCGCCGCCGTCCACTACCCCGGGCTGCCCAGCCACCGCGAGCACGCGGTGGCCAAGCGGCAGATGCGCGGCTTCGGCGGCGTGGTGTCCTTCGAGGTCAAAGGCGATCTCGACACCGCCTCGCGCGTGGTGGACGCCTGCACCATCCCGCATCTCGCGGTGTCGTTGGGCGGGGTGGAGACGCTCATCGAGCAGCCCGCCATCATGAGCTTCTACGAGCTCACCACGGAAGAGCGCCTCGAGATCGGGATCAAGGACAACCTGATCCGCTACTCCGTCGGCATCGAGGACGCCGACGATCTCGTGGCCGATCTCGCGCAGGCCCTCGACCGCGCCTTCGCGGGCGCTTAGCTCCGACCGATCAGCCCTCGGCGTCCGCGTCGTCGCGAAGGAACGCCCGCACGCGCTCCATCACCTCGTCCTTCGGGTAGATCCCGTTCACGAATCGCGCGCGGGCCAGCGGATCACCGGCGAAAAACCGCTCGTAGAGCACCTGCCGGCTGCCGAACGACGTGCCGGCGATGTCCCAGGCCAGCCGGAAGAGCTTCACGCGGTCGCGGGCGGCCGCCGTGTCGGTGGCCAGATACTGCTCGATCTGCGGCCCCAGCGGGCCGCCGAAGTCCCGCTCGGTTGGGGTGATCATGAAGCTGCTCGATCCGAGGAGCTGCAGAACCTCCACCATGCGCGGGTAGGCGGTCATGAACAGGTTGCGGGTCATCTCGATCGGCACTTCCGCCGGACACATCACGCCCCACTCGTCGAGCTGCGCGTCGGCTTCGGCCGCCCGCGTGCACGCCTTCATCAGCTCCGTGTACTGCATCAGCTCGGCGAGCCGCTCCTCCGAATGAGGCAGCTGGGCGTTGCCGAGCGTCTCCGCCATCAGCAAGGCGACCCCGAGCACGAACTCGCACTTCGCGATGTTCTTCGCGGCGCCCTGGTGCGCGGTGTGGGCCATCGAGTGGGTCCGCGCGCCGGTTCCGTTGATGAGACCCACGTCGCCGAGCAGGAACACCCGCTCCCAGGGTACGAGCACGTCGTCGAAGAACACGACGCAGTCCATTTCCTCGAAGCGCGATCCGAGCGGGTGATCGAAGTGCGACCGGCCGAGGTCGAAGCTCTCGCGGCACAGGAACCTCAATCCGGGCGTGCCGCACGGGATGGCGAAGTTCAGCGCAAATGGGCTATGGTCGCACCCCATGTCGCTCATGCGCGGGGAGTACACCGCGATCTCGTCGGCCAGCGGGCCGAGCGTCGCCAGGATGCGCGAACCCCGGACGACGATGCCCGCGTCGGTCTCGCGCATCACCGCCAGCGCGGTACCGTCCTGGAGGTTCAGGCCCGACGCGCTGCGGCTCCGCTGCAGATTGATCAGAGCGTGCGTGAGGGTGAGATCGTGCTCGCGGATGTACTCGTGGTATCGGCGAACGTTGTCGCCAAACTCGGGTCGATTCTGCGCGAAATACGGAGCCGCGCCCGCCCAGGCCGCGTAGGTGACGTTCATGAAGTCCGGCGAGCGGCCCATCATCCCGCACGTGCGCCGCGCCCAGCGCAGCATCATGCCACGCCGGCGCTCCAGGTCTTCCCGGGTGCGCGGAATGATGAACGAAAGCCCGACCCGATCGCCGCTCGACGGCGACACGTAGGTCATCTCGCCGCCCAGCGCCGGGTCGTGCTGCATGTCGTAGAGCGCGGCGACGGCCCGCGCCCCGTTCGCCAGGCCGGGATGCGTCGTCACGTCCTTCACACGCTCTCCGCCCAGCCACACCTGCCGCTCCTGCTCCCGCAGGCCGTGAATGTACGCGTGTCCGGTCCGTGCTGGCATCTCATTGCGAATCTTAGGGCACTGACTCCCATTCGTCGAGGGCATTGACCGAGGCAGGGTGTCGGTCTAGTGTTTAGAACCGTGTCGATGAAATCCGCGCTCGCGAGCTGCGCCGTCCTGCTCGCCGCGGCCGCGGGCTCGGCCGCCGGCCAGGAGATCCGGCCGACGCTCGAGAAGATCAAGGAGACCGGCGTCATCCAGCTGGGGAACCGGGCGTCGTCCCGTCCGTTTTCCTTCCTCGGAAGCGACGGGCGGCCGGCGGGATTCTCGGTCGATCTCTGCGTACACGTGGCCGACGCGATCAAGGAGTCGCTGAAGCTCCCCGGGCTCAGGGTCGCCTGGGTGACGGTGACGCCGGCCGATCGCATCGGGCAGCTCGTCAAGGGCAACATCGACCTCGAGTGTGGGTCGACCACGATCACCTTCGGGCGGATGGAGCAGGTCGCGTTCAGCCACATGATCTCCGTCGACGGCGGGAGTCTGCTGGCCACCGTGGAGTCCGGCATCGGCACGGTGAGGGATCTCGCCGGCAAGCGCGTCGGCGTGATCCCCAATACGACCACGGCGAAGGCTCTCGCCGCGGCCCTGGCCGGCGCGGCCGTTCACGCGACGGTGGTTCCCGTCGCCGAGGTCGGCGAAGGCCTGCGGGGCCTCGAGGAGGGGCGATTAGACGCCTACACCTCGGATCGGATCCTGCTCGCGGGCCTGCTGGCCACTGCCGGGAACCCGGCGAAGCTCCGGCTGAGCGACGAGTTCTTCTCATACGAGCCGTACGCGCTCATGCTGCGCCGCGGCGACAACGCCTTTCAAGCGCAGGTGAACCGCACGCTCTCTACGCTCTACCGCTCCGGGCTTGTCCAGATCTACGAGCGGTGGTTCGGGCCCTTCGCAACGGCGAGCCCCCTGACAAAGGCCCTCTACCTCCTTCATAGCTGGCCGGACTGACCGTGAAGGACATCATGTTGGAGGTGTCGTGATGAGCCGTGATGGCCGGCGAGCGGCGACCCTGGCGCTCGCGCTCCTGTTCGCGGCGCCCTCCCCAGGAGAGGGCGAGTCGCTCAGCGACGCTTATCGCCGCGTCAGCACGTCGGTGGCCGTGATCCGTGCCCGAGGTCAGGAGGTGACCGCCGAGGGCACGGTCGGGTTCAGGGAGATCGGCTCGGGCGTGCTGATCTCTTCGGACGGGAAAGTGGCGACCGCCGCGCATGTGGTCCAGACGATGGAGAACATCACCGTGGAGTTCCTCGGTGAGGAGCCGGTGCCCGCGCGCGTCATCGCCTCCGAACAATGGGCCGACATCTCGATCCTCCAGGTCTCGGCGGTGCCCCGCGACGCCACGGTGGCGAAGCTCGGCAACTCCGACCCCGTCCGCGTCGGCGATCCGGTCTTCATCGTCGGCGCTCCCTACGGGCTCAGCTATTCGTTGAGCGAGGGAATCATCAGTGCGCGGTGGCCCCCCAATACGGTCACCAAGGACTTCCCGCTGGCCGAGTTCTTCCAGACCGACGCGGTGATCAATACCGGCAACTCCGGCGGGCCGATGTTCACCCGGGCGGGCGAGCTGATCGGGATCGTCAGCCACAACATCACGAAGTCGGGCGGGAGCGAAGGGCTCGGCTTCGTCGTCACCGCGAATACCGTGAAAAGCCTGCTGGTGGAGCGCAACCGCGGGTTCTTCGGGGTCGACCTCATGCTGGTGTCGGGGGCGATGGCCCAGGCCCTCAACGTGCCGCAGGAGGGCGGGTTCCTCGTGAAGCAGGTGGTCAAGGATTCGGTGGGCAGCCGAATCGGCCTCAAGGGAGGAACCCGCATCGGCATCGTAGAAGGCCAGCAGATCGTCGTCGGGGGCGATATCCTGCTCTCGGTTCAGGGGATCTCCATGGCCACCCCCGAAGACCGCGCCAGGGTCGTCAAGGCGCTCGAGACGCTCAAGGTGGGCGACGACCTGCGTGTCACTGTTCTCCGCGATGACAAGGTCGTGGAGCTCGCGATGAGGTTTACCGGCTTCTAGGATCGGCCGCCGGCGTCCAGGATGTGCCGGTCGGGCACGACGGCGAAGAGCTCGCCCTCCAGCACCGGCTGACCCGCGCGCCGCACCACCACCTTCACCCAGCGCTTCTTCCCGTCGCTCCGATCCACGGCGGCTTCGGCCTCCACGCGATCGCCCACTACCACGGGGCCCAGGAACTTGAGCGTGGCGCCCGCCAGCACCACGGTGGGCTCGTTGACGGCCAGCATCGCCGCGTAGTCGGCCAGCCCGAAGGTGAAGCCGCCGTGCGCGAGCCCGCGCCCGTCGGCGGCCATTTCGGCGCTCACGTCCAGGACGACGCGAGCCCGGCCTTCGGAGAGCTCCGTGGGCTTGCCGCAGAGATGTGCCGCGATCCGTTCGTGGGTGCGTTGTTCCATGACGTTCCTCCCTCGCCGAGTGTACGCGAAGCGGGGTGGCCCTGCGCATTGACCCCCACCGCGCGCGCCCGTAGAATCGCCTTCGTCCGAGCGGTGCCCCCGTCCAACCCCCGAAAGGACCGGTCATGGCCACGATCACGGGATCCGAGGTGCTGGCGCAGTCCCTCAAATCGCAGGGGCTGGACACGATGTTCTATCTGATGGGCGGGCCGATGCTCGAGACGGAGGCCGCATGCATCAAGCTCGGCATTCGCGCCATCGATACACGGCACGAGCAGGCCGCCGCCCTCGCCGCCCACGCGTGGACGCGCATGATGCGGCGGCCCGGTGTGGCCATGGGCTGCTCGGGGCCGGGCGCCATCAACCTCGCTACCGGCGTGGCCAATGCCTTCACCGACTGCGCTCCCCTGGTCGCCATCGGCGGGTCGAGCCCGCGCGTGTACCTGGGTATGGAAGCGTTCCAGGAAGTGGATCAGCTCGCGATCATGAAGCCCATCACCAAGTGGGCCGAGCGCATCTACGACGCCAAGCGCATCCCCGACGTGGTCGCGACCGCGTTCCGGCAGGCAACCTCCGGCCGGCCCGGGCCCGTCTACATCGATATGCCCGGCGACATCCTGGGTGAGAAGGTGGAGGAGGAGCAGATCCAGTATCCGGGCCCGTGGCGGCCGGCGCCGCGCTCGCTCGGCGATCCCGGCGCGGTCAAGGAGGCCATCGCCCTCCTCGCCAAGGCGGAGCGGCCGGTGATCATCGCGGGCAGCGGCGTGTGGTGGTCGGACGGCGCCGCCGCCCTTCAGGCCTTCGTGGACGCCACCGGCATCCCCTTCTACACGACGCCGATCTCGCGCGGGCTCGTTCCCGAGGATCACGCCCTCGCCTTCCTGAACGCGCGCAGCAAGGCCTTCACCGAGGCCGACGTGGTGCTGGCCGTCGGCACGCGCTTCAACTGGGTCATCCAGTTCGGCCGGCCGCCCCGCTTCGCTCCCGACCTCAAGGTCATCCACGTGGACGTGAATCCCGCCCAGCTCGGCCACAACCGCGCCGTCGACGTGCCCATCGCCGGCGATGCCAAGGCCGTGCTCGAGCAGCTCCGTGCCGAGGCGGAGGGCAAGGTCACGCCCAAGCGCTACAGCGCCTGGACGGGCAAGCTCCGCACGCTGGACGCCGAGAAGGGCGCCGAGCAGGACAAGGCGATGTCGGCGGAGCAGACCCCCATTCACCCGCTGCGCCTCTGCAAGGAGGTGCGCGACTTCATGCGGCGCGACGGCATTCTGGTCGTGGACGGCCAGGAGATCCTGAACTTCGGCCGCCAGGCCATCCCGACGTACGTGGCCGGACATCGGCTGAACTCGGGCGCCTTCGGCACGATGGGCGTCGGGTTGCCCTTCGGCGTGGGCGCGAAAGTCGCCAAGCCCGACGCGCAGGTGCTGGTCCTCCACGGCGACGGCTCCTACGGCATCAATGCCATGGAGATCGACACCGCGGTGCGCCACAAGATTCCCGTCGTGGTGGTGATCAGCAACAACGGCGGCTGGACGGCGGACGCGCCGTGGACGCGGCCCCTTCCCAAGCCCGGCCGGAATCTCGGACACACGCGCTACGACCGCGTGGCGCAGGAGCTGGGGGCCCACGGCGAGTTCGTGGAGAAGCCCCACGACGTGCGCCCCGCGCTGGAGCGCGCCTTCGCCTCCGGCAAGCCGGCGGTGGTCAACGTCATCACCGATTCCAAGGCGCGGGCGCAGACGGTGCGCTTCTCCGCCTACACCACGTAGGCGCGGAGTCTCCCTCATGTCCAGAGCCCTCGACGGGATTCGCGTGCTGGACCTCACGCAGTACGAGGCGGGCCCCTCGTGCACCCAGATGCTCGCCTGGCTGGGCGCGGAGGTGATCAAGGTCGAGCCGCCCGACGGCGAGCCCGGCCGAACGGCGCTTTCAGATAAACGTGGGGAAGACGCGTGGTTCTTCCTCCTGCTGAACTCCTGCAAGAAGGCGGTGACGCTGAATCTCAAGAGCCCGCGCGGCCGCGCGATGTTCGAGGAGCTGGCCAAGTCGGCGGACGTGGTGGTGGAGAACCTCGGCCCCGGCTCCATGGACCGCCTCGGCCTCGGCTACGAAGCGCTCAAGCAGCTGAACCCGCGCATCATCAGCGTGTCGGTGAAGGGCTTCGGCGCGGGCGGGCCGTACGAGAGCTACAAGAGCTTCGAGTGGATCGCCCAGGCCATGGCCGGCGCCATGAGCATGACGGGCTCGCCCGACGGCCCGCCCACCAAGGCCATCGGCGGCCTCGCCGACACCGGCGCCGGGCTCCACGCCGCCATCGGCATCCTCGCCGCCATCATCCAGCGGCAGTCCACCGGCGTGGGCCAGCAGATCGAGGTGGCGCAGCAGGACTCGGTGGTGAACCTCCTCCGCATTCACCTCCGCGAGACCTACGCCTCCGGCAAGGCGGCGCCGCGCCAGGGCAATCGCTCCGCCACCGCGGCGCCGTCCAACCTCTACCGCTGCCGCGGCGAGGGGCCGGACGACTACGTGTTCATCCACGTGGCCACCGTGGAGATGTGGAAGACGCTCTGCCGCATCGTGGGCCGGCCCGAGCTGGGCGACGACCCCCGTTACGCCGACCGGCGCGACCGCGTCGCGTTCATCGACGAGCTCGATGCCATGATCGAGGCGTGGACGCGTCAGCGCCCCAAGCACGAGGTGCTGGAGATCCTGGCCGGCCAGGGCATCCCCTGCGGGGCCGTGCTCGACTCGCGCGAGGTGCTCGCCGACAAGCATCTCCGGGCGCGCGGCTTCATCACCGACCTCGAGCATCCGCGGCGCGGCGCCTATCCCATGCCCGGGAACCCCGTGCGCATGTCGGCCTCGCCTACCGAGGTGACGCGCGCGCCCCTGCTGGGCGAGCACAACGCGGAAGTCTACGGCAAGCACCTGGGGCTGGGCGGCGAGGAGCTGGACACCCTGCGCCGCGACGGCGTGATCTAGGCCGGACATGCTCATCGAGCGCATCGACGTCCACCGCGTCCGCATTCCCACCGCCATCAATTTCCGCACGTCGTACGGAGACCATCTCGCCACCGACACCCTGCTGGTCCGCATGGAGGGCGGGGGCCATCACGCCTGGGGCGAGTCCTGCCCGCCCTGGTTCCCCGGCTACTCGTCGGAGTGGACCGGCGCCGCCTTCCTCACCGTGCGCGAGCATATGGCCCCGCGCGTGATCGGGCATCAGGTGGACTCCGCGGAGGCCCTGCTCGAGCGGATCGCGTTCGTGAAGGGCAACGAGTTCGCCCGCTCCGCGCTGGAGATTCCCTGGTGGGTGCTGGAAGCGAAGCGCCGCGGCGTGCCCCTGCATCAGGCGCTGGGCGGCAAGGGCGCCCGCGTGAAAGTGGGCGCGGATTTCGGCGTCCAGGATTCGCTCGACCTCCTCATGGAGAAGATCCAGGGGGCCGTCGACGCGGGCTTCCCCCGCATCAAGCTCAAGTTCCGCCCCGGCTGGGACGTCAAGATGGTGGACGCGGTGCGCGGCACCTTCCCCGACGTCACCTTCCACATCGACTGCAACGCCGCCTACACGCTCGCCGACGCCGATCAGTTCCGCGCGCTCGACCGCTACCGGCTCGCCATGATCGAGCAGCCCCTCGCCGACGACGGCCTGAGCCTGGTGCACCACGCCGAGCTCCAGAAGCGCATCGAGACGCCCATCTGCCTCGACGAGAGCGCGCAGAGCCTGGCCCACGTGCGGGCAGCCATTCGCCTGAACGCGTGCCGGGTGATCAACATCAAAATGGGACGGGTGGGCGGCCTCGCCGCCTCGCGCGCCATCCAGGCCCTCTGCGCCGAGCACGGCATTCCGTGCTGGGTGGGCGGCATGCTCGAGAGCGCCATCGGCGGGCAGATCTGCGCGGAGCTGGCCACGCTGTGGAACTTCACCTACCCGGGGGACATCTTCCCCTCGTCCTATTTCTACACGAACGACGTCGGCAAGCCGGAGATCGCGCTGTGCGGCCCCGGCGAGGTCGCCACCTCCACGGTGCCCGGTATCGCGCAGGAGCCCGATCCCGATCTCCTCGCGCAGTGGACGGTGGACCACGCCGCCTTCCGCGCCTAGCTGACCTCCGCGCGTGTCAGTGTCGACCGCCCGGCTGTCCACTTTCTCCGCGCTCCGCGACCGCAACTATCTCCTCTACTGGCTGGGCCTGGTGTGCCACGTGCTCGGCCACCGCGCGGAGTACGTCACCTTCGCCTGGATCACCTGGGAGCTCACGCACGATCCGCTGGCGCTGGCCTATCTGGGCCTCGCCCAGGGCGTGCCGCTGGTCGTCTTCCAGCTCTTCGGCGGAGTCCTCGCGGATCGCATCAACCGGCTGCGGCTGCTCCTCTTCAGCCAGGTGGGACTCTCGCTCACCCTCGGCGCCACGCTGGCCCTCGCCGTCTCCGGCCGCATGCGCCTCGGCCATCTCCTCGTCCTGGCCGTGCTGACCAATACCTTCCGCGCCTTCGACGAGCCGAGCCGCATGTCCCTGGTGCCCCAGCTCGTGGGCCGCGAGCGGCTGCCCAACGCCATCGCGCTCGGGTCCATCCCCTGGCAGGCGGGGCGGATGGTCGGCCCGTCCCTGGCCGGCGTGCTCATCGCCGCGTTCGGCGGCTCGGTCGGCTTCGCGATGGCCCTGGCCGGATCGTGCGCGGCGCTCGCGCTCTATGGACGGATGCGCGTCACCCTGGCCCCGCTGCGGAGCGACGGCCAGCGGGTGCTGCGCCAGTTCACCGACGGGCTCCGCTTCGTGGCGGGGAACTTCGTCTTCGCGAGCTTGATCGCGCTGGCCCTCTTCAACAGCCTGTTCGCAATGTCCTATCTCACGCTGCTCCCCATCTTCGCGGACGACTACTTCCGCATGGGTCCGACGGGCTACGGTCTCTTGCAGGCGGCGCACGGCGCGGGGGCGCTGTCCGCCACCTTCACGGTGGCGACGTTCGCCCACCTGATCCGGCGGCGCGGGGTGGCGGTGCTCGCCGGCGCCATCGCGCTCGGCCTCGTCCTCATGGCCTTCGCCTACGCGCCGGTCATCGGGCTGGCGGTCGCGCTGCTGGTGGGCGTGGGCTTCTGCAACACGTTCTACCTCACCCAGGTGAGCACGTATCTCCAGCAGCAGGTGCCGGATCAGCTCCGCGGCCGCGTGATGAGCCTCTACTCGCTCTGCTGGAACTTGATGCCGCTGGGCGGGCTGCTCGCGGGCGTGCTCGCCGCCGCGGTGGACGCGCGCTTCGCGGTGCTTCTCGGCGGCGGCGTGGTGGCCGCCAACGCGCTCCTGCTGCTGGGCTCAGCGCGGCTGCGGGCGATCCGCTAGCCGCCGGGCGACGCTCGCCTAGACGGTGACGGCGTCCAGTTGGGCGCGGGCCCAGGCGATGTCCGCCTCGCTCGCCGGGCTCACCACGGGATCCGGCAATTCGGGCGCGGTCGGGCCCTCGCCGGCCACCGTCGTGCGGTGCATCACGCGGCGGTAGCGGCTCTCGTCCCACGGCCGGCCGCGATGCAGCATGCAGCGGTTGTCCCACATGACGAGATCGCCCACCTGCCAGCGATGCGTGTAGACCACCTCGGGCCGTGTGGCGCGCTCGAGCAGCTCGCGGATGAGGAGGCGCGCCCGCCCGGTGGGCATGCCGAGGATCTCGCAGGCGTGCGACGCCACGTAGAAGGCCTTGCGCCCGTTGACCGGATTGGCGCGCACCAGCGCCTGCGGCACCGGCGGCACCCGGGCGGCATGCTCGGGGGCCATGAGGTCGTCGGCGATGAGGCCCCGCGAGTAGACGAAGCTATGAATCGCCACCTTGCCCTCGAGCTGCGCCTGGAGCTCGGGCGAGAGGCGCTCCCAGGCCACGCGCATGCTCGCATACTGCGTCTCGCCGCCCTCCGGCGGGACTTCGCGGCCGGAGAGGAGGGAAGCCATCGCCGGCACCCGCTTGAACGAGCTGTCGGTATGCCACATCTGATTGCCCGCGTTGAAGAGGTTGCGCTTGTCGCCCTTCGGGATCAGCCGGTCCTCGGCGTCCACGTTGGCGAGGTTGGCGATCTGGGGCAGCGTGCGCTCCTGGGTGTTGATGCTGCGAATGGTCGTCTCCAGCGGGCCGAAGCGCTGGCTGAACGCGATCTGCTCCTCGTCGGTGAGCGATTGGCCACGGAAGAGGAGCACGGAGTGCTCGTTGAAGGCAGCGGCGATCTCGCGGAAGGTGGCCTCGTCCAGTCGCTTGACGTCCACGCCGACGATCTCGGCGCCGAAGAGCGGGTGCAGCCGGCGAATCGTGAGGGCCATGGGCCGTCCTCCCGGATGGGGTGAGCGTGAGCTGACCCGATTCTAGCATCAGGGGCGCGGCACGATGTATCCGGCCGCGGACGTTGACGGCGGCGTCGCGGCGGCGCTACCGTGAAGCACATGGGTCAGATCCCGCTCACCCTCCGCCGCTGGCAGCGAGCGGAATACGACCGGCTGGTGGATCTCGGCATCTTCCACGGCGAGCCCATCGAGCTGATCGGCGGCCAGCTCGTCGTCGCCGAACCCAAGGGCGCCTACCACGTCTCCACGGTCACCAAGATCGAATATGCGCTACGCGCGGTGCTGCCGCCGGGATGGCTGGTGCGCTCCCAGGCCCCCATGTGGCTGGATGACGAGTCCGAGCCCGAGCCCGATCTGGCGGTGGTGCCCGGTGGCCTTGACGACTATCTGGACTCGCATCCGTCGCGGGTGGCGCTCCTCATCGAAGTGGCGGACTCTAGCCTGGCCTTCGACCGCGAGCGGAAGGGCAGCCTCTACGCCCGGGCCGGTGTCGCGGACTACTGGATCGTGAACCTGATCGACCACGTGCTCGAGGTGCACCGGGAGCCGGTCTCCGACGCGGCGGCTGTCCATGGCTGGCGGTACGCATCCATCGTCCGCCTTGGCCCGTCGGTGTCCGTCACGGCGCTCGCGTTCGCGCATCATCCCATCCTCGTCTCGGATCTCCTGCCATCGCGCCGCCGCGGCACGTGATCGTCTGCGGCGCCGGCGTGGTCGGCGCCTCGGCCGCCTACTTCCTCGCGAAGTGCGGCGTCGGCGTCACGCTCGTCGAGCGCTCCGCGGTGGCCTGCGCGGCCTCGGGCAAGTCCGGCGGCTTCCTCGCCCTGGACTGGTGCGACGGCTCGCCGCTGGGGCCCCTCGCCCGCGCGAGCTTCGCCCTTCATGCCGAGCTCGCGAAGGAGCTCGGCGGCGGCCACGGCTATCGCCGCATGGACACCTTCATGCTGGCCGCGCGGGAGCGCGGCGCGGTCGGCGGCGGCCACCGCGTGGCCGCGCCCGCGTGGCTCGACGGTGCCGGCGTCGTCACCGCCGCGCTCGGCTCGCCGGAGACCACCGCGCAGGTGCACCCCGCGCGCTTCACCGGCGCCCTCGTGGCCGGGGCCGAGGCCCGCGGCGCCCGGCTGCGCATCGGCGTGGTCGAGCGGGTCCTGCACCGCGACGGCGTGGCCCAGGGCGTCACCGTGAACGGCGAGACGCTCGCGGCCGACGCGGTGGTGCTGGCGATGGGCCCGTGGACGGGCCGGGTGGCGGGGCGGCTCCTCCCCAACGTGCACGGCCTCAAGGGATACAGCATCACGCTCGACGCGGGCGACATGCCGCCGCATGCGCTCTTCGTGGACTACCGCACCGCCGACGGCCGCGCGCTGGAGCCCGAGATCTTCCCGCGGCCGGACGGCGAGGTGTACGTGTGCGGCATGGCCGATCCGGCGCCCTTGCCCGACGCGCCCGAGGGCGTCGCGGTGAGCGACGCCGCCTGCGACGTGCTCGCGCGCGCCGCGGGCCGCGTGTCCACCGCCCTCGCTGCCGCGCGCGTCACGCGGCGTCAGGCCTGCTACCGGCCCGTCACCGACGACGGCCTGCCCTTGATCGGCCGCGTGCCCGGTCTTCGCGGCGCCTACGTGGCGACGGGCCACGGCCCCTGGGGCATGCTCAACGCGCCCGCCACCGGCTTCGTCCTTGCCGAGCTGATCGCCGACGGCGCCGCGTCGCTCGACCTCTCCGCCTTCGATCCCGCCCGCCTCCCGCTCGCGCGCGTCTAGCTCAGTCCCTCGGCCGCAGGCCGGCGTCGGCCAGCCGCGGGAATACGGTGTCGCGGAACGCGGCGACCTCCGCCTCCGGCGGCGCGAAGGTGAGCAGCGGCATCAGGTAGAGGTTCCGCACGCCGAGCTTGGTCATCTCGACGATGCGGGCGGCGCAGTCCTCCGGCGTGCCGATCAGGCCCATCGCCTCGCAGAGGCGGGCCACGATCTCGTCGGGCACGAAAGCGGTGGCCTTGATGGCGGCCTCCCAGTCGTGCGCATGCGAGAGATCGGGATACACCTGCTTGGCGACCTCGGGGATCTCCAGCGGGGGCAGGCGAAGCCCCGCCGGCCCGAGCCAGTAGCCGCCCCACCGCATCACGCCCCAGTGCACCGCGGTCGGGCGCGCCATCCGCAGCGCCTCCGCCGTCGTGCTCATCGTCGACGTGCGCACCGCCCAGATGATCTCCAGGTCGTCGAGGCGCCGGCCCGCGCGCTTGGCGCCCCGCTCGAGATGGCCGAGCGCGGTCTCCACGATACCGCGGTTGAAGCCCACGAGCAGCAGCGCGCCGTCCGCCACCTCGCCCGCCACCTCGATGGCCTTGGGGCCGGACGCCGCCATGAGCACCGGGATGCGCCGGCCGGAGGCATAGCCGAGCTTCCCGGAGGTGGCGCCGAACGTGACCGCTTCGCCGCCAAGCAATCCCCTCACGGCGGTGATGCACTCGCGCATCTCCGCCAGCGCGCCGGGCGCCCGCCCGATGGTGCTCGCGGAGGTATAGCCGGTGCCGATCACGAAGCGCACCCGTCCCGGCGCCAGCTCCTCCACCGTCTGGATGGCGCTCGCGAGCACGGAGGCGTGGCGCGTGAACGGGTTGGTGACGGCGGGGAAGAGCGCCATGCGGCGCGTGTGCGCGGCGGCTTGCCCCAGCACGACGAAGGCGTCGCGGCTCAGGAGCTGGCTGTCGAGGATGCCGGCGCCGTCGAAGCCGGCCGCCTCGATGTCCTGGATCAAGCGCATGAGGCGCGGCATCGGCTGGGTGCCGGGCACCCGCAGGTAGACACGGACGGGCTCGGTCATGCCTCAGGCTCCTCCTCGGTCACGCAGGGTCTTGCGATCGATCTTCCCCGCCGGCGTCTTCGGCAGCTCCGTCACGATCTCGATGGCGCGCGGGTACTCGTGCTGGCTGAGCCGGCTCTTCACGAAGTCCTGAAGCTCCGCGGCGAAGGCCGCGCTTTTGCCGGGAGCCACGATGCAGGCCTTCGGGATCTGGCCGCGCAGCTCGTCGGGCACGCCGATCACCGCCGCCTCGCGCACGTCGGGATGGGCGAGCAGGGCCTGCTCGATCTCCAGCGCGCTCATGGTCCAGCCCGCGGAGATGATCACGTCGTCGGAGCGCCCGGCGTGGAAGAAGTAGCCGTCCGCGTCCATGTGGCCGCGGTCCTTGACGCGAAACCACTCCCCGCGCCGCCGCACGGCGATCTCGCCCAGCTCGCCGGGCGGCAGCGGCCCGGCGTCGCCCACCACCGCGACCTCCCAGCCCGGCGCGGCCTTGCCGAGCGCGCCGCGCCGCACCTCGTAGCCGGCGAAGCCGGGATAGTCCACGATGATCACGCCGACCTCGGTGCTCCCGTACATGCTGCACGGGGGCACGCCGAACGCGCCCGCCACGAAGTCCCAGGTCTTGGCGTCCATGGGCTCGCCCGTGAACGAGAGCTTGCGGGGCGCGAAGCGGCGGCCTTCCGCCGCGCCCGACTCGCGCAGCATCCGGTAGACGGTGGGCGCGGCGGCGAGGTTGCTGATGCCGAAGGCGTGGAGCGCCTCCACGATGCGATGGCCGTCGAACTTGCCGGAGTAGGAGCCGACCGCGATGCCGAGCGCGAGCGGCGCGATGGTGCCGTGCCAGAGCCCGTGGCCCCACGCGGGGGAGGACGGGCAGAAGTAGCGGTCGCCGGCGGCGAGGCCGATCCCGTAGAGCGCGGCCACCATCAGCGTGACCACCGCGCGATGGGTGTGCCGCACCGCCTCCGGCAGGGCGCGCGTGGTACCGGAGGTGTACTGAAAGAGCGCCAAATCGTCGGGCGCCGTCTCGGGCGTGTAGCGCGTGGGCGCGGCGCGCAGCCGATCCGCCACCTCGTCGATGGCGAGCACGGTGACGGCCGGGAAGCGGGCGCGCCAGCGTCCCGCGTCGCGCTCGACCAGCAGCAACGTCGGGTGGCAGTCGTCGATCCGGAGCGCGAGGCCTTCCGGGCCGAACAGCGTGAAGAGGGGCACCGCCACCGCGCCCCGCTTCATGGTGCCGAAGAGCGCCCCGTAGAACGCGAGCGACGGCTCGAGCATGATGGCCACGCGGTCGCCGCGCGCGACGCCCGCCTCCTCCAGCACGTGGGCGAAGCGCGAGGACCACTCGGCGAGCGCGCCGAAGTCGTGCTCCTCGCGCCGCCCGTCCGCGAACTGGATGCGGAGCGCCGTCCCCTTCCCCACGTGCCGGTCCACACACTCGTGGGCAAGGTTCAGGCGTGTGCGGTCCCCGTCGAACAGGTCCCACAGGGCGTCCCACCGAAAGCCCTCGCGGACGTCCGGGTAACGCCGCACGTCGAGGACGGACGTCATCACCGCGCGCTCATCGGGTCGGGAGCACGACCTCGGCGACACCGGAGGCGATCACCTCTCCACGTTGATTCGTCCCGTCGAGGGCGAGGGTCACGAGACCTCCTGCTGACTTCGCGGTGACCCGGCCGCGGCACCACGTGGTGTCGCCGATCAGGTTGTGGCGCAGCACCATCACGTTGAGCCGGCGGAGGAAGCCGGCATTGCCCATCCAGCTGGTCGCGGCGTGGCCGAGCCACGCCACCCGCTCCGGGCCGTAGTCGTACGGGCCCGGCACCCCTACCGCCTTCGCGAGCGCCTCGTCCCAGTGCACGCGCTCGGGCGGCTCCGGCACGCCGAAGTCGTTGGGGATGCCCAGCGCCGGGTGCCGTTCGAAGAGGTCGAAGGCCAGCCCGTGGGCCCGCACGTAGAGGCTGCCCCAGCCCTGCACGAACGCCACCACGGAGGTGACGGTGAGCGGGCCCTTCACCACCTCCGGCAGCGTCTCGCCGACGGTCACCTCGTCCCAGTAGCGCGGGGTGGCCCCGCGCGGCGCCTCGGCGGCGTAGGCCCGTTTGATCGCCGCGATCTCTTCCTCCGAGTAGCGGTGCGGGCCTTCCGACTTGTACTTGCCGCGCTCCCGCGCGGTCTCGCGCTCGGTGCGGAAGCACCACGAGTCCGCCTCGCACACGCGCTCGCCGCGCTGATTGGTGAAGGCGGTGCGATAGATCTGCTGGATGGCGCGCTTGGCGAACTTCGACGGCTTCTCGTTGAGCGCGTAGAGCACGCTCTCGCCCACGATCTTGTCGTCCACCCGGATCGGCCGCTCCCAGCGGAAGTCGGTGCCCGCGTACATCGCGTGGATGCCGGGCAGCCCGCCCACGTAGCCGGAGACGATGCGGTCCATGGCAAAGAGGATGGTGGGCGGCGCCACGCCCTCGGTCAGCCAGTAGGGATTGCGGTCGCCGATGCCGTGCGCCCAGTGCCGGATGGCATCGCGCGTCGCCACCTCTATATAGGGCTCGGGCCGCGGCACCGGCTTGCCGAGCCGGGCCTGGAGGGCGGCGAGGGCCTCGGGCGTGATGGTGGGAAAGCGGGTGGTGGCCAGGGTCTTCATGGGATCTCCTTCGTGGGTTTCGAAATGATACTGAAGTCGGGCAAGGGGCGGAGGAAAATCGCCCCATGCGGCTCTTCGACCGGAAGTTCGGCGCCGAGTTCCTCGCCGGCGTGCCCGCGGCGCCCGGCGTGTACTACCTCCGCGATGCGGCCGGCGCCGTCATCTATGTGGGCAAGGCGGGCTGCCTGCGTCGGCGGCTGGCCCAGTACCGCACGGCGGGGCGGAAGAAGCGGGAGCGCAAACGCCGCGCGCTCGTGAAGGCGGCGGCGGCGATCACCTGGGAAGTGTGCGGGTCGGACCTCGCCGCGTCGCTCCAGGAGATCCGGCTCATCCAGACCCTGCGGCCCCGGCGCAATGTCGCGAGCGCGTATTCCTTCCTCTACCCCTTCATCGGGATGCAGGTCGACGGCCGCGAGACCTTCTTCTGCCTGACGACGCGGCCGGAAGGTTTCGCCGCGTTCGAGCTGCACGGCGCCTATCGCTCGCGGGAGGTGACCGGCGAGGCCTTCCACGCGCTGAGCCGCGTGCTGCGCTTCGTGGGCCACCCGGTTCCGCGCCCGCGCTGCCGGCAGATCACGGGCGCCGCGCGCGGAACGGTGGTGGGCTTCCGGCGGCTGCCCGCGGAGGCCATCCCCGGATGGGCGGCGCTTCTGCGGGGGGAATCGCGCGAGGCACTGGAGGCGCTGGCCCTCGAGCTGCTCGAGCATCCCGGAGCGGTGGCGCGCCGCGGGGAGATACAGGAAGATCTCGCCGCCCTCGCCCTCTTCTTCGAGACCGAGGCCCGCGCGCTCGCGCGGGCGCGCGCGGCCGTCGCCTACGCGCGCTATCCCGTGCCGCAGCGCGAGCGCGACCTCCTCTTCGTCGAGTCGCGCGAGACGCTACGCGTCGCGACTTGACGGGCCGCCGCGAGGCGGAGTACAGGAGGACCCAGGAGGACCCGCCATGCGACGCATCCTCGCGGTCTCGCTGGTCGTGATCCTGATGACGGCGGTGCTCGTGCCCCAGGCGTCCGCGGGTGGGCGCGGCCCCTATGTGGTCGCGCCGCTGTTCGGCCTGGCCGCGCTCGCGCTCGCCGCGCCGTTCATCATCGCCGGGCAGGTCATCGCGGCCACCACTGTCCCCTACCGGGCTCCGGTTGTCGTCGCGTCACCGCCGGCCTATTCGGCGCCGGCCTACTCGGCCCCGGCCTATGTCGAATCCGCCCCCGCGTATGGGGCGCCTGCGCCGACCTACACGACGTACGCCCGGCCCGCGCCCGCCCCCCGCGGGCCCGCGGTGTCGCGCGTGGTGGAGTATCCGCACGGCCGCTATCTCCTGCGCGGCGACGGCGTCACCACCGCCTATCAATGGGTGTGGCTCCCGAACCCGCCCCCGCCGCCGCCCCGCTGATCCTCCCCTCATCCCGACCCTCTCCCCTCACCCAACCCTCTCCCCAATGGGGAGAGGGTTGGGGTGAGGGGGGCAGGGTGAGGGGAACGCTCAATGGCTGAGCCGCGTCCCTTCCAGATCTTCCGGGGCGGCCGTGTCCTGAGCCTGCCCGAGCATCGCGGCGAGCCCGCCGACGTCCTCCTCGAGGGCGAGGTGATCCGCGAGGTGGGGCGGCCGGGCTTGGCCGCGCCGGCCGAGGCCCAGACGATCGACGCGCGCGACCGGTTGCTCATGCCGGGGCTCATCAACGCGCATACCCACGCCCACGGCACGCTCGGCAAGGGGCTGGCTGGCGATCGCTGGTCGCTGGAGCTGCTGCTCAACGCCAACCCCAGCGTCGCCGCCGAGCGCACGGTGGAGGACAAGCGTCTCTGCGCCACCCTCTCCGCGGTGGAGATGATCCGCAAGGGCGCCACCGCCTGCTTCGATCTCTTCGTGGAGTTTCCCGTCCCCACCGCCGACGGGGTGCTGGCGGTAGCCGAGGGCTATCAGGAGGCCGGCCTGCGCGCGGTGGTGGCGCCGATGATCAGCGACCGCACGCTCTACGCCGCCATCCCCGGCCTGCTCGACGTCTTCCCCGAGGCGGAGCGCGAGCGTCTCCGCCGCATCCAGGCCGCGCCCACCGAGACGACGCTCGCCACGTGCGCGGAGGTGCTGCGCCGTTGGCCCCACGACCGCGCGCGCCTGCGCCCGGCCCTCGGCCCCACGATCCCGCTCCACTGCACCGACGCGCTCCTGACCGGCTGCCGCGACCTCGCGCGCGAGTGGGCCGCGCCGCTGCAGACCCACCTGGCCGAATCGCGCGTGCAGGCGCTGGCCGGGCCCGCGCGCTACGGCCGGAGCCTCGCCGCCCACCTGGACACGCTCGGCCTTCTCGGCCCCGGCTTCAGCGCGGCGCACGCGGTGTGGATCGGCGACGACGACATGCGGCGCCTCGCGGATCGCGGCGCCGCCGTCTCCCACAACCCGATGAGCAACCTCCGTCTCGGCGCCGGCGTGGCCCGCGCCCATGCCATGCGCGCCGCCGGCGTCACCGTCGCCATCGGCACCGACGGGACCAACACGTCCGACTCGCAGAGCGTGTTCGAGGCCATGCGCCTCGCCGCGTACCTCTCGCGCGGCCGGAGCCTCGACCCGGGCGAGTGGCTCTCGGTGGACGACGTGTTCGAGATGGCCACCGCCGGCGGCGCCGCGCTGCTCGGCCTGCCGGGGCTCGGACGCCTCGCCGCCGGCCACGCCGCGGACCTGCTGGTGCTCGATCTCCGACACGTGAACTACGTCCCGCTCCGCGACCCGCTACTGCAGGTTGTGGGCGGCGAGAGCGGTCTGGCCCTGGAGAGCGTCATGATCGCCGGCCGGTGGGTGATGCGCGACGGCCGCGTGCTCACCGTGGACGAGGCCCGGCTGCGGGCGCGCGTGGCCGAGGCGGCGGCGCGCCTCACTCCCGGCATCCTCAGCCGGCGCGAGGCCTCGCGCGCGCTCGAGCCGTACCTGAACGCGTTCTGCCTGGCCCAGTCCCGCCTGCCGCTCTAGCGCCGCCCCGCGGCGGCGCTTATGATACGGGGCAACGCACGAACCCCTTCACCCCGTGGAGACCGACCCATGGCCGACAACACCGCCCTGCCCCTCGCGCGCTACACCATCCTCGACCTGACCCGGGCCCGCGCCGGCCCCACGTGCGTCCGCCAGCTCGTGGACTGGGGCGCGCGCGCCATCAAGATCGAGATGCCGGGCGGGCGCGACGGCGACGGGATGGGCGGCAACCGCCACGGGTTCGACTTCCAGAACCTCCACCGCGGCAAGGAAGCCCTGACGCTGAACCTCCGCGACGCGGAAGGCGTGGCCATCTTCAAGCGCCTCGCCAAGGACGCCGACATCATCGTGGAGAACTACCGTCCCGACGTGAAGCGGCGGCTGGGCATCGATTACGAGGACATTCGCGCGATCAACCCGCGCATCATCTACGGCAGCATCTCGGGCTTCGGCCAGAGCGGCCCGTATCGCGACCGGCCGGGCGTGGACCAGATCGCCCAGGGCATGGGCGGGCTCATGTCCATCACCGGCTTGCCCGGCCAGGGCCCGGTGCGCGTGGGCATCCCCATCGCCGATCTCTGCTCGGGGATCTTCCTCGCCCAGGGCATTCTCGTGGCCTTGATCGAGCGCGAGACCACCGGACAGGGGAAGTGGGTGCACACCTCGCTGCTGGAGGCCCAGCTCTCCATGCTGGATTTCCAGGCTTCGCGCTGGCTCATGGCGAAGGAGGTCGCGCCCCAGGCCGGCAACAACCATCCCACCGGCATCCCCACCGGCGTGTTCGAGACCAGGGACGGCCACATCAACATCGCCGCCGCCGGCGACGATCTCTACGACCGGCTCTGCAAGGCCATCGAGCGCCCGGACCTGCGCACCGACGAACGGTTTGCCACCGCCCGCGCGCGGTCGAAGAACCGCGATCAGATGATGGCGGTGCTCATGCCGGTGACGCGCCAGAAATCGAGCGCGGAGTGGATCAAGATCCTGAACGACGCCGGCGTCCCGTGCGGGCCGATCTATCGGATCGACGAGGCGTTCGCCGATCCCCAGGTGCAGCACCTTCAGATGGCGCAGCCGGTGCGCTCGCCCGCGCTCGGTGACCTCACCATCGTCGGCCATCCCGTCTCGCACGGGTCGAGGCGCCTCCCCATCCGGAAGGCCGCGCCCGAGCTGGGCCAGGATAACGACGCCATCCTCGGCCGGCTCGGCTTCAGCAAGGAGCAGATCACGGATCTTGCCAAGCGCGGCGTCATCTGAGGGCGGCGAGGCGCCGGTGGCGGTCCCGCTCGTCGACGCCGATGGCCGCGACCCGTTGTCGATCTGTCTCCGCCATCGAGAATGGCTGGTGAGCCGCTACGCGTTTCCCGAGACGATCGTGCTGCGCTTCTTCTCGGACGCGGTGCCGGTCCGTCAAAAGGACCGGGCGGAAGACGACCACTCGATCAAGCACGTGCGCGAGTGTCCGCGATGTCGGACGTGGGTCCCCACCATCGTCTCCGAGCAGCAGTACACGCGGCAGGCGCGCCTCGCCCGGTATTGCTGCGCCGGCATGTTCTGCGCGGTCGAAGAGCACGAGTCACACCATACGCCGCGCTTCAGCTTCGGGATGTTTCGCGGCGAGGACCCGTGCTGGCAGATCGACGGGAAGAATGCGTTCGCGGTCTATTGCCCCTGGTGCGGAGCGAAGCTGCCTGACCGTCCCTTCATCGACGAGAGCTGACGGGAGACGTCATGGACTTCGGCCTGTTCTTCCTCATGCAACGCGACGAGGCCTGGAGCGAAGCGGCGGTGTACGACTCCGATCTCCGCCAGATGCAGGCGGCGGAGGCGCTCGGTTATCACTCGGTCTGGGTCGCCGAGCACCATTTCAACGACTATGGGCTCTGCCCGGCGCCGACCGTGCTGGCCGCCTTCCTCGCCGCGCGCACCACCCGCCTGCGGCTGGGCATGGGCGTCTCGCTCCTGCCCCTGCACCATCCGGTGGATCTCGCCGAGCAGCTCGCCGTGCTCGATGTGGTGAGCGGTGGCCGGCTCGACGTGGGCATCGGCCGCGGCGGCACCCTCCAGGACTATCAGACCTTTCAGTCCGACCGCGAGGACGCGCGGGCGCGCGTCGAGGAAGGCATCGAGGTGCTGAAGCGCTCGTGGAGCGGGGCGCCCTTCGACTTCGCGGGGCGCTTCCACTCCGCCGAGGCGGTGCACGTGCGGCCGCGCCCCGTGCAGCGGCCGCATCCCCCGCTCTACGTGGCCGCCAACAGCGAGGACAGCGTGCTCTCGGCGGCGCGCCTGGGCCTGCCCACGCTGGCGTCGTTCTTCGTGCCGCTCGCCGAGCTCGAGCGCCGGCGGGAGCTGTATCGCGAGGCGGCCCGCGCCGCCGGCCGCGCCGAGGCCGAGACGGCCGCCCTGGAGGCTCGCGGGTGGGGAATGCGTGTGGTCCACGTGGCGCCCAGCCGCGAGGAGGCGCTGCGCGCGATCGAGGCGCCCTTCATGAGCTATCAGAGCAAGATGGCGGCGCTGCGCTCCGATCGCACCGGCGGCTCGGTGCCCAACTCGTTCGATCGCACCCTGCTCCGCCTCCGCCCGTTTCAGGAGTACCTGGCCGCCGGCTGGACGCACCTCGGCACCCCCGACGAGGTGCGGGAGGGGCTCGAGCGCTACGTCGAGACTACCGGCATACGCCGTCTACTGCTGCTCATGGCGCTGCCGGGCATTTCCACCGAACTGGCCCTGCGCTCCATGCGGATGTTCGCGGAGGAGGTGGGGCCCCGGCTCGCCTCGGCGACCGCGCGCGCCGTCACCGGGGCTTGAAGCGCGGCCGAGCCGACAGAGGAGCCACCGCCATGCCCGTCACCTTCGAGAAGCGCGGCCCGATCGGCATCGTCACCCTGAGCCGGCCCGGCGCGCGGAACGCCTGGGGCCCCGACTTCAACGAGGGGCTCGCCCGGCACTTCGCCGCCATGGAGGACGACGACGAGATCCGCTGCGCGATCCTCACCGGGGACGAGGCGGGCGGCGCCTTCTCCGCGGGCGCGAACCTGAAGGACCCAAAGACCCACACCATGGCCTCGGCGGCGGAGTTCATCAAGACGCTGCCGAAGCGCCGCGACCGCGCCTTCGAGGTGCTGGGCAATTTCCCCAAGCCGCTCATCGGCGCCGTCAACGGCTACGCGGTGGGGATCGGCTGCATCGTCACCTTCTGCTGCGATTTGCTCGTGGCCTCCGACCGCGCGGAGTGGCGGCTGCCGCAGGTGGCGCTCGGCATCCTGCCCGCCTACGGGGGCGCGGTGCGTCTGGCGCGCTGGGTGGGCCGCGGCCACGCCATGCGGCTCACCCTCGGCCTGCCGCTGCCCGCGGAGGAAGCTCACCGCATCGGCCTCGCTCAGTGGGTGGTGCCGCACGCGCGCGTCATGGACAAGGCCTTCGAGGTGGCGGAGCACATCGCGTCGCTGCCCCCCCTGGCCGCGCGGCTCGCCAAGGAGTCGCTGCTGCGCGGGCTCGACGTGCCGAACCTCGCCGACGCCTCGCTCGTGGATCTCTACCGGTTCGCGACGCTCGAGCTCACCGAGGACAAGGCGGAGGGCCACGCGGCCTGGCGCGAGAAGCGCAAGCCGGCCTTCCGCGGCCGCTAGCCCGTATCCCCGATCAGTCCCGCGGCGGCGATGCCCGCCAGGGCGCACGCCTCGTCCTTGTCCGAGACGTCGCCGGAGATCCCCACCGCGCCGATCACGGTTCGCTCCGCGTTCCGGATGAGCACGCCACCCGGCACCGGCACCACGCGGCCGTCCGACATGGCGTTGAGCGCGGTGAAGAACGGGTGCTGCTGGGGATTATCGGCGAGCCGGCGGGCGAGGGCGCGCGTGCCCACGCCCATGCCGAGGGCACCCCACGCCTTGCCGAAGGCGATCTGCGGGCGCAGGATGCCGGCCCCGTCCTCGCGCGCGAAGGCCTTGAGATGGCCGCCGTCGTCCAGCACCGCCACCGCGAGGGGCGCGCAGCCCGTCTCGCGCGCCCGCGCGAGGGCGCCGATCAGGATCGCGCTCGCCTCCGAGAGCGTGAGGCCGGGCATCTCAGCGGCTCCCCAGGTGGCTGAAGTAGTGGGCGAGCTCGCGGAGGTCGTCGTCGCTGAAGGGCTGGAGCTCGGTGGCCATGGCGCCAGCATAGCCGATGCGGGCGCCGCTCTTGTACTCGCGCATCGCCTTGAGGAGATAGTCCTCGCGCTGATTCGCGAGGCGCGGCATCTGCTCGCGTCCGGAGAAGTCGGGGTTGTGGCACACCCCGCACGGATGCTGGCGGGAGAGGGCGCGGCCGCGGGCGAAGCGCGCGGGGTCGGGCGGGTCGGCGGGTGGTCCCGGCGGCGGCAGCTTGGCGACGTACTCGCCGAACGCGCGGAGATCGTCGTTGGTGAGGCCCTTGGCCGCTTCCGTCATCGCCGCGTTGCTTCGCCGTCCCTCGCGGAAGAGGAAAAGCTGCGCCACCACGAAGAACGAGGGCTGGCCCCCGATCGACGGCGTGTCCGGCAGCGACGATTGCCCGGTGGGCCCGTGGCAGGCCGGGCAGAGCTTCACCCGCTCCGCGAAGGGTTGCGCCGCCGCGGGCGCGGCGAAGACGAGGAGGGCGGCGGCGAGCAAGCCCGCCGCGCACGCCGAGGGCGGGAGCCCCGCCCTCGGCCGCGCGCGGCGTCTCACTACTTGCTGTAGCTGATGCGGTAGATCGCGCCGGCGTGATCGTCGGACACGAGGAGCGAGCCGTCCTTCATCACGAGCACGTCCACGGGGCGGCCGAGGTAGGCGTTGTTCTCCACGAGGCCGGTCATGAAGGGCTCGACGCTCTTGACCGTCCCGTTCGCGTTGAGGAAGACCGCCACCACGTCCCCCGCGAACTTCTTGGACCGGTTCCACGGCCCGTGGCGCGCCACGAAGATGGCGCCCTGATACTTCTCGGGGAACATCTTGCCGGTGTAGAAGCGCATCCCCAGCGGCGCCGAATGCGGGCCCAGCAAGGTGACGGGGCGCACGTACTCCGCGCACGTCTTCCCCCACCCGAACTCCGAGTCGAGGAGGTCGCCCTGGTGGCAGTAGGGATAGCCGAAGTGCTGCTGCCCGGGCTTGGAGAGGCGATTCAGCTCGTCGTTGGGCAGGTCCTCGGTCAGCCAGTCCCGCTGATTGTCGGTGAACCAGAGCTCGCCCGTCTTGGGATGGAAGTCGAAGCCCACCGTGTTGCGGACGCCGCGGGCCACGATCTCCATCCCGCTGCCATCGAGGTTGATGCGGCGGATGTGCGCGTACTCGTCGGAGTTGGGCTCGCAGATGTTGCAGGGCGCGCCCACGGGGAGGTAGAGCTTGCCGTCGGGGCCGATCTTGATGAACTTCCAGCCGTGCGGCACCACCCCGGGCAGCTTGTCGTAGACGAGGACGGGGTCCTTCGGCTTGTCGAGGGTGTTCTCGATGTCGTCGTAGCGGGTGATCGCCTTGGGCGTGGCCA
>Ga0075431_100000874_pt1 | contig 26476 bp, 23 predicted proteins | sample RhiMetdeltSRZDD5_FD_75297 | JGI IMG/M metagenome (GOLD analysis project Ga0075431, IMG submission 75297) | Populus rhizosphere microbial communities from Tennessee, USA - Rhizosphere MetaG P. deltoides SRZDD5 | ecosystem: Host-associated > Plants > Roots > Rhizosphere > Soil | place: USA... | reverse complement strand
AAGCCGTTTCATGCGACAGCCTGATCTTCAATCGAGCAGAAGAAAGAGGAGGACACCGATGCTCTCTCGACTGGGTCAATACGCAGCGGGCGTGCTTATCGCCGCGGCTGCCGCCGTTGCAGTCGGCGCGCCGGCGCTGGCGCAAAGCAAGACCAAGGTGAGCTTCGTCTACGTGGGGCCGATCGGCGACCACGGCTGGAGCTACCAGCACCACCAGGGCCTGCTCGCCATCAAGGCGGCGTTCGGCGACAAGATCGAGACGAGCTTCGTCGAGAGCGTGCCGGAAGGGCCCGATGCCGAGCGCGTCATCGACCAGCTCGCCGCCACGGGGAGCAGCATCATCTTCACCACCTCGTTCGGGTTCATGAACCCGACCGTCAAGGTGGCCGCCCGCTATCCGAACGTGAAGTTCGAGCACGCCACGGGCTTCAAGCAGGCGGCAAACGTGGCCACCTACGATGCGCGCTTCTACGAAGGCCGGCACATCATCGGCCTGATCGCCGGCAAGATGACCAAGACCAATGTCATCGGCTACGTGGGCTCGTTCCCAATCCCCGAGGTGGTGATGGGCATCAATGCTGCCTATCTCGCCGCCAAGTCGGTGAATCCCGCCGTCAAATTCAAGGTGGTGTGGGTCTCCACGTGGTTCGATCCCGGCAAGGAGGCTGCCGCCGCCAAGACGTTGATGGACCAGGGCGCCGATGTCCTGATGCAGCATACGGATTCGCCGGCGCCCGTGAAGTATGCCGAGGAGAAGGGCATCTTCGCCTTCGGCCAGGCCTCCGACATGGTGCAGTTCGGACCCAATGCGCATCTCACGGCGATCGTCGACAACTGGAACCCCTACTACCTCAAGCGCGTGAAGGAGGCGATCGACGGCACCTGGACGTCCGGCGCCGTGTGGGGCGGCATGAAGGACGGCACCGTGGTGATGTCGCCATGGTCGAAGAAGATCCCGCCCGACGTGGTCGCCTTGGCCGAGAAGGCGCGCGGCGGCATCATCGCAGGCACGCTGCATCCCTTCACCGGCCCCATCAACAAGCAGGACGGCACGCCCTGGCTGAAGGCCGGCGAGACCGCCCCCGACAAGGACCTCGCCAGCATGAATTTCTACGTGGAGGGTATGGAAGGCGCACTGCCAAAGTAGCACCAGCGGGGGTCGGCCCCCGTCATACCGTCCCACGGAACTCTGACCCATCGAGGTTTTCGGCAGTCGCGGAAGCAGCGACACCCGACTGCCGACTGCCAGGGGTGGATCAAAACCTAGCCGGGGCGGCAATCATCCATTCAGTTCCTTCTTGTGAACGGGGTCTGCCCCCTCGCCTCCACCGTTTGATGTCAAATGCAAGCGCTGACGCGAGGGGTCTGACCCCGTCTCAAAATCCTCAGCTCGCCACGCGTCGCGGTGGCGTAACGCCAGCCTGGCGATGCCTGCCAAATCGCCCGCCCCGCTCTGCGCCAGCGCAATCTGCAGCTCGTCGACGAGCGTGTCGGCCACATGCCTCGCGCCATCGGGGCCGAGCGCCGCGAGGCCCAACATGAAGGCGCGCCCCACCAGCACGGCATCCGCCCCGCACGCCAGGGCCTTCAGGGCATCGAAGCCGGACATGATGCCGCCGTCCATCAGCACGCACATGCGCCGGCCGACCGCGGCGCGGATGGCCGGCAGGACATCGATGGAGGTCGGCGACGGGTCGAACTGCCGCCCGCCGTGGTTCGACACGACCACGCCGTCGAGGCCGATCTGAGCCGCCTTCTCGGCGTCGGCCGGATGCATGATGCCCTTCACCACCAGCGCGCGTGGCCAGCGATCACGGATGCGGGCCAGCGTGTCCCACGTGACGCCGGACCCCGCGCGCGTGTCCTTGACGACCAGGTCGTACTCGCGCTTGTGCGCGCCCGGCCGGCAGTAGGGCGCCATGTTCTCGAAGTGCGGCATCCCTGAGCGCGCCAAGGCCGCGAGCCAGGCCGGCCGCATCAGCGCGCCCGCCATCATCCTGGGTGTGATCCGCCTCGGTATGGAGAAGCCGTTGCGCATGTCGCGGACCCGCCGGCCCCGCGTCGGCACGTCCACCGTCACGGCAAGCACCAGGGCGCCAGCAGCCTCCGCACGGCGCACCAGGTCGAAGCTCACCCGATGGTCCTGGGCCGGCATGCTGTAGAGCTGGAACCAGAAGCTCTCCGGTGCCGTCTGCGACACCTCCTCCATGGACGCGGTCGCCATCGTCCCGGTCATGTAGGGAAGGCCAGTATGGCGCGCCGTCTCGGCCAGGAGGCGCGTGGCGCCGGGCCAGATGGCGCCGTCCATGCCCACCGGGGCGATCACCACCGGTGCCCGGTAGCTGCGGCCGAACAGGCGTGTGGCGGTGCTCGCCGCAGCCACATCCTCGCAGTAGCGCGGGACGATCTCGATCCGCCCGAGAGCGGCGATATTGTGCGACCGGTTGGTGAGGTCGCCCGTGCCGTCGTGCAGGTAGTCGAACGCGAAATAGGGAATGCGCCGCCGCGCCCGCTGCTCCAGCCCGGCAACGGTCGGATACTGCATTCGCCACCTTGCAAGCCGGCGGTCACGATCCGCCATGCCCGATCCCTCCCCGGAGTTGGCTCTTGCCCCTCGCTCACACGTTCGAGCTATGGCTCGTCCTTCACAATGCAACAGGCAGCCGTCGACCTGCAGGCAGCAAAGGAAATCGCGAGGAGCTTACGCAATCCGGGCACGAAAAGCCCATGTCATTTTGACTGACGAGGCATGGCTTGTGCCGTGAGTGCGCTGAATCGATACTGGCCTGCTGCTTCACGCGTTCAGGCGTCCCTCGATGCAGGTCGCCGTCTCGCCACCGATCCAAATGTCGGCGCCGATACGGGCGACGTGGACTCGACCAGCGCGCCCAAGCGCCGTGCCCTGGCTGGCGACGTAGGCGTCCGGCGCGAGACCCGCTCCGATCAGCCACTGCGCAAGGCCGGCATTGAGGCTGCCGGTCACGGGGTCCTCGGCCGGCCGGGTGCCGACGAACGCCCGCACCTCGAACTGCGCATCGCCTCCGCCCTGCCTCCCGTCCCATGGGCCGACGACGCCGAGGGACTGACCGGGCAGTGCGGCGTAGCTCCGCTCGATCGCCAGCACCTCCGCTGCGGTGGATAGCATCACGGCCACCCAACCAGGCCCGTTGTCGACCCATTGCGAGGCCCGGATGCGGGCGGGATCGATCTGCAGCGCCCGCGCGATGCGGGCCAGCATATCCGGCGCAACCTCACCGCTGCGTTGCAGCGGAGGAGCCGCGAAGGCGAGGCGCTTGCCATCACGCCTGATCCGCACAAGCCCCACACCACACTCCTGAACGACGTCGTCTCCCCTGGGAGCGTTGCCGGCCGCAAGCCACGCGTGGCAGCTGCCCAGCGTCGGATGTCCGGCGAACGGCAGCTCGCGCTCGGGCGTGAAGATTCGCACTCGATAGTCGGCCTGCGGGTGATGCGGGCGCAGCAGGAAGGTGGTCTCGCTCAGGTTGGTCCAGTTGGCGATGGCCGCCATCTGCTGGTCCGTCAAGTCGTCGGCGCCGACGATCACGGCCAGCGGATTGCCCTTGAAGGGAACGGCCGAGAAGACGTCGACCTGCTGGAAAGCGTAGCTTGCCATGAGACCACCTCGCCGGATCACGCCGCCGCGCGCGATGGGCGCCCGCAGAGGCTTGTCGGCCTTCTCTTAAGGCAGCCCGGCACCCGGCAGCAGCTACAGATTGCTGAAATTGTATCCATAGCAGTCATGGTTGGCGGAGCCGCTTCAAGCACAGGTCTGATGCGCGGGCTTGCCAGGGCACTGCTTCAGCCGCTCGATGAGCCAGCGCCCCGCCGGCCCCGGCGGCGCCGACGCGGGATAGACGGCCGACATCGGAAGAAACAGCGTCTCGGCGGGCAAGCCCTCGATCGACAGGGCCACCAGCCGTCCGGCGGCGAGGTCCTCCTCCACGATATGGAGGGGCATGCCGCCCCACCCCAACCCGTTGCGGAGAAATGCATGCTTGGCGAAAAGATCGCCCAGCCGCCAGGTCGACGGCGACATCACGCCGAATTCCCGCCCTTGCGAAAGGTCAGTCCGATCGGTCACGACGAGCTGCACGTGCTTGGCGAGGGCGGCTTTGGGGATGGGTCCCTTCAGGGCCGCGAGCGGGTGATCGTGAGCTGCGACCATCACGAACGCGACGGCTGGCAGGGCCTCGCTGGCAAAGGACGGCGGCCGTATCGGCAGCGAGCCGACGACGCCCAGGCCGGCGCGGCCATCGAGAACGGGCTGATAGGCCCCGCCCAGCGCCTCCACGTACAACCGCAGCGGCGTGCGCGGGAAGCGCTCGCGGAACTCCTTGGCGGACTCGGTGATGGCCGCGATCGGAAAGAACACATCGACCACCGCCGACAGCTCCGGCTCCAGGCCGGCGGCCATGCCTTTCGCCCGCGCCTTGAGGCCATCGACATTCGCCACGACGGCGCGCGCGTCGGCGAGGAGCACACGGCCTTCCGGCGTGAGCATCGGGTAGCGCCCCGACCGGTCGAACAGCGTGACGCCGAGCTGGGCCTCAAGGTTGCCGACCAGCTCGCTGACGGCGGACTGGGCGCGGCTGAGCTTGCGGGCCGCGGCGGAGAAGCTTCCCTCATCGACAGCGGCAAGGAAGGTGCGGAGCTGATCGAGGGAGACACCGTCCAGCATTGATGGACCTATCTGCGCTACCGATGGATCATATCGGAATATAACGGCTGCGCAGATGGGAAGAAAGATGGGACAGAGGCGACAGTGAGCGATCCACCCGGGTCGCCGTGTCATCAACACCGATGCTTCCTGGATCACACCCCGTGAAAATCCTCCATCTCGACTCGAGCATTCTCGGTCCCAACTCGGTCAGCCGCGCCATGTCTGCCGAAATCGTCGCGCGTCAGGTGGCGCTGCATCCCGGTATCGAGGTGATCTACCGGGACCTGGCCGTCGATCCGCCGCGGCATCTGTCCGCCGCCCATCTGGCCGCGTGGCAGGGCGCTGAGGCCGCAGACAAGGCGCTGCACGAGGATCTGGCCATAGGCGGTGACTGCGTGGATGAGCTGCTCGCCGCCGACATCATCGTCATCGGGGCGCCGATGTACAATTTCTCGGTGTCGTCGCAGCTGAAGGCGTGGATCGACCGCGTCCTCGTTGCCGGCAAGACGTTCCGCTACACGGAGAGCGGCGTTGAGAGTCTGCTGCCCAGGGGCAAGCAGGTGTTCATCGCTTCCTCCCGCGGCGGCGTCTATGCGCCGGGCAGCCCGGCGGCGGCCATGGAGCACCACGAGACATACCTGAGGGCGGTGCTGGGCTTCATCGGTCTCACCGACGTGACCATCGTTCGCGCCGAGGGCGTTGCGCTGGGCGCGGACGCGCGGGCGGCCGCGATCGCCAACGCGCGGGCGGGTATCGCTGCCCTGGCCGCCTGAGACCCGCTGCAGGGGTCCTGGAAGCCGGCGACGGGCGCAGCTGCCGAGCCTCGGTCAGCGCCGCTGCTCATCGGCGTGGCCGCCTGCAACGGGCAGGGTCGCCAGCCAATCGAGCAAGGAGCGATCCAGCAGCACCGCGATGCGCTCCGCAGGCTTCAGCCAGGCGACGGCCTCCTCGACCGACAGGGCCTCCGCGAGCTTGGCGCTGGCGGTGGCTCGGCTCTGGTCGATCTCGCCGCGAAGGCGCTCGATGGGCGGCGGCAGGAAGCGGGCGTGCAGCTCGCGCAGCTCGCGGTCGCGATGCAGGATGACGAGGCCGTCGGCACCAGGGGCCGCGGCCTGAGCGAGGCTCTCGCGCCAGGCGGCCGCCTGCCGGACGATCGGCGGCGGACTCGTCTCCTCGGGCGTCAGCAAAAGGCCCCTGCGGCGGAGCGCGAGGCCTGCCGACAGCTGCCCGGTGCCCCAGGTGAGCAGCGCCGCCAGCAGCAGGCCGGCGATGGTGGGTGACATCCAGGCCACCAGGCTGGGCGAGATCAGCAGGCCGGCCACCAGCGTGACGAAGCCCAGAGCCATGTGGGACAGGTGGCTCACCGCGATCGTTGCAAATGGAACCGAGCCGTCGTCGCGGCGCTGCGGGTTCCAGCCGCTGTCGATGCCCATCAGGATCCGCAGGACAGCGCCGGTCTGGATCAGCATCATGATCGGCGCCAGCAGGGCCGAGAAGACGATCTCGATCAGCCACGAGGCGGTCATGCGGACTCCGCCGCCGCAGCGCTCCCGCGTCTGCCCGTCGGCGAGCGCGAGGCCCAGGCCGAACACCTTCGGCATCAGCAGCACGGCCATGGTCACGCCGAACAGCTGCAGGGCGCGCGCGGGATCGGTCTCGGGGAACGCCGGCAGCAGCTGGAACTCGTTGGTGAAATACTCCGGGCGCACGTAGTGCGCCTGCAGGACCAGCACGATGCCGACCAGGAGCTGCGCCATCCAGATCGGCGAGGCGAGGTAGCTCATGATGCCGGTGGCGAGATGCTGCCGGCTGGCGAGCTTGAGCCCCCTGGCCAGCAGCACCCAGGCGTGCTGCAGGTTGCCCTGGCACCAGCGCCGGTCGCGGATGGCGAGGTCGATCAGCGTCGGCGGGCTTTCCTCGTAGCTCCCACCCACGTTCGGCAGCATGTAGACATCCCACCCGGCCCGCCTGATCAGCGCCGCCTCCACGAAGTCGTGGCTCAGGATCATGCCGCCCAGCGGCGGCCGGCCGGGCAGCGTCGGCAGCCCGCAGGATTCGGCGAAGGCGCGCACGCGGATGATGGCGTTGTGGCCCCAGTAGTTGCCGCTGCGACCGGACCAGACCGACAGCCCGGCGCCGATCACGGGGCCGTAGATGCGGGCGGCGAACTGCTGCAGCCGCGCGAACATGGTGTTGCGGTTGATGATCAGCGGCAGCGTCTGGATGATGCCCGCGTCCGGGTCGTTCTCCATCGCGGCCGCCAGAGCCACGATGGCATCCGCGGTCATCAGGCTGTCGGCGTCGAGCACGATCATGTGGTCGTAGGCGCCGCCCCAGCCTCCGACGAAATCGGAGATGTTGCCGGCCTTGCGTCCGACGTTCCTCGGCCGATGGCGGTAGTAGATGTTGGCCGTGCCAGCGAGCCTGCTCCTGAGTTCGACGAACACGCGCTCCTCGGCCATCCAGATGTCTGGGTCGGTGGTGTCGGACAGCACGAGCCAGTCGAACCTGTCCGACTGGGCGGCGTGCGGGCCGTGCGCGATGTCCGCGATGATGGCGGCGAGGCCGCCGAAGATGCGGGCAGGGTCCTCGTTGTAGGTCGGCATGACCACCGCCGTCCGTCCCGACAGCACTGCGGGTTGCGGCTTGCTGCGGTCGAGGAGAAGCGCCAGCAGGCCGAGGATGGCATTGGTGAGGGCGAGCGAGATCCAGGAGAAGTTGATCACGAACAGGATCAGCAGGCCCCATTCCAGCGCCGTCACGCCGCCGACGCCGACCACGCCGTACATCTCGTGCGCGCCGTACACAGTGAGCGCGAGCGCGCCGCCGAACACCGCGAGGCGGGTCAGCTGGATGCTCCAGCTCGATTGCCGGGGACGCCTATCGCGCGCCCGGGGCTTGTCGTGGCGCGCGAACGACTGCGTCGGCATCTCCAGGGGGCTGGCCTTCGGCATGGAGGCCAACGCATCCACATCGGGGAACAGCTGGGAGACGGCGAAGGGGGAAGCGGCGTGCGAAGCGTTGCTCAGAGGCGACGTCATTGAGTCCATCGGTAGAGCCATGTCTCGCTCATGGAGGCTGCGTCCTGTTTCAGCGCCACCCGCAGCTCGACCAGCGGCTGGCCGCCCGTCTCCAAGTCGAAAACAACCCGCATGCTGCCGTGCTTCGGCGTCCGGTATGTGCGAAGCGATGCGACCTTGCCGGCCGACGACCAGATCGTAGGAACGATCGTGGCGGCTTTTGCAGGATCGGCGAGTTGCCCCCCCTCGAACTGCAGGAGGAAACGCGTTTTCGCCTCGGATGTGTCGCCGGGGATACGCCCAATGCGGGAGGCAGTGACAATCGCGCCATCCGGCCGGCCCGGCGGGCGCCAGCTCCAGAACTGGCGATAGGCGAAGCTGCCCTCGGAGCCGGCGGCGAGCGCGGGCTTCGGCCGCCAGTAGCAGGCGATGTTCTTGTTGTTCTGGGAGGCCGCCGGGATCTCCATCAGCGTGATCTCGCCCTGCCCCCACTTGCCGATCGGCTCGATCCAGACCGAGGGGCGGCGCTGCCACTCGGCCTCGTCGTCGAGAAAGGCCGAGAAGGCGCGGTCGCGCTGGATCAGGCCGAACCCCTGCGGGTCGTTGTCCACGAACCCCGAGATCTGCAGCCGAGCACGGTTAGTGATCGGCCGCCAGATCCATTCGCCGTGGCCGGTCCGCATCTGCACGCCGCCGGCCTCATAGACGGCCGGCCGCATGTCGTCGGCAAGCGGCCAGTCCAGCGGCCCGGAAAGATAGGTGGCCTGGATCGGCGTGAGGCCGAAATGGTCCACCTGCCTGCGCGTGAAAATCGTGCACTCGGTGTCGATGACGGTGGCCTCGCCGGCCCGCAGCGTGAAACGGACTGCCGCGGCCAGGCTTGGCGTGTCAACCATGGCGTGCGCGATCAGCTCCGTGGCGGTGGGCTTGGGCTTCTCGATCCAGACGGCCCGGATCTGCGGCGCCTCCTCCGCCATCTGCTCCCCGGAGCGCACCGTCAGGGGCCGCGAGATGGCCCCCCAGACCTGGTTGCTGGCGATGCCGGAGAGGATGCTCGCATTGAGCAGGCTGGCCACGGCGTGGAGCCTGCCGTCGCTGCCGCGGTGGAGCACCCGGAAGCCGGTGAACCCGAGCTGCGCCGCGGCCGGTGGCGGCTTCAGCCGGCCGAAGTCGAACTTGCTCGGGTCGTAGGGAACCCGCGAAGCGGTGGCGCCGTCCACCGTGTAAAGCTCCACCTCGCCCGGCAGATTGCGGCCACGGTGCAGCGGCTCGATGGCAAACGCAAGGTTGTCACCCGCCCAGATCAGCTCCGCCGGCCTATAGCGGATGGCCGCTATGTCCTCGGGCGTGGCGGAGGCGAGGGCATCCAGCGGCGCGGGTGCAGGCGGCTTATGGGCCTCCGCGGCGAGGGCGCGCGCCAAGTCCGCCACTTTGGCAGCGGCGAAAGGCTCCGGGGGGCCGGGGGCGACGACCGCTGTCGGAGTTGCGGCGGTTTGTGCCTCGAGGCGCGACGCCGGGCCTGTCAGCGCGGCGGCGGGAGCGGCCGCCCCGCCGAGCGCAAGCCGGAGCATGTCGCGACGATTCAGGGATGGGGGGGACATAGCTTGTCTTGACGTTCCCGGCAGCGCCTTCCTGTTGTGGTCGCAGCTCGTTCTGGGTTCAAGGCGCCGTTCGAGACCGTGTGCAACAGTGGTTAGTCCTTTCGTGGGCCGGTGGACACGGGCGCGCCGGCGCGGCACTTGGTATTATTGAACGCCGGCCGCAGGCAAGCGACCTGATGGGGTGACTGCCCGCGGCGGCAGCGCAGTAGAGTTGCAAAAGGGTATCATGACTACGCTCGATCGGCGCACATTGATGACGGGGCTCGGCGCTCTCGCGGCCGGAATAGCCGCAGCTGGGCCGGCGCGCGCGCAAGGGGGGCAGGACGCCGACGCCCAACCGGACCGCCGCCGGTTCGGCTTCAACGACGTGGTGGGACGCGCCCAACGGCTGGCCGCCAACCCGTTCGACGCCAATGTGCCGCAGCTGCCCCAGGTGTTCGACGGGTTGGACTGGGACAAATGGCGCCAGATCCGGTTCCGCCCCGAGAAGGCGCCGCTGCGCGGGGGCGGCAGCCGGTTCAGCCTGCAGGTCTTCCATCTCGGCTACCTGTTCAGCCGGCCGGTGACAGTGAACGTGGGCCGCGAGGGCATATTCGCCCCGGTCCCCTATTCGACCGACCTGTTCGACTACGGCGCGCTGAAGCTGCCCCGGCGGCTGCCGATCGACCTCGGCTTCGCCGGCTTTCGCATCCATTATCCGCTGAACGATCCCAAGGAGAACGACGAGCTGATCTCCTTCGTCGGCTCCAGCTACTTCCGGTGGCTGGGGCGGGAGCAGAAATACGGCCTGTCCGCCCGCGGCCTCGCCATCAATACCGGCAAGCTGGACAACAACGAGGAGTTCCCCTTCTTCCGCGAGTTCTGGGTGGATGCGCACGACGCCAAGGCGGACTTCCTCACCATCTATGCCCTGCTCGACAGCCCCTCGGTGGCCGGGGCCTACCAGTTCGAGGTGAAGCCGGGGGCCTACTCCAGCGTCGAGGTGACGGCGCGGCTGTTCGCGCGCAAGACCATCGACCGGGTAGGGATCGCGCCGCTCACGTCCATGTACTTCCTGGGCGAGAACGACCGGCACCTGAACGACCGCAACAGGTACGACGAGTTCAGGCCGGAGCTGCACGATTCAGACGGCCTGCTGATGCACATGGGGAATGACGAGTGGGTGTGGCGACCACTGAAGAACCCGCTGATCCAGGAGGTGCAGCGGTTCGAGACCAAGAGCCTCAAGGGCTTCGGCCTGATGCAGCGCGACCGGCGCTTCGACAGCTACCAGGACATCGAGCTCAACTACGAGCAGCGGCCGAGCTACTGGATCGAGCCCACCAGCGACTGGGGTGCCGGCGTGGTGGAGCTGGTGGAGCTGGCCACCAAGGACGAGACGGCGGACAACATCGTTGCCGCTTTCGTGCCCAGCGCACCGCTGGAGGCCGGCAAGGAGCTGAGCCTGTCCTACCGCATGCTGTCGCTGGATGCGGGGCTGGACCTGCACGCGCTCGGATACGCCGTCAGCACCTTCTCCGCGCCAGCGCGCGCCTTGGGGTCGGGCGAGGCGGAGCGGGCTCTGACGCGGCGGCTGATCGTGGACTTTGCGGGCGGCGATCTCGACTATTTCCTGAACGATCCGGGGCTGGTTCAGGTCGAGACCACGGCCCAGAGCGCCAACGTGCTCAGAAAGTTCGTAGCGGCCAACCCGGCCATCAAGGGGCTGCGCCTCATGCTCGATGTCCAGTTCGAGAAGGACAAGGTCGGCACCCTCGGCGCCGTGCTCCGCTCGGCCGGCCGGCCGCTCACCGAGACGTGGACGTATGCGTGGCGGTTCTACGACTTGTAGGGGCCAATGGTAGGTTGGGTCGAGCGAAGCGATGACCCAACACGTGTTCGGCTACCCAGCGTGGTCTAGCTCCGCCCGCGTCGAACCCTGCGCCACGGCAGGTTGCATCGAGCGGCTGCGAGATCGGCTTCAGCCGGCTGAGCCTCGCATGTGTTGGGTCTGCGCTTCGCTTGACCCAACCTACGGATCGAGCCCCTTGGCGCGCGAGTCGTGGCGGGCGAGGCGGGACAGCAAATAGCCCACCTCGGAGCGGGCGACAAGTGAAAGCGCCACTCCGGGCTTGCGCTGGGCGTCCGACAGGATGGCGCCGCGCAGCTTGAGGATGTGCTTGCGCACGGCGAGGCCCGGCCCCGGCTGCTGCTCGTAGCGCATCAGCGGCAGATGGGCGTCGAACAGGTCGTGGGCTGAGTCGCGCTCTCCCGCCTTCTGCCGCCGCACCACGTCCACCAGCATGTCGGGGAAGGCGTAGCCGGTCATGGCGCCGTCTGCTCCGCGCTCCATCTCGAAGTCGAGGAACACGCCGCCGTTGCCGGTGAGAATCGGGATGGGCCGCATGCCGTCCTTCTGGTCCGCTTCCTGCATCAGGCGCCGAATCGCGCTGAGCTTCTCCAGTCCCGGCCAGTCCTCGTGCTTCAGCATGACACACGAGGGATGGGCGGCCACCACACGGCGGATCGCCGGCACCGCCATCACGACGCCGCTCGCAGGCGGATAGTCCTGGATGACGAACGGCACGTCCTCGCCGATCGCCTCCACGGCCTGGGCGAAGTAGATCACGAGCTGGTCGTCGGTGCGTACGCTGCCTGGCGGCGCGATCATGACGGCGGCGGCGCCCGCCTCCATGACACTGCGTGCCAGGGCCCGCATGGCGGCAAAACCCGGTGCCGAGACGCCGACGATCACGGGCATCCTCCCGCACGCGCCCCCACATGCGCCGATGACCCGGCGCGCGAAGCCGATGGCCTCCTGAGTGTCGAGCTTGGTCGCCTCGCCCATCACGCCGAGGATGGTGAGGCCGGTGACGCCGCAGCCGCGATAGAAATCCACCATGCGGGCCGCCGAGTCGTCGTCGATGCGACCGTCGTCGTGAAAGGGCGTGACGGCAATGGCATAGACGCCTGGGACCTCGAGCACCGTGACCAACTCCACCAGACCGATCCGCTCTCGCTTATTTGTCTATCCCGCCCGCAGCCCGAGCGGAAGGCGAGGCTTGCTGTTGAGCGGTGCGGTTTTTTTTGAAGACCATCGACCGTCGGCGCGTCCACGCTGCTGCAGCGACCTCGGCTCTCTACCAGCGCAGCACCCGCTGGCCGGCCGCAGCCCCGACCAGCGCGGCCAAGGCAACGGGGGGTGGATACCAGAGGGCTACGAACAGCGGCGAATCGTCGACGCAGTGAGTGGCGTAGAGGAAGGCGGCCAGGCTGCCGGCCAGCAGCCCCGCGACGGCCCCGGCCATGGCCGGGGATCGGGGTGCCCCGGCGCGCAGGGCCGGCAGCAATGCCGACAAGGGTGCGACCGACAGGACGGCGATAGAGGCCAGGCAGAGCCGGGAGTTGCTGCCGATGGCTGAGGCCGGCCAGGCGCTGGCGGGCGATACCGCCAGCTCCCCTGCGACGGCCAGCGCCAGCATCGCCACGGGCACGGAGAGTATGACAAGCGCCGTGCGTCCATCGGCGTCCGGCCGGGCAAGGCGCGCGGTGGCCCACACGGCGACGGCCAAGAAGGCGAGAGCGATCACCACCTTGGTCGCGAAGCGCCATGTCTGCAGGGCGCTCGCGATGTCCGGGCGCACCCCGAGGTCGTAGGCGAACAGGACGCCCGAGATCAGGCCGCCGATGGCGAGCGCGGCCGCCATGCGCCGGGCGATCGAGGGCGGCCTTGCGGCGCCGGCGGCGGCGATGGCGGCGATGAGGTTGTCGGTGCTCATGCGGTCTTGGGGGGCTTGGTGGAGAGCTCGGTTGGATTCTCGGCTCGGAATGCCTTGGCGAGGGAGCGCAGGGCGCGATGCAGGGCGACGCGGACGGCGCCCTCCGTCATGCCCAGCCGCTCGGCCACCTGCCGCGCGCTCGCGCCCTCGATGGAGATGGCGACAACGATCTCGCGCTGACGCCCGTTCAGCCGGGAGATGAGGCGCTCGGCATCGACTCCGTTCAGCTCGGCCGGCGGCGCCTCGGCGCCCGGCAGCTCGCCGATGTCGTCGATGGCCACGTCGATGACAACTCGGGCCTGCCGGCCGCGCCGGCGCAGATTGTCGATCAGCTTGTTGCGAGCGATGGCGTAGAGCCACGGGCTGAACGGCTGGCGCTCGTCCCAGGTGCCGCGCTTCAGATGCAGGGCCAACAGCGTCTCCTGGACCACGTCCTCCATGTCCTCGCTGCCACGCTTGTGCCGGGCAAGGCCGCGGCTGGCCAGCGCCCGCAGCACCGGGGCGAGCTCCTGGAGCAGCCGGCGATACGCCGCCGCATCGCCGCGGATGGCAGCACGCATCAGCCCGGCCCAATGTGTCTCCCGGTCGGTCACAAGGCCACTGGTCCCTTTACGTGGCGTCCAACGGCAACATTACAGGGCGCGCCCGATCTTTCTCGTGCTGGCGTGCTCGCGCCGGCCTCTCAAGCTGGCTCTCTCGCGCCGGGTTGCCGGGTGACCCGAGCACACGCATCCACGGCGGGGCGAGAACATGCGCACGTGCCGCACTCTAGAGCACAAAAGCGTGAGATCGGTAACAGCCGCGCTCCCCCCGGCGTAATTGCGGCCGAGTGTGCCACTTCTTCCGGGAAGGTGACGGTCCGATGCCGAGACGCGCCGCTATCGCAATCCTTGCCTCCACGATCGCCGCCGGCCCGCCTCCCGCCGGCGCGCTGGACGGGAGTGGCCGGGCTGCGCTCGTCCTCGCCGCGGGGCAGGCGGCTCCCGCCGCCGCACCGACCGATCTCTCCCCCGAAGAGAGGATGCGGCGCCGCTGGCCGCAGCCGGTGCGCGTGGGCGACCTGATCGGACTGCCTGTGCTGGACCACGACGACCGCACGCTCGGTCGCGTCGAGAGCGTGGTGCGGACCCCGGAGGGAAACGTCCGGCTGATCGTCCCCTATGGCGGCTTCCTCGGCTGGGGGCGGCGCCCTGTGGCCGTCCCGATCGAAGTGGTTGCCATTGCCGGCCGCCAGCTTGCAGCGCTCGACATGACGCGTGCGGAATTCGAGGCCGCGCCTGCCTGGAACGCCACGGAAGGCCTGGCGCTGCCGGCGGGCGAGGTAATCCGCGTCGGCCTCTACCGGCGCTGAGAGGCAGTCCATGACGGATGCAAACGTCCGATCGAAAGGGAGGCGCCGGCACCGCCTTCACCCGCTCGCGATCCGCATCATGCACTGGACCAATGCGGTCGCCATGATCGTCCTGATCGCGAGCGGCTGGGCCATCTACAACGACGAGGTGATCTTCGGCTGGCTGCATTTCCCGAACTGGATGACGCTGGGCGCCGGTCCGGAGGGGGCGCTGCAGTGGCACTTCCTGGCGATGTGGGTTCTGGCCGCCAACGGCCTCGCCTATCTCGCCTACGGTCTCGCTACCGGCCGCTATCGGCGCATGCTGCTGCCGGTCCGTATCGCCGAGGTGCTGGCCGAGATCCGGGCCGCCCTGGCGCTGCGGCTCAGCCACGACGACCTCACCCGCTACAACGCGGTCCAGCGCCTCCTCTACATCAGCATCATCCTGGTCGGCATCGTCCAGGTGCTGTCCGGGCTCGTGATCTGGAAGCCCGTGCAGCTCTCCGAGCTGGCCGTGCTGTTCTACGACTTCCAGACCGCGCGCCTGGTGCACTTCTTAGGCATGGCCGCCATCGTCGGGTTCCTCGTGATCCACGTGGGCCTGGCGCTGCTCGTGCCGACGACGCTGCTCGCCATGCTGACCGGTGGCCCCGTGGTTGCGCGCGATCCGCCCGCCGATGTGGATCGCAACCCGCCAGCGGATGCGGAGACGCCATCTCCGGCGCCAACGCAGCCTGAAGAGCTTGCATCCTGAGGAGACGAGAGCCCATGTCTCTGCCCCCGCGTTCGCCGTCTCTGTTCAGGCCCGCCCGCGCCATCGACCAGAGCGTGCTCGCCGAGAACCGCGCGCTGCTGCGCGCCATCGACCGGCGCAAGATCCTGCGCGGCGGCCTCAGCCTCGGCGCCCTCACCATGCTCACGGGCTGCGACGTGACGCGGCGCGATTCCGTTCAGAGCGTGCTGAAGGCCGTCTCCGCGTGGAACGACCGCGCCCAGGCGCTGATGTTCCGCCCCAACCACCTGGCGCCGACCTTCTCGCCCGACAAGGTGGTCAAGCCGCCCCGCTTCAATGCCTACTACGACGTGGAGGACATGGTCCCCGTCGATGGCGAGACGTGGAAGCTGGAGCTTGCCGGCCTGATCGCCGATAAGCGGCCGTGGACGCTGCGCCAGATCTACGAGCTGCCCGAGCAGGAAATCATCGTCCGCCACATCTGCGTGGAGGGCTGGGACTATATCGGCCAGTGGTCGGGCGTGAGCCTGCGCCAGTTCCTGGAGCGCATCGGCGCCGATCTGACCGCCAGGTACGTCGCCTTCCGCTGTGCGGACGACTACTACGGCAGCATCGACATGCCCTCGGCGCTGCATCCGCAGACTTTGTTAGCCACAAAGTACGCACGGGAACCATTGGCCGACCCATTCGGTTTCCCTTTGCGCCTGCGCACGGCCGTGAAGCTGGGCTTCAAGAACCCCAAGTGGATCACCGCCATGGAGGTCACGAATACGTACCGCGGCGGCTACTGGGAGGACCGCGGCTTCAACTGGTTCAGCGGCATCTGACCGGAGGAGGGCGAGCATGGCCGGTGATACGTGCGGCGAGACGGGGCGCGCGCAGTGCGCCATCGCGGTTATGGCGAAGGCGTCGATCCCGGGCGGGGCCAAGACGCGCCTCGTCCCGCCGCTCACGCCGGAGGAGGCTGCCAACCTCAACACCAGCTTCCTGCGCGACATTGCCGACAGCCTGATCGGCGCCTCGGCGTTCGCCGATATCGCGCCCGTGATGGCCTATGCCCCGGCCGGCAGCGCCGCGTTCTTCCGCGAGGTCCTGCCGGCACGCATCGGCCTGCTGGAGACGGTGGCGCCGAGCTTTGGGGAGTGCCTGTTTCACGCCGTCACTGCGCTGCTCGCCGCCGGCCACGAATCGGTGTGTCTCATCAACTCCGACAGCCCGACGCTGCCTGCTGCCTACCTCGTGGCCGCGGCGACCGTGCTGGCCGCACCCGGCGACCGCATGGTGCTGGGGCCCTCCACCGACGGCGGCTACTACCTCATCGGACTGAAACGGCCGCACCGCCGGCTGTTCGAGGACATCGACTGGAGCACCGAGCGGGTGACGGCCCAGACCCTCGCGCGGGCGCAGGAGCTGGGGCTCGCGGTGCACCAGCTGCCCACGTGGTACGACGTGGACGACCTGGCGGCGCTGCGGGTGCTGATGGGCGAGCTGTTCGAGGACCGGCGCTTCCGCGTCTGGGGCAGCCGGCCGACGCCGGCCACCTGGACGCGGCGGGAGCTGGCGCGGCTCCTCGCCGCTACCGACCTGCCGGCACGGCTCGCCGTACCCCTGGCCGCGAGCCTCGTCGCATGAGGGCCATCCGCGAGCCGATCGTCCGTCTTGCCGCCATCGGGGCGGCGCTGACCGCACTGACGGCAGTCGGCCCCGGCCTGCATCTTGCCTATGGCGGCTGGGCGCTGATGCTGGTCTTCGCCGCCGGCGGAGCCGGCATCGGGCTGGCGTGGCGGATCGCCGATGGCGCGGACCAGCGCAGCGCGCTGCTCGTGATCCTCGCGGCGGCGCTGGCCATGCGCCTCGCGATGCTCCTCGTCGAGCCGTATCTCTCGACCGACATCTACCGCTACATCTGGGACGGGCGGGTCCAGGCCGCAGGCATCAATCCGTACCGCTATTTACCCGCCGCACCCGAGCTCTTGCACCTGCGCGACGCAGCGATCTTCCCCGGCATCAACCGCTCGGACACTGCCGTCACCATCTATCCGCCGGTGGCGCAGGCCATCTTCGTAGCGATCACGCGCCTCGGCGAAAGCGTGGTGGCCATGAAGCTTGGCCTCCTGGTGTTCGAGACCGCAACGGTCGCGGCGCTGATCGCCCTGCTGCGCCGCCTTGGGCAGCCGGCGACGCGCGTGGTGGCGTATGCCTGGCATCCGCTGGCGATCTGGGAGGTCGCCGGCAGCGGCCACATCGACAGCGCCATGTGTGCATTGCTGATGGCCGGGCTGTTGCTGCTGCTCTACGGCCGCACCCTGCTCGCGGGCATCGCCGTGACGCTGGCTGCCCTGGTGAAGCCGACGGCGCTGCTGGCCCTTCCGGTGCTCTGGCGCCCCTGGGACTGGCGGCTGCCGCTGGTCGTGCTGCTCACGGCCGTGCTGGCGTACCTGCCCTACCTGTCGGTCGGCAGCGGCGTGCTGGGCTATCTCGGCGGCTACATCGATGAGGAGGGGCTCGCCTCCGGCCGCGGGTTCGCCGTGCTCTGGCTGATGGAGCAGTTCACGGGTCCCGTGCCCGGCGCGGTCCGCGTGTACATCGCCGCCGCGGCGGCGATCCTGGTCGGCCTCGCCATCGCCGTCGCCTTCCGTCGGGACCGTTCAGCCGAAGCGGCCATCGCCAGCCTCGGCTGGCTCCTCGCCGTGTTCCTGACCCTCGCGTCGCCGCACTACCCCTGGTACTTCCTCGCCCTCGTTCCGTTGCTTGCACTCCGTGCGTCGGCTGCCGCCTGGGTTCTGACGCTCGCCTGCCCGCTCATCTACGAGAGCGCCACTGGGACGGCTTGGTTGGCCTACGACGTGCGCGTTGCGGCATTCACCCTCGCAACCGTCGCGGCCCTCGCCTTCGACGCGCGGCGCCTGCGGCGCAGCGCGCTCGGCAAGCCCCTCAACCTCACCGTCGGAGAGACCCCATGACCGGACCCGCGAGCGCCGCGGCGATCGACCCGCGTCGATATCATGAAGCCGTCGAGGCCGATTTGAGCCCCGTCGCGACGGCCGACCCGGTCTGCCTCTACCTCGAGACCACCAACCGCTGCAATCTTCTCTGCACCACCTGTCCGCGCACCTATGCCGATTTGGAGCCGGAGGCGGACATGAGCTGGGAGCTGTTCGCGCGTATCGTGGACCAGGTGCCCAATGTCGCGCGAGTGGTGCTGCACGGCGTCGGCGAGCCGATGCTGGTGAAGGACTTGGCGCGCCGCGTGCGCTACCTGAAGGAGCGCGGCGTCTACGTTCTGTTCAACACCAACGGCACGGCGCTCACCCTCAGGAGGGGCCGAGAGCTGGCGGCCGCGGGGCTGGACGAGCTGCGGGTCTCGCTCGACGCCGCCGATGCGCACACCTTCCTCAAGGTCCGCGGCAAGGACGACTTCAACCGCATCGTCCGCAACGTCCGCGCCTTCACGGACATGCAGGCTGCGGAGGGCCTGGAGCGCCCGCGCGTGTCGCTGTGGCTGACCGGTCTCAAGGAGACCATCGCCGAGCTTCCCGAGTTCGTCCGTATTGCCTGCGAGATCGGGGTGAAGGAGGTCTACCTGCAGCGACTGGTGTTCTGCGAGGACACCCCATTCGGCCTGGCCACGCCCGACCAGGCTCTGTTCGAGCGCCTGAGCCGGGAGGAGACGCAGCACTTGGCAGCCGCGGCGGCCCAGGCCGCCGCCCTTGGCATCGATTTCAATGCCTCCGGCGCCACCGAGCCCGGCGAAAGCCTCGCGCGCAAGACCGATACGACCCCGTGGTCGCTGTGCCGGCGGCCCTGGACGGTGATGTACTTCACTGCCAACGGCCGGGCGCTGCCGTGCTGCATCGCGCCGTTCTCGCAGGCCGGCTACGAGAACTACACGCTCGGCGATGCCACGCAGCAGACCCTGCCGGAGATCTGGAACAGCCCCGCCTACCGCGAGTTCCGTGCGGCCCTGCAGTCCGAGACGCCGCCCAAGTGCTGCGCCGGCTGCGGCTTGCGCTGGAGCCTTTGATGGACCGCCCGGCGGTCTCCGTCGTCATCCCCTGCCTCGACGAGGAGGCGGCGATCGGCCCGTGCGTGGCGGCCGTGCGAGCCATCGGCGTAGGCGAGGTGATCGTGGTCGACGGCGGATCCGGCGACCGGACCGTTGAGCGGGCAGCGGACGCGGGGGCGCGCGTCATCGTGGAGCGGCGCCGGGGTTACGGCCGGGCGATGCTGACTGGCATCGCTGCCATCTCCCCTCGGGCCACCGTCGTGCTCTTCATCGATGGCGACGGCAGCGACCGGCCTGAGATGATCCCGGCCGTGCTCGCGCCCATCGAGCGCGGCGAGGCCGATTTCGTGCTGGGCTCGCGCCTGCGCGGGCCGCGCGAGCCGGGCAGCCTGGCCCCGGCGCAGATCGTCGCCGGGCATCTCGCCGGCCTCCTGATCCGCCTGCGCTATGGGGCGCGCTTCACCGACATGTCGCCGTTCCGCGCTGTCCGGCGCGACGCGCTGGAGAGTCTCGGTATGCAGGACGAGACCTTCGGCTGGAACCTGGAGATGCAGATGCGGGCCGCGGCCGCCGGGCTGCGCATCGCGGAGGTGCCCGTCGGTCAGCGTCGGCGCGGCGGAGGCGTCTCCAAGGTGTCGGGAGACCTCGCAACGGCGGCGCGGGCGACATGGGTGCTCCTCGCCACCTTCCTTCGGCTTGCGACCATCACGCGCGCAAGAACCTGCGAGCACGATCGGCGCTGAACCGCGGCGCGCCCGCCCCAACGGCCTTCAGACACAAATTGGTGAAGATCGGGAACTCTCCTCCCGACTCCACGTTTGGCGCCTGCTTAAGCTTGCGCTGGGGGGTCTCAACATTCGAAACCACGCGGGGACAGCACGTGACCTTGGCAAACAGACCCCTTTACCTGCAGGTGCGAGACGCGCTCGCAGAACGCATCGCCAGCGGAGGATTGCGGCCAGGAGCCGCGATTCCCAGCGAGAATGACTTGGCGCGCGAGATCGGCGTCAGCGCCGGGACCGTGCGCAAGGCGCTGCAGCTCATGGAGACGGACCGGCTCATCGTGCGGCACCAGGGCCGCGGAACGTTCGTGAGCGACCTCACCTCCGACGAGCACGCCGGGCGCTTCACGCGGCTGCACAGCCCGGACGGCAGGCGCGTGCACGGACAGATCAAGTCGGTCGAGGTCGCGCGCGGGGTTGCCGGCGAGCTGGAGCGGGAACGGCTGCAGCTGGCCGCGGGGGCCGAGGTCTATCGGGTGCGCCGGGTCCGGCAACACGACAGCGCTGCTTTCCTGGTCGAGGACGCCGCGCTGCCGGCAGAGCTGTTTCCGGGGCTCGGCGAGCGCGACCATATTGCCGACCCGATCACGGTCCTGGCGCAGGAGCACGGCATCCTGCTCGGCAATGCCCAGGAGCGGGTCGCGGCCGCCGTGCCACCGCCTGCGGTCGCACGCATTCTGCGCACCGCGCCCGACACGCCGGTCGTCGTTCTGGACCGCGTGGTGTTCACCATGGACAATCGCCGCCCCGTAGAGTGGCGCCTTGCCCATGGCCATCTACCCGGCTGCTACTACATGGCCGAGCTCGGCTGGCGCGCCAACGTGGGCTAGGGGTCAGACCCCTCGCACTGACGTTTGAACCAGTGCTCCAAGGGCGGAGGCGAGGGGTCTGACCCCTTCCCGTGTTGGGTTACGGCCCCTCGGGCCTAACCCAACCTACGATCCTACGATCGCTTCAACAGCTCGCGGGCGATGATCAGCTTCTGCACCTCGGTGGCGCCCTCGTAGATGCGCAGTGCGCGTATCTCGCGGTAAAGACTCTCCACCATCTCGCCGGTTCTTACCCCGCGCCCGCCGAGCATCTGCACGGCCGCGTCGATCACCCACTGGGCGCCTTCCGTCGCGGCCATCTTGGCCATGGCCGCCTCCCGCGTGGTGGGATGGCCCTGGACATCGCGGCGCCAGGCGGCGCGGTAGGTGAGGAGCGCGGCGGCGTCGATCGTGGTGGCCATGTCGCCCAGCTTTGCCTGGGTCAGCTGCAGGTCGGCGAGCGTCGCGCCGAACATCGGCCGGTGGCGGGCGTGTCGCAGCGCCTCGTCGAGCGCGCGCCGGGCAAAGCCCAGCGCAGCGGCTGCCACCGAGGCGCGGAAGATGTCGAGGGTGCGCATGGCGATCTTGAAGCCTTCGCCGGGCGTCCCCAGCCGCCGCGCGGCCGGGATTCGCATGTCGCTGAGCCGGATGGTGGCCAGGGGATGCGGCGCGATCACGTCGATGCGTTCGGCGATGGAGAAGCCCGGATCGTCAGGGAAGATCACAAACGCCGAGATGCCGCGCGTGCCGGGCACATCGTCGGTGCGTGCGAACAGGGTGTAGACATCGGCGATGCCGCCGTTGGAGATCCAGGTCTTCTCGCCCGAGAGCACGCAGTGGTCGCCGTCGGTGCGGGCGGCGCAGCGCATGGCCGCCACGTCCGAGCCCGCCTCGGCCTCCGAGAGCGCGAACGCGGCGATCATCTCGCCGGAGGCTACCCTGGGCAGCACGCGTGCCTTGAGCTCGTCCGAGCCGGCAAGCGAGATGGCCCCGGTGCCCAGGCCCTGCATGGCGAAGGCGAAGTCGGCCAGTCCGTCGTGATAGGCGAGCGTCTCGCGCGCGAGACAGATGCGGCGCGATTCGATGGCGTCGGCGAGCCCGCCGTAGGCCCTGGGAACGCAGGCGCGCAGCAGCCCGGCGGCCCCCATCCGCCGCACCAGGGCGCGGCAGGTGTTCTCGGTGTCGTGGTGATCGAGGGCGTCGAGCGCCCCGGACGCCGCAAACGCATCGAGCTCGGCCGCAAAGGCGCGGTGCTCGCGGGCCATGAACGGCCAGTCGAGATGGTCGCGGGTCGGGGTCAGGCGCACGGACACGGCATGTCTCCTCGATGGCCCGGAGTTGGCGAATAGTTTATACTTGAAATATTCATCGGGCCAGGGCAGTCTGGCATGCGGAAGCCTTGATGCAATCGGAGGCAGCGTTGCGCGTCGCCTGTCTCGGCGGAGGCCCGGCAGGGCTCTATTTCGCCATCGCCATGAAGCTGCGCGATGCCCGCCACGAGGTCGTGGTGGTGGAGCGCAACCGGCCCTACGACACCTTCGGCTGGGGCGTGGTGCTGTCCGACGAGACGCTGGCCAACCTGAAGGCGGCCGACCCTGTCAGCGCCACCGAGATCGCCCACGGCTTCGTCTACTGGGACGACATCGCCACCCACTACCGCGGCACCGTCGCGCGCTCCTCGGGGCATGGCTTCTGCGGCATCGGCCGCAAGCGGCTGCTCAACATCCTGCAGGATCGGGCGCGCGCGCTCGGCGTGGAGCTCAAATTCGAGACCGAGATCGAAAGCCTCGAGCCTTACAAGGGCTACGACCTGATCGTGGCGGCGGACGGCGCCAACTCCAGGGTGCGCACCGAGCTGGCCCACGTCTTCAGGCCGGACATCGAGGTGCGGCGGAACAAGTACATCTGGCTCGGCACGCATCAGAGGTTCGACGATGCCTTCACCTTCATCTTCGAGGAGACCGACAAGGGCTGGATCTGGGCGCACGCCTACCAGTTCGAGCCCGAGACGGCCACCTTCATCGTCGAGTGCTCCGAGGCCACCTGGCGCAATTTCGGCTTCGATGCCATGAGCCAGGAGGAGACGCTCGCTGCGTGCGAGCGGATCTTCGCCGGGAATCTCGGCGGCAACCGGCTAATGACCAACGCGCGCCACCTGCGCGGCTCGGCCTGGCTCAACTTCAACCGCGTGCTGTGCCAGTCCTGGAGCCACGAGAACATCGTGCTGATGGGCGACTCGGCGGCCACCGCGCACTTCTCCGTCGGCTCCGGCACCAAGCTGGCCCTGGAGAGCGCCATCGCACTGGCCGATTACCTGCACACCGAGCCCACCATGGCCGCCGCCTTCGAGCGCTACGAGGAGGACAGGCGCACCCAGGTGCTGCGCCTGCAGAGCGCCGCGCGCAACTCCACGGAGTGGTTCGAGGACGTTGAGCGCTATCTCGCCCTGCATCCGGTCCAGCTCAACTACTCCCTGCTGACGCGGTCGCAGCGCATCTCGCACGAGAACCTGCGCCAGCGCGACAAGGCATGGCTGGACGGCGCCGAGATGTGGTTCGAGGAGCAGGCGACGGGCCACAAGCCCAATGCCGCGCGCCCGCCCATGTTCACGCCGTTCCGGCTGCGCGGGATGGACCTGAAGAACCGCGTGGTCGTGTCGCCCATGGCGCAATACAAGGCCGTGGACGGCACGCCCACCGACTGGCACCTCGTGCACCTCGCCGAGCGCGCCAAGGGCGGGGCGGGGCTGGTCGTGACCGAGATGACCTGCGTCTCCCCGGAGGGGCGCATCACACCCGGCTGCACCGGCCTCTATGCGCCAGAGCACGAGGCCGCCTGGAAGCGCATCGTCGATTTCGTGCACGCCGAGACCGACGCCAGGATCGCCATCCAGCTCGGCCACTCCGGCCCCAAGGGCTCCACCCAACTCGGCTGGGAGGAGATGGATGCGCCATTGCCCACGGGCAACTGGGAGCTGCTGGCCCCCTCGCCGGTGCCGTGGTCGCCGCACAACCAGGTGCCGCGCGAGATGACGCGCGCCGACCTGCAGCGGGTTGTGGGCGAGTACGTGGCGGCGGCGCAGATGGCCGAGCGCGCCGGGTTCGACATGCTGGAGCTGCACTACGCCCACGGCTATCTCCTGTCGGCGTTCATCACGCCTCTCACCAACCGCCGCACCGACGAGTATGGCGGCTCGCTCGAGGGCCGCATGCGCTTCCCGCTGGAGCTCTACAGGGCGGTACGCGCCGCCTGGCCGGAGGCGAAGCCGATCTCGGTGCGCATCTCCGCCAGCGACTGGGTTGGCAGCCACGGCATCACGCCTGCCGACGCTGTGGAGATCGCGCGCCTCTTGAAGCGCGAGGGCGTCGACATCATCGACGTGTCGGCCGGGCAGACCTCCATCGAGGCGCGGCCCGTCTACGGCCGCATGTTCCAGACACCGTTCTCCGACCGCATCCGCAACGAGGTGGACATCGCCACCATGGCGGTCGGCAACATCACGGAAGTCGACCACGTCAACTCGATCCTGATGGCCGGCCGCGCGGATCTCGTCTGCCTGGCGCGCCCGCATCTCGCCGATCCCTACTGGACGCTGCACGCCGCCGCACGCGCGGGCTACACCGGTACGACGTGGCCCAAGCCATACTTGGCCGGCCGCGACCAGCTCTACCGGCTGGCCGCCCGGGCTGAGACTCGGGCTGAGACTTGGGCCGAGACCGGAACGGAGCGGGTGTGATGGCACGGGTGCTGGAGGAACGGCATGCTCTGATCACCGGCGGTGGCACCGGCATCGGCGCCGCCATTGCCGTTGCGCTGTCCGCGGCCGGCGCCGCCGTGTCGCTCGCCGGACGCCGTGCGGCACCCCTGGAGGAGGTCGCGGACAATCTCGACCGTGCCCGCGTCATCGTTGCCGACGTGACCCGCCAGGAGGACACCGCCGCGATGGTGCAGGCCGCGCGCGCGGCGCACGGCCCCATCGACATCCTGGTGGCCAATGCGGGGGCAGCGGAGAGTGCGCCCATCGGCAAGCTGGATCTGGCGCACTGGCAGCGCATGCTCGACGTGAACCTCACGGGCGCCTTTCTGAGTGCCAAGGCGGCGCTGCCCGACCTTACGCGGGAGGGCGCCGGCGCCAGCCGGATCGTCTTCATCGCGTCCACGGCCGGCCTCAAGGGCTATCCCTACGTGGCCGCCTACTGCGCTGCCAAGCATGGCATGGTCGGCCTGGCGCGTGCCCTGGCGTCCGAGCTGGCCGCCACCTCGGTGACGGTGAATGCCGTCTGCCCGGGCTTCACGGAGACGCCGCTGCTGGAGGCCTCGCTCGCGAACATTGCCGCCAAGACCGGCCGCACGCGCGGCGAGGCGCAAGCCGAGCTGCGGCGGCTCAATCCGCAGGGGCGCTTCGTCAAGGCCGAGGAAGTGGCGAGCACCGTGCTCTGGCTATGCACGCCCGCCGCCCAGGCGGTCACCGGCCAGGCGATCTCGGTCTCCGGGGGAGAGATATGACCGTCGAGCCGCAGTGGAGGCCCGAGTCGCCGGAGCATCTGAGGCTAAGGCTGTGGGTGCGGCTGCTCCGCGCCGCGCGCCCCGTCGAGGCCGAGCTGCGCCGGCGTCTTGCCCACGAGTTCGGCATGACCCTGCCCAAGTTCGATGTGATGGCCGCGCTCGCGCGGCGCGAGTCCGGCATGACCATGACCGAGGTGTCGCGGCTTCTCATGGTGTCCAACGGGAATGTCACCGGCCTGGTTGACCGGCTGGTCGCCGAGGGCCTGGTGATGCGTACGGCCAACGAGAACGACCGGCGCGCCACGTTCGTCCGGCTGACGCACAAGGGCCTGCGCCTGTTCGCGGGCATGGCCGAGGCGCACGAGCGGTGGGTGAACGAGATTCTGGCCTCCTTCAGCGACGAGCAGAGCGAGGCCATGGTCGGCCTGCTGGACACCTTGCTGGCGCAGACGCGGACGGGAGAGCGAAAGCGATGACCAATGATCAGCCCTTCAAGCCCCGCCACTTCAACTGGCGCCTGGATGACGGCGTCGCGGTGATCTCCCTGGCGCGGCCGGAGCGCAAGAACCCGCTCACCTTCGAGTCCTACGCCGAGCTGCGCGACACCTTCCGTGCTCTGCCCGCGGCCGAGACGGTGAAGGCGGTTGTCATTGCCTCCAACGGCGGCAACTTCTGCTCGGGCGGCGACGTGCACGACATCATCGGCCCGCTGCTCGACAAGGACATGAAAGGGCTGCTGGCCTTCACCCGCATGACCGGTGACCTGGTGAAGGCCATCAAGGCCGCGCCGCAGCCGGTGATCGCCGCGGTCGACGGCGTCTGCGTCGGCGCCGGCGCGATGCTTGCCCTCTTCGCCGACATCCGCCTCGGCACGCCCGCCGCCAAAACCGCGTTCCTGTTCACCCGCGTCGGCCTCGCCGGCTGCGACATGGGTGCCTGCGCCATGCTGCCCCGCGTGATCGGCCAGGGTCGCGCGGCGGAGCTGCTCTTCACGGGCCGCACCATGTCGGCGGAGGAGGGCGAGCGCTGGGGCTTCTTCAACCGGCTGGTGGGGCCGGACGCGCTGGAGGCCGAGGCGGTGGTGATGGCCAGGTCTCTCGCGTCAGGGCCGACCTTCGCGCACATGATGACCAAGAGCACGCTCAACCAGGAATGGTCCATGACCCTCGACCAGGCCATCGAGGCCGAGGCCCAGGCGCAGGCCATCTGCATGCAGACCCGCGACTTCCGCCGCGCCTACGAGGCGT
>Ga0075431_100000872_pt1 | contig 26496 bp, 27 predicted proteins | sample RhiMetdeltSRZDD5_FD_75297 | JGI IMG/M metagenome (GOLD analysis project Ga0075431, IMG submission 75297) | Populus rhizosphere microbial communities from Tennessee, USA - Rhizosphere MetaG P. deltoides SRZDD5 | ecosystem: Host-associated > Plants > Roots > Rhizosphere > Soil | place: USA... | reverse complement strand
GGCTTGTCCCCGGCATCCAGCCATCAACGCGCGCTGGCACGAGGGGTTGGATGGATCCCGGCGACAAGCGCCGGGATGACACCGGGTACCTTCTGTCGGAGTCACAACACTCGCGCCGTCCCGCCCTGCACATCGGGCGCAACGCGCACCGAGATCGCGGTTGCCGATCGAAGCGCACTCTCGCTAAGCTGGTACTCGAGCAGACGTCAACCGGCAGAGGCACGCATATGTCGCAAGCGATCGGCGATCTCGCCGCGAAGCTTGAGAGTCTCCTCAAGCTGCGGTCGATCCCGTTCGGCATGAAGCTATTCGAGCGACGCGCCGACATGGAATCGATCTCCAGGATTCGCCGACCCACGTCGGTGCACACGCTCGACCAAGTTGTGGCGCAGGCGGCACGGCTCGGATGGACGGTCGGCGTTACCGCGGAAGATTTGGTCGGGGCGCAATGCCGCGCGGTGGTGGGCCTCGGCAGCGCGAAGGATGACCGCTGGCGTTCTGGCAAGCACATGACCGGCGTGTGGTTCTCGACGCTCGATGACGCAACCGCCCACCAGGCCGCGATGCACTGCGTCGACGATGGACGATACGAGGCGCTGGCCATCTCGCCGCTGGCCTCTGGACGCCTCGATCCACCCGACATCGCGCTATTCTACGCGACGCCGGGCGCCATGATGTACTTCATCAACGGATTGCAATGGTCAGGCTACAGGCGCTTCGACTGGGGCGTTGTGGGAGAGAGCGCCTGCGCGGACAGCTGGGGCCGTGCGCTCAAGACGCGTGAACCTTCGCTTTCCATCCCGTGCTTCGCCGAGCGGCGCTACGGAGGCGTCCTGGACGATGAGATGCTTATGGCCCTGCCGCCGGAGCACCTTGCCAAGGCCATGGCGGGGATGGAGGCATTGGCAAGGAATGGCTTTCGCTATCCCTTTCCCCAGTACGGCATCCAACAGGATGTACGCGACGGGATGGCGAAGAGCTATCCCGACCGCGCGGCGGGAAAGACTGCATAGGGTGGACGGCGGTTCCGCGATCGCACGCCAGCAGCCAAGGTCCCAGTCGAGCGGCCGTACCGATCGTCGTTGCTTTCCATAGCTGAGTGCACACGAACGTTATGCTGGTGGACCGCGTTGGGTCATGTGTCGACGGCGCCCGCGAGTCGAGAATCCTGTGACATTCAGCTTGCGGTCGGGCGCAAATCATGTGTCCGGCCTGTTTGCGCGGCGCACATGGCCACTGGCCCTGAGCAGAACATTTTCCGGAGTTCACCCAGCAACAGGCATTCCCGCGCGTTGCTTGCGCGCCTCATCGAGTGCACAACCAGGTATGGGGACCTCGGCTACCAGTGCCCGGGCCACGTGGCGCCCACGGAGCCTCATACCCCCAAAATGAAGGTCCCGTTGACGACCAGCAGCAGCAGGGCGAGCGCAACCAGGGTCTCCCGCTTCGCCGGCAGCCGGGAGGCGGCAAGCGGCATGCCGACGAGCAGGAGATGCGCGAGCGTGGCACCGGAGGCGAAGAGCATGGACTCGCCGGGATTGATGAGAAAGAAGAAGGCCCCGCGCACGAAGGCGTAGGCCGCGAGCGCCGGGAGGATACCGGCCAGGTCCGCGGGCCGGTCCCCCCGAAGCCGCGGCAGCAGGCTCGCCACCGGGATGGCGACGAGCAGGAGGAGCAGGGCCGCCGACACCGGCGAGGCGAAGTAGCCGCCGAGCGCCGGCTCGAAGTAGGCCGTGTAGCCCGGCTGGGCCGGCAGGGCGTGGGAGGTCGCGAGCGCAGGAGCGGCCACATTGAAGAACAGCCAGTTCAGCAGGAAGGTGGTGAGGCTCGCCCAGCCGAGGTCGTTCTGGGTCAGGTAATGGACGAGCATGCTGACATGGGAGGCGTTCTCGGCGTCGGGCCCTGCGCCCACCAGGCGCCCCTTGATCGCAGTCTCGAGAAGCACGAAGGCTGCCGGCGCCGCAAGGCCGTGCCAGGCGATCCAGCGGCCATGGCGCAGCACGTTCCACCCCCGCCGCACCAGAGTGTCGACCGCGGGGATGACGGCCAGAAAGGCGGCGACGATCTCGTTGAGGCAGGCAACGAGCAGGATCGCCGTCAGCAGGAGGGCCCCGCGCGCGCTCCACCTGGTGCGCAGGTGCAGCCAGGTGGCGATGTAGAGCGCGGCGAACGCAGCCGTGACCGCCTTCGACTCCTCGACGCTGGAGAAATACCACACACCGAGCGTGAGCGCGTAGACGGCGCCCAGGGGCAGCACGAGGCGCCCCGGCACGACGGCAGCGAAGGCCCGCATCGCCGCCCAGACCCCGACGGCACCGGCCGCGGCGAACATGGCCTTGAGGAGGCTCCGGGGCTCGATCCAGGTGGAGAGGGGTGCCAGGACCTCCATCCACACGGCCGCCAGCGCGACAGTGAGGGGATGGAAGCGGATGATGCGGTCGTGCAGGTAGTCGGTGCCGATGCGCTCCAGGATCCTGCCGTTGGCGAGATCCGCATAGACCCAGGTATCCGCGCCGAAGGCGAGCGTGCCGGCCCTCGCCTCGAGCACGAGAGACGACAGCCAGTAGAGGCCGAACGCCGCAACCGCCAGGAGCGCCGGACCCGGGCCGAAGCCCGTCCGAGGCGGCTGCGGCCCCGGCGCGGCGCTCTCCACGGGGCGCTCTACTTACCGGCGAACCACTTGTCGTAGATCTGCTGGTAGGTGCCGTCCTCGCGCAGGTCGAGCAGGGCGACGTTCACCTGCTTGCGCAGCGGATGATTGCGCGGGAAGACGATGCCGTAGTCCTCCTTGCGGAACGGCTGTCCCACCATCTGCACGCGCCCCTTGCCCTCCTTGGCGGCAAAGAAGAGCAGCACCGGGGCATCGAAGACGACGGCGTCGGCCCGTTTGTCGAGGAGGGCCTTGTAGGCGTCGTCGATGCCATCGACCTCGATCACCTCGGCCCTCAGCTCGCGCGCGGCCTTGGCGGCCGTGCTGCCCTTCGTGGTCGCGACCTTCTTGCCCGGCAGGTCCTCCGGCCCGTTGATGCCGCCCTCGAGCCGCTGGACCGTCAGAGTCGCCGTGAGCTGGGCGGTGTAGAACGCCACGAACACGATGGCCGTGAACATCCACAGCACGGTGACGATGCGTGCAATCCAGTTGCGCGGCGCCTGCTCGGCCTGGGTGGCGAGCGTCGCCGCCGCCCAATAGGCGGCGTAGAAGATGCCGGGGATGTAGTGCTTGGTCGGGATGATGCCGTCCAGCTGGCCCCGCTCGAGGTACCAGACGAGGTGCGCCGGCACGACGATCAGCAGGAGCGCGATGCCGAGCCACACCAGGATCGCCGGCGAGAACAGGATGCCCAGGAGGTCCCAGAGCGGGTTGGAGTCCGCCTCGCCCCGGCCGCGCACCATGATCTGCAGGCCCGCATTCAGGATCGGCTGCGAGAAGTCGAACTCGGCCTCGCGCTTGGAGACGATCGAGATCGCCGCCACGCCGAGATCGGCCTTCCCGGCGCGGACATTCTCCAGCAGCGCCGTGACATTCGGGGCCGCGTGGTACTTGAACTTCACATTGAGCTTCTCGGCGATCTTGTTCCACAGCTCGATGCTGAAGCCGGAATATTTCCCGCCCTCCTGCTCCACGACCAGTGGCGGCAGGACACGCGTCACGACCCGCAGCTCCGCCTGGGCCATCGCCGGGCTCAGCGCCGGACCCCAGGAGAACAACATCAGCGCCACCAGCGCGGCCGCCAGGCGCCCCTTCACCGTCGACATGGGATCTCCCCTCGCACGGGCTTGTTTCGGCCCGGCGCTGCTCGCACGCGATCGGGCGTGCGGCGCCGGACGGCCCGAAAATTGGGTAGTCCATAGTCGACCGCCCGTTGCGAGGCAATGGAGTCTGCTGTGGCCTGTTGTGAACAAGGCCCGCCCGCAACCGCCAGTGGCACCGGGGCGCGTCAGTCCGGGAGCACGAGGCGGTCGCGCTTTGGCTCGGCCGTCTCGGGGCGCAGGGGTGCCGGCGGCTCGGCGTGGTACTCGCGCCGCACCCCCGGAAAAATAATGATCTGTGCCCCGTCCCGGCCCTCTCCTTCGCCTCCGGCCTCGCTGCGCACGAACCCTGAGCGGAATTGTACGATGTGTGCCATCGCTCTCCCCCGAGCCGATGGCCGCGCAAAAGTGCGGCCGATGATCCCCAATCGCCATCGACGCCACACTGATCCGGCGAGTCCACCGAGTTGAGCGTCCAAGCGGTTAACGAAAGGTAAACGAGCACCCCAGGCTCTCACGGGCAGCCCGTAAGGGTGCCTATAATGCCGCCGCCGCGCTCGACGACGGCGCGCCTTGCGCTGGTTGCGCCGCACCGACGGAGGGCTTCGCGCCTCCCATGCCCTCCTGTAAGGCGCGACGAAGTCCCACCGGATCTGCAAGTTGCGGCAACCTGATATCGTTCACGCCCGTCCCATGGACAATCAGACGGCCGTAGCCAAAAAGTCGACCGAGGGCGCCCTGCTGCAGGTTGACTTCCTCGATCGCGCTCAGCTGGAGTTCATCGGTCGTGCGACGCAGCCAACCCCGCTTGAAGATGAAGCGATGGTTGGTGACTCCGACCTCGGTCGTCCAGAAATGTATCATCATGGCGGTGAAGTGGATCAGACCCAGCGCTGCGGTCACCCCTGCAGCAATCAACCCCGGCCGGCCCGGCACGAGTGCCACGCAAACCAGCGCCATGGCGCTCAGCACGATCATGGCGATATATGGCCCTGCTTTCTGCACCCAATGGAAGCGCGCGCGATAAATGAGCGATTCGTTGGCGGCAAGGCTCTCGTCGATGTAGCTCATGGGAGGAAAACGCAAGCGCCACTGGTACGGTTCCTTTCCAGCCGCCCGGCGTGAAGTTGTATCGAGCCGGCGGCTTGTGTGGCTGAGCCTGTCGGTGGTGCCGTCGCCACCACGCTCCCGTCATGCAGCTGTCATTCCCGGCTACTAAGGGTCGGCACGACCGAAGGTTAATAACAACAGCATGGGCATGCTAAGGATCGAGGCGGTCTCCAAGACGTTCGGAGCGACGAAGGCCGTTCTGGACGTGTCGCTGGAGGTCCCCGCCGGACAGTTTCTGGGGGTGATCGGGCGCTCGGGCGCCGGCAAGTCGACGCTCCTGCGCATGATCAACCGGCTCACCGACCCGACCTCCGGGCGGATCGTCCTCGACCACCGGGACGTGACGGCGCTGTCCGGCACCGACCTGCGCCGCTGGCGCATGGACTGCGCCATGATCTTCCAGCAGTTCAACCTGATCGGCCGGCTCGACGTGCTCACCAACGTGCTGGTCGGCCGCATCGGCTACGCCCCGCTCGTGAGATCGCTCCTGCGCCTGTGGTCCCGCGACGACAAGGCGATGGCGCTCTCCGCGCTCGAGCAGTTTGACATGGCCGGCCTCGCCGCGCAGCGTGCCGAGAGCCTCTCGGGCGGACAGCAGCAACGCGTGGCCATCTGCCGCGCGCTCGTCCAGGAGCCCAAGCTGATCCTGGCGGACGAGCCCGTCGCCTCTCTCGACCCGCGCAACACCAAGATCGTCATGGACGCGCTGCAGCGCATAAACCGTCATTACGCCATTACCGTCATCTGCAATCTCCATTCGCTCGATCTGGCCCGCAGCTATTGCGATCGCCTGGTCGGCATGGCGAACGGCCGCGTGGTTTTCGACGACGCTCCCGCGGCGCTCACAGCCCAAGCCGCGCGCGATCTCTACGGCCTGGAGGCCGCCGAGGTTCTCGATGCTGCGGATGCGAGCGCCGACGGAGCGGTCGCGGACGCAGGCTCGGCCGTCGCGACGGCGTGAGAGCGGCCTCGTCTCCGGCACGCCCTCCACGTCGGCAGCTCGCAGGAGGAGGACTACGATGCGTCGTACGTTGCTCGCAGCCATGACCGCCATCGCGGCAGTCGCGTGGGGCGCTGCGGCTCGGGCGCAGGACTGGAAGGCGAAGTACCCCGAGCTGGTGTTCGCCATCATCCCCGCCGAGAACGCACAGAGCGTCAGCGAGCGCTGGGGGCCGGCGGTCGAGCACATGAGCAAGCGGCTGGGCGTCAAGGTCACGCTGCGGCTCGCCAACGACTATGCGGCAGTGATCGAGGGCCAGAAGGCCGGCCACATCCACATCGCCGGCTACGGGCCGTCCGCGTTCGCGCGCGCCCTGACGACGGGCGCCAGGCTCGAGGCGATTGCGCAGGACGTGAACCTGGACGGCAGCAAGGGCTACTACTCGGTCTTCTATGTCAGGAAGGACAGCCCCTACCGGAAGCTGGAGGACCTCAAGGGCAAGAACCTGGGCCTCGTCGACCCCAACTCGGCCTCGGGCAACAGCGTGCCGCGCTTCGCCATGCACAAGATGGGCATCGACCCCGACACGTTCTTCGCCAAGGTCGTCTACACCGGAAGCCACGAGAATGCGATCATCGCCCTGCGGCAGGGCACCGTCGATGTCGCCGCCAACTGGTGGAACGACGAGAACGAATCCCTGCTGATGCGCATGGACCGCAAGAAGATGGCCAGGTACGCCGACTTTCGCATCGTCTTCAAGTCGGACCTGATCGTGAACGCGCCGATCGCCGTGCTGGCGTCGCTGCCCGCCGACCTGAAGGCCCGGATCCAGGCGACCATCCTCGACCTCGCCAAAGACGCCCCGGAGGCCTTCCGGAAGGCCACCGACGGCAAGGCGAAGCCGTGGGAGCCGGTCGACAACAGGGCCTACGATCCGATCGTCGAGCTGGACAGGTTCCTCGACGGCCTGCGCAAGAAGAAGTTCTGACGCCGGACCCTCGCCCGCAAGGCGAGGGAAACCCCGCTCCGAGAAGGTCTGCAGAGTGGCCATCGCCGTCCCGACCCTGCCAGAGCATCAGGCTCGCGCGCTCGAGGGCGCCTACCGCGGCGCGGTGGCATCCAAGCGGCGCCAGGCCCTGATCGGGGCCGCCGTTCTCATGGGCTGCATCGCCGCGGCGGCGTGGGCGGGCGACGTCGATCTCGCAACCTTCTGGGCGAACCTCGGCAGGTTCACGAGCTACCTCGGGCGCCTAGTCTATCTCGAGAACGGGCAGCCGGTCTGGACCGATATCGCCGAGTGGTACTGGGGCATCGGCCGCTGGACTCGCCTGCTCGTCGAGACGCTCTTCATCGCCTACATCGGAACGGTGCTGGGGGGGCTCGCCGCCCTCGTCCTGTGCTTCCTGGCCGCGGCCAATCTCGCCGGCAGGCGCTGGGTCTGCTTCCTCACCCGCCGCGTCCTGGAGTTCTGCCGCACCGTCCCCGAGATCGTGTTCGCGCTGATCTTCGTGGTCGCGTTCGGCCTCGGGCCCCTGCCCGGCGTGCTGGCGATCGCCATCCACACCACGGGCGCGCTCGGCAAGCTGTTCGCCGAGGTGGTCGAGAACATCGACATGAAGCCGGTCGACGGCGTCGCCGCGGCCGGCGCCTCCTGGTGGCAGACCGTGCGCTTCGCCGTGGTGCCCCAGGTGATGTCGAACTTCGCCAGCTACGGCCTCCTGCGCTTCGAGATCAACGTGCGTGGCGCGGCCGTGATGGGCTTCGTCGGCGCCGGCGGCATCGGCCAGGACATGCTGGAATCGATCCGCAAGTTCTATTATTCGGACGTGAGCGCGATCCTGCTCCTGATCGTCCTGACAGTCACCCTGATCGACCTGGGCACGGAGCGGCTCAGGCACCACCTCCTCGGCATGGAGCGGGCGCATTGACATCGCTGCGCGACAGCATGCTTGCAGACCGCAGCGGGCTCGAGGCCCGGCACCCGCAGGTGTTCCGCATCCCCTGGGTACGCCGGCTGCGCGTCGTCGCCGTGGCGGCCGCCCTCGCGGGTCTCTTCGTCTGGGGCATCGTCCGGCTCGACATCTCCTGGTGGCGGATCTTTGCCGGTTTCGGCGAGCTCGGCCGCATCGTCGCGCTGATGCTGCCACCGGCCTACGGCACGGAGGCCAGGCTCTGGATCTATCTCGACGCCCTGGCGCAGACGCTCGCCATCGCCTTCCTCGGCACGCTGCTGGCGGCGCTCATCGCCTTTCCGTTCGGCTTCCTGGCGGCGCGCAACGTGGTGCCGGTGTGGATCTTCCGCTTCCCGCTCCGGCGCGCGTTCGAAGGCATCCGCGGCGTCGATGCCCTGATCTGGGCGCTGATCTGGATCAACGTCGTGGGACTCGGCCCGTTCGCCGGCATCCTCGCCATCATGACCGCCGACTTCGGCGTCCTCGGCAAGCTGTTCTCGGAGGCGATCGAGGCGGCCGACGGCAAGCCCGTCGAGGGCGTGACCTCGGCCGGCGGCGCCCGCCTGCATGCTGTCCGTTTCGGGCTCCTGCCTCAGGTGCTGCCCGTGATGCTGAGCCAGGTTCTCTACTTCTTCGAATCGAATACGCGCTCGGCCACCATCATCGGCATCGTCGGGGCCGGCGGCATCGGCCTGCACCTCTACGAGCAGATCCGCACGCTCGAATGGCAGAACGTGGCGTTCCTGGTCCTCATGGTCCTCGTCACCGTCGCTGTCATCGACGCCGTCTCCGCGCGCCTGCGCTTCGCCATCATCGGCAAGCGGACGCCTTAGCCGATGCGCGGCGGGCACCCCCGATAGCGAGGGAGCCGCCCGAGTTCCTCGAGCGGCTCCCGTCATCGGGGCCGGACGCGGAAGGCTGCGTCCGGCCTCCAGCTGCCCGGTCTAGCTAGCTAGGCCGACGCGGCGTAAGTGGATGGGGAGGCGGTGGTATCCGGTGCCTCGTTACCGAACCAAGGCACCGGACCAGATCGCTAGGCTACCGCGCAACGCGCGGCGGGTTGCCCATTAGTGCCTGTGGCAAATCCGGTGGTAATGGCCGTGGCAATGGCCATGATGCCAATGGCCGTGACACACCCACCGGCAATGCCGGTGGTGATGATGGTGATGACCATGGTGATGATGGTGATGACCATGGTGGTGGTGGTGGTGATGCCGGTGATGGTGATGATGATGCCGGTGATGGCGATGACCGCGGTGGTGATGATGATCATGCCGCACCTGCTGGACGAGACCTTGCTCTGGTCCAGGGGTGCTCATCGGCAACGGGCGGCCAGAGCGGGCAGCGTTGAAGTGCTGAGCACAAGGGCGCCGGCGAAGACCGGCGCGAGAATATGTCGAAACATGGACGTTCTCCGTAGGATTTCAAGAGTTACGGTCTCCCCAAGATCGGACGCTATCTTCTCCCGTCTGAACTCCCAATGAACGGGTTTATTCATCGGTGGATTAGCCGCGGCTTGCCACCTTAGGCTTTAGTATAACCTGCATCTGCACGCTCGGTCTGTGGTCCACGAGCTGAAAGGGCTCTTGAGGCTTGCCGCTGACGACGCCAGCAAGCGGCCGAAGCGGCGAGATGGTGGCTCCACGGATGGATGGGGCCACCACCTTTGTTGATGAGTCAACAGTCGCGCTGGACAAGCTCAAACCGTGCTGTAGGCTGATCCTTGTACGCATGGTCTGTCTGGTCCGCCACGGCAGCCGGTGCGTCGTAGGGGCCCGGCCACATCCCGCCCTAACTAACGCCGCCGGCGCAGGTACTGCTGGACCCGATGCCGCCCGTGCGGGTGCGCATGCGGCCGCACGCGCTGGTGGCGGTGGATACGCCTGCAGTGGGGCGGCCGGCCGCCCATGCCCGGCGGGCAAGGCCGCACGACGGTCACCCGCCTCCTGCAGTGCGGCCAGGTGCCGACGGTGGACGACGGGCACACGCGGGGCCTGCAGTTCGGCCAGGGGCCGAAGGTGCCGGGCGGGCAGACCGGATCGACGACCCTGTGCGGCTGGCAATAGGGGTACCTGCCCCGGGTGCCCGGAGGGCAGTCGCGGACCGGCGGAGGGATCAACCCCACGATCGGCCCGCAGCGGTCGCCGGTCCAGTGGAAGCCGGGCGGACATTGCGACGGCGAAGCCTGGGCGCACAGCTCGGGCGGCAGGCTCCACGTTTCGCTGTCCGTATCGTCGGGCATCAGGGTGTTCTTGGGAGGTCCCAATGGATCGACAATCTTCGCCGTGAGCTTGACCATGCAGTTCAAAGCCTTGGCATCGTTCTTGTCACCGGACAGGTGCACGCGGAAGGAGGGCGTGAACTTGTCCTTGCCCACCTGGAAGTTGCCGTCGCACACCTTGGTAGCGGCGTTGCATGTCCACTGGCCAAAGCCATTGAAGGTGACCGTCAGACCGGGCGGAGGCAGATTGAGGACCTTGATCTGGCCGCTGAAGTCGCCCGGACCGGTATTCTTCACGCCCACGGTGAACCACCGGCACCAAGGGCCTGCGACCGGACAGGTGCTCGGCGATCGCTCCACGAACACCGCCAGATTGGTATTGAGCGGCGGCGGGGTGTCCTCGCACAGGTGCTTCGGCAGCTGCGCCACAGCCGAATCCGCGTCGTCCGTCGGGTCGGTGTTCTTGTTGCCGGGCGACGGCGCGAACGTGATGCGCGCGCGGTTCCTGACCCTGCAGTTGAGCGCCTTCGCCTGCTGGTCGGGCACATCGACACGAACCACGATGCTTACCTGCTCGAACTTCTGGAGATGCTCGGGCGCCAGCGTCTTGCAGGTGTAGGACGGCGGTCCACCCTGGCAGGCGAACTTCGCGCTCGAGAAGCTCGCCGTCACGCCGGGCACATCGGGGATCTGGTCCTGCACCTCGATGTGGTCGTGATAGGTGTTGGGCCCCGTGTTCGTGACCGTGATCCTGTAGGCGCACCGGTGCTTGCCGCCGCCGATCGCCCAGCAGAACAGGGTCCGCTTGATGATCTTCAGGTTGCTGCGCCGGCGCTCGTGCGGAGGGTCGTCGCGGTCGGTCCAGACGTAGCCCGGCGGCGGGTAGCCTGGGTAGAGGTCGGAGAACCCGGGCGAGCCCTCGCACGGCTGCCAGATCTCCACGTCGCCGACATGGCCCGCTTTGCCCGCGTCCCCGAGCTGGCCGTCGTAGTCGACGAAGTAGCTCTGGAACGGCGGCTCGTTCTGCGGCCGCACCAGGGCCACGTCGTTGCCCTGCAGGCCGTGCACGTCGAGCGGGCCCTCGTCGCCGAGCCTCGCCAGATGTTTCTCGTCGTTGCGCAGGGCGTCGCCCGTCGTCCACAGCGTGCCGTGGCACGCGCCGCGGCGGATGCTGCCGGTCTTGTCGTAGGCGTAGCCCAGCGCAATGCCGCCCGCGGTGTTGCGGTGGCCGGCCGGGAAGCCGATCGCGTACTCCTCGGGCACCGGCTCCCAGACCGGAGGCGCCGCCGCATCCGGGGCCACCTTGCGCTGGTAGCGCCGCACCACCGACTTGCCAGGCTCCGCGAACACCGAGTAGTCGTAGCTGCCGCGGATCGCGCCGCGCTGGGCCAGATACATGCGGCCCGAGCGATCGAACGCGATGTCGGAGACTTCATGGCCGGCCGGCGTTTCGCTGACCTCGAGCTCCTTGCGCGCGTCGCCGGCGAAGGCACCATCGGCGCCGATGCCGATCGACCAGATCGCGGGCCCGTCGGCGACGGCGTAATAGAGCCGGCCGTCGTGCACGGCCATGCCCCACACCCGGCGCGGCCCGGGCGTGAAGCCCCACGAGTCGGGGTTCTCGACGCTGAAGCGCGCGTCCTTGATGTTGGCCTGCGCGCCGTCGTCGACGACCGGAGGCAGCCCCGCGGCCTTGCGGCCCGACGTGCCGTGGTCGAAGCTGTCGATGACGCGGCCGCCCGCGTCGAGGCGGTGAACCAGCCCGGTATCGAGATCGGACACGTAGAAGTGCCGGCTCGCCTTGTCGAACACGATGTCGCCCAGGCCCGCGCCGCCGTTGCCGGGGATGGTGGCAAACACGCTGATCGAGCCGGTCAGGCCATCGATCTTGTAGATGCTCCCAGGCCCGCCGTTCTTCCCGAGCTGGCCGGGCATCCACCGCGCTGTGGGGGCGCCCTTTCGCAGCCGGTCGGGCCGGCCGTCGCCGTCGCCATCCGGCCCGACGATCTGGAGGCCGAAGGCGGAGGTCTGTCCGAGGTAGATGTTGGGCACCGGGCTGTCGTCGAACGCGATCGGGAACACCTGGCCCACGTCGCGCGCGAGCGCCTTGTAGGGCATTGGCGCCGGTATCACCTGTCCCTGCGGCGGCGCTGCCGGCACCAGCCGGAAGATTTGCGCCGACGCTCCGTCGAGATCGATATGAAAGGCAGCGAGCGGGTCGGCGCCCGGCGGCACCGGCGCATCCGGCGCCTTGATGCCGGAGAAGCCGGTGACGACGGCGTCGCCGGGAGCGATGATGCCGGCGCCTTTCGCGTCGGCGCTCGTTTGTGCGCTGGCACTGGTTGCGGGCAACACCAGCCCCAGGAGCATGAGGAGAGCGCCGGCGAGGGCGCACCTCCTCCCATAGGGCGGCGGGCTTTGTCGCCGGCCGGAACGGCAAGGTGACAGATACGGCGCAGTCGCTGGATCGAAAGGTTGCATCGCCGGGACTCCCGTGTGCGGGCTGTGCAGAAGAACAGACTTGGGCGGCCCTTGCGGACCGCGCGTTCCTGGCCTTCTTCCCCGGCGTAGCGTTGGTCGCCGCGACTGGCGGGCAGGTTCAAAGCTGCCGGCATGATTTTCTGCGTGGCCCCGGCCCTCGGCGCTGCCGCGCGGCGCATCGGCTCAGGCGCCATCGACGGGCCTGGCTGGCAGCAGGGCCTTGGAAAGCGGACGCCAGGGACGCCGGCTGGAGCGGACGCCCCCTCAGGGCTATGCCGTCCACCAACGTCGGTCGGGAGGTAAATTGAACGACGCTGCGATCCGCTCGTGCTCGTTCGAAGCGTCGTGCGCGCGGAAACGTCGTGCGTTCTGAACTGACGACTGAATAGTCGTCCGTGAAGGACGGCGAAGCTGTTGATCAGGCTTGCTAAAGGAGGTCGGCAGACGGGTTTGGAGTTCCGGATTTCGGCGCCCTGGTGCGGATTTCCTTGCAAAATCGCAGGCGCCCGATTCCCAACGGCGCCAGGACGACCTGTTCCAGGCGCGGCTCGATCAGATCATCGACGCGGGCCACGAGCTGGTCAGGCTCGCCGCGCCGGCCTGCTCGACTGGCAGCTCCTCGGCGGCAAGCTCGGCGACTTTTGTGTGCCCTGTGGCGGTTCTGCCTACTGGGGCCCCCGGACCGCCGCTCCACGCCGCTGAATACCCCGCCCTGCCCGACGGGACCTACTTCACAACCGGCTGCATAAAAGTGCCGGGACGCATTTTTGTAGTATACTTCCTTGCAGGAAGTGCTATTATGTTCTTGCATGATCTCTTCGGCACGGCGGGCAGCGCCATGGCGTTGTGCACGCGATTGATGCCAGAGAGATAGACGCGAGCAGGTCGCTGCAGCCTGCCCGTGTTGAACGCGCGCGAGTGCGCCGGCCACCTTGGATGCGGCGAGTCCGCGTCGTAATGGTGGAGTCTTGGTGCTGGAGGCCTTGGTGCTGGAGCCTTGGTGCTGGAGCCGTTGGCGCCGTGCCTACAGTCGGCAGTGCCAGCCTTCGGGAGTGGCGATGCGCGCGGAGCTGGTGCCGGCTGCCGCACTGCCAGGCGCGATGCGCTCCGCCTCCACAGCTGGATGCGCGCGACGCGCTGGCGCCCGGCAGAGCTCAGGATGGGCGACGCGCGCAGGCGCCTGGCGAGGCTCAGGATGGGCGCGACGCCTGCAGGCGCCCTGGCGAGGCTCAGGAGCGGGGGAGCCTTCGGTCAGCCCCCATTCCCCGTCCCACCAGCCAGGGGGGTACGGGACTGGCGCCGACGGCCTGAAAACGCTTCGCATGCGGCGGCAGGGCCATTCCGGAGAGCCTCGCCGGGTCGAAGCCCCGCCGGCTTGTCGGCTGGCAGCTGTAGCGTAAGTTGGGAGCGCGGCCGGCCAACTCGAGCCGCGCGACCTTCCTTCTCCTTGGGGGAGTCCTCCCGCCAGTCCTGGGGCCCGTCTTCCCGCCAGCCTGCGGCCAGTCCTCCCGCCCGTCCTGCCCGCCAGTCCTGCCCGCCAGTCAGGGGACGCCAACGGCGCGCCTGCAGGCGTCCTGGCGAGGCTCAGCAGCAGGGGAGCGTTCGGTCAGCCCCCATCCCACCAGCCAGTCACCAGCCAGCACCAGGCAAGGGGGTACGGGCACTGGCGCCGACAGCCTGAAAACGCTTCGCATGCGGCGGCAGGGCCATTCCGGAGAGCCTCGCCGGGTCGACGCCCCGCCGGCTTGTCGGCTGGCACCTGTAGCGTGAATTGGGAGCGCGACCGGCCAACTCGAGCCGCGCGACCCCCACCTTCTCCTCGGGCAAGTCCACGCGCCAGTCCTGGGCCCAGTCCTCCCTCCCGTCCTGGGCCCAGTCCTCCCGCCCGTCCTGTCCGCCAGTCCTGTCCGCCCGGTCGTGCGCCCAGTCGTGCGCCGGCCAGGCAAGCGGGCGACGCGCCGAGACCTGCACCCCGGGGCCGAAAAGATCTCTGCCGCAGGCACGCGCTTCGCGGCACCGATCCCGTCGCATGCATGCAAATGGACGTATTTGCGCCGCTCGGTGTGCGACCGCGAGAAAGCCTGCTTGGCAGGACCCAGAATAATCTAATATGCTATATTGTCAAATAAAAAAGGTCTTTGTGTGCATTTTTATTGTGACAGCTTACCGGTCCAGATCGACGTCCTGCTCCGATCCGAGGGAGGCCTTCGTTACCGCTCGAGATTGCGCATCCTGATCGTCTTGCAGATGTGTAGAGCCACCAGCGTTCAGGGTGGCGCGAGCCAGTCGTCGAGGAAATGCCGGCCGGCCCGGTCCTCCACCGCCACGATCCAGATGTCGGAATCGAAGCTCTGCTGGCGCTCCAGAAAGGCGTCGGCCTCGGCCTCGGAGGCGGGCTGCTGCCTCAGGCAGGGCTGCCAGCGCCGGTCCTCGCGCGCCTCCTCGAGGCCTGCGGGCGCCGGCCCGAACAGGAGCGCAGTGCCGTCGAGCCGGCTCACCTTGATGTAGATGGCACCCGCATCGGCATCGCCGCGCCGCACGAGCAGGGCATCGGCGCCTTCCACCCGGCAGCGCCTGATGTAGGCCTTGACCCAGAGCTCCGATTTGAGGCGCATCGACAATGTCCCAGCGAGGCTCCGGCTCAGGCTGACGAGGCGTGTCGGGCATCGTCGGTCCGGCGTCGGGCGTCGTCGGTTCCGATTGCCGGCGCCCTGCTGCCGGCTGCCGCGACCAGACTTGGTGAAACTTGGCACATCTGCATCAACCCTTCGACCGCTTCCTGGCGGACCGGCTGTCCTGCAGGCGGGTGACGACCTGGGCCGAGATGCGGCCCTTTTGCTCCAGGCCCTGGTCGGTTTCGAACTCGCGGATGGCCTTGACGGTCTCGGCGCTGAGGCGGCCGTCGACGGCGCCGGGACGATAGCCGCGGGAGGCGAGCAGCCGCTGCACGTCCTTGATGAGCGCCCGGGCATGGGGCGAGCGCACCTCCGGCGCCCCCTCCGCCGGCGCCGTGGGCGAGACCCCGAACACCAGCTGCTTCAGGAGCGCCTGCGTCGCCTCGCCGGTCAGCGGCAGCCGGTGCTCGTGCTCGAAGGCCATGACGGCCGCCCGCGCTGCAGGACGCATGACGCCGTCGGCGACCAAGGGCCCGTAGCCGCGGCGCTCCAGCTCGCGCTGGATGCTGCGCACGGCCTCCGCGTCGGCCTCGTCCGGAGGCACCTCGAGGTTGGTCTCGGCACCTGCGGGGCCCGCGTTGGGGCCCGGCTTCGAGAGGGTCGAGCGCTTGGGCCCGTCGGCCGGCCCGGCGGGACCGCGGTGGGGGGGCGGATCGGACTTGGGGGCGGCGCGCCCCTTGCGTGCGCCACCGTCGACCGCCGCGCTCTGCAGGAAGAGGGCATTGCCGGTCACGCCGGTGGCAAGCAAAAGGAACGCGCCCAGGGCAACGCGAGCCTGCCAGGGCGTCATTCTCGGCCTCTCAGCTCCTCCTGTCGGCCCAGCGTGGCCATATTGGAAACTGTTTCTTAACGAAGTGTTAGCCATGCGCGGCGAGCGGGTTTGCCGTACCGGGGGCGCCGCGCCTAGAACCCCGCCGCTTCGCTAAATAAAGGTAAACCGCGAGCGATGCAGCAGGGGGTAGCCCATGCTGAGACTGGCGTTCTGGCTGGCCGTCGTGGTGTACCTGCTGCCCTCTGACCCGCAGCAGCAAGCGCGACTGCACGCCGTCGTGATGAGCGCGCTCGGGCGCGTCAACACCTACTGCGGTCCCGACAACAGGAACTGCAGTGCCGGCAACGAGCTCTGGGTCACCTTCGTTAAGAAAGCCGAGTTCGGTCTGCGCCTCGTTGGCGACATCATCGGCGGCGGACGCACGCCGCCCGACGAGCCGCCGCGGCAGGACCGACGCGGGTACGGCAGGCCCGATCCTTACCGTCCCCGGTCGCCGTCGGACTCGGACTACACGCCGCGGCGCGGGCCCGGTCCCGGCGATCAGTAGCGGGGCGGGCCCCGCCGACGCTTGCCCCGAGCGGGCCGGGCGGCCATATGTAGTGTGAGGCCGACCGGCCTGCTGTGTCACTGTGGGCCGCGGGCGCCACAACATCCCATGCGCCACAACCCACGACATGACCCCCGTGGTACAACAGGACTCATGGCGATCGAGACCATCCGCTCCGACTTTGCGCTGCTCGACGACTGGGAGGACCGCTACCGCTACCTGATCGAGCTGGGACGCGGGCTGCCGCCCTTCCCCGAGGCGCTGCGCAGCGACGCCAACAAGGTGCGCGGCTGCGTGAGCCAGGTGTGGCTTGCGAGCGCGCTCAGGCGCAACGGAGCCGGCGCAGCCTCGACCCTGGAGTTCCAGGGCGACAGCGACGCCCACATCGTGCGCGGGCTGGTGGCCGTGCTGTTCGCCCTGGTGCAGGGCAAGACGCCGAAGGAGATCCTCGGCACCGACGCGCGCGCCGCATTCGCCGAGCTGGGCCTCGCGGAGCACCTCACCCCACAGCGATCGAACGGCTTCTTCTCCATGGTGGAGCGCATCCGCGCCGACGCCCGCGCCGCCGCTGCGGCTTGAGGTCGGATAGTCGGCCATCGGCTTCGCCGACCCGCAGGGGATGAAACGATCCCCCGCCACAGCCGCGACGGGATTCCCCTCCCCTTGCGGCTGAGGCATTCACACAAGTCGGCCAGGATACCCAAGACGCAGCAGACCATGTCATTGCGGGGCTTGGCCCCGCAATCCAGCCAACCCCATGCTTCGGAGCCTGCCTGGCGCAGGATCGCGGCAACACCGGCCTTCACCGGTGCAGGCAAGTGCCGCGATGACAGGTCGAGGATGCGGCGCCGGGAGCGGCCCATCAAAGCCATGCCTTCCCAATGCAGGGCGTGTGAATGCCCTAGTTCCGCAAGGGGGAGGGCACGCCCGCGGCCGGCGCCTCGCCCAACCCGACGAGTTTTCTTTGTAGCGGCGCGCCACCGGCTGCCCCCCGCCGTGCGCCCGCACTGCGCCCCGCGATTCTCAGAACGCGGCGGCGCTGATGTTGAGCTGGTCGGTCACCAGCATGCATCCGGGCGCGTGGGTGATGGCGAAGGGCAGCCGCGCCGCGGCGATCACCGCCTGCGGAGTGACGCCGCAGGCCCAGAACACCGGCAGCTCGTCCGCCTCGACCGGCACCGCATCGCCGTAGTCGGGCCGCGCGAGGTCGCGGATGCCGATGAGCCCGGGCAGCCCGAGATGCACGGGCGCACCGTGCACGGCCGGGAAGCGCGAGGTGATCTGGACCGCGCGGATCGCATCGGCCGGCCGCAGGGGGCGCATCGACACCACCAGGGGACCGGCGAACGGGCCGGCCGGCGCGCAGTCGATGCTGGTGCGGTACATGGGAACGTTGGTGCCGCGCTCGATGTGACGCAGCGGGACGCCCGCCTCCATCAGCGCCTGCTCGAAGGAGAAGCTGCAGCCGAGCACGAAGGCGACGAGGTCCGCGCGCCACCAGCGTACGATGTCGGCGGGCTCTTCCACGAGCTCCCCCTCGCGCCACACGCGGTAGCGCGGCAGGTCGGTACGGATGTCGAGGTCGGCCCCGAGCGAAGGGATGCCCGGGTCGCCCGGTGCCGACACGCCGATCAGGGGGCAAGGCTTCGGGTTCAGGTGGCAGAACCGCAGGAAGTCGGCCGCATGGTCGGACGGCAGAATGGCGAGGTTGCCCTGCATGTAGCCGCGCGCCACGCCTGCCGTCGGCCGCGTCAGCCCGCCGTCACGTGCGGCGAGCCGAGCGGCGCGCGCCGCGTTGCCATGCGCCGGATTCGCCAGCATCGCGTCCATGTCGTGCTCCAAGGTGATCCCGGCCGAATTGTACCCCCGTGTCTGCGGGATGGGAATCGCCTGAATTCATCAGCATCGATAACGCCCCGGCGTTACCGGATCAGGCCTGATAGATCGCCGGCATTGGCGCGATTGTTGCCGGTCGGATAGACTGCCAGTGCATCGGGTGCCCCTGCCGGAGCGTGCACGTGACGAGCCACCGCCGCCTGGACCCGCGCACCGACCTGCGCACGCTGGAGGCCTTCTACTGGGTGGCGCTGCGCAGGAATTTCCACCGGGCGGCGGACAAGCTCAACACGACGCAACCGGCGATCTCGAGGCGCGTGGATCAGCTCGAGACCTGCCTGGGCGGCAAGCTGCTGGTGCGCGACAAGCGCTCCGTCGCCCTGACCGACAAGGGGCGCCTGCTTCTCCCACTGGTGGACCGCCTGCTGAGGCTGCACCAGGACATGCGGAGGGAGGTCTGCAATCCCTCGTGTCTCAGCGGCGGCCTGCGCATCGGTGTGGCGGAGACCATGGTCTACACCTGGCTGCCGCCGTTTCTGAAGCACATGACCACGGCCCATCCGCGCGTCGTCCTGGAGATCGACGTCGATATCTCCGTCAACCTGCAGGACCGGCTGCTCGACCGCCAGATCGACCTCGCCTTCATGGTGGGGCCGGCCGACGACGTGGAGATCCGCAACCGGCCGCTGAACAAGGAGCGGCTGGCGTTCCTGGCGAGCCCCGGCCTCGGTCTCCAGCGCCGCACGAGTCTGGCGGCGATTGCCGAGCACCCGATCATCACCTACTCGCGCCGGACACAGCCGTTCGTGAACCTGAGCGCGCTGTTCTGCGATCCCCGCCCGCTGATCCATGCCAGCGCCTCGGTCGCGGCCATCGTGAGAATGGCGCAGGACGGGCTGGGCGTGGCCGTGCTCCCGCCGACGATCGTGCGTCAGCAGATCGCCGCGGGGCGCCTCGTCGAGCTTCGCTGCGAGGCGCGCCTGCCCGACCTGCAGTTCGTGGCGGGATGGCTCCCCACGCCCGATGTCGGCCTGGTCGAGCGCGTGGCCGAGATGGCCGGCGACGTGGCGGAGCGGCACGAGACGGAGGCGCGCGCCGCAGGGCGGGAGGCGCGCGCGAACGGCGGCCGCAAGCCGCAAGGGCGGGGAGCAGGCGACGGCCCGGCCGGCTGAGCCGGGCGGCTTCGCCGTCAACGCCACCCCTCGATGGTGGGGCGATAGTCGGCATCGCCCCAGTGGCGCAGGCGGCCCGCCGCCGGCCGCTCGGGCGGGATCAGCCCGTAGTGGCGCGCAAGCCGCGTCAGCGCCAGGTCGAGCACCACGCGTGCCGCGCCGCGGGGCCAGCGCCGCACCCGACCGGTCGCCTCCAGGCCGGCATCGAAGCAGCACACGTCGACGAGGATGCCGGCGAGCTCCGGCCCCACGGCGTCGAGCGCCGCATGCACCCGCTGGCGCGCCGCCACGGCCTTGTCGCTCATCTCCGTGCCGGCGCCGGGCGCCGCGCGGCGGCGGCGGACGTTGGGCGCAACCGCCGACCAGTTGGCCGTGGTCCTCGGCAGGAGCTGGGCGTGCCGGAAGTCGGCCGCGAGCCGCTCGCCGGCCGCGAACTGCGGCTCCGCCAGGAGGGCCCGGTCGCCGGTGGCGCCGCGCCGCTTGAGCCAGCGCAGCGCCGTCTCGTACTCGCGCCCGGCCCCCGGGCCGGCGCAGCGCGGGCGCGCCCGTCTCGCTCTGCTCATCGCCCACCCTCAGGCGAAGCGCGGGGAGGGCAAGCGCAGCGCGCCCTCCAGGAGATCGAGCGAGCGGTCGAGGGCCGCGCAGTCGCGCCGGTCCTCCACGTGCGCGCAGGCGCGCGCCACCCGTCCTGGGGTCGCGGGCGAACAGGCGCGCCACCTCGACCAACGTCAAGCCCAGGCCGACGTGCGCCAGATAGATGGCGATCCGCCGCGCCAGGACCTTTGTCGGCCGCCGGCGCGCGCCGGCCCGCTGGGGTGCAGGGGCAACCGCGAGCGCCGCTGCGGCCGCCGCCTCGAGCGCGCGGCGCAGATGCTGATCGGTGACAGGCGGAAAAGAGTGGCGGCAGGCCTGCCGCCGGGGTCGCGGACCGCGGTCCGCGCAAGGGCTGCCCGACATGGAGGGGGTCCATCCAGGTTGCAACGACATGGGGGAAAGGGCAGCGCGCGGACCATACCGCTACAGAGCGCCCGGCGCCAGCCGGGCCACGCGCCATAGTGAACCGCGGGTAAGGGCACGCGGACCTCGGCGTCTCGCGGGCGGCGCGGAAACAGGGGTGGGGCGTAGGGAATAGGGGGCGGGGATGCTAAGCTGCCGACCTGGCTTGCTCGTACGCCTATTTCCGATTGCCGCTTCCTTGCTCCTTATCGGGAGGTCGCCGATGCTGCTGACCGAGGCCGACGCAAAGAAGAAATGGTGCCCCTATGCGCGCGCCGACAACCGCGCCTTCGTGAAGAAGGAGGGCGACAGGAAGGGCGCCGGCGCACCCCCGGCGGACTGCAGCTGCATCGCCTCGCTCTGCATGGCCTGGCGCTGGGGCGAGGTCGAGCCGACGCAGAAGAAGACCAACCACGAGAAACGTACGGCGTCCGCCCCGTACGGCTGGCGGCACACAGACGTGCCGGCAAGCTGGGAGTGGGTGCCCTACGACGGCCAGGAACGGGCGCACTGGCTGGAACCCGAGGCTGAGGCCAAAGCGCGCCGGCGCGGCCACTGTGGCGCGTTCCTCGCCCCGGCGTTCCCGGGGTGAGGGCGTAGGGTGGTTAGGCCCGAAGGGCCGTAACCCACCATGTCGCTGGCTGCCAACGGTGGGTTACGCCGCTTCGCGGCTAACCCACCCTACGATTTCACCGGCCCAGATCCTTCAGCCCGCGCCGGATCAGCTTGGGGGTGTCGGCGGCGGCGCCCAGCTCGGCGATGGCCGCGGCGACGGCCTGGCTCGCCTGGCCCGGCAGGTAGCCGAGGTTGGTGAGCGCCGAGATGGCCTCCGCTGCCGCATCACCCGGCGGCGGCGTTGTCGCCCTGCCCGCAAGCGCCGCCGGCACGCTCAGGCCTGCCACCGACAGCGCCGGCGCCTTGTCCTTGAGCTCGGCGACGATGCGCTGCGCGAGCTTCTTGCCGACACCCGGGGCCTGCTCCACCGCGGCCCAGCTCTGGAGCGCGATGGCGTTGGCGAGGTCCTGCGGCGAGAGCGTTCCGAGCACGCCGAGCGCCACCTTGGTGCCGACACCCTGGATGGTCTGCAGCGCCCGGAACCAGGCGCGCTCCGTCTCGCTGGCGAAGCCGTAGAGGCGGATGGCGTCCTCGCGCACGTGCGTCTCGATGGCGAGGCTCGCCTCCTGGCCGATCTGGAGGGTGCGCAGCGTCCGCGCCGAGGCCTGCACCTCGTAGCCGACGCCGCCGACGTCGACGATGGCATGCGCCTCGCCGACAGCATCGACCATGCCTCTGAGCTTGCCGATCATGGCTTGAGGATCCCCACCCCCGGTCCCTCCCCGCAAGGGGGAGGGGAGGACCTGTGGCTCGCTCTGGTGCAGAAGCTCATCGCGCGATCTCCGGCAGGACCATGCGGGCGGCGATGGCGCCGGCGGTCTGGCGGTGGGTCGCGTGGCAGATGGCGATCGCCAAGGCATCGGCCTCGTCGGCGCTGTCGAAGCGCGCCTTGGGCAGCAGGAAGCTCACCATGGCCGCGATCTGGCGCTTCTCGCCGTGCCCGGTGCCGGTCACCGTCTTCTTGATCACGTTGGGCGGGTACTCCGCGACACGCAGGCCGCGGCAGGCCGGGGCCAGGAGCGCCATGCCGCGCGCCTGACCGAGCTTCAAGGTGGCGCGCGCATCCTTGTTGACGAAGGTCTCCTCGACGGCGGCCTCCTGCGGCACCAACCGGGCGATCACGGCGCAGAGCCCGTCGTAGAGCTCGCGCAGCCGGTACGCCAGCTCACCTTCGCTGTCCGACGTGACGAGGCCGCTGGCCACATACACGAGGCGCGCCCCGTCGGCCTCGACGACGCCCCAGCCCGTGCGGCGCAATCCCGGATCGATGCCAATGATGCGAATCGGCTGTGGACTCATGGCCCCTCATAGCACGATCCACACGGGGTCAGACCCCTCGCACGGTCGCTCCTGCAGAACCTCGACGGAACTGGGGTCAGACCCCTCGCCTCCAGCCGTTGAGATCTGCACAACGGACGGTGCGAGGGGTCTGACCCCAACTCACGGATCGTGCGCGCTGACGACGCCGCTGACGAGGTTGGAGACCAGGAGCGCCGCGGGGTCGATGCCGGGCCCGGTGCGTGCCGCCACCACCCGTTGCGGCAGGGCGGCCAGCATGGCCGCATGCCGCCGATGCTCCGCCTCGGCCTCGGCGATGCCCACCGCCGCGAAGGCAATGCTCGCGCCGGGCACGAGCCGCCCCAGTGCCGGCAGGTCGGCGGCGATCACGGTGGCGATCTTGGGATAGCCGCCGGTCGTCTGCCGGTCGGCCAGCAGGACGATGGGCAGGCCGTTGCCGGGGACCTGGATGGAGCCCGGCGCGATGCCGTCCGAGACGATGTTGAAGCCGCCCGCGTGCTCGAGCGCGGGTCCCTCGAGGCGCATGCCCATACGGTCGGAGGCCGCCGACACCCTGAAGGTGGCCTCCAGCAGCGTGCGCCTCCCCCGCGCGCTGAAACAGTCGTCCTGCGGCCCGAAGACCACGCGGATGCGCCCGGGCGGCGCCAGGTCCAGGGACGGCAGCATGCCCTCCTCGCGCTCCTCGGCCTCGGCCCGGCGCAAGGGAAGACGGTCCCCGGCGCGCAGCGCCCGCCCGGCAAAGCCGCCCAGCCCGGCGCGCGCATACGTGGATTGGCTGCCCAGCACGGGCGCGGCGTCGAAGCCGCCTTCGACGGCGAGATAGCCGAGCGCACTTTGGCCGAGGGCGCCGATGCGCAGCACCTCGCCTCTCTCGAGGCGCGCGCTCTGCAGCGGGGCGAGGCGCCTGCCACCGGGGGCGCCCTCGCCCGGCAGCACCTCGATCGCGGCGGCGCCGCCTGCGAAGGCCACGCGTACGCTGTCGGCCTCGACCAGGAGCGCCGGACCCAGATGCGCGATCTCCAGGGCGCCGGTCCCCGGCGCATTGCCGACGACGGCGTTGGCAGCGACGAGGCCGACGGCATCCAGCGCCCCGGACACGGGTATGCCGAGGCTCTGGTAGCCTCTCCGTCCCAGGTCCTGCAGGGTGGTCATCAGACCGGGCGCCACCACTCTGAGCGCCGGCGTCATGGAAGCTCACCCGCTCCGGCCGGCGCCTCCTCCGGCTGCAGGCGCATCTCGCCGGCCGCGCTGCGCGAGGCCAGGGCGGCATAGTCGTCGAGCGAGATCGGCTGGAAGCGGACCCTGTCGCCGGCTGCCAGGAGCACGGGCGGGTCGCGCGCGCGGTCCCACAGCGGCGCCGGGGTACGCCCGACGAGATGCCAGCCGCCGGGGCTCTCCAGCGTGTACACGGAGGTAAGCGTGGTCGCGATCGCCACGGAGCCGGCCGGGACGGCGGTGCGCGGGTTCTCGCGCCGGGGCAGCGCCAGCTCGCGCGGCAGCTCTCCCATGTAGGGAAAGCCCGGCAGGAAGCCCACCATGTACACGCGATAGGCCGCCCGGCTGTGCAGCTCGACCACGCGCTCGGGCGCGAGGGCGGTGCGGCCCGCCACCTCGGCGAGGTCGGGGGCGACGCTGTCGTGGTAGCACACCGGGATGCGCCAGAGACGCCCGGTGCGGCCCGCAGCGGAGAGCCCCGACAGCAGCAGCAGCAGCCTCGCCTCGAGCTCGCTGTGCACCACGGTCAGCGGGTCGTAGTGGATGGTGAGCGATCGAAACGTGGGCACCAGCTCCACGATGCCGGGAACGGCCGCGTCCCTGACCCTGGCGGCGAGCGCCAGCACCAGGGCGTTCACGGCGAGATCCACGCCGTCGCCCAGCTCGACCGTGAGGGCGGTGTCGCCGCACGGCAGAAACCGCGCCGCAGGCAGAGTCGGTGTCAGACCCGGAGGGTCTGACACCGTTGCCGCAGTCCTCGTCGCAGTCTGCAAGGTCATGTCATGTCATGGGCGTCGGCGTCGGCGTCGTGGTGTCAGACCCGGAGGGTCTGACACCGGCGTTGACACTGGCGTTGTCCGGTCTTCCTATCAATAGTACCATGCCGCGGCATCTGTTCGAGATGGGACGCGAATGGCAAAGCTGATCAATCTCAATGCCGACATTGCCGAGGGTTGGGGCGCCTACGACATCGGCAACGATGCCGACCTGATGAAGATCATCAAGTCGGCCAGCGTCGCCTGCGGGTTCCACGCCGGCGATCCCAACACCATGTACCGGCTGTGCATGCTGGCCAAGCAGGAAGGCGTGAGCGTGGGCGTGCACCCGGGCTTCAACGACCTGTGGGGCTTCGGCCGCCGCCGCATCCAGATGAAGCCGGCCGACCTCGAGTACATGGTCGCCTATCAGATCGGCGCCCTGCAGGCGATGGCGGCCTACGCGGGGCTCGAGGTGACGCACCTGAAGCCGCACGGCGCGCTCAACAACATGGCGGCCGAGGACGAGAGCTACGCCATGGCCATCGGCCGCGCGATCAAGACGGTCGACAGGGACATCATCTACGTGGCGCCGTTCGGGTCCGAGATGGAGAAGGCCGCGCTGGCCCTGGGGCTGCCGCTGGCGCGCGAGGGCTTCGCCGACCGCCAGTACGACGACGAGGGCAACCTGGCCTCGCGCTCGATCCCGGGCACGGTGCTGAAGGACCCGGCCGCAGCGGCCGAGCACGTGCTGCGCATGGTGCTGGACGGAGAGATCGTGTCGCGCAGCGGCAAACGCATCAAGGCCGATATTCATACGCTCTGCGTGCACGGCGACGAGGCGACCGGCGTGCGGGTGGCGCGCGGCGTGCGTGACGCCCTGGAGAAGGCGGGCGTGGCCGTGGTACCGCTGACCGAGATGAAGCTGTAAACGGACCTGCTGGTGCTGCAAGCAAGCTCGCGGTCGGAATCGAGGCGAGCCGCCCGCCCCAACGTTCCCTCCCTCTTGCGGGGAGGGACAGAGCCTGCCCCGGACTTGATCCGGGGGTGGGGGGATTGCAGGACATCGATGTCGGGGCTCCCCCCACCCCTAGCCCCTCCCCGCAAGGGGGAGGGGAATCATCGGAGTGCGACGTGAGCGGAAAACCGGCGCTGGCCGTCATCGGTGGAACCGGAGCCCTCGGCAGCGGGCTTGCCGGGCGCTGGGCCGCGGCGGGCTACCCCGTCATCATCGGATCGCGGAGCATCGACAAGGCCGAGGCGGCGGCGCGCGCGCTCGCCACTGTGGCAAGCGGGGCCGCACCGCACTGGGCCGCCAACGCGCAGGCCGCGCAGGCCGGCGACGTGGTAGTCCTCGCCGTGCCGTGGGCCAGCCACGCTGCGATCCTCGATGAGATCGCCCCGCACGTGGCCGGCAAGATCGTGGTGGACACGACGGTGCCGCTGGTGCCGCCCAAGGTCGCTCGGGTTCAGCTCCCCGCGGAAACCTCGGCCGCCGTCGCCGCGCAGCAGCGGCTCGGCCATGGCGCACGTGTGGTGGCGGCGTTCCACAATGTCGCCGCCGCCAAGCTGCAGGCCGGTGCGCCGGTCGACTGCGATGTCCTGGTCTTCGGCAACGCCGTCGAGGACCGCGCCGCCGTCGTCGCGCTGGCGGAGGCGGCCGGGCTGCGCGGGGTGCATGCAGGGCCGCTCGCCAATGCCGTGGCGGCGGAGGCGCTCACCTCGGTGCTGATCGGCATCAACCGGCACTACAAGACGGCCGGCGCCGGCATCCGCATCACCGGCCTCGACAAGGACTAGCCGCCTTGGGCGAACCCGCGCTCACCGTGACGGCGCTCGACGGCATCCCCGAGGTGCGCCCCGGGGACGACCTCGCCGCGCTCCTGATTGCGGCCATCGAGCGCGGCGGCCTCGGCCCGCGCGCGCACGACATCGTGGTCGTGGCGCAGAAGATCGTCTCCAAGGCGGAGGGCCGCTATCTCGACCTCGCGGATATGCAGCCGGGCCGCGCAGCCAGGGAGCTCGCCGCGCTGACCGGCAAGGACGCGCGTCTCATCGAGGCGATCCTGTCGCAATCGGCGGAAATCCTGCGCGCGGCCCCCGGCGTGCTGATCGCGGTGACCCGCCATGGCCTCGTGATGGCGAACGCCGGCATCGACC
>Ga0075431_100000869_pt1 | contig 26535 bp, 24 predicted proteins | sample RhiMetdeltSRZDD5_FD_75297 | JGI IMG/M metagenome (GOLD analysis project Ga0075431, IMG submission 75297) | Populus rhizosphere microbial communities from Tennessee, USA - Rhizosphere MetaG P. deltoides SRZDD5 | ecosystem: Host-associated > Plants > Roots > Rhizosphere > Soil | place: USA... | reverse complement strand
CCAACACCTTCCTGCTGGCCCAGGGTGTGAATGTCGGCAGGTCCCTCGCCGAGCCCGAGCTCGCCCACACGGCGCGCGACATCGTGCACAGGGCCAAGGCCCGCAGCTGCGAGGTTGTGCTGCCGGCCGACGCGGTGGTGGCGGCCAGGCTCGAGGCCGGCGCACCCTCGCGCATTTGCCCGGTGCTGGAGGTGCCCGGCGACCAGATGATTCTGGACGTGGGGCCAAAGGCGGTCGCGCACTACACCGACGTGCTCGGCCGCTGCCGCACGCTCCTCTGGAACGGCCCGCTCGGCGCCTTCGAGGTCCCGCCATTCGGCGAGGGCACCTTCCAGCTGGCGCGCTTTGCGGCCGACGCCACGGCGGCGGGCAGGCTCACGTCGGTCGCCGGCGGGGGCGACACGGTCGCCGCGCTCAATGCCGCCGGCGTCACCGACCGCTTCAGCTACGTCTCGACCGCCGGTGGCGCCTTCCTGGAGTGGCTGGAAGGCCGCGAGCTGCCCGGCGTTGCCGCGCTCGCACATGCAAGCGGTCGCTGACTGCCCGCCTTGGCGGAGCCACACAAGCCGACAGTCAGCTTTTGTGTTACATCAGCAACTTTGCCGGCAAAAGCTACGCGCACAGCTGGATTCTGCATCCGCTGTCCGCAATAGTCTATTCTCTCTGGGAAGATGGGGGTGGGGTATGCGTAAGCTCCTTGCGGTTGCGGGCATTCTCGCATGCAGCGGGACGGCCTTGGCGGATGGGCCCCCCAAGTGGACCAGCTTCTATTTCGGGGCGCATGCCGGGTACGGCTGGGGAAGCTGGGACGGCGGCATGGTCTACACCGATGCCAGCCATGGCGACGGCTTCGACGCGACGGGCAAGGTCATCGACGGCGAGGGCGTCGTCGCGGGGGGACAGATCGGGTTCAACGTCCAGACCGGCAATTTCGTATGGGGCGTCGAGGGCGACCTGTCGTGGTCGGGGATTGCAGGAAGCAAGAGGCTCCTGCCTTACCCCAACGGCTACCCGGGCAACGGTTCACCGGCTTGGGATTTCGACAACCAGATCAACTGGCTGGCGACGGTTCGCGCGCGTCTCGGCATAACCTCCGGCTCGCTCCTGATCTATGGGACGGGGGGTTCGCGTTCGCAGATGTCGAGTCGCACCTGAAGGTCGTCGGTGACGGGTACAATGCCTGGGGCCAGAGAAGCGATGCGGCGATCGGATGGACCGCAGGCGGCGGACTCGAATGGATCATCGCCAGGAGCTGGACGCTCAAGGCCGAGTACCTCTATGTCAATCTCGGCAGCGTCGGCGGTATTCTCGAAGGGCAGCAGACGACGAGCTGCAATCCCGCCTGCCCCCATACATCGGACGGTTTCGGGGGCGACCTCGATGTTCACACGGTCCGGGTCGGGATCAACTACCGCTTCGGCGCGAGCGACTGACGCTGCCAGCGCAAGGCAGGAACAATGAGACGGGGCCTTCTCGAAGGAGCGCCTGTCTCGGTTCTTACTCGAGCGACATGTCATAGAGCGCCCTCGCCGTCGTCCAGTTGCGGGTCGTCGCGCGTATCGCGAGGAGCCTCTCGATCGCGGTATTGTTGAGCTTCGAGCGGCCGTAGCCATCGGGGCAGTGCAGGTAGACCTCCATGCCAGCCGCCTGCCAACGGTCGGCACCGCTCTTCACGCCCCCCAGCGCGGTGAGACCCGGCTTCGACGGGCGCCCCGACAGAAAGGTGACGTGCAGCTTCCTGGCGTCGATACCCGGCTCCTTCAGAAAGGGGTTGGCAGCGAGGATGCGCTCCAGTTGCGCCGGCGTCCTGACGAGGACGGAGACCGGCAGGCGGGTCTCGCGCGCGAGCCTCGCCTCGATCAGCGCCGCCAGCTCCACCGGAGGCCGTGCGGCGGCGAACAGGACATTGCCGCTCTGCGCGTAGGTCCTGGCATCGGCGAGCCCCAGCTCGGCAAACAGCACGCGCAAGCGTTCCATCCGGAGCGTGTTGCCCCCGACATTGATGCCGCGCAGCAGGGCGATGTGCGTGGTCATGGGAGGATGGAGAAATGGCGCGATCACGAAGGAGGTGAATGACTACCTACCATTCGCGATTGGCCATTCGCAAATTCGGACCTGTGGAGGTACGACTCGTGTCGCAAGGCCACGGATAGTTGTTCCATCGGTGTTGCCGACCCGCAGCGGATGAAACGATCCGCCCACCACAGGTGCGACGGGATTCCCCTCCCCCTTGCGGGGAGGGGCTAGGGGTGGGGGTCGAGGTTGTTCTGCTCCCCTCGGGGACCCCCACCCGGCGCGTCGCCGCGAAGGCAAGCCTTCGCGGCGCCCCGCCACCCTCCCCGCAAGGGGGAGGGTACGCCGCGGCCGGGACCCCGCTCTGTCTCGACCGGCCAGTGTCTTTATAGTCTCGCCCGGGTCGAGGTCGGGGCGAGACTATCCAGGATGACGGGTCGGCTACGATAGGTGCGCTCGCAACTTGCCCGCACAGCGCCGCCGCCCTATGTGAGACGGTGCGATGCCCCGCACAGGCAGGACCGCATGTTGAACCAGGTCTACATCCACCTTTTCGTCGCCATGGCCGGCCTGGTGAGCTTCCTGTCGCCGTGCGTGCTGCCGCTGGTGCCGCCGTATCTGGGCTATCTCGGCGGCACTACCGTCGCGGAGCTCGGGCGTAAGGAGGAGATCGACACCACCCTCTGGCGCCGCGTCGTGCTGGCGTCGGTGCTCTTCGTCCTGGGTTTCACCACGGTGTTCGTGGCCCTCGGCGCGACTGCGTCGTTTATCGGCAAGTTCATCAGCCAGTGGAGGTACGAGCTCGGTATCGTGGCCGGCATCGTCGTCATCGTGTTTGGCCTGCACTTCCTCGGTCTCTTCCGCATCAACCTCCTCTACCGTTCCGCCCGCATCCAGGTCGACACGAAGCGGGCGACGTTTCTCGGTGCCTACGCGATGGGACTGGCCTTCGCCTTCGGCTGGACGCCGTGCATCGGCCCGGTGCTGGCCCCGGTGCTCACGCTCGCTGCCAACGAGGCGAGCGTCGGAGCCGGTGTGCGCCTGCTGCTCGTCTATTCCCTGGGGCTCGGCATCCCATTCATCCTGGCGGCGGTGGCGATCGGCCCGTTCCTCGGCTTCCTCAAGCGCTTCCGCCGCCATCTCGGCCGCGTGGAGATGGTGATGGGGCTGCTCCTGGTGACCGCGGGTGTCCTCATGCTCACCGGCTGGCTCAACGCGTTCAGCTTCTGGATGATCGAGAACATTCCGGTGCTCGGCCGCATCGAGGAGCTGTTCACGCCCAGCCAGCTGGGCAACGAGATCCTCAAGGGACGCGGGCAATGAGCGGCGCGGCGCCGGAGGCCGCCAGAACGGCGATCGCACTCACCATTGCCGGCTCCGACAGCTCCGGCGGCGCCGGCATCCAGGCCGACCTCAAGACCTTCTCGGCGCTCGGCGTCTATGGCGCCTCGGTCGTCACCGCGCTGACCGCCCAGAACACGCGGGGCGTGCAGGGCATCCACGCCGTGCCCGCCGCCTTCGTCGCCGCCCAGCTCGAGTCTGTCCTCTCCGATCTCGAAGTGGATGCCATCAAGACCGGCATGCTCGCCGACGCCGGGATCGTGGAGACGGTAGCCCGCGCGCTCGGCGCGGCGCCGCCGAGGACGCTGATCGTCGACCCCGTGATGGTGGCAACGAGCGGCGACCGGCTGCTGGAGCCGGCGGCGGTGGCCGCCCTGAAGCGCGATCTCGTGCCCCTGGCCACGCTCATCACTCCGAACCTGGCGGAAGCCGCGATCCTGCTCGGCACCGCCGAAGCCGTAAGCGAGGCGGAGATGCGGGAACAGTCCAGGGCCCTCCTGGCGCTCGGCTGCCGCGCCGTGCTCCTCAAGGGCGGGCACGCCAGCGGTGAGGCCGCCGTCGACTTCCTCGCCGATGCCGCGGGCATCGAGCGCCTCGCACTGGCACGCATCGACACGCCCCACACCCACGGCACCGGCTGCACCCTCTCGGCCGCCGTTGCCGCCCTGCTGGCGCGCGGCGCGCCGCTCCCGGAGGCCATCCGCCGCGCCAAGGCCTACGTCTGGCAGGGGCTGCGGCACGGCCGCACGCAGCGCGTCGGCTGCGGGCGAGGCCCCCTCGACCACCTGTTCGCGATTTGCAGCGCACTGCCTCCCGTGTGACTGAGCCACGACGCGCGCCCGGGTCGCGCGTCGGCAGCTTTGCAACGACCGCGTGTGTCCTCGGAGTGCCCAACCGCGTGCTCCGCGCGGCACGATCCGCCGCGGCGGTGCAGCGCGCGACGCTTTCTTGGCCTGCCGCCCCCGTCAAGGGCTGCGGACCGGCGGGCACCAGCGCAGACCCCCGGACTGGCGAGCGTGGCCACGTTGGTCTATGTGCATTCGCTTTGATCGAGCCCGAAAGGAATTGCAATGAAGATACTCGTGCGCCTGACTGCAGCGGCAATCCCGGCCATGCTGCTGGCCGCGTCCGCCCTGGCCGACCCGATCCCGGGGCTCTCGGGCTATTGGAGCGGCAGCGGCTCCATCGCCCTCTCCAACGGCAAGACCGAGCGCGTCAAGTGCCAGGTGCTCTACCGCTCCGAGAGTGCCGGCCACATCAGCCAGACCATGCGCTGCGCCAGCGCCGACTACAACATCAACTCGCTCGCCGAGCTCACGGTGAGCGGCAGCAAGGTCAGCGGCACGTGGGAGGAGAAGACCTACTCGGCCAAGGGCGCCGTCGACGGGCGCTACGGAGGCGACACATTCTCGCTCTCGATCCAGGGGGCCAACTTCACCGCGTCGATGAGCGTCACGCTGTCCAACTGCAGGCAGTCGGTCACCATCACGCCGAGCGGATTGGAGGTTTCCCGCATCTCCATCACGCTCGCCAAGCAGCGCTGTGGCGGGTGAGACACGGGCGCGTCGCGATCGGCGCAAGCGATGTTGTCGCCTGCGCTGAAGTTTGGAACAACAGTGCCGTGGAGCCTCGCGCACGCCGTTCGGTTGGGGGAAGGCCGAACGGCTCATCGGCGGAGGCTCACGGGGGAGAGCGGAGCCTGACAATCCAGGGACGGGTTCCGCTCCCGAGAAAACCGGTCCGGCGCCGCTGGACCGGTTTTCTTGTTTCAGGGCTTTCGTGCACGGGGAATCGCCGCTGCTTGACAGCGGGCCCCGGCTGACCTTGTGTGGGCCCGTGTCCCAACCCCCGGGAGATCGCCATGGCCCGACAGCTGCCGACCTACGGTGATGTGGTGGCGGCCCGCAGCCGCATCGGCTCCCTCGCCTGCCGCACGCCGCTGATCGAGCACCCGGCCCTCAATGCGGCCACCGGCGCGCGCGTGCTGCTCAAGGCCGAGAACCTGCAGCGCGTCGGCGCCTTCAAGTTCCGCGGCGCGTACAACAAGATCGCCCAGGTCGACAAGGCTGCCTTCCCCGGCGGAGTGGTGGCCTGCTCCTCTGGCAACCACGCGCAGGGCGTGGCCGCGGCGGCGACGCTGCGCGGCCTCAAGTCGACGATCGTGATGCCCTCCGACGCCCCGCGCCTCAAGATCGAGCGCACCAGGGCGTTCGGTGGCGAGGTCGTGGCCTACGACCGCGAGACGGAGGACCGCGACGCGATCGCCCGCGAGATCTGCGCGACGCGCGGTGCAACCTACGTGCATCCCTTCGACGACCCCGACGTCATCGCGGGGCAGGGCACCGTGGGTCTCGAGATGATGGAGCAGGCTGCGGCCTTGGGCGCCGTTCCCGACATCGTGCTGGTCGGCGCCTCCGGTGGCGGCCTGATCGGCGGCGTCTCGCTGGCCGTCAAGGAGGCGAGCCCGGCGACGCTGATCTACAGCGTCGAGCCGGCGGGGTTCGACGACCTGGCGCGGTCGCTGGCGCGCGGGGCGCGCCAGCGCAACGAGCGCCTGTCGGGCTCGATCTGCGACGCGCTGATGGCCGCCACTCCGGGCGAGATCACCTTCGAGATGGCGCAGCGCCATCTCGCCGGCGGCGTCGCCGTCACCGACGAGGAGGCCAAGGCCGCGGTGCGCTTCGCCTTCCGCGAGTTGAAGCTGGTGGTGGAGCCCGGCGGCGCCGTGTCGCTGGCTGCGATCCTGGCCGGCAAGCTCGACCTCGCGGGCAAGACCGTGATGGCGGTGCTGTCCGGCGGCAACGTCGACCCGTCGCTGTTCGCCGCCATCATCCAGGAGCCGCAGCACGCTCAATGAGCGGCGTGGCTGCCGAGCGGGAGGCACGCGACCTCGCGATCCGCGTGTCACTGCTGTTTGCCGCCGTCTTCGCGGTCGCCGGCACCCAGCTGCCCTATTTCCCGGTCTGGCTCGATTGGGTCGGCCTCGGCCCCCGCGAGATCGCCGTCATCACGGCCGCGCCGATGCTGGTGCGCCTGGCCGTGACGCCGGCGATTGCCTTTGCCGCCGACCGCAGCGGCGATCATCGGCGCTTCCTCGTCCTTCTGGCCTGGGGCGCGCTCGCCGCGGCTCTCCTTCTCGCGCAATGCGCGAGCTTCTGGCCGATCCTGCTCCTCTCCGTGCTGTTCGCCGTCGCCATCTCCACCGTCATGCCGCTGACCGAGACGGTGGCGATGGCGGGCGTCAGGGCCGCCGGGCTCGACTACGGCCGCATGCGGCTGTGGGGCTCGCTCAGCTTCATTGCGGCGAGCTTCTGCGGCGGCCTGGCGATCGACCGCTTCGGCGCGCCGGCCGCCGTCTGGCTCGTGGCGGGCGGGGCAGCCCTCACAGTGCTCGCCGCCCATGCCCTCAAACCGGGGTCAGACCCCTCGCTGCAAACGGGGTCTAACCCCGCCATCCGGCGGCGCATCAGGCTCGCCGACGCATTGGTCCTGGTGCGCTCGCGCCTGTTCGTCCTGTTCCTGGTGGCCGCCGGCGCCGTGCAGGCGGCGCACGCGGCGTTCTACACGTTCGGCACGCTGCGTTGGGCGGCGCAGGGCATCTCCGGCGGATGGGCTGGCACGCTGTGGGCGATCGGCGTGGCGGTGGAGATCGGGCTCATGGCCTTCTCCGGCGCGATGGTGCGGCGCATCGGCGCCGTCGAGCTGATCGTCGTCGGCGCCGCGGCGTCGGTGCTGCGCTGGCTCGCCATGGGCTTCGACCCGCCGCTGGCGGCGCTCGTCGTGCTGCAGGCGCTGCATGGGTTGACCTTCGGCGCCACCCACATCGGCGCCTTCTACTTCATTGCGCGGGCGATCGCGGAGGGCCAGGCGGGCACGGCACAGGCGCTCTACGCCGCCGTGACCGCGGGCATCGCCATGGGCGGCGCCATGCTGCTCTCCGGCCAGCTCTACCCCGCTCTCGGCGGGCGCACCTACTGGGCCATGGCGGCGATTGCGGCCGTTGGCCTCGCGGCCAGCCTCATGCTCCGCGATACCCGTCATCCCGGAAGCTGAGGGCGCAGCCCGAAGCTATCCGGGACCTCCCCGGGCGAGTCGGACCTCACGAGGTCCCGGCTCGGAGCGCTGCTCGCGCAAGCGCTCGCATCGCTCCGGCCGGGATGACGGGTATACGGCTCACCGGAACCACCAGAGCCACGAGGCGTCGCCGCGGTCGCGGCGCTCGGTCACCTCCACGCGCATGAAGCGGTCGTGGGCGAGGGCCGCGCCGACCCACAGCTCGTTCCAGGCATCGAACACGCAGGGGTGCAGGGCCTCACGCTCCGCCATCAGCCGCCACGAGGTCTGGCGTACCGAGGCGGCCGCCCCGTCCATCCGCAATTCGGCATCGTCGCCCTGGCCTCGCGCCAGGCGGGCGAACGTTGCGGCGAAGCCTGCGGACCCGGCGCTCACGCCGCCCAGGAGGGCCGCGACCTCGTCGAAGGTCTGCAGGCCCACGAGCCGCGCCGCCGCCCCGGCGATGTGGCCGCCATCCTCGGGACCCAGCACGGCAACCGTCTCCGGCAGGATCGAGGTGATGTAGTCCATCGCGTAGTTGCGCAACACCTTGCGCAGGCGCGCCTCGGGCCACGTCGCCGCGGGCAGCCGCGGCGCCAGCTCGGCCCGGAAGGGAGGACAGCGCTCGCCGGGCGAGAACTGCAGCCGCTCCTCGGGCGCGAGGTCGCGGTTGAACTCCCGGTAGTAGCCCTCGAGCCCCGGCTGGCCATCGACGGTCTGCCCGGTGCAGACGAAGGCGAGCCGCGGGTTGCCCAGCACCACGCCGTTATTGGCGTGCCAGCCCCTGAGCATCGCGCGCGAGACCTCGGAAGGGACGGCGCAGATCGCGGTGCCCGACCAGATCCAGCGCGGCGGCGGATATCGCACCCATGCCTTGCGGTCGCTCTCGTAGACGTACTCGACCTTCACGCCGCCGACCTGGTTGGAGAGGTAATGGTACTGGGCGCAGGCCACCGCGTGCGGCAGCCCCGTGAGGCCGAGCTTCTCGAGGCCCGGCAGGAAGCGGGCGAGCTGCTGGCGCCGGAAGGTGCGGAACACTACCTCGGCCGCGCGCACCGGCCCCGCCCGCGAGCACAGCATCAGGATGAGGCCCGTCAGGTAGGAATGGTAGATGCGCTCGATGGCGGCATAGGCGGCCGCATCCGTATCGCTGGTGGCGGTGATGGCGTGCATGTCAGTCGCGTCCTCGCGGGCGCCAGGGAGAACGGCGCCGGGACCGATACTGTCGGAGATACCGGCCAGGTGCCAGCGCGCTCGATCCGCTCGGCGCTGCGCGCGCGGTCGTCGACAGCGGAAGGAGCCCCACAGCCACATGCAGCGGCCGACCGAGCGTTGTCCACCGGTGCCCCTTCGCGACGCCGGTCGAGTCACCTACGCTGGGCGAGGACCAAGCAATCCGAATGCGCGCCACTCGGGGGGAGAGGATTGTGGCTGAAAGCGAGCACCAGTTGTTTGCCAGGCTGATGGACGAGGAGCTGTCCAAGCTGGACAAGGGGCCGGACGACCCGCTCACCCGGGGCGAGTTTCTCGATGCCCTGTGCGCAGTCCACGACAGGGCGCCGCCGGAGATCCAGGACAACATCTACGTACTGGCCAAAGCGGTGGTGCAGGGGCTCAAGGCGCCGGCGGGATGACAGCCGCGGACAAGAGCAGACCCGAGCCTCACCTCCGATCGCTCCGGTGGCGCCGGGTGCCTGGAGCGCCGTCGCAGTAAGGCCGGGCTGACGGCGGGACGGGAAGATCGCATAGTATGGTGGTCAGCGGCGCAGCTCCGAGGCGGTCATGCCCTTCGAGTTCGGCATTTTTCACGAGTTTCCGCGCTCCGGGGGGAGGACGGATGCAGAGGCCTTTGCGGGGGCCTTTGCCCAGATCGACGCTGCCGAGCGCTGGGGCATCGACGCCGTCTGGCTTGCCGAGCTGCACTTCTTCCCCGAGCGGTCGGTGGCCTCCGCGCCTCTGCTGCTTGCCAGCACCGTGGCGGCGCGCACGCGCCGCATGAAGATCGGCATTGCCGTCCAGGTGCTGCCGCTGTGCCACCCGCTGCGGCTGGCCGAGGAGGTCGCGACGCTCGATCACATCAGCGGCGGACGCCTCGTCTTCGGAGTCGGCCGCAGCGGTTTTCAGAGCACGTACGAGGCCTATGGGGTACCCTACGGTGAAAGCCGCGAGCGCTTCGCCGAGGTTCTCGACATCCTCAGGCTGGCCTGGACCACCGAGGGGTTCTCTTTCGAGGGCAGCTTCCATCGGTTTCGCAATGTCACGACCATCCCGCGCCCGCGGCAGAGGCCCTACCCGCCGCTGCGCATTGCCGCAGCCAGCCCCGATACCTATCCGGCGATCGGCGCCATGGGCCTGCCCATCTTCGTCGCCGTCCGCCTCGGCACGCTCGAGGAGCTGGGGCCCAACATCGCCGCCTACCGCGAGGCGTACCGGGCGGCCGGCCATGCCGGGCAAGGCCAGGTGTACCTGCGCGTGCCGGTCTACGTGGCCGAGACGGAGGCCTCGGCGCGAGCCGACCCCGAGCAGTCCATCATGCAGTTCTATCGCACGCTCGGCCAGCAGATGGAGGCCTCGGCAGCACGGGCAGGTGCACGGGCCAGCGAGCAGCGCGCCGAGCGCGGACAGGCGCTGCAGACCATCGGCTACGCCGATGCGCTGCGCGACAAGGTGATCGCCGGAACGCCTGATACCGTGGTGGCGCGCCTGCGCGACCTGATCGGCACGCTCGGCCTCGACGGCGTGCTGGCAGAGATCAACTGCGGCGGGCTGATCGACGATGCCAAGGTGCTGCGCTCGCTGCAGCTCCTCGGCGAGGAGGTCGCACCGCGGGTGCGGTAGCCGATGACACGGAAGTCGCCAGCACGTCACCTCGGCGTAGAGATCCTGCCAACGACGTCCATTTCCGTCTGATCGCCAGGCCTCGGCCTGACCACCACGATCTCCGCCTGCTCCGGCATGATCCCGACGAGGGCCCGGACGGTGAACGCGTGCGTCACCACCACAAGCGTGCCCGGCCCACGCCAGGCGGCCACCATCTGCTTCAGCACGACAAGACGCTCCGGGCTCCGTTCGGACGAGGCCACAGCCATCACACTTTCGACGGGGCCGAGATCCATGAGCCGCGCCGTTTCCAGGCAGCGGCACCACGGCGAGGAGAGGATCTTGTCCACGGGAACGCCGCGCCGGCGGAAGGCCTCGCCGAGCGCCTTGGCCTGCGCACGGCCCCGCTCGTCCATGTTGCGCTGGGTCGCGCAGTCGTCGATCTTGAACCCGGGCGGGTCGCCGTAGCCCGGCGGCGCGCTGCCGTGGCGGACCACCGCAACGTGACCGCCCTTGACGAGCGCAGCTCAGGCGTCCCGCTCGTCGGCGAGCGCCCCCGTCGGCATGACGATCAGCGAAAGGACAAGCGCGGCGAGCGTCAGAAAGTTCATGCGCCGAGACTACTCGACCCTTCGAGCCGAACGCAAGACTCCGACGCAAGACGATACTGGATGAAGGCGCGCCACACCTTGGTCATGAACCTTGGCACGGCAAGAGCGATGAATGAACCTCGAAACACCGCCCAAGATGCTGCCGCCTTCAGACCGGGCGAACTCCTGCAGCCCCCAGCTCCTCTGCTGCGGTGCCTGAGTCTTTTCCCCCCCGCACGGCGTGACGTCATGGGCGCCGCAGCGTGCAGCACCGCGCCTCACCCCCCAAGCCCGGCGACGCTCTGGGAAACCTTTCGGAGGGGCGCGGACGTCACGACTGGTCCCACGAGGCCAATACGACCTCCAAACTGGGATATCGGCAGTCAGTTCGGATAAGGTGCGTTGTTCCACCAATGTGGCCTCAGTCCCGAATCGAAGAAGAAGCCGCTGTCGAATGGACCGGCCGGGCTCTGCAGGCCGGTCAAGGGCGTGCGGAAATCGCTCCTGCCGATAAGCAAGCTGCTGACGACGTCCCGGTCCCTGTAGGAGTAGTATCCACTGCCATAATAGTAGCCGCGTGCCCTGACCGCGCGCTTCCATCCAGGGCGGGCCTTCGCGCGCCTGCCGCCATCGGCATAGGCCTTCGACACGCCAAGATCGCCGACGCCTGGTACCGGCAAGCCGGCGAAGGCGGCTACGGCGCCAGCGGCAAATACCGCCAACAGGCCCTTATGCTTCATGGCTGCGGTCACTCCGATTCGATATGTTCAGGCGACAGAAAACAAGCAGCCAAGGTCGTTAATAAACTGTTTTATTCTCTCGCACCGTCTCATGGGTGCGGACGCCGCGTGTGGCGTCCGCCAGGTCGCGTCACGTCGCTCAACGCCGGCTAGTCTGCGCGACCGGTCGTTCTCATTTCCCGGACCTGCTGCATAACCTGTTCCAGGTTGTAGCTCGACGGGGCCTGCAGTGGCGGGAAGTTGACGTATGTCTCGAGCTCCTTCAGCCACAGCTGTTGGCCGATTGGCAGGATGTTCCAGTCATATTGGTAAGCAGTGACAGGTCCAGCGAGCGCTCCGCCGACACCCATGAGCGTCTTGGTTTGCGAGCCAATGGACGTCTCGAAGGGATCGCGTTTGATGTTGACGACCTGGGTCCAGTGGTAGGGGACCACGCCCGTAACGAAGCCCGCAGGTGAGTCGGACACCATCGCGAAGTACATCTTCCAATTCTTATACCGGACCGCCGAAGGGTCCTTGCCGGAATAATAGAAGATATAGTCGCGGGCCGACTTCGCCGACTTGCTTTCCAGGAAATCACGCTGGTTGACGCCGTCGATAGTGGTCTTGACAATGCCGGGGTACCCGCCGGCCTCGATCTGCTTCTTCAACGAGTCGCCCTTGGGCCCGCCGGCGATATCGACGAGCGTTGGCAGCCAGTCGAGGCCGGAGAACAGCTGGTTGTGAACCGTGCCCGGCTTGATGACGCCCGGCCAGCGAATGACCATCGGCGCGCGCATGCCGCCTTCCCAGGTGGTCAACTTCCCGCCCTTGAAGGGGGTCGTGCCACCGTCCGGGAAGGTGATGGTCTCGGCGCCGTTGTCAGTGGTGAAGACGACGATGGTGTTGTCGGTCTGGCCCAGGTCGTCGATCTTCTTCAGCACGAGGCCGATGTTGTCGTCCATCTGCTTCATGCCGGCTTCGTTGACGCCCCAGTCCTTGCCGCCGCGCTCACCCACCATGGCCATATACTTGTCAGACAGCACGGTGGTGATGTGCATTCGCGCCGGGTTGTACCAAACGAAGAACGGCTTGTTGGTCTTTCTCGGGTCGTTGCGGTCGAGGAAGTCGACGACCTTGGCGGAGATTTCCTCGTCCACGGTTTTCGAGCGCTCGAGCGTCAGCGGGCCCTCATCGGTGACGCGCTGGTTCCGCGCCGTGCCGTCGGAGGACCTGCACGACAGCACGTTGCGCGGCGGCGTCAAGCAAATCGTCGTCTTCGGATCCACAGCGCCGGGGACCTCGGTCAGGCCGGGGACCGGTGTGTTCCTGCAGGGTGGAGCAATGGTCTGCTCGGTCGGTGTCCTGTTGATGTCGAGGAAGCTCACCCCCTGCATCGCGTCGAGGTGATAGAGGTAGCCCCAGAACTCTTGGAAGCCGTGCGCCGTCGGCAGCGCGTCGGTGTGATCACCGAGGTGGTTCTTGCCGAACTCGCCAGTGGTGTAGCCGAGATCGAGCAGAACCCTGGCGATCGACGGGGTGCCGGGCTTCAGATATGACGGGCTGCCGGGGAGCTGCGGAAGGATCATGCCGGCCCGCAGGGGGTTCATTCCGGTGAAAAAGGCACAACGCCCCGCCGTGCAGCTCTGCTCGGCATAGTAGTCCGTGAACAGCGCGCCTTCGTGTCCGATGCGGTCGATGTTGGGCGTTTCGCCGACCATCAGGCCGCGGTGGTAGATGCTCGGCTGCATCCAGCCGATGTCGTCTCCCATGATGAACAGGATGTTGGGCCGCTGGCCCGATCGGGCGGCCCGGGCCGGATCTTGTTGCTGGGCTTGCGCCATCCTCGAGAGGCCGGCCGCCGGTAGGGCCGACGCTGCCGCGAGGGAACCTCCCCTGAGCAGCAGATCGCGCCGCTTAATCCCTTCGCGTTTGTGCGGCGTGCGGTTTTGCGGTTTGTCGTGCGAGCTGTTGGCCATGGCGTTCTCATGCTCCCGAAAAGGTACGGTTTGCGCAGGCGTGAACGCCTGCACATCGACCACATCGACGCGCCGTTCGGGCGTCACGCCCTGCTGCAGCTCGGTATAATCTCCGTCGCAAGGGAGTGCGCTCGGGGGAACCCCGCGAAGCGGGCGCTTGGAGTCCCGACCGGCGGGGCGGCGCGTCGGAAGGTCAGGACTTGGCCATGCAATGGCTCATTCGGACCAGGAAAAATCCTTCAGCACGTCAGCGGGAATGGAAAGGACGTTGGGGGTCTGCCACGCCGTCGAGACACGCACCGCACCGGACGGAAAACGCAAGGTCTGCGTAATTAGTGTGCTGACGACCGCCACCACTCGGCCCTTGCAATCGATCACCGGCGCACCCGAAGCGCCGTGATCGAGCACGAGGCGGTCGTTCCCGTCGTGCATCTCCAGCAGCGCCGCGCCGGCCAACCTCCCCTCGGCCTCGTATCGAACGAACCGACCCTCGGCAAAGCGCAGCTGATTGTCGGGATAGGCAAGGCTGACGACGAGTTCCTCCGGGACGAGGGGTTCTGCCCTGATCGAAAGCGCGGCGGCACCTGTAAACGCGGTCCTCAGTTCGAGCACCGCCATTTTCTCGGAGTGGGAACCCGCAACGCGGAGGATGCGGGTGGGAAGCGACACCTTGCTTTCACTCTGGCGGACCTCGATCTCCTTCCAATCCGTGGCGGAGAGATGCATGGCCTCGGCAACATGCGCAGCGGTTACTATCAGCCGCGAGGAGAAGAACCAACCGCTGCCACGTACCCCGAGTATGACCGGCGCCGGTTGTCTCTCTTCCTCGCCGAAATACCGCGTGATGCCGACGGTGGATTGGACGAGCGTCGAGGGATCGATGCACGAGGCCCGGACTCCAGAAAACATCCCGACCAGCAGAAGGATGGAAAACAAGCATCGACGCATGGCGCCTTCCCCCGATTGCGCTTCCCTGCATTTCTTCGATGGACCGCAGATGGGGTCCTACCGAGTGCAGAGACTACGGCCGGGGGTGGGGCGAGACTGTGATCAAAATGCAGCACGTCGGTGGGGTTTTGCCCTCAATATCAAGCGCTTGGTCAAGCTCGCCCTGCTTCGCCCGGGCGATTTCGCGCGCGGTGCCGACGGGACCAGTTCTTGACCGTTCGCGCTGCCGAGGGCGCGTGTCGTGCGCCGGCCGGCTACTCGCTCGTTGCCAGCGCTCGGTAGCTCGCCAGAGACTGTTCGATAGCGGAGAGTTGCCGGAGCGTGACTAAGCTTTGCCGATTGAGCCAGCAGACGTGTTTCCAGGCCTTCCGATTGGATGTCGGCCGACGACTCTGGCAACGGACTTTCGGACGCAAAGGCATACCAGATGGGCTACCGATGGGGCCGGGGGGTTGCGATGGCTGCCGTTGATCACACAATGCGCTTGGGACTTTTCCTGGGGTTGTGCGCGGTGCTCGGCGCGACAGAAGCTGTCGGCGCCGACTTGGGCTCAGGCCCGCCTGTTCGTGAAGACCGAAGCTTGCCCGCAACCCGTCCGTGGACGTTGAGCTTCACGCCCTACAGTTGGCTGGCTGGACTGAACGGCGACGTCACCGTCAAGGGCCGAACCGCCGATGTCGACGTCGGCCCGTTCAAGGTCCTGGAGGATCTCGACGGTGTGCCGTGGATGAGCTACACTGAGGCGCGCGCCGGCCGGTTCGCCCTGTACAGCGATATTGTCTATGCACCGCTTGGCATCGACATCAATCGTGTCCGTTCGTTCGGCGGCCTCACGCTCGACGCGGCCCTCGGCCTGGATATCGAGCAGCTCATCGTCGAGGCCGGGGTGGTCTACGAGATCGCCGGGCTCGGCAGCTCTACCGCCCTCGATGTGCTAGCGGGGGCGCGGTACTGGCGCCAGGACGCCTCCATTCATCTCACGTTGACACCGATGCTCGACCGCACGGGTTTGAGGTTGTCCGGAACGCGGGCCATCGCCCGCGCCGGAGACGTCGACTGGGTCGATCCTCTTGTCGGGCTGCGACTTCGTCACCGGGTGGCGCCCGGCCAGGAACTACTCTTACGGGGGGATGTGGGAGGTTTTGGCGCCGGCAGCGAATTCTCGTGGAACGTGGTCGGTGCCTACAGTTTCCGGATCGGTGTCTACCACGGCACGACCTTCTCCGGCATGCTGGGCTACCGGGCGCTCAGCGTGGACTTTGAGAAGGGGTCGGGCGTCAACCGCTACGACTACGACGTGGTGCAGCACGGACCAATCATTGGGCTGACACTGACCTTCTAGTCACGTTGGCGCTTCGCATCTTTTTCCGTTCGCCGTTCCACCACGGCCAGCGCGTCCTGTTCCGCTCATGGACGACCCTCACGTCACGGGCGCCGCAGCGTGCGCCGCCGCGCCTCACCCCCAAAGCGCGGGCGGTGGGGGGTGCACCAGGGCGCCCTCGTAGACGAGGCCCGGCCGGCGGTCGCGGGCCAGCAGGAGCGGGCCGTCGAGGTCCACCCAGTCGGCGTCCTGGGCCAGCAGCAGGGCCGGCGCCATCGCCAGCGACGTGGCGACCATGCAGCCCACCATGATCCGCAGGCCCGCGGCGCGCGCCTCCGCGGCCAGTGCCAGCGCCTCGGTGAGGCCGCCCGCCTTGTCGAGCTTGATGTTGACGGCGTCGTAGCGCCCGGCGAGCGCGGCAAGATCGGCGCGCGTGTGCAGCGACTCGTCGGCGCATACCGGCACCTCGTGGCCGATGCCGGCCAGGGCGGCGTCGGCGCCGGCCGGCAGGGGCTGCTCGACCACCTCGACGCCCGTCTCCGCCGCCACGGCCATCAGCCCGGGCAGGGCCTCCGGCGTCCAGGCCTCGTTGGCGTCGGCGATCAGGCGGGCGCCGGGGCGGGCCCGGCGCACCGCCCGCAGGCGTTCCGCATCGCCGGTGCCGCCGAGCTTCAGCTTCAGCAGCGGCAGCGACGGCACGGAGGCCGCCCTGGCGGCCATGGCCTCGGCGCTGCCGAGGCTCAGGGTGTAGGCCGTCGTCACGGGTTGCAGCACCGCCGGCAGCCCCGCCAGGGCGGCGGCGCCGGTGCCGGAGCGCCTGGCCTCCCAGTCCCACAGGGCGCAGTCCACGGCGTTGCGGGCGGCGCCGGCCGGCAGGCGTTGCATCAGCTGCATGCGATCCTGCACGCCGCCCAGCGCGGCGATCGCCGCCGCCACGCCGTCGACCGTCTCGCCGTAGCGGGCATAGGGGCAGCACTCGCCGCGCCCGACGCAGGTGCCGTCGCCGACCTCGGCGACCACGACCGCGGCCTCGCGCCTGGCCCCGCGGGAGATCACGAACTCTCCCGCGATGGGCCAGGTCTCGACCCTGGCTCGGACCTGCAAGGCGACGGGCATCGGCCTTCGATATGCGCCGGGCGGCGCCTCAGCGCAACCGGCCGCTGGCGTGGGCGAGGAACAGGTAGACCCGGCCACTGTCGGATACCAGGTGGCCGTGCACGCTGCGGCCCGACGGGTCCTTCTGCTCGACGTCGCGCGCGAGCCACTCGAAGTCGACGAGGAAGCGGTCGACGACGCGCCTGAAGTCGGTGTCGGAGCGGTAGCGGGCGGAGATCTCGTCGAACAGGGTGCGGCCCTCGCTGGTGTAGATGCTGCGCACCATGATGCCGCGCTGTCCGGCGCGGAAGCGCGACCAGATGGCCGACGCGGTGGCCGGGTCGAGCGCCCGCGAGATGCTGGCCATGTTGATGCCACCGTCCTCGCGCGAGGCGCGCGACAGGAGGTCGCCCAGCGTCCAGCGGTCGCCACCGCCGTCGTTGGGGACGACCGGCACCGGCAGGTTCGGACCCTGGTCGTTGCGCTGCTGGGCGGCGTAGTTGGCGGTGAGCGAAACTGGCGCCGTCTGCGGCAGCGGGTTGGGCGGCGACACATCGCGGCGCTCGCGCGCCGACAGGCTGGAGAGCTGCTCGAGTGCGCGCAGCTGGTCGCTCAAGGCGCTGCGCATGCTCTCGGCGCTCTCGCGCGCCGCTGCCGGCAGCCTCGCCGCCTCGGCGCGGATGCGCTCCTGCTCCAGCTCCAGCTCGGCGGCCGCACGCGCTGCGCGCGCTTTCAGGTCGTCCGAGGTTTCGCTGAAGCGGCTGGCCATGTCGCCGAGGTGCTGGTTGACCTCCTGCGAGACGCCTGTGACCTTGGCCCGCATCTCCTCCAGAGCCCGCTGCGCCTGGGCATCGGTCTGCGACCGCAACCGCTCCAGCTCCGCCGCCGCGGCCTTGGAGTGGGCGGCGGCGTCGTGCACCATCTGCTGCGCGACGGTGCGGGCGCGGTCCTCGGTCTCGGTCACGACGGTCTCCAGCGACCGCGAGTAGCCGCGCATCACCTGATCGAGATGATCGGCCTTGCCGGACAGGCGCTGCAGCGTGTCGTTCAGCTCGCCCTGGCGCTTCTGCAGGGTCGAATCGATGCGCATGTTGGCCGATTCCAGCGCGTTCGCCGCCCTGGCGATGGACTGGCCCTGGTTGCTGACGCCGGCCATCTGCTTCAGCAGGTTCTCCGACACGCTCTTCAGCAGGTCGGCCTGGCCGGACAACCCCTCGATGGCGTGCAGCGACTGACGCGTGACGTTGTCGCTCGACCGGCGCACGGCATCGAGCCCGGTCATCATGGATTCGTCGAGGTTGCTGGCGGCCTGGCCCAGCGTATCCGACAGGGAGCGGACGTGGCTTTCCATGGCATGCGTCAAGGCGCGCGCCTTGTCGCTGACCGCGGAGTCGATGGCCACGGTGGAGCGCATCATGCTGTCGTCGAAACGCGCGAGCCGCTCGGCGAAGGCGTCGTCCAGCGCCCGCGTGCGCTCGAGCAGCTGGATGTCGAGCGCCTCGGCGCGGCTCGCCAGGGTGGCGTCGAGCGCCACCGTGTAGTCGTCGAGCACCGCCTGCAGCTGCTGCGTGCGGTTGGCGAGCGTCGACTCGAGCCCGCCGCTGGCGGTGGAAAGCTGGCTCTCCAGCGCGATCAGGTTCTGGCCCGCACCCTCGATGATCTTGGCGAGCTTGACCTGCTGCTGGGACAGGCGGTCGATCAGCATGGGCACGTCGCTGCCCATGGCCTTCAGCGTCTCGGAGACCTTCTCGGTGGTGCTCACCAGGGCGTGCCGCTCGCCCGCCATCTCCTGGATCAGGCCGCGGATCTTGTTCTCGTTCTCCGAGTAGGCCCTCTCCAGCGAGGCCACCTCGTTGTGCACGAGCCCCTCGAGCTCGCCGGCCCGCCCGAGCGCGCGCGAGATCGCCTCGTTCATGAAAGAGACCTGCCGCCGCACCGCCTGGCCCAGCGACGCGGCGGACTGCTCGGCGGCGCGGTCGGGCTCGGCGAGCCGGACGGCCACCTCGGTCATGGCCGACGACATGAGCTTCAACTCCTGCGCGCGCCAGGCGAGCAGGGCGAGGAACCAGAAGAGGGCGATGGGCAGGAAGACCGTCGCGGCCACCACGATCATGATCGGGCTGGCGACGGTCGCGGAGAAGCCCCTGGCGGCGAACTCGGGCGACAGCATCGCCCAGGCGAGCAGGCTGCCGACCGCGAGCCATCCGCCCGAGGCCGCCGCGGCCATCATGAACGAGCGGTTCGACGGCTTCTGTTGCAGGGCGAAGATGAGACCGCCGATGGACGGCGCGTCGTCGTTGGCCGCGATGCGGGCGCGGGGCGGGGCGGCCGGGCGGCGCCGCGCGGGCGGAGGCCGCCGGTTCGCCTCGGCCTCGCTCTTGCCGGGGGCTGGCGTGGCCGGCGCGGGCGGCGCAGCTGCGCCCGCTTTGGCCTCGCGCACGGGTCTTGGCGGCGCTGCCGCCCTCGGTGGCGGCGCTGACGGGCGTTCCGGACCGGCGCTCGGCGGTGGCATGTCCGGGATATCGGGCATCTGCGAGGGAGCGCCTTCGGCCAGGTCGTCGAGGGCGCGCTTGATCACCGCGCTGGCGCTCGGCAGCGGGATGTCGGGCGGCGCGCCGGGAGCGGCCTTCCGGGGAACGGCGGACGAGGAAACGGTATTGAACTTGGGCAGCGGCTTGCCGCCGTTCAGCGGGATCGGCGCCGCACCCGGCGCGGCCGCCTTCGGCCCTGCGTTGGCTGGGAACAGGGGCTTGCGGCCGGAAGCTTGGCCCCCCGCCCGCTCGGACGGACGCTCGCTGTTGCCAGACTCGCTGCGGCCAGACTCCGAGGCTCGCGGAGCCGCGTCACGCTGCGTGTTGCCGTCGTGAGCCATTCCCCCATCCGATGCCCGGCGCTGCGAAGCTCCGAATCCTCAACGAGACATAGCGCATTTGCCCATTCGGGCACAGCCGCCGCACCAAAAAACGCTGTCACTGGGTCTGAAGCTCGCCCCCCGGACACAGACCTCCCACGCGCCTTGTCCTCGTCGCTCCCTTGCTAGTGAGGCAATGGGGCAAAACAAAGATGCTTGTTATCTAAGGCAAATATCGGGAGTCGTGACCATTTGTAAGGCACCGGCCATCGCCCGCGCTGCCGCATCGAACGGCAACGCGGCGTTGACCTCAGCAGGCGCGCGCGAGATGGGCGGCAACCGTCGGGCGAGACTGATGCACAGGGAACAGGCTCGGTCACACACAACTGTGGCGCGAATCACAGTGCCCATTTGCCGCTCCCAGGGAAGCGTGCAAATGGTTTGAGGAGCCAACCATTGTGCTTGAATTCGGGCTCTCGCATCGTTAACACGTGACGATCGCCATCGGGCGACCCTGCAACCGCCAACGATACCAAAGCGAACGCCCCGGCGCATGGCCAAGATCACGTTCATTCAGCCGGACGGGACCGCGCAGGCGGTCGACGGCGAGCCGGGCATGACGGTGATGGAGACCGCCAAGAAGCACCTCATCGAAGGCGTCGAGGCGGAATGCGGCGGTGCCTGCGCCTGCGCCACCTGCCATGTCTACGTCGACGAGGCCTGGCGCGAGAGGACCGGCGTCCCCGCCGAGATGGAGGAGGACATGCTGGATTTCGCCTTCGAGGTGCGTCCCGAAAGCCGGCTGTGCTGTCAGATCAGGGTCACCGAGGAGCTGGACGGCCTCGTCGTCCGCATCCCGGAGAAGCAATTCTAAGCGAGCGAGCATCCGATGTCAGCTGACGGAACTGAGGGCGCCGCGCCCATCGAGGCCGATGCGGTGATCGTAGGCGCCGGGCCGATCGGGCTCTTCTCCGTGTTCGAGCTCGGTCTCCTCGACATCAAGGCGCACGTCATCGACATCCTGGACAAGCCCGGCGGGCAGTGCGCCGAGCTCTATCCGGAGAAGCCGATCTACGACATCCCCGGCATACCCGTGGTCAGCGGCCAGGGGCTCACCGACAGCCTGATGGCGCAGATCAAGCCGTTCGGCGCCACCTTCCATCTCGGCCAGCGGGTCGATGCGCTGCAGAAGACCGACGACGGGCGCTTCCGGATCGAGACCGATCTCGGCACCCGGTTCATCGCCAAGGTGGTGGTGGTGGCGGCGGGCGGCGGGTCGTTCACGCCCAAGCGGCCGCCGCTCGGGGGCATCGAGGCCTACGAGGGCAAGTCGGTGTTCTACTCGGTGCGCCGCATGGAGGACTTCCGCGGCAAGGACGTGCTCGTGGTCGGCGGCGGCGACTCCGCCCTCGACTGGACCCTCAACCTGCAGCCGGTCGCCAGGAGCCTGACGCTCCTGCACCGGCGCGACGAGTTCCGCGGCGCCCCACATTCCGTGGAGCGGATGCGCGCGCTCGTCGGCGAGGGCAAGGTCACGCTGCTGATCGGCCAGATGTCGGCTCTGCAGGGCGAGGACGGCGTGCTGTCGGCCATCGCCGTGAAGCTCAAGGACGGGGAAAGGCGTATCGGCGTCGACCGGCTCCTCCCGTTCTTCGGCCTCACCATGAAGCTCGGACCGGTCGCCGATTGGGGCCTCAATCTGCACGAGAACCTGATCCCGGTGGATACGGAGAAGTTCCAGACCAGCGAGCCCGGCATTTTCGCCGTCGGCGACATCAACTCGTATCCGGGCAAGCTCAAGCTGATCCTGTCGGGCTTCCACGAGGCCGCCCTGATGTCCCAGGCCGCCTACCGGATCGTCTATCCGGGCAAGAAGCTCCTGTTCCAGTACACGACCTCGTCGTCGTCGCTGCAGAAGAAGCTCGGCGTCAGCTGAGGAGGGGGTCAGACCCCTCGCCACCGACGCTGCTTGCTATCACGAGCCGTGGACGCGAGGGGTCTGACCCCTTCAGATCACTTCAGATCAGCGACCGCCGGCGCGCCTGTTGGCGTCGTCCTCCCAGAACTTCTTCGAGTCCCAGGCCTCCTCGCGACGCTCGGGGCAGGCCATGCCGAGGAAGCCGCAGGTCTCGACCTTCTTGGCCTGTGGCAGCTTGGGCGTGAAATCGCCGGCCAGGTGCCGGCCCAGGTCGGCCTTGATCTCCTGGCTCTTGCGGTCGGAGCAATAGTCGGGGTCGCCCGACACGCGCTCACGAATGGCCTTGAAGGTGCTGTCGTAGCTCTTTTCCGCCTTGGCGAGCTGCTCGGCGCTCGCCTGCTTGGCCTCGTAGGCCAGGTAGGAGGCCTTGAGCTTCCCCGCATCGAAGTTGAAGCCGCAGCGCTGCGCCCGCGCCGATGTCCAGGCCACGGCAACCGGCCGGGCATCGGGACTCTCGTTGGTGAGCTTCCCCGGCCCGTCCGCCGAGGCGGATGCGCTGCCCATCAGGCCGCTCGCGCCGCTGCAGCCGGCATGGAGAGCGGCGGCAGAGAGCAGTAGTCCGAAGGCGACCACCTTCGCGAATCTGTCCATGGCGTCCCCCGAGTTGCGCCCAGTGTGCCGAGAAAGCGTGCGGCGTCAATAGCTAGCTCGTGAGCCGTTTCCGACGCTTCGCTCATTTGTCATGCCGGGGCTTGTCCCCGGCATCCAACCACCACGAACGCCGGCGCACGTGGTGAGATGGATTCCGGCGACAAGCGCCGGAATGACATCGTACGATCTGTCGGAGTCACATCACTAACGGAACCCGGCGCCAGCGTCATACAGGTAAAGGGTGACCGGATCGGGTCGGCTATTGGCTCAGGCGATGGCATCTGCCAGAGATATGTCCGCTCGCTCCTCGTAGACTGCTCCCTCGGCATTCTGCTCGGCCTGATCGCTGTCCCGGCACGTGTTGTCGTGCCGGGTCGGCTCGAACATGGCGTTGCGCGCTTCCAGCGATAAGGCCGCTCGCGGCGGTCAATGATGTTCCAGATCATCGCTCGCCCAAGGGACTTGAGACCCGGCCCGCTACCGCATCAGCTGCCGCATCGCCCGGTCGAGCCCCTCCAGGGTCAGCGGGTACATGCGCCCGCCCATCAGGTCGCGCAGCATCTTGATGGAGGGGGTCCAGCCCCAGTGGTCCTCGGGCACCGGGTTCAGCCACACGGCGTGCTCGTAGATGCCGGTGACGCGGCGCATCCAGGTAGCACCTGTTTCCTCGTTCATGTGCTCAACCGAGCCGCCGGCGACTGAGACCTCGTAGGGGCTCATGGAGGCGTCGCCGACGAAGATCGCCTTGTAGTCGGCCGGGTACTTGTGCAGCACCTCCCAGGTCGGCGTCCGCTCGGTCCAGCGCCGGGCGTTGTCCTTCCACAGGAACTCGTAGAGGCAGTTGTGGAAGTAGAAGTACTCGAGGTGCTTGAACTCGGCCCGCGCGGCCGAGAACAGCTCCTCGGCCTGCTTGATGTGCCAGTCCATGGAACCGCCGACATCGAAGAACATGAGCACCTTGACGGCGTTGCGCCGCTCGGGCCGCATGTGGATGTCGAGGTAGCCCTTGTGCGCGGTGCCCTTGATGGTGCCGTCGAGGTCCAGCTCGTCGGGCGCGCCCTCGCGCGCGAACTTGCGCAGGCGCCGCAGCGCCACCTTGATGTTGCGGGTGCCGAGCTCGACCTTGTCGTCCAGGTCCTTGTACTCGCGCTTGTCCCAGACCTTGATGGCGCGGCGGTTGCGGTTCTCCTTCTGGCCGATGCGCACGCCGGCCGGGTTGTAGCCGTCGGCGCCATAAGGTGAGGTGCCGCCGGTGCCGATCCATTTGCTGCCGCCCTGGTGGCGGCCCTTCTGCTCGGCGAGGCGCTTCTTCAACTCCTCCATGATCTTGTCCCAGCCACCCAGGGCCTCGATCCTGGCCTTCTCCTCGTCGGAGAGGTAGAGTCTGGCGAGCGTGCGCAGCCATTCCTCGGGGACCTTGGCTTCCAGCGCCTCGCTCATCAGGTCGAGGCCCTTGAAGACGTGGCCGAACACCTGGTCGAACTTGTCGAGGTGGCGCTCGTCCTTCACCAGCGCGGCGCGCGCGAGATAGTAGAAATGCTCCACCTTGCGGCCGGCGAGGTCGGCCTGCAGCGCCTCCATCAGGGTCAGGTATTCCTTCAGGGTAACGGGCACTTTGGCCGCTTTCAGCTCGTGGAAGAAGGTTGCGAACATGAGACCCTGCGTGCCTTGCCCGTTGCGCCGCCGCTCGCAGGGAAAATAGCGCCGGGCTGCGGGAAAATCACCGTCCCGGAGCAGATGCCAGCCATCACCCGATGATGCCGGTGCGCAGCGCGACGACGACCGCCTGCACCCGCGTTGCCACCCCCAGCTTGCGCTTGGCGTTCTCGACGTGAAAGTTGACGGTTTTGCCGGAGATCGCCAGCAGCCGGCCGATGGCCCAGTCGGATTTGCCCACGGCCACCCAGCCCAGGACCTCCCTCTCGCGTGCAGTGACCCGTATCCGCTCCGGCAAAGCATCCCTGCGGCTTTCGCTCCGCATCGATCCCCCGAACGACAACAAAACGTGTGATCTATGCGGTAATAACGTTGTCAATTTATTATTACCGCACATTAAGTACACAAGAGTGCAAATAATGGCGCGCTCCTATTCGCTCGTTTTCGTTGCCAGCTGATGTGCCGGCGCATCATCTACTACATCTGATATCGGATATACTGCACGTAAGGGTTGGAGTGCGGAGAGTCCTGTCCCACGCGGCTGCGTTCTTTCCGGACAGCCACCCTGGCGGCGATGCGCGCGCGTCACCGCAGATGGATAGTGGGGAGGGACCATGCAGTCGTACCGGGTCGCGTTGTTGCTTTTTGCTGCCTCTTGTGCCGGATGTGCTTCGTCATCGGCCGACATTCAGGCCCAATACGTGTCCGATCTCCAGTATCAGGGTCTCTCCTGCAAGCAGATCGGCGCCGAAGCCGCGCGCCTCTCCCGGCGCGTCGCCGAGGTTTCCGGAGTGCAGGACGACAAGGCCTCCAATGATGCCCTGGCAACCGGGGTTGCCGTGGTGCTCTTTTGGCCGGCGGCGTTCTTCATCAAGGGCGACGGACCAACTGCCGCCGAGCTGGGCCGCCTCAAGGGCGAGTTCGAAGCGCTCGAGCGCGTGTCGATCCGCAGGAGCTGCGGGCTCGAGTTCCGCCGTCCGACAACCACGGCCGATGCAAGCAAAGGCACGAAGGGCAAGGCAGAGGACGCCTTCAACCAGCAGTAGATCGGGCGACCCCTCCCAGAAGCGATGAGCTCGACGGCTGCGCAGATGCAACTGCGCGCCGTTGGCCCGGGCTCGCAGCGGTCGGCGCCAGAATGCCCCTGCCGCCGCCTGGGAAGCGGCTACAGGGCTACCTCCGCTCTCCGGGCACTCGGGTGCCGCCCGCTCCGGAGGGCAAAACTGGAGGCTCTGCGCCACGAATCCGCGTGGACGCTACAAGGCCGCCCACCCCCGAAATCGGGTCGCCCTTGCAACGCAATTGCACGGGTTGCCTGTGCGGGCGTGCTCAGGCGGCGGGGGACTTGCGGGCGAGGAGCGGCTTCAGGGCCTCGGCCGCCACGTCCCGCACCCTCGGAGGCCTGGCGGCGAGGAACGGCATGGGCCGGATCACCTCCAGCGCAGTGACGCCGATGCGCGCCGTCAGCGCCCCGTTGAAGGCGCCCTCGCCCAGCCGGCGCGACAGCCGGCGCAGGAGATCCTGGCCGAGGAACTGGCCCAGCAGATCGTCGGTCATGGCCACGCCGCCGGTGGCGACGATATGCGCGAACACCATGCGGGCCAGCCGCGTCACGCCGACGACGCCCGGGCGGGCGCCATAGAGGGCGGCAAGCGCCCGCAGCAGCCGGAGGTTCTCGACGAGCACATAGCCGACGGCGATCAGCACCATGGGGCTCAGGGCAGTGACGGTGGCGACACGCTTGGCCGAGCGGGTGACGAGGCGCTTCGCCTCGGCATCGAGCGGGGCGACGATCTCGCGCTCGGCGAGCGCCAGAAGCTCGCCGGCATCGTGCACGTCGCGCACATGCTCGCGAAAGCGACGCAGGTGCCAGGCCTGGTCGCGGCGCCCCGCGTAGAGGCCGGCCAACCGGTGCGCCGCCTCGCGCTCCCCCTTGCGGTCGCGCTCGGCGATGGCCGCGGCGATGTCCGCCCTGAGGCGGCCGAGCCGGGCGAGGCGCACGAACCCGACGAGCTCGCGCAGCACGATCACGAGGGCGGCGAAGGCGGCGACGGCGAGCAGCGCCAGGGTCGCCCACCCCATCCAGTCCTCGCGCGCGAGCGCGGCGGAGACGAAGCGCGCGAACCACGCCGTGAGCCCGAGCAGCGCCGCCCCGGCAAGCGCGGAGAGGAGCAGGGCGCCCCAGCGCAGCCCGCGCCGGCCCAGCTCGCGCAATGTCGGCTGCGCCGCAGCCGGCGCGGCAGCGGCGCCCGGCGCGGCGCCGTCGGCCTCCGGCGGGCCCGCCTCCGCGGTCAGCGCCGGATCGTCGGGAGCGAACACACGCGGCTGGCGCGGGGTCATGACGAGCCTCTCATCCATGCCTTGCCCGGGGGATCGTGACGGCCCCCGGCGGCAGCTCGGCCGAGCCCAGCCCACTGCGAGGGCCGCATCCTAACCGAAATCCGCCGCCGCGCCTTTCGGCTTGCGCTCCACGGCACGGGCCCGCGGCGCAGGTCGGGGCCGTGGCAGGGGGTGGGTCAGGCGAGCTTGTCCCCCAGCAGGAACTCAAGGGCGCGGTCGAGCCTGATGTGGGGCAGGGCC
>Ga0075431_100000868_pt1 | contig 26560 bp, 27 predicted proteins | sample RhiMetdeltSRZDD5_FD_75297 | JGI IMG/M metagenome (GOLD analysis project Ga0075431, IMG submission 75297) | Populus rhizosphere microbial communities from Tennessee, USA - Rhizosphere MetaG P. deltoides SRZDD5 | ecosystem: Host-associated > Plants > Roots > Rhizosphere > Soil | place: USA... | reverse complement strand
GCGGGCTGAAGCCGCGCCCTACGTTACTTCCCGAACACCACCTCGCCACCCACCACCGTGTACCGCACCTTCGTTCTAAACAACTCCGGCGCGGGAGTAGCGAACCAATCGCCTTCGACGATCGTGAAATCCGCGAGCTTGCCCGGCTCGATCGTGCCGCGCGTCGTTTCTTCGAACGCCGCGTACGCCGCGTCTTTCGTGAATCCGCGCAGCGCCTCGGCGAGCGTCAGTCGCTGCGACGGGAACCAACCGCCCTCGGGCCACCGCGCCTGATCCTGCCGCGTCACCGCGGCGAAGATTCCGAAGAACGGATTCACGTCTTCGACAGGGAAGTCGGAGCCGAGGGCGAGACGGCCGCCGGCGTCGAGAACCGTGCGCCACGCGTATGCGCCCTTCACGCGCTCGGGTCCGAGGCGCGCTTCCGCCCAGTACATGTCCGACGTTGCGTGCGTCGGCTGCATCGACGCGATGATTCCGCGCTCGACGAGTCGCGGCACATCCGCCGGAGCGATGACCTGCAGATGTTCGACGCGGAAGCGATCGTTCGCGACGACACCCGCGCTCGCGTACGCGTCGATCACGTTGCGCACGCCGCGGTCGCCGATCGCGTGCGTGTTGACCTGGAATCCGGCCGCGCGTCCGCGCTTCGCCACGTCTTCGAGATGCTCCGGCCTCGCGAGCATCAGGCCGCTGTTCGTCGGATCGTCGCTGTACGGCTCGAGCAGCGCGGCGCCGCGGCTGCCGAGGGCGCCGTCGGCGTAGAGCTTCACGGAACGCACCGTCAGGCGGCCGCCGTAATCCATCAGCGGTCCGCTCGCGAACCACGTCCGCAGGAGCGCGTCGTTGTCGCCGAGCATCGCGTAGACGCGGATCGGGAAGCGCTTCTCGTCGATCAGTTCCTTGACCGCGGTGATCGTCGCGCCGTCCATGCCGGCGTCGTGCATTTCCGTGAGACCGTTCGCGGCGATGGCCTGCGCGGACGCGAGCACGCGCGCCTTGCGCTGCTCGGGCGTCGGCGCGGGGATGTGATCTTCGACGAGGTCCATCGCCGCGTCGATGAAGGTGCCGGTCGGATTTCCGCTTGCATCGCGAATGACGCGTCCACCATCGGGATCCTTCGATGCCGCCGTGACGCCCGCGGCGCGCAGACCCGCGGTGTTGGTGACGGCCGCGTGTCCATCGATGCGACGGAGGAAGATGGGATGATCGGGAACCGCCGCGTCGAGCGCGGCCACGGTCGGGAACTCCTTCACCGGCCAGTCGTTCTGATCCCAGCCGCGGCCGAGGATCCACTGTCCCGCGGGCGTGGTCGCGGCGCGCTCTTTCACGCGCGCAACCACTTCATCGAACGACCGCGTGCCGTTGAGACTCACGACGTCGAGCGAGAGGCCGAGGCCGTAGAGGTGGCCGTGCGCGTCGGTGAGGCCGGGGAGAATCGTGGCATTCGATGCATCGACGACCTTCGCGTTGGGATGTGCGGCGCGCAGATCGGAAGCGAGCCCGACCTGGCGAATGACACCGCCGGCTGCGTAGACCGCGAAGTCTTTGCGCGGGATCTGATCGGCACCGGTCACGACCGTGCCGCCGAGGAAGAGAGTGCCGTCGTCAGGCATGGAAGCGCTTTCTGCCGATCGCCGTGCGGGTACGCAGGCGAACAGAGCGGTGAAGAGTAACGCAGCCACAATTCGCATGGGGCGGAATGCTACACGCGGAAGGGTCGTTTGGTGATTGCCCACATGAAAAATCGAACTGTGATTGCGGTCACGTTGATGCTCGTCGCGACCGCCGCGAGCGCTGACGATCGTCGCTTCGTCGCGTCATCCGTTCCGGGTGCGGGGCTGAAGAAGCCGGGCAAGGTCGTGATCTCGAACGACAGCCGCTCGATCACGGCGTATCGCTTTTTCGGCAACATCCGCGAGGCGCTCGTGTCCCTCCGCAGCACGCGCTCGATCGCGACGCATTCGTTCGGCGCGGTGTTGTTCGACTCGCGCTCGAGCGCGAAAGTCCCGAAGTATCTCGACTCGGCGATTCACGACGCGGCGCGCCAGCACGGCGTCGATCCGCGGCTGGTCGCGGCGGTCGCGCGGCGAGAGTCGGCGTTCAACGCGAACGCGGTCTCACACGCCGGCGCCTGCGGAGTCATGCAGCTCATGCCCGACACCGCGCGCTTCCTGGGCGTGCGCAACGTCTTCGACGCGCGCGAGAACGTCTTCGGCGGCACGCGCTACCTGCGCACGCTCCTCGACACGTTCAACGGCGATCTCGATCTCGCGCTCGCGGCGTACAACGCCGGCCCCGGCGCGGTGGAGAAGCATCGCGGCATGCCGCCGTATCGCGAGACGCGCGCGTATGTGGCCGCCGTGCGCGGGACGTACGAAGCGTCGCTGCGCTGAATGTAGGGCGGGCTTCAGCCCGCCCACCCCCGGAGAGGCGGGCTGAAGCCGCGCCCTACGTTACTCCGAGTACCACTCCGCGATCGCGCTCACCAATCCGTTGCGCACGAAGATGCTCGTGTGGCGCGCGCAGCCTTCGCTGACGCGGCAGATGTAGAAGTACTCCGTTTCGCCGAGGCGTTTGAGGGATGGCTCGGGGGTGGCCGAGGCGTCGGGGCGGCCCATGATCGCCAGCACTTCCATCGTCTTTTGTCCGATCAGCACGCCCTTGCGATGGCGGACGTCGAGAGCCACGGAAAGATCCTGCGGATTCTTGCACGGCGCAGCGTCCGTGAGCGCGACGCGCCACGGCTTGCCGTCCTTCTTGTTGATGTCGATCAGCACGTAACGCTCGGCGGCGACGCGATAGCACCCTTCCTTCTTCAGTCCGGGAAACTGCTCGCGCAATGCCGCGATTGGCGTCTCCATGAGCTGATCGAGGTACACGGGATCGCCGGCGGCGCCGCCGGCCACGAACAGCAAAGCCAGAACCGCGAACGCGACTCTCATCCCTCGCCCCATTTCAGCTTGTTGCGCAGAACGTCGAAGTAATTCTTCTCCGGTGATTGCACTAAGAGTACTCGCTCTTCGGACTTTCGGACGCACACGCGATCGCGCTCGCTGATCTCGAATCCTTCCTGGCCGTCGAGTGTCAGGTAGATGTCCTTCGCGTCCGGAGTGATGAGCCCGATCTCGATGTCGAGCTCGTCCGGAAGGACGATCGGCCGGTTGGTGAGCATGTGCGGACAGATCGGCGTGATCACGATCGCGCCCATCGTCGGATAGATGATCGGCCCGCCCGCGGAGAGGTTGTAAGCCGTGGAACCGGTGGGCGTGCAGACGATCAATCCGTCACCGCGAAAGCTGGAGACGAACAGTCCCGCGACGCTGACGCGCATCTCGATGATGCGCGCGACCGCGCTCTTGTTGATCGCGGCGTCGTTGAGCACGCGATAGCGCTTGCTCGAGTCGCGATCCGGGCCGCTCACGCTGACGCTGAACGTCACGCGCGGCTCGACGAAGTAGTGGCCGTCCAGCACGCGATCGAGCACGGCCGGGAACTCTTCGACGCGGATCTCGGTGAGGAATCCGAGCGTGCCCATGTTCACGCCGAGGATGGGGACGTGCTCCGGCGCGTGCCGCGCGACGGAGAGGAGCGTGCCGTCGCCGCCGAAGGTGATGAGCAGATCGCAGTGGCGGCCCAGCTCCGCTTTCGGATAGTTCTTGAAATCGCCGTCGATGACCGCCGCGGTCTCGTCGTCGAAGATGACGCTGAGTCCGCGCGCGGTGAGATCGCTCGCAATGGTGTGCGCATAAGCCAGAGCTGGCGGTGCTGTGACCTTCGCGGCGATTCCGATCGTGCGCATGCGCGGAGCATACCTTGAGGTGCGACGCGCGGAGCGCATCTAGGACGTAACGCGGTGCACGTCTTCGGGTCCGATGATGATCCGCTCGCCGGCGCGCTCCGGTCCGACGAAGAGGATCGGATGCAAGACCTTCTCGAGGATCGCGCGGAGAGCGCGCGCGCCGAGGCGCTGCTTGAGCGCGGCCTGGGCGACGGCGAAGAGCGCGTCGCGGCTGAACTCGAGCTGGATCTGATCGAGCGCGCAGAGGCGCTGGTACTCGGGGATCATCGCCTCGCGCGGCTCGGTGAGGATCGTCACGAGATCGTTGGGCGTCAGCTCCTGCAGCTCCACGCGGACGGGAAGGCGCCCGAGGAGCTCGGGGAGGAAGCCGTACTTCACGAGCTCCTCCGACGAGACGCCCTGCCGCGGCGGCTCGTTGCTCTCCACGAAGCCGACGCTGCGGCCGTCGCTGTCATCTTCGAGATCGGAGAACGAGCCCGCGCAGATGAAGAGGATGTTCGCGATGTCGATCTCGACGTAGTCGTACTTGTTCCAGTGCGCGGTGACGTTCATCGGCACGAAGAGCTTCTCGCCCTCGAGGATCTTCAGCAGCGACTGCTGCACGCCTTCGCCGCCGATGTCGCGCTGTCCCGCGCCGGTGCGCGCGCCGCCGCCGCGCCGCGCGATCTTGTCGATCTCGTCGATGAAGACGATGCCGTTCTCCGCGGCGTTGACGTTCTGGTTCGTGGAGTGAAGCAACCGTCCGATCGCGACTTCGACGTCCTCGCCGTAGTAGCCCGCTTCGGTGAACGCGGTGGCGTCGTTGTATGCGAACGGGACGTCGAGGATCTTCGCCAGCGTGCGCGCGAGATAGGTTTTGCCGCTGCCGGACGGACCGATCATGAGGATGTTCGACTTACGGATGGAGACGTCGCCGCCGAACTTCAGGTACTCGATGCGCTTGAGGTGGTTGTACGCCGCGATCGCGAGGACTTCTTTCGCGTGACGCTGCCCGACGACGTATTGATCGAGCTGCTCGAAAATGCGACGCGGGGTGACGTGGAGGAAGCGATAGATCTCACGCTTTTCCTTCATCAGGCGCCTGCCACGCAGTGTAACGCAAAATCTTTTGCATCCCGCCTTTTCGTGCTCGCGATTTAGACAACGTCCGAAACGTCGAATCGCGCTAACAACAGCGAAATCAATTCTTTAGCCATCTCGTGCCAGTGGCGGAGCGCTTGAACTCTGTCCGCCGCGAAAGGAGGTGGTGATCGCGAGGCAGAGCAAATCGTGAAACGGAAAGTGGTCGTAGAGACCGGAATCTGTGTGGAACAGCCAAAACCGAAATCGAAGCAATCGACAAACCTTCAACAGAAAAGAAAGGAGCAAAGACCCATGCGGAAGTCCCTCCACATCGTCACCCTTGCCCTCATCCTCGCGGCCATCGGCACGGTTGCCATGGCCGACGAAGCGGCCGCGCCGTCGGGCGTGGTCAACATCAACAGCGCCGATGCCGCGCAGCTCGCGCTGCTCCCGCGCGTCGGAGAAAAGGCCGCGCAGCGGATCATCGAGTACCGCACCGAGCACGGCCCGTTCAAGAAGGCCGCGGACCTGATGCAGGTGAAAGGCGTCGGCGCCAAGACCTTCGAGCTGATGTCGCCCTACATCTCCGTCTCCGGCAACACCACTCTCTCGAAGAAAGTCTCGACTCCGCGCAAGCCGCGCGCGAAGAAGCCCACCGACACGGCGTCGAACTGACGCCGCCCCACCCCCCATCCCACCCCGGGCCGCCGCACGGCGCGGCGGCCCCGATTTCCCGGGTTGGCGGTTGACGGTTGGCGGTTGGCGGGGGACCGCCACACACCCACCGTCTTCGTTCTCCGCCAACCGCCAACCGCTAACCGCCAACCAGAAGGAGACGCGTGTGTCCAAACGTCAGCATGGCTACACCCTCATCGAGCTCCTCATCATCGTCGCGATCGTCGGGCTCGTGCTCGGCGTCGCGTATCCGAACTTTCTGAAGATGCAGCGGCGCATCGCGCTGCGGTCGGCGGCGGGCGAGCTGCGCTCGATCTTCCACCTCGCCCGCATGCGCGCGATCTCGCGCGGCCTGAACACCGGCGTGAAGTTCGTGCTCCTCGGCGGCACGTGGCACTTCGCGACCTACCAGGACGGCGATCGCGACGGCGTCCGCAACGACGACATCAACAAAGGCATCGACAAGATGATCGCGCCTCCGCGCATCGTCTTCTCGCAATCGCACATCGTCACCATCGGCGTGATCGACGTGCCGGTGAAAGATCCGGACGGCGATCTCGTGAAGTCGCCGGTCACGTTCAATCAGTCGACGCTCTGTTCGTTCTCGCCGGTCGGCCAGGCGACGCCCGGCACGATCTACATCACGGACAACGACGGCGATCTCTGGTGCGTGCGCGTGTACGGTCCGACGGCGAAGATCCGCACGCTGCGCTATGACCGCGCGACCAAGAGGTGGGTGTCGTGAGGCGCGCGTCAGGTTCCGGCACGGCGGACAACGACGCGCTCGGCCTCATACGTCTGAATCGCCGACAGCGAAGAGCCCCGCAGCATCTCCTCGGAGAACGCATCGGTGATCACGCGACCGTCCATGTCGCGTCCGACCGGAAGTCCGGCGGCGAAGAGCAGCGTCGGTACGACGTCGACGACGTACACCGGCTTCGGGTTCTCGCGATGCGCGGCCGCGGGTCCCACGACGAGCACGAATCCGTCGTCGGCGCCGGGATCGCTCCGCGACAGCTCCGTGCGCGCGAGAGCGAACGCATTCGCGGGGAGCTGCGGCGGCGTGACCGCGGACGGCGAGCAGATCACGAGCAGATGATCGGGATACGCGCGCGCGACCTCGCCCAGCGCGCGGTCGAGCTGCTGCGCATAGGCGCGCAGAGCGTCGCCTTTCACCGTGCCGCGAGGCGGCAAGTCGTTGAGATAGATGTGCAGCGCGCGCTGCGCTCGCGAGAAACCTTCGATGGCGACGGCCGTGAGCGCAGCGTCGCCGTGGATGTTCGTGATGCCGCCCAGGTCGCTCGCCAAGGCTTCGACGATCGCGGGTTTCGCGCCGCGAGCGGCGTTGAAGCGATCGGCAACGCTGTCGAGCGGCGGAGTCGAGAGGGGCGGCGTCGGGAGGGAAGGCCAGAGCAGCACGCGCGACGAGAGTTGCAGGCGCTCGAACAGCGTCCACACCGGCAGCGCCACGCCGGAGGGAAGCGGCGCGGAGATCCGCTCGACCGGCGGAATGAGTCCCCAGGCGCGGAAGCCGACGCCGTACGGCAACAGCAGGAACGGCTCCTCGCGATTGAGCGGAGTGCGGTACGAAAACCGTCCCGTGACTTGATGCCGATATGGCAGTTTCCCGGTCGCGAGCGATGCCCACAGCGAGTTGGGATGCGTGGTGCGGAACGGCTCGAGGCGCGTGAAGAACGCGCTCTCGGTGGCGTGGTCGAAGAACGGCAGCAGCCCTTCGCCTTTCATCGTCACGATCCAGTCGTGCGGCAGATTGCGGACCGCGACGAGGATGACCGGCCGGTGTCCGGCAACCGCTCCGATGGTGGCTACCACGACCTCCTTTCGCTCGCGGCGATAGCTCTCGCGGCGCTGGTAGAGCGAGACCGACGAGAGCGCGATGAGGATCACGCCGCCGACGAAGATTGCCCGCGATGTGCGGCGGTCCGCGTTGCGCTGCAGCACCCACAGCGCCAGCAGCACGAAGGCGGTGGCGGTGATGACGTTGGTCGCCTTCGAGAGGATGCGCACCGCACCGCGCGGCAGGTAGATCTCCACGAGGTTGAGGTGCATCCAGTAGATGAAAGAGGAGAAGAACGCAGCGAAGACGATGAAGCCGAAGCCGTGCGTCTTGTACGTGTCGGCGCGGCCGAAGAGACGCACGCGCAGCAGGCGCAGGCCGTACAGCGCGCTGCCGAAGAGAAGGCCGCAAGTCAGGCCGTAGACGATCGTCACGGTCGCCAGGCGCAGGGCCGTGATGTCCACCTGCGGGTTGAGGAAATAGAGCAGGTGGGCCATGTACAGCCCGAAGATCGCACCGGCGAGGATGCGTTTGAGGTAGGCCCAGCGGATGTGCATCGATTCGAGGCGCGGCCATGTTGACCGCCGCCGCTCTCCGACAATATACCGGCGAGGAGGGCGCGCTCGATCTCCTCCGCGCCCTCGGCTACCCGATCGCGCCGATCGACGTCGATCCGCGGGAGTGGCGGCGAGGCGGCGTCAGCATTCCCTGGAACGGCGAGGCCCGGTTGCGCCTGATCTCGCGGCTGCGCCATTTCGATCTGTTTCTGTTGCACGGAAACGTGCGCGAAGAATGGATCGCTGAATTCATGCGCAGCTATCGTGATTACAATGTGATCACGAAATCAGCGGTGATTTATTGCGCTGATGAATCGCTATCGGTATTCGATCTCTCGCCGGAGCGCACGCTGCGGCGGCTGGACGTCGATCTCGCGCATCCTACGACGCACGCGATCGACCGGCTGAATCTTCTCACGGTCGATCGAACGGACGAGGACGCGTTGCCGCGCATCTTCGATCGTGCGCTCGATCGCGAGCAGGTCACGCGCGAGTTTTTCCAACGCTTCCGCGCCGCGGTGCGGGATGTGGCCGAGGCGCTGGCGGAGGACTTTCCGTCGGAGGAGCGGACGGCGGTCGACGGCGAGGCGCTGCTGATCCTGTCGCGACTGCTGTTCCTCTCGTTCGTGCAGGAGAAGGGGTGGTTGGGAGGGGAACGGCGGTTCCTCGTCGACCGACTCGAGCACGAGATCAAGCGCGGGCGCGAGTTCTTCTCCGGCGTTCTCCTGCCGCTGTTCTTCGGCTGCCTCAACACGCCGTTGCACGAACGATCGCTGGCGGCGCGGAAGCTCGGCCGCGTGCCGTATCTCAACGGCGGTCTCTTCGAGCCGTCGTCGTTCGAGCAGCGGAATCCGGAGATGCATCTGTCGAACGCGCTCATGCAGCGCGTCATCGAAGACGTCTTCGAGAGGTTCGATTTCCGGCTCGACGAGATCGACGCCGAGAGCGATGCCGCGGGGACGCACATCGACCCGGAGATGCTCGGCCGCGTGTTCGAGTCGCTCATGGCCAGCGACGAGCGCGTCGCGAGCGGGAGTTTCTACACGCCGAAGGAGATCGTCGACGTGCTCACCGAGCGCGCGATCACGGAGTGGCTCGGCGATGGCCCTGTCGAAGAGAGCGTCGAGAAGCTCGAGCGCATCACGATCCTCGATCCCGCGTGCGGCTCCGGAGCGTTTCTTCTCTCTGCCCTCGGCGTGATCGAGAGGCTCTGGCGCTCGTGCACGAAGGAAGTTCCGCGCGATCTCCGCCGCCGCATCATCGCCAACTCGCTCTACGGCGTCGATCTCAAGCCCGAGGCGGTGCGGCTTTGCGAGCTTCGCCTCTGGCTGGCGATCGTCTCCGGCAGCGACGCGGGCATCGACGACGTCGAGCCGCTGCCGAACCTCGACCGCAACATCCTCCAGGGCAATTCACTCCTCAGTCCGACGGACTTTCTCGGCGACGGGCGGATGGACATCTATCGCGACTGGCTCACCGCGGTGCGCGCGCAACGCGATCTGCTCGAGCGCTATCGCACAGCGCCATTCACGCAGCGTCCCGCGCTCTACCGCGTCATCCGCGGCAACGACCAGCGCCTCGCCTCGGAGCTCCTTGCGAAGACGATCGACGTCAGCGAGGCGGAGCTGCGGCACGCGTCCGCGCCGCAGAAGGATCTCTTCGGCCGCTCGGAGCCGCTCGCCGGAGTGCGCTGCCGGGAGCTGCAGCAACGCATCGCCGAAGCGAAGGTGATGCTCGATCGCGTCGAGCAGGGGACGCTCGACTTTTTTTCGTTCGACGTCCACTTCGCGCCGGTGATGGCCAACGGCGGCTTCGACGTCGTCGCGGGCAATCCGCCGTGGGTCCGCAACGCGCGGATCGACGCGCGCGCGAAGAAGATGCTCACGGATCGTTACGCGTTGTTCCGCTCGCAGCGCGATGGTGCGGCGTTCCATCAGCCGGATCTGTCGGTGGCGTTCTTCGAGCGCGCGATGCAGCTCGCCGCGCCGGAAGGAGTCGTGGCGCTGCTGATGCCGGCGAAGATTCTGAACGCGGCGTACGCCGCGCCGCTGCGTCGGGCGGCCGAGGAGCGGGTGATCGCGATCGAAGATTGGAGCGATGATCCGCGGCGAAGGAAGTGGTTCGAGGCCGATACGTTTCCGCTGGGCATCGTGCTGGGGGCACGGGCTTCCAGGCAGTCGCCAGTAACAGTCATCGGCTCCGACTGGGCGCTTCTTCCACCCGACGTCGCTGCGATCCTGCGGCGGCTGCGCCAGCAACACCGCACGCTCGCCGAGATGCTTCACCGCCGGCCGTTCATGGGCGTGAAGACGGGCGACAACCGCAACTTCTTTCTCGACGCGAAGACCATTCGCGAGCTGCGCATCCCGCTGACCGCGATCTGCCGCTGCGTGCGCGGGCGCGACCTGCAGCGCTGGAGCGTCGGCGAATCGCAGTGGATGCTCTGGCCGCCCCGGAGGGGCTGGCGGAAACCGCCGAAGTGGCTGGAGAAGCTCGCTTCCACACGCGGCATGCTGCCGATGGATTTTCGGCTGAGCTTCGTGCGGCCCGAGCACGTCGGGATCAAAGTGGCGTGGAAGGATCTCTCGCGCGGTGTGGCCGCGGCGGTGCTGCCGGACGTCGTGCACGTTCGCGAGCAGCCGGTGCCGCTGATTCCGAACCAGACGCTCTACGCCATCGACGCGACGTCGCTCGACGAAGCGTATGCGATCGCCGCGATCCTCAACTCGACGATCGCCGGCGCGTTGCTCGTGAGCGTGGCGGAGCGCGCGAAGGACGCGCACTTCCGCTACTTCGGACGCACCGTTGCGGCGTTGCCCTGGCCGGACACGACCGCTGAATTGGAGAGGCTCGTGCGGCTGTCGCGGCGTGCGCATCGCGGGACGGACGTCATGACTGAGCTCGATCTCGCGGTGGCGCGTCTGTACGACGTCACGCCTGAAGAAGTGACCATCCTGCGCGAGTATCTCGACCGGAGGCTCAATGCTCGCCGCGCATCAGACTGACGCCGTCGAGCGCGTGCTCAATCTGCTGTCCACGCGGCGCGGCGCGTTGCTCGCGGACGACGTCGGCCTCGGCAAGTCGTTCATCGCCGCGGAGGTGATGCGGCGCTTCGACCGGGTCGACCTGATCGTCCCGGCGGCGCTCGTCGAACAATGGCGCGAAACGCTGCAGTCGTTCGACGTCCGCGCGAACCTGGTTACACACGACGGCGTCGTCCGCGATCCGTTCTTTGCCGAGCCGCGCGACCGCGTGGTCGTCGTCGACGAAGCGCACGCGTTCCGCAATCCGCGCACGCAACGCTACGCCGCACTCGCGAAGCGCACCGCCGGCGCGCGCGTGCTGCTCGTCACCGCGACGCCGATCTGCAACGGAGTCGGCGATCTCGAAGCTCTGGTTCGCCTCATCGCGCGCGACGATCTGTTGATCGACGTCGGCGTGCCGTCGATCGACGTCGCGTTTGCGGCCCGCGACCGCGAGCTGATCGCGTCCATCGTTGCCGCGCTCGTCATCCGCCGCGACCGCAGCGTGCTCCCAGCGGAGTTGCAGTTCGGCGAGCTCGAACGGCGCGTCGTGCGTCATCCGGTGTTGAAAGCGAACGGCATCGACGCGCTGCGTTTTCCTCTCGTCGGCGAAAGCGCGATCCTGCGCCGGTTTCTCTGGCGCCGACTCGAGTCGAGCGAGGCCGCATTCATCGAGTCGCTGCGCCGCCAACGGCGCTTCTACGAGCGCGCGCTGGCCGCGATCGCCGCCGGACGCACGCTGCCGAAACGCGACTATCGCGCCGCGTTTGCAAATGAGGAAGACCGCGACGCGTTTCAGGAAGTCCTCTTCTGGGACCTCTTCGCGCCGAAAGGCGAAGCCGATCCGCACGCGATCCGCGAGGAGATTGCGCGCATCGACGCGCTCATGCAGCGCGCACGTGATGCGCCGAATACGAAACGAAATCTGCTCCTCGAGCTTCTGACCGGCGAGCCGACTCTCGTGTTCACCGGCTCCGCCGCGACCGCGCGCGACCTGCATCAAACGATCCGAGGCTCCGGCCTCGTCACGTCGCGCGAACGTTCGCGGGACGCGGTGCTGGACGCGTTTCGAAAGGGCAAGTTGAACGTCGTCATCTCCACCGACATGTCCGCCGAGGGACTGAACCTCCAGCGCGCGGGGATGGTCGTGCATTACGACATTCCTTGGAACCCGGTGAAGCTCGACCAGCGGAACGGCCGCGCGCACCGCATCGGTCAGCAGCGCGACACGGTCAAGGCGATTTACTTTCTGCCGGAAGCGCGCGAGACGCGAATCGTCGAGACGGTGGCGAGAAAAAACAGAGTGCGAAAACGCACGCTACCCAGCGGACCGCCGGCGTCCTCGCCGGCTGACGTGCGGGCGTCCCGCCCGCACTCGCACACGCGAGACGCGTGCGCGTCAGCCGCCGAGACGGCGGCGGTCCGCTGCAACGGGCAACCAACGCTCCGCCCGCGCGTCACAAAAGACGCCGCCATCACCCGATTGCGCGTAAGCGTCCCCGATCAGCTCATGAGGCGCCACAAGGCCGGTCTGGAGCTGCTCATCGAAGAAATGAGTCGCGAATACCTCGACCAGCGGCGGATCGACGATCTCGTGGCGCTCGTGGAACTAGAATGCGCTTTGTGAACCTGCTCATCGTCGATGACGAGGCATCCCTCCGAGACTTCCTCAGCATCGTCTTCGAGGAAGACGGGTGGAGCGTCGACACCGCGGAGTCGCTGGCCGAGGCCCACTCCGCCATCCAGCGCCATGAGCCGGACGTCGTGCTTTGCGACCTCATGCTGCCCGACGGCTCCGGCATTGACCTCGTCCGCGACGTCAAGGCGAGCTCGCCCTCCGTCATCTTCGTGATGATCACCGCCCACACCTCCACGCGCTCCGCGGTGGAAGCGCTCAAGGCCGGCGCGGTCGATTACATCGCCAAGCCGTTCGACATCGAAGAGCTGAAGATCGTCGTCCGCAAGGCGGTCGAGCGCAAAGAGCTCGAAGACGAGAACCTCCATCTCCGGACAGCGCTGGAAGAACGCTTCACCTTCGAGAACATCCTCGGCAAGTCCGCGAAGATGCAGGAGATCTTCTCCATCGTCCAGCGCATCGCGAAGACGATCTCGACGGTGTTGATCTCCGGCGAGTCGGGCACTGGCAAGGAGTTGATCGCGCGCGCGATCCACTACAACTCCGATCGCCGCGGTAAGTTCGTTTCCATCAACTGCGGTGCCTTGCCGGAGACGCTCCTCGAGTCCGAGCTGTTCGGCCACGAGCGGGGCGCGTTCACCGGCGCCGTGCGCGACAAGCGCGGCCTCTTCCACGAAGCCGACCGCGGCACGATCTTCCTCGACGAGATCGGCGAGACGACGACGGGAATGCAGATCAAGCTTCTGCGCGTGCTGCAGGACCGCATCGTGCGCAAGGTCGGGTCGAACGTCGAGTCCGCCGTCGACGTGCGCGTGATCGCGGCGACGAACCGTGATCTCAGCGACTCCATCCGCGAAGGCACGTTCCGCGAAGACCTCTTCTACCGCATCAACGTCATCCCGATCGCGCTGCCGCCGCTGCGTCAGCGGCGCGAAGACATCCCGCTGCTGGTCGAGCATTTCATCGAGAAGTTCTGTAGCCGCATGGGCGTGCCGCGGAAGCGAATCTCCACCGATGCGATGCGCGCGATCGAGAAGTATCACTGGCCGGGGAACGTGCGCGAGCTGGAGAACGTCGTCGAGCGAATGATCGCCCTCGAAACCTCGGATGTTCTCACCACGAAGTCGCTCCCCGAGCACGTTCTGCTCGGCGGACGCGTTCCGGACGCGACGTTCGAGCTGCCACCCGAGGGGATTTCGCTGCAGGATCACCTCGAGGCGATCGGGAAGATCTTCATGCTCAAGGCGCTCGAGCGCGCGGGCGGCGTGCAGACGCAGGCCGCGGAGCTGCTGCGGATGTCGTTCCGCTCGTTCCGCTACTACGCGAAAAAGTACGAGCTCATCGCGCGCGACCGCGACGAGGCCGAAGTGGTGGAGGTCGAAGAGAAATGAGGGTGCTGCTGGCGATGCTGCTCATGATGGGGTGCTCGAGTCCCGCGCCGCCGCCGGTCGACGAACCCGCCAACCGCCAACCGCCAACCGCCAACTCGGGTCCTCGCGTGGTCTTCCCCGACCACTTCGTTGTCAGCGTGGAGATCGCCGCCGACGACGAGTTGCGCGCGCAGGGTCTGATGTATCGCGATCACATCGATCCGGGCAAAGGAATGCTGTTCGTTTTCCCGCGCGACGACGTCTTCTCGTTCTGGATGAAGAACACGCGCATCCCGCTGGACATGATCTGGGTCGACGCGAACAAGCGGATCGTCGGCATCCGCGAGAACGTCCCGCCGTGCAAGGTGGCGGACTGTCCGAGCTACGGACCGGGCGTCGTCGCGCGGTACGTGCTGGAGGTCGGCGGAGGCGAGGCAGCCAAACACGGTCTGAAAGTCGGCGACCTGTTGCAGTTCATCGACACCGACGTGGAGGCGCGCTGAAATATCGGCGTTGTCCGGCGGCTTCCGACTGAGCGAAACGTCATGTTCCGGTCCCGAGGCGAGAACCTCCGCAGCGTCTACATCCTCCTCTTCCTGAACGTCGCGTTCTTTCTGCTCGAGCATCAGGATCCGGAGAAGTACGCCCGCCTGTTCCGCTTCGAGTGGAGCGCGGTGCTCGGCGGCGAAGCGTGGCGCGTTTTCACGTGGCAGTTCACGCAGGCCGGCGACGGCTGGCTCGAAGCGCTGGCCCTATTCGTGACGCTCCTGCTGCTCTACATGATGGGCACGGCGCTCGAGGAGGAGTGGGGGACGCGTCACTTCGCGACGCTGTTCACGATCTCCACGCTGACCTCCGCCGGCGTGGCCACATGGCTCGGCATCCCGCTCCTCGGCACGTACTTCGTCTACTACACGCTGCTGTTCGTCTACGCGGCGATGTTTCCGCATCAGACGCTATATCTGTTCGGCGCGGTCCCGGTGCGTTTCCGCCTGATCGCAATCGTTTCGCTTGCAGCTCTGCTGTATGGCGTGTTCGCGGGAGGCGTGGCGAACGTCGCGGCGCTCGCCGGTGCGGTCGCTGGGTTCGTGTACTTCCTGATGCTGCGTGTGCGCATCGTCATCGTGACCACGACGACGCAGATCCCGGCGGGGACGCGCATCGATACGACCGCGATTCACAACGCGGCGCGCTTCGCGGCGATGAAGCAGGCGATTGCGTCGGGATTGCCGGCCGAGGCCGAGCGGCTCATCGCGCAGTGTGATCGCGACACCGTGCCGAATGTGAACATCTGCCCGCCGGCCGATTACAAGCCGGAGAGCACGGACGGTTACTGCATTCGATGTGAGGGTTTCGCGGAGTGCTCCGCGCGGCACCTACGAGCCCGACTCGCCGCCGCCCCCGCCGCCGTTTGCGCCGCCGCCTCCGCCGCCACCCCCGCGCCGGCGCCGCCGGAACCTGCGCCGCTTGCCTGACGGCACCGCGGCTACTCCGCCTTCGGCGGGTGGGCCGGGCGGACGCGCTTCACGCGGTGGACGATCCGGGCGCGGCTCGCGCGGTGGACGATCGGGACGGGGTTGCTGCGATTGCTGTTGCTGCGGCGGTCGTTCGCCCGTCGCCTGCGGCTGACCCGCGCCACCGCGTCCGCGACGGCGTCTGCGCCTGCGCGAGGCTAGTTGCTCCCCCGGGGTACCTTGCGGAGCGGCGGGTTTCGGCCCGCCGGACTGACGTTCGGGACGCGGACCGCGCTGTTGTTGCGGCTGCTGCTTTCCGCCCTGCTGTTTCTGCCGCTGGCGGTCACGCTCGCGTTGGCGCTGTCCCTCGCGCGGCGGCTGTTGCTGCTGCGGACGCTCTTCCTTGCGTGTCCGTCCCGTGCGCTGCTCGTACTCGCGCATCTTCTTGTCCATGAAGCGCAGCGCCTGGCGCTCCTGCTTGAGGCGCAGTTCGTCGTGGCCGCAGTACGGGCACCGCTTCCATCCTTCGGGATAGGTTTTCTTACAGGCGGAGCAAAGGACGCTTTTCGGGAGTGGCATCGTGAAATCGGCGCGCATTGTACACTTCGGGCCGTGGACGAACCCCGGCGTCGGACGCTCATGGCCTTGATTCATCTGGCCGAGGAAAACTCGCCCAGCGCGTGCTGGGACGACCGTCGGGCGATCGAGCTTCTGCGCAAGGAAGCGACCGCCGAGGAGCTTCGCGAGCTGGGGATGGACGACCAGCTCATCGCGCATGTTTTCGCGGAGGAGCATGCCCGGTAAGTACACGGTCCGCGTCGAAGCACGGTTCGAATCCGCCCACTTTCTCCGGGAGTACCGCGGCATCTCCGAGCCGCTGCACGGGCATTCGTACAAAGTCGAGGCCGATCTCGAGGGGCGTGGCGGCGGAGTCGACCAGGACGCGATCGCCGTCGATTTCGTCAGCGCGAAACGCAAGCTCGAGCAGCTCGCGAAGAGGCTCGACTACGCCTGCATCAACGACATTCCGCCGTTCCACGAGATCAACCCGAGCGCAGAGAACATCGCCGAGTGGTTCGCACGCGAGCTGCAGGCCGCGGTCGAGGATGAAGACGCGATCGTCGTCGCCGTGACGATCTGGGAAGGCCCCGTCAACTCCGTGACCTACACGCCATGAACAAGCTCCCCAATCACACCGCGCTGAAGGAGTGGTCGAACGTCGTCGCCGCGCTGGGACGCGGCGATCAGGTCATCCTCATTCGAAAGGGCGGCATCGCCGATCCGTCGTTCGGCATCGAGGCGGACCGTTTCTATCTCTATCCGACGTACTTTCATCAGGGCGAGTCGGACGCGCGTCCGAGCGTGACGATCACGCATTGGTGCGAGGTCGTGCAAACGTGGAGCGTTCGCGACTTCGAGATCCTGGAGCGGCTGGCGTCTCTGGTCGGAATGCCGCAGGAGACGCTCGAGGCTCGCTATCGCTTCCGTCCCGATCAGGCGCTGTACGTGATCGCGCTCCGGACGTGGAAGCTCGCGGCGCCGGCCGAGGTCCGGTATCGCGATGAGTACGGCGGCTGCAAGAGCTGGATCAGCGTCGACGACGAGATCGACGTCGACGGCTCGACGCCCGTGCTCGACGAAGCGGAGCTGCGGGCGAAGATCGAGACCATCGCGTCGGAGATCAGTTGGCAGTTGACAGTTGGCAGTTGACAGGAGAAAACGGCAGCCGTTCGGTTCTCCTGTCGACTGCAAACTGCCAACTGCAAACTCTCGAATGGAATTGCTCGCTCTCCTTTTCATGGTCGTCGGCGGCGGCGCGCTTGCGGCGTTCGTGATCGCCGCGATGGCCATCGCCACGCGCGAGCGCGATAAGAGCGAGGTGACGATGACGGTGCCGCAGCGTGACTCGATCGCGGCCTCGCTGCTCTATCACGTCGTTGCCGCGGGCGGCGGAGGCGAGCAAGACGCGTTGCGGCAAGTGCGGCGAGGGTCCGGAATCGCCGCGCCGGTGACGCGCGGGATCGACGTTACGAGCTGGGCCGAGAGCTACGCGCGTCTCGCCACGCCGCAGCAGCGCCGCGAGCTGCTCGAGGTCGCGGTGCAGCTCGTTGCCGCGCACAGCCCCGTGCCCGTGCGGCAGTACGCCGCGCTGCTCGACCTCAGTTTCGGCTTGGGATTTCAGACCGACGCGCTCGCAAAGCTCCGCGAGCTCTACGGATTCGAGTATGTCGACCACGCAAAAGATGCCCGTCCGCGCGGCGCCGATCGCGAGCCGCTCTTCGCGCGCCAACCGCGCACAAACGAAGAGCTTCTCCGCATCCTCGGCGTTACGGGAACGCCGACGCGGCAGGAGCTGAGCGCCACGTACAAGCGTCTGGTCTCGCAGCATCATCCCGATCGTTTCCACGACGCGTCCGCCGAGGCGCAGACCGAGGCGGCAGCGCGTTTCATCGAGATCACGCGGGCCTACGAAGAGCTTTTGCGGACCCTGGCTTGAAATTCCTCCACAGCCTGTGTATCATCCGCGGGTTGTCCGGGAATACAGGTCGTTAACCGTTTGTTCACAGCCGACCTACCAGCATTTCCCTCAGTTGACCTTAGATTAACCACTGGATGAGCCGCTTTCGCGGACGCACGTGTCCGTCAATGAAGACGGGCGCCGGATTTTCGACGCGAACGAGCGGGCCTGACGTCGGCCGCGGCTCCGTCACGTAACCGTAGTCAAATCAACCGCTTCGGGAAACGTGTCGCGCTGGAAGTAACTATTTTATTTGCCGAGGCATCTAAGGATGCATGCGGCACGAAGGTTGAAGTTTCGGCGGTAGTGCCACGGGAGAGATCATGAAGAGCGCGGAAGTCTATACACACGAACAGGGATGGGATTTCGAGCAGGCGGCCATGCCGTACGTGGACTCTCTGTACAACACCGCATACCGCATGACGCGGAACTCGGAAGATGCCGAGGATCTCGTCCAGGAGACGTACCTCAAGGCTTACAAGTACTACGACAAGTTCGAAGAGGGAACGAACTTCAAGGCGTGGCTCTTCAAGATCATGAAGAACACGTTCATCAACAACTACCGGAAGAAGAAGCTCACCCCTCACAAGATCGACTTCTCGGAGATCGAAGAGTCGTACGAGCGCGTGATCCAGAAGAACGCGCCGGACCTGATCCGTGACCCGGAGAGCGAGATCTTCCAGGACATGATGGATGCCGACGTCAAGCGCGCGCTCGACTCGCTTCCTCATGACTACAAGATGGTCGTGCTGCTCGCGGACATCGAAGGCTTCTCGTACAAGGAGATCGCCGAGATCCTCGACTGCCCGGTCGGCACCGTGATGTCGCGTCTGTATCGCGGACGGAAGATGCTCGAGCGCACGCTGCTCGACTACGCCCGCAAGTACGGCTACATCCGCGGCGAGGCTGAGCCGGCCAAGATGCGCTCCCGCAAGGACGAGACGAAGGGCCGCAAGAAGAAGGACGACACCAAGCCCGAGGACGGCGAGGTCGCCGAGCCGGAGGAGAACGAGGAAGAGATTCTCTTCACCGCCGGCGAGGACGAAGAGGAATTCGAGTTCGAAGTCGAAGAGGAAGAAGAAGAGACTTTCGAAGTCGAGTAACGATCCCCAACGCGATTCAAAATCCAAGGGCGGCCGAAAGGCCGCCCTTGCTGTTTCTGGCTGCGCGGTTGCAGAAACATCGTTCAAGGAATTCACCGTTCTGCAACGGAGTTCCGATCGAGTGCAGTCGTCACCCTCATGTCCAACGGAAGGGAAAACGCAGCGATGCTCTGTGACGATGTAAAACGCGTCATCTATTTCTTTCTCGACGATTCCCTCGGCGATCAGAAACGAAGCAGCGTCGAGATCCACCTGAGCAACTGCCCCGACTGCGAGATCCGCGTCGTCATTCAGCGGCGCCTCCGAGGCTTCCTGCGAAAGCGGCTCACGCCCATCGCCGCTCCCGAGACCCTGCGCGTTCGCGTCGTGCAGTCGTTGCGCGCTCAGTAAGCAGTGCCGAACTCGACGCCGAAATCGACGAAGCGTGACGACGAGCAGCTGATTCTCGTCTCCACGAATCCCAACAAAGGCATCGAAGCCGAGCGCATCCTCGGCACTCCGGTGCTCCGCGTCGCGATTTCGCTGCCGGAGATCCAGGCCGCGACGGTCGAGGACGTCACCCGCTACAAACTCGAGGTCGCACGCACGAAGGGCTACTCGCGTCTGATCGTCGAGGACGTCTCCCTCGGCTTCGACGAGCTCGGCAACTTTCCCGGACCGTATGTACGGTGGCTGCTCGAGGCCGCCGGCGGCAAAGGATTAGCCGCAATCGCCTACGCGCTCAACAATCGTGCGGCGAAAGCGCAGTGTTGCGTCGGCTACTGGAACGGGCGCGAAGTGAAGGTGTTCCTCGGCGAAGTCCCCGGCGAGATCCTCGTGCAGCCGCGCGGCGAGGGCCACTTCGGGTGGGATGCCTGGTTCCAGCCGCGCGATTCGAAAAAGACCTTCGCCGAGATGACCGCGGAGGAGAAGGACGCGATCTCGCATCGCGGTCTCGCCTACCGCATGCTTGCGGAGCATCTCCAAAAAGAAGGACGCGACTGATCCGGTTTCCGGACGGATGCTGTTTCTGAACTGCAACCGGCCTCGGCAAACTGTCCGCCTAAGTCCCACGTATATCAGTGTGTTGGCATCGACGATCGGATCGATGCCCTGTGGCAGGCCCCTTGAAGTATTGCTGTGGCGGAAAGGACAGCCTATGTGGGTATTCGACGGAGAAGAATGGACGCAGGACGACGGCAGCATCGGAGGCTCTAGCAAGCCCGACACGAAGCGGCCGCGGTACGACGAGAGGATGCCTGAGCTTCAGGTCATCGAAGTCGAGATCGTGCCGGTGCCGACGAAGAATCCGCCCATGCCGCCGTTCCCGCTGCCGTAAGGCAAAACACAGTCGCGCTCGATTCGAGGCCGCACGCGTGAAGCGTGCGGCCTTTGTGTTTTACGTAGGGCGTGGTTTCAGCCCGCCCCTCGGACGGGGGAGGCGGGCTGAAGCCACGCCCTACGTTTCAGCGCGGGTTGTGCCGCGCCAGGAACTCCCGCACGATCGGCTCGATCGAGCCCGACGCGACGTTGAAGATTCGATCCGCGTGGTAGTTCCCCGCGATGTCGAGCAGGTGCAGCTCCTTCGGCTCGTTCGCCGCTTCGTACAGCGCGACCGAGTTGCGGTGAGCGATCAGCCAGTCGTTCTTGACGTGGATCAGGCAGAGCGGCACGTGTACGTCGCGGACGTCTTCGAGCGCGCTCAGCTTCGGAGCCTTGCGGATGTTCCATGCGAACTTCGGCGTGCGCAACGCCTGAGACAAGGCGATGTGCCGGTGCATCGTGAATGGATTCAATCGCGGCGTGATCATCGAGAAGTCCGCCACCGAGGAGATCAGGAGAATCGACGACACCGGCAGCTCGGGATGCCGCGCAACGGTGGAGATCGCGATCGCGCCGCCGTACGAAAAGCCGACCAGCGTGATCGTCTCGATCGCGGGTTGATCCTTCAGCACGTCCTGAATCACCGCGGTGACGTCGTGGTGCTCGTGCTGGTTGAACCCGTACGTTCCTTCACTCTCGCCGTGGCCGCGCGGGTCCATGACGACGGCGCGATAGCCCTGGTCGACGAGGAAGTGGGCGAGGCGAATCATCGACGCGTGGCGCCGGTCGCGCCAGAATCCGGGAACGACGACGACCGCCGAACGAGAGGTTGCGTCGTACACGTCGTAGTGGATCTTCGTGCCGTCGAACGACACCGTTTGGAGGTGCCTGGGTTCGGGAGTTGAGTGTACTTCCATCAATCCGCTGCTTGACATTGTCGAGGCCGTACCTATGATATCGCCCGGTACGGCGCCGTGTGCGCCTTCCGTGCCCCCTGAACGGTTGTCCGATATTCGCGTTCATTCGCGCAAGGTTTCAAACGCCACGCAAAGTGAGGTGAGTCGGGCACCCAAATTTCTGATCTCTCGTAAACCCAAAAACTGAAACAAAGAATCAGGTCGGAAGACCTGAAAAAGTGAAGGAGAAAGTACGCAATGAAGAAGTCTCTGATTCTCACCCTGGTTGCCCTGCTCGTGGTTTCGATGCTCGCCGTCGGCTGTAAGAAGGAAGAGGCCGCGACGGACACCGCCGCCACCGACACCTCGATGACCGCCGCCGACACCGCCGCGACCGACACGATGTCGACCACCGACACGATGGCCACCGACACGATGGCGACCGACACGATGGCCACCGACACGGGCGCCACGGCCGGCACGACCGAGACCGGTTCGACCGCCGCCAGCACCACCACCTAGTTTTTTCCCCTCTGCTTTAAACGGCAGCAAACGCCCCGCTTCGGCGGGGCGTTTTGTTTTTCTGGCATCCGTTGTGCTCCCGCTGTGCCCAGATGCATCTCTGGAGATTTGCATCCCGCCAACTGCGTACGATCTGGATTTCCCCCGTGTGGGTTCCCTAAAAAGAAACGGCAAGGAGGTGAGTGCCGGCACCCAGAGTGACGCATTCGATTGGAGCACCCGACCACCGAATACGAACACAACAGAAGGAAGAGAAAAGTATGACTAAGAAGATTCTCGTTCTCCTCGCGGTCCTGACGCTCGTCGTCTTCGCCGCATGTCAGAAGCAGGAAGTGACCACCGACACGAGCGCTACGGATACGTCCTCGACGACCGAAACCTCGATGACCTCCGTCACCGACTACGGCACGACCGACACGGCGATGACGACGGACACGATGTCGACCGACACGAGCGCCACCGGCACGTCGGGCACGACCTCCACGTCGTCCACGACGGAGACCAGCAGCACGACGATTTCGACGACCACCACCTAGCGTGGCGTCTTGGCTCTTTGAACGTAGGGCGTGGCTTCAGCCCGCCTCCCTCGGTTGTACGTGCAAACGGAGGAGGCGGGCTGAAGCCACGCCCTACGTTATTGCGTCGAGATCCGCGCGCAGCAAGTCGTACACGCGCTTCGTCTCGCGCTCCAGATGCTCGCGATCGCCGCTGTTGTCGATGACGTAGTCGGCGTAGCGGAGGCGCTCCTCGCGCGGGATCTGGTTCGCGATGCGCCGCAGCACCTCCTCACGCGCGAGACCGCGCGCCACGCCGCGCTCGATCTGAATGTCCGGGTCGACGTCGACGATGACGATGCGGTCGTATCGATGGCGGCCGCCTGACTCGATCATCAGCGTCGCCTCGACGACCACGATCCCTTCCTCGACGCGCGCGAGCCGCGCCTCGGTCTCCGCGATGACGATCGGATGGATCAGCGCGTTGAGCTTCTTCGCCTCGGCGGGATCCGAGAAGGCGATGTTGGCGAGCTTCGCGCGATCGATCGTGCGGTCTTCGCGGAGGATCTCTTCGCCATAAGCTGCGACGAGCGCCGCGTGTCCCGCACGGCCCGGCTCGTAGAGCTCCGCGACGAGTTTGTCGGCGTCGATGGTGTGGCAGCCGAAACCAGCGAGCAGCTCGCGGACAGTCGACTTCCCCGACGCGATGCCTCCAGTCAGGCCGACCCGCAGCTTCATGAATTTCTCCGTCGCCGCTCGGCGGCGGTGACGGTGTTCTTCATCAGCATGGCGATCGTCATCGGTCCGACGCCGCCCGGCACGGGCGTGATCCACGAGGCACGCTCGCGTACGCGCGCGAAGTCGACGTCGCCGAGGAGAACGGAGCCGTTCTTCTCGAGGAGCCGCGTCTTCTCCGCGTCGTGCGCGAGGCTCGCGGCGAGCTCGGGACCGACGCGGTTCATGCCGACGTCGATCACGATCGCGCCCGGCTTCACGAAGTCCTCGGTCACGAGGATCGGTCTGCCGATCGCCGCGACGAGGATGTCGGCCTGCCGCGCGACGGCTGCGAGATCGCGCGTGCGCGAGTGGCAGATCGTCACCGTCGCATTGCGCTGCAGCAGCAACGCTCCCATCGGCTTGCCCACGATGTCGCTGCGTCCGATGACGACGGCGTTCTTCCCTTCGATCGTTTCGCCGGTCGACTCGATGAGGCGGACCACGCCGGCGGGAGTGCATGGAACCAGCGTCGGACGGCCGAGGTGGAGCATGCCGACGCTCACTGGATGAAAGCCGTCGACGTCCTTCGCTGGACTGATCGCGTCGATGACCTTCTTCGCATCGATCTGCTTCGGCAGCGGCAGTTGGACGAGGATGCCGTCGACGCTGTCGTCGCGATTGAGCCGATCGACTTCCGCGAGCAACTCGCCCTCGGACATCGTCTCCGGAAACACGAGCTCCGTTCCCTCGAGACCGAGCTCGCGCGCCTTCTTCGCCTTGTTGCGGACGTAGATCTCGGAGGCGGGATCGTTGCCGACGCGCACCGCGACGAGTCCGGGGCGCAAGCCGAGTCGCGCGATCCCTTCGACGACTTCCTGTTCGATCTGTTGTGCGACGGCCTTGCCGTCGATCAGGCGTGCGGTCACGCGCGCGCTTGTACCACAGCGCAATACCCGGCGAGGTGACGAACGTATCATCAAGTACATGCCCCAACCGATCGCTGTCGCGCTGCTGCTGCTGTTCGCGTCCGTCGAAGAGCCCGCGCCCGTGGTGCGAGGTCGTTTGTGTCTCGGGGACCGCAAGGCGCCGCTCACCGCATGCAGCGACGTCACCGGGACGAAGCTCACCATCGCTTCCGCAGATGCCGAGCGGCTCTTCGTCTGGACGAGTACGGACGCGACGACCGTGCATGTCGGCGTCGTCCCCGCGAAGGAAGAGACCATCGACCTCTCTCCGACGGACAAAACTTCGGCAATGCAGTTGTCGCTCGACGGCGAGCGCTCGCGAGGATGGCCGGCGAACGTCGCGGTCTCGCTGATGTCGAACGTACGCTGGCGCTGGCTGGTGGACGCGAAGTCCGCGCCGCGGTTGCGCCGCATCGTCGTGCCGCGCGGCACCTATGCGATCGAAATGAGGAGCGAGCACCATCGGCGGTTCGTTCGTGCGCAAATTGCGGCAAACGAACCGACCGTGGCGCTCGGCGAGCTGCGTCTGCTGCCACTGCCGATGGCGCGTGGCATGGTCTTGGACTCCGAGGACAAGGCACTCGCGAACGCCGTCGTGTCTCGTCCCGACGGGTCGATCTGCGCGACCGCGAACGAGCAGGGCGCGTTCGAGTGCGAGCTCGGCGAGCCGACACCCGAGGCGCTCGTCGTGAGCAAGAGCGGCTTCGGACCGCGCGAGCTCCGCCTCGAGCGAGGCCTCGACAAAGACGTCGACCTCGGCAAGATCACGCTCACCTCTGGCCGCACTCTCACGTTGAAGATCGTGCGTCCCGAGGCGACTGCGGCAAGCGTGACGCTCTTCCATGACGCCGAACAACGCTACGAGCACTCGAAGCTGAAAACACACGAGCTGCGCGAGCGCGAAGAGGAAGTGCGATTCGACGTCGGCGAAGGGAAGTACATCGCGCTGGTCGCGGGCGATGGACCGCTCGAGCGACTCGAAGTGCCGATCACGGTGAAAGACGCCGACGCCACGGAAACGATCACCGTCGTTCCGTATCAGCTCGCGGGCAGCGTGAGATTCGGTGAAGAGCTGGTTGCCGAGGACACGGCGGAGGTCGTCGCGCCGGAGCACACCTGGCGCGCGACGATTCCGATTCGTGCAGGAGCATTCGGTGGAACGGCGTGGCAGACCGGAAAGGTGAGCGCGTTCATCCTTCAGGAACTGGTCCGGTCGCCGGAGCTCGGCGCCGATCCGACACGTTGGGACGTTCGGATCGAGAAACGGCTGATCACCGGCCGCGTCCTCGACGCGGAAACGAAGAGACCTGTGCCGGAAGCCCACATCGACCTCACGGCGGAGACCAAGGGCTCGAGGGCACACATGGCGATCAAGGTGAAGCGCGACGGCTCGTACGAGGTTCTCGCCAACCGGCCCGGCACGTACGGCCTGCGCGTGACGAGCGAAGAGCACGTGGCGCAGAGCGTCGACGTCAACATCACGGACGAGGACAGGGTACGCAAGGTCGACATCGCCCTCGAGCGCGGAGTCCTGCAGCAACTCCAGATCGTCACGCCGAGGGGCGCGCCAGTCCCGAACGCCACGATTCTCGAAGGCGTGCAGTCCGATCGCAACAATCCGCGCTTCATCACGCATGCGGACGGGCGCGGGAACTACGAGCTGCGCGGACGCGCCGGCGAGACGCGTCTGTTGTACATCGTGCCGGGCGATGGATCGTTCGCCGTCCTCCGCGCGCAGATTCCGCGGCGCGACGAGGATGCGCGTCCACTGCAGGTCATCGTGCCGCCGGGCTCGTCGTCGCTGCGGGTTCGAGCGGCGACCAACGATGGCGAGCCGATCGCAGCGCGAGTGCTCATTCGCTACAACGGCGAGTTCGTTCCCGGCGCGATCCTCCGGTTCGTGACCCACGAATTCGTGGGGACGAATCCCGCGGGAGAGGCCGTCCTGTCGCGCCTGCCGTCAGGCACGTACGAGGTGTGGGGGCTCGCCGGCGAGCGCGACGAGGAGGCGCTGATCGCGAGCAACGGCGCTTTGCGCTCGCCTGTGCGGACGGGACTTTCCGGAGGGGAGCAGGCGGTTCAGGTGGTTGCCCCGCCGCGCGAAGTGCGCCGGGCACCGTAGGACCGTTCATCCTTCTGGGAATGAACCGCTTGACGGTCTCTGTTCGGCAGTGTTACCGTTTTGGCCCTTTCCCCCTCAGGGAAGGTGTGTTTCGTCTTTGAGTTCCTGGTCGGCGTTTGCGGTTCACACCTGCGTCGCCCGGTTTCTGGTAGTGCCTGTCGAGTTGCTTGCTGTCCGTCCCGAGATCCGCGGACAACGGATGACCGACAACCGACAACGTTTTTCAGGGAGAGTCATGCGTACCTATTTTCCCAAGCAGGGAGACATCGAGCCGCGCTGGTATGTGATCGACGCGGAAGGCCAGGTCCTCGGACGTCTGGCCACGACCATCGCCAACATCATCTCCGGCAAGGCGAAGCCGACGTACACGCCGTTCCTCGACACGGGCGATCACGTGATCGTGATCAACGCCGAGAAGATCCTGCTGACCGGAAAGAAGGAGACGGACAAGCTGTACCGCCACCACTCGCTCTATCCGGGCGGACTCAAGGAGCGCGCGGCCCGGTTCGTGCGTGCCGAAAAGCCCGAGACGATGATCGAAGAAGCC
>Ga0075431_100000867_pt1 | contig 26566 bp, 26 predicted proteins | sample RhiMetdeltSRZDD5_FD_75297 | JGI IMG/M metagenome (GOLD analysis project Ga0075431, IMG submission 75297) | Populus rhizosphere microbial communities from Tennessee, USA - Rhizosphere MetaG P. deltoides SRZDD5 | ecosystem: Host-associated > Plants > Roots > Rhizosphere > Soil | place: USA... | reverse complement strand
TACGCGATCAGCCGGCGCGATGCCACCCGTGGTCTTTACGGGCTGCGAGCTCATGGCTGGCGAACACGATGAGACGCGCCTTGCTGCGGCCGCGGGCACCGGTACCGGCAGTGCAAAACCTGCCGCGCGCCGCCGCGAAGTCGTGGTGAAAGGCCGCCGCGTGAAGACCGTCGATGTGCACGCGCACTGCATCATCCCCGAGGCCATGAAAATCATGGGTCAGGATGCGTCGCAGCATCATCAGCAGGGTATCGTGCTCGTTCCCGGGGAGCGACTGCAGGCGATGGACGAACAGGGCATCGATGTCGAAGCGCTCAGCATCAACCCGTTCTGGTACACGGCCGATCGCGATCGCGCCGACAAGATCGTCAAGATCAACAACGAAGGCCTGGCCGAGCTGTGCGGCCGTCATCCCGATCGCTTCGTAGCGTTCGCCTCGGTTGCGCTGCAGTTTCCGGAGCTCGCGGTCCAGCAGCTCGAGCATGCCGTCAAGAAACTGGGTCTTCGCGGCGCGGCGGTCGGGGCGAGTGTGGCCGGCGACGAATTTGCGAATCCGAAGTTCCATCCGTTCTGGGCGAAATGCGAAGAGCTCGACGTGCTGGTCTTCCTGCATCCGCAGGGCACGCCCGATCTCGGACGGCGGCTCCAGGGCAGCGGCGGCCTCGACAACGTGATCGGCAATCCGCTCGACACGACGATCGCGCTCTCGCACCTGATTTTCGAAGGCACGCTCGACCGGTTCCCGGGACTCAAGATCTGCTCCGCGCACGGCGGTGGCTACCTTGCGTCTTATATGGACCGCTCGGATGCGGTGATGCGGACATTCCCGAAGCGCATCACGGTGAACATCAAGAAAAAACCGACCGACTATCTGAAGCAGCTCTATTACGACGCGCTCATTTTCACGCCCGAAGCGCTGCGGCACCTCGTCGCGAACGTTGGCTCGGGCCAGATCATGCTGGGCACCGATTATCCTTATCCGTGGGAGGACAAGGCGGTCGATCACATCATGAATACGCCCGGTCTTACGGACGACGAGAAAATCGCGATGCTCGGCGGCACGGCGGTGAAGCTGCTCAGGATCAGTTGAGAATGCAGTTCTTCATGAAAGCGCCCAGCCGACGTGCGCAAATCGGCGGGATGGCGCGTCGGGGAGTGCAGCCATGTTGAATCTTCGGGAGCGAATCGGCGTCGATTTGAGCCGCGATGTTCGTATCGAAGACGGCGTCGAATGGGCGGCGAAAAACGGCGTCAGGTATCTCGACATCCAGCTCGACAACGACACGAACGACATCACCACGTTCGATGACAGGCGTGCCGCCGCGGTGCGAGCCGTGCGCGAGAAGCACGGCATTCACATCGGACTGCATACGTCTTCGGCAGTCAACGTCGCCGAGATCGCGCCTCATGCCGGCGAAGGTGTCGACGAATACCTGAAGAGCTATGTCGACGTGTATTCGAGGCTCGGAGCGGAGTGGATCGTCGTGCACGCGGGCTTCCATTTCACGAAAGACAAGGAAGTCCGCATGAAAGGCGGTCTCGAGCGACTGAAGCGGATGGCGGCTTACGCCGAAAAGAAAAACGCACGCCTGCTGCTCGAAAACCTCAACAAGGAACCGGCAGACGCGGAAGTGCATTACCTCGCGCATACGCTGGAGGAATGGCGTTATTACTGGACGCTGCTTGCGTCGCCCGCCGTGAGGCTTTCGTTCACGGTTAATCACGCGCATCTCGTGCCCGAAGGCGTGGCAGGGTTTGCCGAGGCGCTCGATTTCAGTCTCGTCGGCGAAGTGCGCCTGGCGGACTGCTATCGAAACGGCCATGAAGTGCATCTCAAGCCGGGCGCAGGTGACCTCGATTTCGGCGACATGTTCAGGCGCATCGAAGGGGCCGGCTTCAAAGGGCATTACACGAACGCGTTCGGGAGCCTCGAGGACCGGGCCAACTCGCGCGATTACCTTGTCGAGCGGGCGCGCGAAGCAGGCGTGAACGTCAACTGAAGCCGCTGGGCCTGGGACATCAGAGCGAGCGCGGCGAGCCGAAGGAAGGTTCGGAGGGAAACCTCGGTTTCCTTCTGTACGTTTTCCGGGCCTGTGCCGCAGGCCCAAGGCCTACGGCCACATCGCCCAGCCCACGCGATCGGTTTTCGCCCTGAAGAAATGACCCTGCGTCGTGGTCACGAAAAGGGTCGTGAGGTCCGGTCCGCCGAAGCAGCAGTTGGTCGGCCGATTTGCCGGCACGGGGTGCGTTTCCAGCACGCGGCCGCGCGGTGAGAAGACATAGATCATCGGCCCCGGGCCGCTCACTTCCCAACCGGCCGTAGCGACGATGTTGCCTTCCGCGTCGAGGCACATGCCATCGATACCGCGATGCACGCCGCGCGCGTCTTCTCCCCATGTAAACAGCGTGTCGTATGTCCCGAGGCTGCCGTCGTCCTTGATCGGATACGCCCGAAGCTCGCGCGCGATGCCTCTCGCGTAACCGCTTTCCGCGACGTACAGGGTGCGCTGGTCCTGCGAGACGAGTATGCCGTTCGGCTGCGTCGTATCGAAGGTGACGCGGGTCGAGCTATAGCTCCCGTCTTTCTGCGGGTCGAGGCGTATCACGGAGCGGTTGTCGAGCTCCTGCTTTTCGCTTTCGTCGATGTTGCCTTCGTTCCACGGATTGGTGAACCAGATGCGTCCCTTGCGATCGATCGCGAGGTCGTTGGGTGTACTGAGCTTCTTGCCGTCCACACGATCGGCGACCGTGACATTCTTGCCGTCGGGATCGAACCGCAGAATCGCGCGTCCGCCGGAGCAGCAACCGTAGAGCCTGCCTTCAGCGTCGTACGCGAGGCCGTTCGTACGGTTCGTGCCGCCGCGCCAGTCGACGATCTCACCGCTTTTCGGATCGTGCCGCAGGATGCGGCTCGTCCGGATATGCGTGAAATAGAGGTGCTCGCCGTCCCACACCGGACCTTCGGTGATGTTCGACGGCTTCAGCAGCAGTTCGAATTTCCACGGCATGATTGTTCTCGCTTTCTTGTGCGGTGGCGGGATCGTGACTTCGGCTATGCTACGGGGCTCGCACGAGGTATACAACATGGATTCCAGCAACCAGAGAACGACTACGACGACGGGTGCGCGCGCGCTGGTGGACGCGTTGCTGAGGGAAGGCATCGATCACGTCTTCGGCATCCCCGGCACGCAGAACCTGGCGATCCTCGACGTGTTGCGCGAGACGCCACAAATCCGCTTCATACTCACACGCCACGAACAGGGCGCTGCGTTCATGGCCTACGGCTATGCGCGCGCGAAGCTCGCGCCTGCCGTGGTGACCGCGACCGAAGGTCCGGGGCTCACCAATCTCGCCACCGGCATCGCCGCTGCCTATAAAGCGAACGTGCCGCTGATCAGCATCTGCGGCATCCAGGAAAGTCTCATGCAGGACCGGGATGCCACGCAGGACATCGACCAGACGACGTTCATGCGCCCGATCACCAAGTGGGCGCAGACGATACCGACTGCGGCCAAAGTCCAGGAGTTCGTGCGCAAGGCGTTCCGCGTGGCGTTGACCGAGCCTCAGGGTCCCACGCACATCGACGCGTCGAGCGAGATCCTGCTGCAGCCGGTCCACCCTGAGCCGATCGAGCCCGGGCGCTATCGCAACGTTCGGCTGCCCGCGTGCGAGCCGGCGCAGCTCGACGAGGTGGCTGAGCTCATCGCGCGCGCGCAGCGTCCGGTGTTCGTGGTCGGCCGCGGCGTGATCAGCGAAGGGGCGACCGCGGCGCTCGCCGAGCTCGCCGATCGCACGGGCATTCCGGTGACCGCGCTGCAGTACTCGCCCGACGCGTTCCCGACCACCCATCCGCTGGCGCTGGGGCCGCTCGGCCGCAACGCTTTCGGCAGCGCGAACCGGGTGGTGCCGCAGGCCGATCTCATCGTCGCGATCGGCGCGCACATCGACGTATTCTCGACGACGTTCAAGTACGGCATTTTCAGCGAGCAGGCGAAGCTCGTGCATCACAGCGCAGCGCCGGGGCAGATCGGCATTGTGTTTCCGGTCACGCTGGGCGTGACCGGCTCGACCATGAGCTTCATCACCGGTCTTCGCGATCGGCTCGCGAAGAGCGGAGTGAAAAAAGGGTGGGTCGACGTTCCGAAAGCGCGCGCCGACTGGGAGGCGGAGCTGCAGGGTGAAGTGCGCCACGAAGCCGAGCCCATTCAGTCGCAGCTCGTGGCGCACACCATCCGCAAGGTCCTGCCGAAGAACGGCATGTGCGTAGTGGACGCGGGCAATGGGGGAAAGCATGTGCGCAGCTACTTCAAGAGCTACGAGCCGGGCACCTTCATGTGCATGGACGACTGGGCGGCGGTGGGCGGCTCGTTCCCGATCGCGCTGGGCGCCAAGCTCGCACGGCCCGACCGACCCGTTCTCTGCGCGTCCGGCGACATGGGCGCGATGATGAACATCGGCGAGCTCGAGACCGCAATGCGCGAGAACATCCCCGTGGTCTACGTCGTGTTCAACGACCAGGGTCTTGGCAACGAGCGCGCATTCCAGAACGAGCACTACGGCGGCCGCTTCTTCGCGGTCGATTACAACAACCCGGATTTCGCCGCGCTGGCGAGAGCGTTCGGGGCGCACGGCGAGCACGTCACGCGTCCCGGCGATCTCGAGGACGCGATCCGGCGGGCGTTCGCGAGCGGGAAGCCGGCGATCGTGGACGTGATGATCGACCGGCAGACGCTCGCGCCCGTTGTTTACCGGCCCTCCTGAATATCCGCAGAGAATTACTCAGTTTCACGATGACCACACGCGTCCAACCACAAACCGGCGGCGCATCGTCCGCACTGCCGCAAACCGCCGCGTATACGGATCACTACGTCGAGGCCGGCGGCCTCCGGTTTCATTACCTCGACTATGGCACGGCGGCGAAACCCGTGATGCTGTGTATCCACGGAAGCGCCGCGCACGCGCACTGGTTCGATTTCGTCGCGCCGGGCTTCACATCGGACTATCACGTCCTTTCGCTCGATCTGCGCGGGCACGGCGATAGCGCTGCCGTCGATCCGCCGCAGTACCACTACAACGATTACGCGACGGACCTGAACAACTTCGTGCAGGCGCTCGATCTGCGCGATTTCGCGCTGGTTGGCCATTCGATGGGCGGCGCGGTCACGCTTTTTTACCTTGCCAGCCATCCGGGCCGAGCGGCGAAATATGTGCTGATCGATACGGCCGTCAACTTGAGCGCGTCTCGCATCGCCGAGATGCGAAACATCGGTTCGCGGCCCGGCCGGGATTTCGCGACGAAGCAAGAGGTCATCGATCGGTATCAGCTGCGCCCGGGACATTCGCAGGCTGCGCGGGACGTGGTGCGCTATATCGCGTCACACAGCATCAGGCAGAACCCCGACGGTACGTGGCGGTACAAGTTCGATCGCAACGTGTATGCGACCCGCGAGCCTTACGATGGCAACGTGCTGTGGGACAGGGTGAAGATTCCGACGCTGCTCGTGCGCGGTGACCACAGCAAGCGCATCACGGACGAAGTGTTCGAAGACGTGAAGAAGCGCTGCCCGCAAGCCGAGCTCGTCGAAGTCGCCCACAGCGATCACCACGTAACGCTGGACAATCCACAAGGATTCGTGAACGCAGTGAAGCCCTGGCTCGCGCGACAGCCATGATCCGGCCGCGATGACGCGCGTCCTTTTCGCCCATCGGGACTTCGCCTATTTCGTGCCGAAGCTGCGCGAACGCTTCCCGGACCTCGAGATCGTGACTGCGCCGGATCTGCTCGAAGCTGACGACAAGCTCGCCGACGTGGAAGTGATCATCGCCACGGGGCACGGCTTCAACGACGCGCGGCTTTCCAAAGCGCCGCGACTGCAGTGGATCCAGGCGATGACGACCGGCACCGATGCGATCGTCGGCGCGCGCGCATTGCGCCGCAATGTGCTGGTCACGACGACACGAGGCATTCACGGACCGCAGACCTCGGAAATGGCTGTCTTGTACATGCTGACGCTCGCCCGTAATTTCAGGCGCATGCTGGAGAATCAGCAGCGGCATGTCTGGCGCCGGCAGGAGCAGGTAAGGCTGTACGGCAAGACGGTCGCAATCCTGGGCGTTGGCCTGATCTCCGAAGCGCTTGGTGCGCGCTGCAAAGCATTCGGCATGACGGTGCTGGGCATCACGCGCACGCCGCGGGAAGTGCCGGGCTTCGACCGGATGTTCGCTTATGGGGAGCTTCCGCGGGCTGCCGCAATGGCGGATTTTCTCGTGGTGCTCGCGCCGAATTCGCCCGAGACCGAAAACATGATCGATGCGACGGTGCTCGCGGCAATGAAGCCGACGGCTTTTCTCATCAATCTCGCCCGGGGCGCATTGTGCGACGAACGAGCGCTGCTCGAAGCGCTGCGCGAAAAACGCATCGCCGGCGCCGGGCTCGACGTATTTCGCACGGAACCGCTTCCGCCGGACAGCCCGTTCTGGGATCTCGAGAACGTGCTGATTAGCGCTCATTCATCCGGCAGCAGCGACGACAATCTCGCGATGACGTGGCCTATCCTCGAAACGAACATGAAGTGCTTTCTGGAAGGCCGTTCTTCCGAAATGATGAATGTCGTGTCTCGTTGAAGCGATGAAAAGAATATTGGCAGCGGTGTTCTCGAGTGCGCTCGCTGCGGCCGCGGCCGAGGCCGCTCAGCAGGGCGGCAAAGACGCGCCATACCCCAGCAGGCCGATTCGCCTCGTCGTGCCTTTCCCGCCGGGCGGCACTCCCGATGTTCAGAGCCGCATGATCGCGGAGAAGCTCGCGCCGCGGCTCGGGCAGCCGGTCGTCGTCGACAACCGCGGCGGTGCGGGGGGCGTCCTCGGGATGGAGATCGTCGCGCGCGCGCCGGCCGACGGTTACACCATCGTCAATGCGACTGTTGGAAGCTGGGCGGTGACGCCGCACCTCTACAAGCTCCCATACGATGTGCTGAGAGATTTCACGCCCGTCATTCAAGTTGCGACCACGCCGGGTATCCTGGTCGTGCATCCGAATGTGCCAGTGAAAAGCGTCCAGGAGTTGATCGCCGTCGCGCGGGAGAAACCGGGGCAGCTCAACTACGCGTCCGGCGGCACCGGCGGCTACAGTCACATTTCGGCCGAGCTTTTCAATTACATCGCCAAAGTGAAAATCACCGGTGTGCCGTACAAAGGCGCGGCACCCGCAATGAACGCCGTGCTCGGCGGTCACGTCGAGGTCATGTTCAATACAGCGATTACGACGCTGCCGCACGTCAAAGCGGGTCGGCTGCGTGCGCTCGCGGTCACGACGCTGAAGCGCGTTCCCGGTGTGCCGGAGCTGCCAACACTGGCGGAATCCGGCGTGTCGGGATACGAGAACTCGTCCTGGACCGGTGTCGGCGTGCCGGCGCGCACATCTGCCGCGATCGTCCGGCGCCTCAACGCGGAGCTCGGCGCCGTGCTGCAGATGCCGGACATCCAGGAACGGCATACGGCCGCCGGGTCGCTCATCACCGGCGGCACGCCCGAGCAATTTCGTGATTACCTGCGATCGGAGTACGCGAAGTTCGGCAAACTCGTGAAGGCAGCCGGCATCAAGGACGCGGCAGCGTCGGGTGGAGGCTAGCGGATCCACGTGACGCAGGCACAATCTCGATCGAAAAAAGGAGCAGGAGATGCAAACGAGTCCTCAGGTGCAAAGCAGTACGTCCGGCGCAATGCCGCCGATCGTCTTCACCGACTGCAACATGGTCGAGACGCGTGGCGCATCGCGTTACGCCGCGCCGCCGGCGGCCGATGCGGGCGCAACCAAGCCGGCTTCGAAGCGCCGGGAGGTGTCGGTCAACGGCCGTAGAGTGAGAACAATCGACGTGCACTGTCACTGCGTCATTCCCGAGACGCTGACGCTGGTTGGACTCAAGAGTGAAACCCAGCGCGGACCGGGCATTGCGGAGGTCGGCGACCGGCGCATCCGTGAGATGGACGAAACAGGCATCGACGTCGAAGTGCTGAGCATCAATCCGTACTGGTATTCCGCCGATCGCGACAAGGCTGCAGAAGTGGTGAGGATCAACAACGAGCGGCTCGCCGAATTTTCTGCGACTTATCCGGACCGCATCACCGCGTTCTGCTCCGTCGCGCTGCAGTTTCCGGAGCTCGCCGCCGAGCAGCTCGAGCACGCCGTGAAAAAGCTCGGGCTGAAAGGCCCCGCGGTCGGCGCGAGCTGTGCCGGCAAGGATTTCTCGGATCCGATCTTCCACGTCTTCTGGAAAAAATGCGAAGACCTGGGCGTGCTTACCTTCATCCATCCGCAAAGCACGCCGGAGCTGCACAAGCGGCTGGCGGGTAATGGCTGGCTCGCCAACACGATCGGCAATCCGCTCGATACGACGATCTGCCTGTCGAAGCTGATTTTCGAAGGCACGCTCGACCGGTTCCCGAATCTGAAGCTCTGCTCCGCGCACGGCGGCGGCTATTTGCCGTCCTATGCGCCGCGTTCCGATCACGCCTGTCGCGTTGGGCCCGACCAGTGCAATCCGGCGATCCAGCTCAAGAAGAAGCCGACGGAATACCTGCGCGCGATGTATTTCGACACGCTCGTTTTCACGTCCGAAGCGTTGCGGCACCTTGCGGCCGAAGTCGGCACGGATCGGCTCGTGATCGGTACGGATCATCCGATTCCATGGAATCCGAACCCCGTCGATCACATCATCAATACGCCCGGATTCACCGATGAAGAGCGTATCGCAATGCTTGGCGGGACGGCGGCGAAGCTGCTCAACATTCAGTAGCGCCTGACGATGGCGGAATACCCGTCCCCGGCCGTCGGGATCGCGGAAACGAAGGACGTGCGCCCCATACAAGGTGCGCCGACGAGCACCGCGGCGTTTCTCGGTGAGACGGAGCGCGGGCCGCTTGCGGCACGGCTCGTCACGAGTTATCGCGAGTACGTGCGCTGGTTCGGCGGTCCGTTCAGTGCCGACACGTTCATGCCGCCTGCGGTCAGCTTGTGAGAATGGGCTCGAGTGGGTCGTGCTCGCGACCGACGACGAGCCCCTGTGGGCGAGCGTAAGGGAAGCGATAGAGACATTTCTGCTGGGGCAGTGGCGCGCGGGTGCTCTCATGGGAAGCAAGCCCGAGCAGGCGATCTTCGTGCGCTGCGACCGTACCACGATGACTCAGGACGACATCGGGAACGGCAGGCTCATTTGCAATGTTGGAGTTGCCACTGTGCGTCCGGCCGAGTTCGTGTACTTGAGGTTCTGCTGGTTGTGCAACAATTGAAGGGCCAAGGAGGGGCGAATGAGCTTTGCTTCGATCTCAGGGATCGCTGCCGCGATTGCGGCATTGTGTGTAACAGCCGCGTACGCTCAAGCTCCCGCAGGCTATCCGGCCAAGCCGCTGCGCATCATCGTGCCGCTCGCCCCCGGCGGGAACGTCGATCTCGTCGCCCGCGCGCTTGCGCAGCAGATGTCGGAAAACATCGGCCAGCAGGTGATCATCGAAAACCGTCCGGGCGCGAGCAGTCTCGTCGGAACGCAATTCGTCGCGAAAGCGCCGGCCGACGGTTACACGTTCCTCGCGGTCGCCAATACGTTTGCGACCGTGCCGTCGATCGTGAGCAATCCCGGATACGAACCCTTCAGGGATTTCAGCGCGGTCACGCTGACGTGCCTCGTGCCGCAGGTTCTGGTGGTGAACCCTGCGCTGCCGGTGAAAACGGTTAAAGAGCTCGTTGCGCTCGCGAAAGCACGCCCCGGCGAGCTTACTTATGCCACGTCGGGGCCGGGTGGAACGGGCCACATGGCGACCGAGCTCTTCAGCCGGCAGGTCGGGATCAAGATGCTCCATGTGCCGTATAAAGGCAACTCGCAGGCGATCGTGGATGTCATCGGCGGGCAGGTGATGCTCATGTTCGATCAGGTGAGCACGTCGGAGCCGTACATCAAGGCGGGCAGGCTTCGGGGGCTCGCAGTGAGCAGCCGCGTTCGCTCGCCATTGTTCCCGACTCTGCCTACGATAGACGAAGCGGGCGTCAAAGGCTTCGAGGACATCACGTTCAACGGGCTCATGGCGCCGGCTGCGACCCCGCGCGACATACGGGTGCGCTTGCAGCAGGAAGTTGCGAAAGCGGTCGCTGCACCGAAGGTACGCGACCGGTTCATCGAGCGTGGCGTCGAGCTGAAGTCGAGCGCTTCGCCCGAGGAGTTCGCCGCGTACGTGAAAGCGGAGTTCGATAAAAAAGCGAAGCTTGCGAAGGAAGCGAACATCCGTATTGATTAGTTACATGAAATTCCGGATCCGAGTCCGGAATGCCGAAACCCGCGGAACAGGAGGAGATGATGAAGCTATTCGCATTGGTTCTGGTCGCAGTGTGCACGCTCGCCCCATTCCACGGAATCGTTGCGGCTGCAACTTCGCAAGCCACTCCGGCCACCGCGGTTGAAAGCTATCCCGCGCGACCTCTCCGTATCATCATCCCGTATCCCCCGGGTGGCACTTCCGACATACTCGCGCGCCTGATCGGCAGCAAGCTCACCGAAAACTGGAAACAGCAGGTGATCGTCGACAATCGCACCGGCGCGAACGGCAACATCGGCCTCGAGCTCGGCGCTCGTGCGACGCCCGACGCTCACACCTTCGTGCTCACGGATATCGGCAACGCGGTGAGCAACTCCATTCTGTATGCCAAGCTGCCGTTCCACGTGCTGAAGGATTTCTCACCGGTCACGACCGTTTCGTACTCGCCGCACATGCTGATGACGACCATGAAGCTGCCGGTCTCGACCCCGGAAGAACTGATCGCTTACGCCAAGGCGCGTCCGGGCAAGCTCAACTATCCGACCGGCCTCGGCGGCGCGCCGCATCTCGCCGGACTCAGTTTCGCGCAGCGTGCCGGAATCAATTGGGTTTACGTGCCGACCAAAGGCGGTGCGAGCTCCGTCGCAGCGATGATGGCGGGCGAGGGCGATGTCATGTTCCTGGGCATGCTGCAGTCACTGCCGCACGTGAACGCCGGCCGGCTCAAGCTGATCGCGATATCGAGTGAAAAACGACTGCCCACCCACCCGAAGGTGCCGACAGTGGGAGAGACTTTTCCGGGTTTCGTCACCGGATCCTGGCAGGGCATACTCGCGCCCGCGCGCACACCGCCGGAGCTCGTCGCGAAGTTGAACGCGGAAATCGCGCGCATTCTCAAACTGCCGGACGTGATCACGTTTCTGAATTCGCAGGGGACGACGCCCATGGGCAACAGCCCTCAGGAAACGCGCAAGTGGCTCACCGACGAGACGGCGCGCTGGACCAAAGTCATCAACGAAAGCGGCTTCAAGCTCGAGCAATGAAGTGGGTGCGTCCACGACGCACCCTGATGCCTGCGCGGCACCTGGAGGGGGTTATTTACCTGCCGGCGCTGGCGTGGCTGGTGCAGGCGCCGTGGCGTCGGGAGCCGCTGACGGTGCCGCCGATTCCGTGCTGATCGTAATGCCGCGCCTGCGCAACTCCTCGACGATCAGCAACGCACCTCGATTGCCACGGTTGGCGAGGAGCTGCGTATCCTTCGAGAACGAGTCGAGCCGCTCGCGCAGCTTTTTCGACTCCTGCACCTGTTTGTCCTGATTCGCGTGCAGGGTCCGCAGCGCATTGCGTTCGATGACGAGCTGGGTGGTCTGGAACACCGTCCAGGCGAGATATGTCAGACAGAGCAACAACAGGGGTACGAAGACGGACCACCGCTGCCCGCGCGCCGGTGCCGGTTCAAAATGGTCCGCAGCCATCACTTGGCGCCTTCTGTCGGTGCAGCCGCGGGCGAGCCGGGCGGCGTGCCGGCTATCCCGATGCCCTGGGCCCTCAGAAGCGTCACGAGCTCGGGGTCCCTGTGTTTGACAGCGAGATCGGCGATCGCCCTGACCATCTCGTTGTAGAGCACCTGCAGCTGAATGCTTTGCTGGATGTACTGCTGGCGCCCGCTTACTTCGATCTGCATGGACCGATTGCTCGGGTGGAGCACCATGTTGGCGATCGAAAACACGGCGGCGAGTGCCGCCAGTATCGTAAGTAGCCAGAACTGCGATTTGTAGAGCACGATGTTGACTCCTGCACGCGGCGCTGGGATTCTACCGCCCGCGCGGGCGGAACGCAGCTTTTCCAGGGGGAGCTGGTATGACGACGGTAACCCGAACGCTAATAAATCCGGGCCCTACGTCGTCCGTATCGAATGGCTGCCCCGGCAACATGAGCCGTCCTCATTATCACGAGAACGGCCGCTTCTTCGCAGGTGTGGGGGATGGGTCCGGCGACGGCGATCCCGGCCGAGAAGAAATAGCTTTCAGCAATTCGAGATTCTCGGGCCGCATCTGAATCTCACGGCGATTGATCCGGCGGTCGATTTCGACTACGGCGTCGTTGCACGGCGTCGGAATGCCGAGCTCCCTGCCTTTGCGTGAAACGACACCGGGTATCCACTCCATCTCGCTCCTGCGGCCTTTGATGTGATCGTGGATCGGCGCGGTACGCCCGTTCGTGATGTGCGTGAGGAGCTTCTTCATCGCGACCACCAAATTCTCTTCGTCCGAGCCCGCGAATTCGTCCGCCCGTAACCCGAATATGGGTTCGATGCGGTATCCCAGCGCCTTGCCGACGGCGAGCGACTCCTTGCCGAGCGCCACCGAGATTTCGAACATGCCCGGCAGAGCTGACGCATCCTTGTTTCCGAGGCCGAGGAGGCCGAACGGGCCCATCGTCATCGTATTTGCGATGAGCTTGGTCCACTTCGCTCCATAGATGTTGTTCGTGACGTCGCACCGCCCGACGTGCTTCAGGATCGATTCGAGCTCTTTCACGCGGGGCGTGTAGTAGCCGTCGAGCTCGCCGATCGCGAGCCAGGTTGTTTTGTGCGTGGTGTTACGCTTCACGAGGCCTGGCGTGAAAATCTCGGCCGAGAGCTCCACCACGCATCCCACGACACGCTCGCGGCCGACGATGGACGCGATCGAGTCGTCGTTCATCCCGTTCTGAATGGCCGTGAGCACGCCGTCCGGCTTGAGGTATGGCTTGATGAGCTCGCTCATCCAGCGGTGGTCGTTGGATTTGACAGTGAGGAAAACGATATCGAATTCGACGTTCGACGAAGCGAGATCGCAGAGGTGCATGGCATTGATCGGTGTCTCGACGACGCCGTCGGTCATCTCGATACGCAGCCCTTTCGTTTTCAGCGCTTCGACCTGCGCCGGCCACTGATCGATGACGGTGACGTCGTATCTCGCGCGCGTGAGATCCGCGCTCACGCTGCTGCCCATCGCACCTGCACCGAGAACGGCTATTTTTTTCATATCGTCATCCCGGAATTGATCCGGGACCCATTTTAAAACCACCCCCATCCTACCTTCCCCCTGAGCGGGAAGGGGATACTGGCGTTCGCCGGAATGGCGCACCTTGGTTGTAGGATAACGCTCTCAACAAGAGGAGGAGAGAGCTATGCATGCAGGATTCTTCGGCGTCGCGCTGCTGATACAGTGCGTGCTGGCGGCGGCTTCGATTCTGCTGCAACAGGAAGCCGCGGCCCAGACATGGAAGCCGCAAAAGCATGTCGAAATCGTGAGCTCCGCCGGCGCGGGCGGTTCCGCCGACCGCGGCGCCCGCGTGGTGCAGAAGTACCTGCAGGCTTTTCCCGGCATGCCGCCCGTCAACGTATCGAACCGCACGGGTGGCGGTGGCACCGTCGCTTTCACGTATGTATCGCAGCACGCGGGTGATGCTCACATCCTCGGTACGATGGGAACGAACCTGCTCACCAATCAGATCGTCGGCGTGAGCCCGCTTTCGTATCGTGATTTCACACCGCTCAACATTCTTCTCCGGGAATATGTCGTCGTGTCGGTACTACCCGGCTCGCCGCTCGCTTCGGCAAAAGACCTCACCGCGCGGCTCAAGAAAGATCCGGTGTCCGTTACCTTCGGCTTCGGCACGTCGCCCGGAAATCAGAACCACGTCGTGATCGGAATGATCGCAAAATCCGCGGGTGTCGATCCCAAGGCGCTGAAGACAGTGATCTTCAATTCGGGCAATGCCGCCGCGACCGCGATGCTGGGCGGGCACGTCGATGTGCTCGTCGGCACGCCCGGCACGATCCTGCCGCATTTGACGAGCGGCAAAGCACGCGCGCTCGGGATCAGCGCGCGCGACCGCCAGCCCGGCGCGTACGCGCAGACGACGACGCTGCGCGAGAACGGAATCGACGCGGTGTATTACAGCTGGCGCGGTTTTCTCGGCCCGCGTGGCATCACGCCGGCACAGATCGCGTTCTGGGAGCAGGCGTTCGCCAAAGTCGTCGAAGCGGACGAATGGAAGCAGGACCTCGAGAAGAACGCCTGGAACGAGGATTTCAGGGGAAGCGCAGAGACGCGCAGGCATCTCGACGCGGAGTACAAGCTGCTCAGTACGATCCTGGTGGAGCTTGGCGTCGTCGCCCCGAAATGATAACGGCGCGTCGTGCGCCACGAGATCGCCACGGCTACTGGGGTCTCGCGATGACCCTTGGTCATTGCGAGCGACGCTGTCGCGAAGCCGAAGTCCTGACTGCCGCTCGTGCTTCGACAGGCCGAACGGCTGTGGACCTGCAATACGATCAGACGCACGAACTGCGCGATAACAAGAGCCCCGCCTGAGCGGGGCTGGTGTCAGAACAGATAAGCGTATTGCTTGCGGCGACGCGTGGCGGCAAGTCCTGCGATGCCAACGCCGAGAAGCGCGAGCGAGCCGGGTTCGGGCACCGCGGTCACCGTGAGCACCGCGAGTTGGCCGATCAACTGATGCATCGCCGCCGAGGGATGCAGCGGGTCGGAGAATGCCGAAATCGCACAGTTGATGTCGATCGAACCTGGAAAGAAGTACGCACCGGGAGCGATGGGTGCGATGCACGGCGTTGTCACGTTGGTAATGCCGAAGTTTGTGCCGCCATGGTTGACGGCGTCGTCGTAGATCGCTTCGCTGAGGGCAAAGAAGTCCAGGCGAGCGATATCCAGATCGATGCCGGTGGTGGCGAGGAATTGCGCGTCCAGAAGTCCGGTCGCCGCGGCCAGAGCGGCATTGAACGCGAGCGTCGCCGCGGTCGATTCGGGAACTAATCCGAGCCCGATGGCCTCCGGTGTCCTGCCGAGGTCGGGTAGATTCGAGACCAGGAAGTGCCGGGCGCCGGCCTGCGCGAGCAGACCCACCGCAGTTACGACGTTAGTTGCCGCCGCTAACGGCGAGATCGCGCCGCCTGCGCCGCTGCGGAAGTCGCGCAGATCATTGGCGCCCGCCATCACGACGTAGAGCACGTTGGGGTCGGCCGCGCGGGTCAACGCGTTGCCGAACGCTGCGCCGTTCCAGGCGACCAGTTGCCCAAACAGGCCGGTGGTCGCAGCGGCGGACCCGCCCAGTCCGGTGCGCGCGCCGCCGAACGAGAAATTCGTGCCGCCCGGCGGACCGATCGGGACCACAGCTGTGCCGTTGAAGATCAGATGGCTCGGATTGGAAGCGGCAGGAAAGCCGAGCGACGCGGCGAGATGTTCGGTCCATACGGGCCCGTTGGAGAAGCGCCCCGGGGCGCCGGGGAAGTTAGGGAAGGGTGGAGGGGCGAATGCCGTCGTCAGGGCAAGCACGTTGCCGGTATCGGAAAAGCTGTCGCCGAAGAAGGTCACGCCGACCAGGGACGCCTGCGCGCTGCCGACCCACCCGGCGAAACCGATGGCCAAGGCGAGGATTAGCTGTCTAGACCGTTTATTCATTGCAGTCTCCTCGTTACTCCACTCTCGAAACACCTCCTACACGTTCATCTCGAGGATATACAACCCGCCCGAGAACCGATCTCCCGCGTACACGAGACCGCGATCGTCCCAGTAGACGTCGTTGATCTGCACCGCGCCTTTGGGTGAAAGCTTGGGCGCGCCGGGCACGAAGTAGGCGACCTCCTGCGGCTGATACGGATTGGAGATGTCGTAGGCGCGCACGCCGCCGTTGAAGAACGTCGCGAGGATCAGGTTCTCGGAGCGCGTGGCAAGCGGGCTCGGGTAATTCTCGTGCACGTTGTGCGAGCCGTAGCGCCCGCCGCGCTTCGCGAATACTTCCACCGGCGGCATCGGCAGCGTCGAGATCGGCACGAGATTCTTCTCGTTCTCCATGTTGAATATCCAGGAGAGCTTCGGCCAGTCCTTGCCGTCGTCCTGCGTGCACTCGTCGGTGACGATCATGAGCTTGCGCCCGAGAAGCGGCATCGCGGTGTGCGTAAAGCCGTTGAAAGGCGGCGAGTAGTTGTAGCGTGAAATCTCTTTCGGATGCGCCTTGTCGCTGATGTCCAGCACGACGACGCCGCCGTCGAGATACGCCACGTACGCACGGTCCGGCCGCTCGGGATACCAGCTGATGTTGTGCGGGCGGTAACCGCTGTCGAACTTGGGATGACGCGGCAGCGGCGTCTCGCCTTTCTTCTGTCCCGGATACCACCAGCGACCTGCTTCGACGGGCTTCGAAGGATTGCGGATGTCGACGATCTGGTAGATCTGGTGGTCTTTCATGTTGTTCGGCTCGAAGTCCGGTGCGCCCGAGGAGATGTGCACGAACTCGCCATCGACGCACCACGTGCAGTGCACGCCATAGGAGTGAGGACCCGAGGTATCGTAGTGCGAGATCTCGCGCGGCTCTTCAGGCTTGGTGATGTCCCAGATCGTGAAACCGGCGGGCTTGTAGGGCGGCTCCGCGCCGCGGATCTGGTGTGACACGATCATGAGGTCGCCGACAACCTCGATCGAGTTCGAGCGCATCTTGCTGTGCGGAAGCTCGGTCTGACAGACCATTTTCGGATTGCGCGGATCGGTGACGTCGACCGCGGTGAAGTTCTTGGGCGGTCCTTCATGGCCGAGCCACATGATGCGGCGGCCGTCTTTCGTCTTGTGCATCCCCATGCCCTCGCCGATGCCGCCGAAGCCGTCGAGCTCGTGCTGTGCGATGAGTTTCATGTTGAGCGCGAGCGTGTTCTGCGGAGACGCGCCGCGATTCATTGTTGCTTCAGCCATGTCTGCTCCTGTTGGTTTCGTTCATTCACTGCTGCGAGTGCTTCGTACGCCAGGGCACTCTCAATCTTTTGCCAGGCCGGCATCGGCAAGCGCGCCACGCAACTGCCTGTTCAGCGCCGCGAGACGCTCGCCTGCGCGCCGGCTGCCCACGTAATCCGCCATCGACTGGTCTTTGGCAAGATCGGCTTTCCATTCTTCGTTCTGTACGACGCGCTCGAGAATGGTATCCCAGTACGCGGTCTGCGCCGGCGTCATCCCGCGCGGGCCGATCAGAAACCGCGTATTGCTGAAGACGAGGTCGTAGCCTTGTTCTCGGAACGTGGGCACGCGGGCCAGCGTGCCCTCGCCGCGGCGGTCCGCCGTTATGCCGATGATGCGGAGTTGCCCCTGCTCTGTAGCATGCAGCGCCGCCGCTGTCGAGAGTGTGGCTATATCCACGTGTCCGCCCATCAGCGCGGTGACCGCCTGGCTGTTTGACTGGAATACGACGGTCTTGAGCTTTTTCACGTCGATGCCCATGGCTTTCGTGAGCAGCGCGATCGTCAGGTAGTTGGTGCCGCCGACGGATACCCCGATGGCGATATTGAGCGACTGCGGATCGGCTTTGAGTCGGTCCTGAACGTCGAGGGCGGTCTTGAGAGCGGAACCTGGCCTCACGACGACGGTCATGTATTCGCCATAAAGAATCGCGACCGGGGTGTAGTCGGTGTAGGTCGTCTTCGAGAGCCCCAGAATGTGGTTCGTCATGAGACCCATCGTGGAATTGAGCAGATAGTGCCCGTCGCCTGCGCGCTGATCGAGATAGCTCAACGCGACATTGCCACCGCCGCCCGCCCTGTTGACCACGAGAACCGGTGTGTCGACCCACCGGTTCTGCTGCATGAGCTTCTGCAGCAGACGGGCCGTCGCATCCACCGCGCCTCCCGGAGCGGCCGGCACGACGATTTCGACCGGTTTTTCGGGACGCCATGTTTTCTGCTGCGCGTGCGCGAGAAGCGCGGTGCCCGCTACCGGCGAACCGATCCACGAACACACCAGGAGCAAAACGGATCCTGGCTTGCGCCAGCGGGACGAGCGCCGCATTAGCGGGCGAGCGGATCCGGCCGCAGCTGGAACTTCACGACTTTCGGCCGGGTTCCCTTGCCGCCCTCGATGTGAAACGGCGCGCGCGTCGCGGTCGTGGCCCATAGCCCTCTGCCTTTCCAACCGGCGCCGGGATCGTCGATCCGCCCGTCGGCCCATTTGGCATAGAAGCCGAGCGGATACGGCACACGCAAGGTGACGAACTTGCCGTCGACGAGGGCGAGCAGCGCGTCGTTCAGGTTGCCCGTCGCGATCGGGACATTCCTGCCCAGGCCGAATGTGTCGAACTGATCGACCCACGTGTAGTAGCTCGACTCGACGCTGCCGGATGCGTTGACGCTGTCGAACTGCGGCCCCGGAAATGGATAGAGCGTCCAGCCTTCCGGGCAATGCTTGCCAGTGGCTTTCGGCCCGTTGAGCGGCCCTTTGCACTTGCGGCGATCGAAGCTCGCCAGGTGTCCGCTCGCGAGCGAGGACCACACGACGCCGTTACGGTCGATGTCCATTCCGCGCACACCGTAACCGTTCTGCTCCATCGGCAGCTCGAAGATTTCCGTGAGGCCGGTTACGGATGGATTCGGGCCGGGGGCGAAGCGCACGAGCAGCCCGGGAAAGCCGAGTGATGAGCCCCATATCGAGTTGTCCACCGGATTGAATGCGACGCCGTAGAAACCGGTGACGACGCGCTTGTCCTTCGCCGCATCGAGCGGCTGATCGGGCTCCACCCATTCGTCGCGCTTGCCGTTGCCGTTCGTGTCGAGCACGAACGGCGCCCACCCTTGCGCGCGCTCCTCGTCGCCGGTTTGATCGTAGACCCTGCGGTCGAGCCAGCCGATCACCGGGTTCACCGCGCCACCGGCGCTCGTCCACAGCGTGTGATTCGCGTCTTCCGCGAACACGAGGTGGTGCGTGGTGAAGCACGTGCTGATGAGCTTCCACTCGCCTGTCTTCGGGTCGTACATCGACAGGTGGCGGTTCGCGCGCTCGACCGGAAAGACTTTTGCGGACGGGTGGCTCGATCCCTGTTTGCAGAATGCGGGATTGTCGGGATGCCGCACGCGCGCCGTGAACCAGGGCCGGCCCTGCTCGTCGAGCATCGGGTTGTGGGTGGTCGTACGGCTGTCCCAGATCGGCGTCTTGCCCCAGTACGGGGAAACCGACAGCGGGTTGTTTCTCGAGGACGGCGTGTTCGGGTCGCGCACCGGGTGCTTCAACTCGCGCGCGACGTGACGCACGGGATCGAGCACCGGCACGAGATCGGTGCTCTCTTCGGTCGCGCCATAGATCGGACCGTTCGCGTTCACGCGCGGATTGCGCTTGTCCGTAGAAACCTCATCGTGAAGGTAGGCCGTCGGATTGCTCCAGTCCCAGATCGTCAGCACGACGTTGCGCTCTACAGCTTGCGGACGCTCCGGCCGGGAGCGCGGGATCTCGCCCGCCGCGATGCGATCCGTCCAGTCCGCGAAAAGCCTGAATGCGAGCGGCGCGTCGATGCGGCTGATCGCGGCCGTCATGTTGTTCATCGCCTGGCCCGAGAGGATGCGCGTCGCCCATGCGTCCTGCGACGATTTCACGTGCGCGAATTCAGCCGGAATCGTGCGCGTCGCCTTGTTCCCCATCTGGTGGCAGGTGACGCAGCCATTCGTTTTTACGACGTTCAGCCATTCGGCCTGACTGCGGACTTTCGCGATCGAGCCTTTGCCGCCGCCCGAAAATTCGTGTTCGGCCGGAATTCTGAGCATCGAGTACCAATACGCTGCCGGATAGTATTCGGCTGCTGCCGCAGGCGTGAGCGCGACGACCGCTTTCAGGTCGAGGAGCTGGCCGGGCGCACTGCGGATCTTCGCAGAATCGATGAGACCGTATCCGCGCACCCACACGTCATACGTCGCTTTCGGCAGGTCGGGCATGACGTAACGGCCGCGCTCGTCGGTTACGACGATCTTCGCGTATTTCGTCGGAAGGTCCGTCGTTTCGGCGATCACCCATACGCCGGCTTCGGGCCCGTTCGCGCTCATCACCACGCCCCCCAGATCGTTTTCGCCGATGACGATCGCCGGGTCGCCTGCGTGTTTCTGGGTGGACGCGGTCTGACACGCGATCAGGAACGCGACCAGCGCCGTGGTAAGGAGACGAAACGCAGAAGTCCGCATATTGGCTTTTCTCCCTGCGCGAGACGTGGTGACGTTTTAGAATGACGATCTTATGCCACCTGACACCATCCTGCAGAGAACCCGCGAAGAGCTCGAGCGCGAGCGCGTGCGTATCCAGAGGGAAATCAACAGCTACCCGGCGCCGATTCCGGGCTGTGATGTGTACTTCAACGACCTGCTCGAACGGCGAAGCCGGATTTGCGAGGAGTTGAACAAGCTCGGCAGCTCCAGCCCGGCTTGCTGACGCAGGTCCTCGCGCTGGGGCTCACGCAGACCATTGCGTGGGCAGCATCCACCTATCTCATCGCGATACTTGCCGCGCCGATTGCGCGCGATCTCGGGCTTGCCACCTCGACGGTGTTCGGCGCGTTCTCGGTGGCGCTCGTCGTGATGGGGCTCGCCGGGCCTGCAGCGGGGCGCGCCATCGACCGCTGGGGCGGGCGTGGTGTTCTCATCTTTTCGAACGTGGTGCTCGCGGCCGGCCTGGTGTTACTGGGCGCTGCGTCGAACGCGCCGATGCTGTTCACCGCGTGGGCCATCCTCGGCTTCGGCATGGCGCTCGGCCTGTACGAAGCCGCTTTCGCGACCTTGGTGCGACTCTACGGGACCGCTGCACGCAGTCCCATCACGGGCATTACGCTGATCGCGGGATTTGCGAGCACGGTGGGCTGGCCGGTGACGACGCTCCTCGCGGAGCACTTCGGTTGGCGCACAAGCTGTTACGCGTGGGCCGCCGTGCATATCGCGATTGCACTTCCCATGAATCTGCTGCTCATCCCCAAAGCCCCATCCGCGCGGGAAGAACCGGCTTCCGTCAATGGAAGCGAAACAGACGAGGCGCCTCAGGGTAGTCCGCGCACCTGGCACAACTACTGGCGCGCCTTCTACCTCCTGGCGCTGTTCGGTGCGACGACAGCATTCGTGACCTCCGCGATGGCGGCGCATCTTCCGGGCCTGCTGGTGGCCGTCGGCACCACGTCGCTCGCGGCGCTGACCGCCTCGGCGCTACTCGGGCCAGCGCAAGTCGCGTCGCGACTGCTCGAGTTTCTCGCTGCACGGCGCTTCCACTTCCATCCTTTGCTCACGGCGCGCATTGCCACCGCTTTCCATCCGGTGGGCGGCACCTTGCTCGCTCTTTTCGGCGGGCCGGCACACGTGGCATCGCTTTTTGCAGTGCTGCACGGTGCGGGCAACGGCATGATCACGATCGCGAAAGGCACGCTACCGCTTGCGATCTTCGGTCCGGTCGGCTACGGGCATCGCCAGGGCTTGCTCAGCATGATGGGCCGCGGCATGCAGGCGATTGCGCCGTTCGCCTTTGGACTTGTACTCGAGATGCAAGGTCCGCGCGTTGCTTTGTCGTTATCGATCGCGCTGTCGCTGATTGCGCTCGCCGCTCTGCTCGCGCTGCGTCAATCTGGCGAAGGCTGAAAGGAGGCCTGCATGACGAAACTGACTGCGGGATGTCTTGCCGTCACGCTCACGCTGCTCTCAGTCGGCAGCCGTGCCGTCGAAATGAATGATGAGCAGCGCGCCGAGCTCCGCGAGCGCGCGGCAGGCTTGCGTGCTCAACGGGCGCAGAACCCCGCGTGGGACGGCAGCACGACACGGCTGAACGACTCGCGCGGAGAGGTGCAGCTCGATCGCTCACGCGGCGATGTAAAGGTGGACCGCCCACGCGGCGAGGTCAAGCCGAAGAGCGCGGGGGAGGTCAAGCCAAAGAGGGCCGGCGAGGCCAAGGCTAAGCGCGCAAAGAAGCAAAAAGCGCCGCGCGAGCCGGTGACGAAGCGAGTGGAGCGTACGGCGAAAGACTCGCCCGGAGGGGTTGTGCGTCGCCGCTGACCGCTCTACGGTTCTCGCACTGCCGCCGCTGCGCCAGTTCCCGCAATTCGACCGAATACCGTGCCGGACACGAGCCCGGTGCCTGCCGGGTAGTTGAAGTAGAACAGCCCCCCGAGCATTTCGCCCGCGGTGTACAGCCCTGGAATCGGATGCATGTTGACGTCGACGACCTGACCGGTCTCGGGCACGGTGCGCAAACCGCCAAAGGTGAACGTGATGCCGCACGTGATGGCGTACGCTTCGTACGGCGGCGTGTCGAGCGGCTGCGCCCAGTTCGATTTGGGCGGCTCGATTCCGACGGTGCAACGGCCGTCTTTCATTGCGTGGTTGAACGGAACGTCCGTTCGCACGGCGGCGTTGAATTCCCTCACCGTCTTCAGAAAAGCCGCGGCGTTCAGCCCTTCCATTTGCGTAGCCAATGCTTCGAGCGTCGGCGCGATGACTTTCGTGACCGCCTTGTCGCCGTACTCCGGCCGCAGCAACGGCTTCGTCTTCGCGTCGAACACCTGCCATGCCGCCTGGCCGGGCTGTTTAAGCACTTCCGCACCGTACTTGGCGTAGGTGTAGTTGTAGAACTCGGCGCCTTCGTCCACGAAACGTTTGCCTTCGGTGTTGATCATGAGCGACACCGGATAGCTGTGCCGGTAGGAGCTTTCAGGAAGTGAAAGATCGCCAAACTCCGGCGCGTAGCGCTCCCACGACACCGCATGCCGTCCCGACCAGTTGCCGTACGGACACGCGCCGATGTCGAGCGCCATTTTCAGTCCGTCGCCCATGTTGAAGCGCGTGCCGCGCACTTTCGCAAGCTCCCAGCCGGGGCCGAGATAGCGGGTGCGCCATTCGGGATTCGCTTCGAATCCGCCGCATGCGAGCACGACGGCACGTGCCTGGAACTCCACGGGTTTGCCTTCGCTTTTCGCGCGGATGCCGCGCACGCGCTCGCCGTCGTACATGACTGACGTTGCGCGCGTGTCGTAAAACACCCGGATACCTTTTCGTTCTGCGGTGTCCGTGAGCGAATGCACGAGCCCCGGCCCACCCCCGTGCGCGATGAGGGGCATGCGCCCGAAGAACTTGCGCTTGCCCTGCACGATCGCGGACTGATGGCGGTAGTTCGGCAGGAACCGCGCACCCTGGCCGCGGAGCCACACCATTCCGTCGAGGCTCCGCGTCACCAGAATCTCACTCAATGCCGGATCGGTCCGAAAGCTCGTGACTTGATATAGATCATCGTAGAACTGGTCTTGCGTGTTGCTTTCCCAGTCGACGGTCTCGACCTCGTCAGCGGGGATGTCGGTGACTTTGGCGAGATCGCGGACGGAATCGTATGCAAAACGCATCACACCTCCGGCAAAGCGGCTGTTGCCACCGGATTCCATGATCGATGCCGCTTCGAGCATGATCACGCTTGCCCCCGCGTCCCGGGCAGCGAGTGCCGCGCACAGCGCGGCATTGCCTTTTCCCACCACGACCACGTCGGCTTGGTGCATCGAGAGCCTTTCTGTTAATGTGAAGCCATCGACTGGGAGGAGTCGCAATGCCTCTGGTGCTGAAAGGCGTCATGCAAAGCCCCGTGACGCCGCTCAAGGAGGATTTTAGTCCCGACCTCGAGACGTTCGAGCGACTTCTCGACTTCCATGTGCGTACCGGCGCCACGGCTATTTCGTGGCCGCACCATAAAGGGGAGTCGCTCAACCTGACGATCCCCGAACGCAAGGCATTTGCGGAAGTCGCCGTGAAGGTCGTCGCCGGCCGCGTGCCCGTTTCGATCCACGTGAGTGCGCTCTCGCTCAGGGATTCGATGGATCTGGCCCGCCACGCCGAGTCGATCGGTGCTGACGCGATCATCGCGATCACGCCTTACTTCTGGAACCCGACGCCCGAAGCCATCTACGAGTACTTCGTGAAGCTCGGGACGACGATCGACCTTCCGTTGATCGCGTACAACTCCCCGAGCTATCTCGAGGGCGTGGAGCTCACGGGGGAGCTTACGAAGCGTCTCATCGAGCGCCTGCCGAACTTCGTCGGTATGAAAGAAGCGAGCTTCAACAGCGAGAAATACCTGGAGATCGCTCGCGTCGCGCTGCCGCTTCGCCCGACGTTCGCGATGATTTCCGGCGTGGAGTTTCTCGCGCCTGCCATCCCGATGGGCGGCGCCGGCTCGTATTCGTCCGCCGGCGCGATCTGCCCCCGCCTCTGCATCGAGCTTTACGAAGCGTGCGCGAAAGGCGAGAGCGTCAAAGCGCGCGAGCTGCAGTTCAAGCTCGCCCTCCTCTGGGATCTCTTCCGCGATCAGTATCCGTCCTCCCTGAAGGGCGGCATGGTGCTCATGGGGAGACCCGTGGGTCCGACGCGACCGCCCCTCCCGACCGCCAGCAAGGAGCGTATCGCGTACATCGGTAAGCAGCTCCAAGCGCTCGGCATCATGGATACGGAGCCTCACGGATGGTGACGCCGATGTTTACGCCGGGGTTCGTTCACACGCCCGTGACGCCGTTCGCCGCGGACGAAACGATCGACTGGTCGAGCTTCGGAAGGCTCCTCGATTTCCATATCGCCAACGGCGCACAGGCGCTTGCGCTTCCGATGCACGTGGCCGAATCGGTGAGCCTCACGGACGCGGAGCAGCGCGAGGTTGTTTTTTTCGCGCTGGAGAAGGCGCGCGGGAAAATTCCCGTGATCGCACACGTAAGCGACGCCGGCACCACGATCGCGGCAGACCGGGCAGCGCATGCCGAGCGGGCCGGGGCCGCCGCGATCGTGATCACGACGCCGTACTACTGGACGCCGCCTGCGGACATGCTGCTCGAGCACTTCCATCAGATCGGCGCAAGCGTCCGCATTCCGGTATTTCTCTGGCACGCGCCGGACGAGATGCGCGGGTCGAAAATCACGACGGACCTCGTGCTGAAACTTATTTCACGCCTGCCGAATTTCGTCGGTGTGGTCGACAGCAGCAACGACTGGCAGTTTCAGATCAACGTGCTTTCGAATGCACAGCGCGCGAGGCCGGCCTTTCAGCTCGCGTGCGGAACGGAATACTTCGCCTCAGCCGGTGCGAATGGCGCGACCGGTTTCTTCAGCGCGCTTGCCGGTGTTGCACCCGTGCTCACGCGTCGCCTTTACGAGATCTGTCGCAAGGAAGATTACTTTGAAGCACGCCCGCTGCAGACGCACCTCGCAGCGTTGCATCGGATCGTCAAAAGCGGCGGCTTTGCGGGACTGAAGAGCGCGCTGCGGGCGATGGAACGCGATTGCGGAATACCGCGGCCGCCGATGGAGCCGCTCGACGCGTCACGCGAGCAGGGTTTCCTCGGAGAACTTCGGCGATTTCCACCGCTCGGCGCAGAGCCGAGAGGCTGGTGATCCGTGGCCACGCGACGCGAAGTCCGCAAAACAGCGTTTGTGACGGGCGCGTCGTACGGGATCGGTGCCGCCATCGCGCTCGCGCTCGCTCGCGATGGATTCGACGTCGTCGTTTCCGCAACACGGCTCGAAAACGTTGCGGAGACCTCCGCGAAAATCGAAGCGCTGGGTGCGCGGGTATGTGCGCTTGCGCTCGACGTGCGCTCGAGCGACAGCGTGCAGGCGGCGTTCGCGCAGGCTGTCGAGCGCATCGGGGCACTCGACGTGCTCGTCAACAACGCCGGCATTCCGCTCAATAAATTCGTTCTGGACGTGACGCCCGGCGAATGGGAGAACGTGCTTGCCACGAACGTAAGCGGCACGTTTTTCATGAGCCAGGCCATGGGTCGCCACTTGATCGAACGCGGCCGCGAAGGCTTGATCGTCAACGTCGCGTCGACGCATGGCATCGTGGGTTTTCCCAAGCGGGCCGCGTACGGCATCTCGAAGGCCGCGGTCATGCACATGACGCGCATGCTGGCCATCGAATGGGCGCAGCACCGTATCCGCGTGAACGCGGTTGCGCCCGGGCGCGTCGAGAGCAACTCACCAGGCCGTGCAGAAACGATGTCGGATGCACAGTTTCTCGAAGTCGCACTGAAGCGCATACCGCTCGGGCGTTTCTGCACCGTTGAAGACGTCGCCGAAGCCGTGAGCTACCTCGCCAGTCCCGGCGCCGCATATATGACCGGCCACACGCTCGTGCTCGATGGCGGCGTGACCGTCGCCTGACGAGTTCTACTTGATCACAGACCAGACCTTCGCCTGATCCAGCGCATACTTCTTCACCGCCGGCTCATCGAAGCCGAAGCCGAGACCGGGCGTCTCATGCAGAATGAGATAGCCGTCCCTCTGCTGTAGTTGGCGGTCGATCAAACGCCTGAAGTTGAGCACCTGGTCATCCGGGAAGAATTCCACGTAACGCGCATTTGGCGTCGCCGCGACCAGCGGGGCGTGCACGTCGTGGAACCAGTGCGGGCAGAGGGTGACTTCGTACTCGGCGGCGAGCGCGGCGATACGTCTCCATTC